>Ga0187810_10000034_pt1 | contig 62568 bp, 59 predicted proteins | sample NC_wetland_sal_i_9_FD_132963 | JGI IMG/M metagenome (GOLD analysis project Ga0187810, IMG submission 132963) | Wetland sediment microbial communities from Neuse River Estuary, North Carolina, USA - ASW_5 | ecosystem: Environmental > Aquatic > Freshwater > Wetlands > Sediment | place: USA: North...
CCACGGAGAGGTAGAGGCCGGAACGCGGGAAGTGGGCCTTCAACTCCTCCAAAGCCTCGGTGACCTCCCCGGGCTGATAAAAGGGCACGCCGGTCTGGAAGGTAGCGAAACCGCCGGGGCGCAATGCGCGTTTGATCCGGTCATAGAAGGTGTCGCCGAACAGCGCCTTGCCGGGACCGATGGGGTCCGGCCGGTCGCCTATGATGAGGTCGAAGCGGCTCTTGGACTCCGGGCGCGCCAGGTACTCGAAGGCGTCGGCGATCTCGACGGTGAGTCGGCGGTCGCGGAAGGCTTTGGCGTTGATCTCGGAGAAATACTTACGGCCCAGCTCGACCACCCGGCCGTCGATATCCACAAGAATGACCTCTTTGACGCCCTTATGCTTAAGAGCCTCGTCGGCGATGGAGAGATCGCCGCCGCCGACGATCATCACGCGCTCCACCTTGCCGTGCTCCAGCATGGGCAGATGGGTCAGCATCTCGGCGTAAGCCGACTCGTCGCGCGTCGTGATCTGGACCACGTCGTCGAGCGTCATGACGCGGCCGTTGGAGGGCGTGTCGAAGATTTTGATGCGCTGATATTGGCTTTTTTCGTCGGCCAGAGGCTTGCCCTTGAGCTCCATCGTCTGGGCGTAACCCTTGTGCAGGCGTTCCTTGAAGCTGGCCATCGTGACCTCCGGGCGGTTTTGCGAGCGGGGCTTTTAGGGCTGACGGGTGGCGGTGGCAAGCGGCGGTTCGGAGCGAGGCGCGTACGATCGGAGAGCGCTTGGTGGCGATTGTGACAGCACTTGGGCACGGCTTGCGCGGCTCGGCCGCGGCAAATTTTTTACCACTGGGGTGACAAATTTCTTGCGTCGGGGGGGTACGCGCCTATATTTCGCGCGTTCTCTCCGGAGAACCAAGCGGCTCCGCGGCCTTACGTCGGGCCGCTTTCTTCTTGAGGCGCTCACCGTCGCGAGGCGGGGGGCACAGGTGTCAACGCTCTGAGAGGGTAGGTGCCAGGATGGCTCGACTCGAACTCGTGGCAGCGATCAAAGAAGCAAAGGCGCCTCGCGCCCGCGCGACTGCGAGGACTGTCCCGGTTCCTATTCCCCCTGGGGATGAGGACCGCAAGGACCACTTCATCACTCGTAACGGACTGACCTATGCGGGAAGTCACCTGATAATCGATCTATGGGACGCCGAGGGTCTCGACGACCGTGACAGGATCGAAACAGCGCTGATCGATGCGGTGAAGGCCGCCGGGGCAACCCTGCTGCACATTCATCTGCATACTTTCTCCGACGGAGGCGGCATCTCCGGCGTGGCCGTGTTGGCGGAGAGCCATATCAGCGTACACACCTGGCCCGAGAGGAGTTATGCGGCTTTCGACGTCTTCATGTGCGGCGAAGCCGAGCCTCGCAAGGCGCTGTCTGTGTTCAAGGCAGCTTTCAATCCTGGCCGTCTGGTGATCGGCGAACACAAGCGCGGCGTGCTGTAATCAGCCTCAAAGCGCGAGTTTCTGGGCGGAAACGGCAACCCCGTTTCCGCCCTTATTTTTTTCCGTCCTGCGAGACGCCCGCCTCCGGCGGGCTCCTCGGGAGGAATCCCGGCGATTATGCGCCGCGTTAACTGTGAACCAGCCGAACCTCTGCAATAATGCCCCTTCACCCTGAAAGGGGGGCAAGGGCCGTTGCGCCACGACGTTTGCATCATCGGTGCGGGAGCGGAGGGGCTGGCGGCCGCCGCCTGGCTCGGCGCGCGCGGGCTGAAGGCGATCGCCGTCGAACGCGAGGCACAGCCCGGCGGGCGCTGCGCCACGGTGGAGTTCCATCCCGGCCACCGCGCCGGCCCTTATGCCGACGAACTGCTGCCGATCCCGCCCGCCCTGTTCCGCGCCTTCGACCTCGGCCGGCGCGGTGTCTTCCTTTCGGGCAGGTGCCCCCTCGGCCCCGTGCAGGAAGCGGTGATCGCGCGGGTGATGGCGGATGCCGCCCGCCCGCCGCCGCGCGGGTTCTTCGCCCGCGAGCCGCTGCCGCTCCCCTGGCCGGGCGAGGAGCTGGCGGCGCGCAGCCTGGCAGATTGCGGCGCCAACGGTTTTCCCGGCGGCGGTCTGTGCGATCCCCAACTGGCGGGCAGCGCGCTGACGCTGCTGGCCGGGCCGCCGGGCGGGATGCCCGCCGGCGGGCTCGGACGGCTGGCCGCGGCGCTGCGTGCCGCCGCCGAGGAAGCGGGCGCCGCGATCTCCTGCGGCCTGGAAGTCACCGACATCCGCCGCAAGCGCGGCCGCGCCGTGGCGGCGGTGCTGGCCGACGGCAGCGAGATTGCCGCCAAGGCCTTCATCTCCACCCTCGACCTCAAGCGCAGCTTCCTCTCGCTGTTCGCCTGGAACGAGCTGCCCAAAGCGCTGGTCGAGCGCATCGGCGCCTTCCGTGCCGCGCCCGGCGTGGCGCGGCTGCTGCTGGCGCTGGAAGCGCCGCCGGAAGGCGGTGCGCCGCTGCGCGCCCCGGTCCTGGCCGGAGGCATGGCGGATGAGGCCTATCGCGCCTGGCGCGGCGCCATGCTGCCCGCCGAGCCGCCCGCCTTGCTGCGGCTGGTTTCGGCGGTCGATCCCGCGCTCGCCCCCGACGGCGCCGCCACGCTGACCGTGACCCTGGCGGGCATTCCGCACACGCCCTTCGACGGCGCCTGGAGCAACGAGAAGCGCTCGAAGCTGCGCGAAACCGCGCTCACCCTGGTCGAGCGCGCGCTGCCCGGCACCGTGGCCAAGATCAAGCACGCCGAGCTGATCGTGCCGCCCGACATCGAAAGCCGCCTCGGCCTCAGCGAGGGCGACCTCTTGGGCGGCGAACTTTCCGCCACCCAGATGCTGGGCTTCCGGCCGTTTGGGGGTCTTGGCGCCGAGTGCCGCGGCACGCGCACGCCGGTAAAGGGCTTCTATCTCGCCGGACCGTCTTCGGCGCTGGGACCCGTGGCGAGCTGTGCCTCCGGCGTGGCCGCGGCGCAGGCGGTGCTGGCGGACCTGGCGGCTGGGAGGCTGTCATGAGCGCGGTCACGGTGATCGGCGCTTCGCCCAGCGGGCTTGCCGCCGCCGCTTATCTCGCCCGTGCCGGGCTTCGCGTCACCGTGCTGGAAGCCGAAGCCGCGCCAGGCGGCACTTGTGCCGGGCCCACCGCGCCGCCCGGCTTCGCCGCGCTCGATCCGCAGGCGATCAAGGATTTGAAGCTGAACAAGCTCGGCCTGCGCTTCGCCGAGCGCGACCTGCCGCTGGTCGCGCTGCGCCCGGGAGCGGCGCTGGTGCTCGGCCGCGACGCACACGAAGCCCATCGCAGCATCGCCGCGCTGTCGCTGCGCGACGCCGACCGTTATGTCGAAAGCCGCCGCGAACTCTTCGCTTTCGCCCGCGTCCTGCGCGCGCTCTGGTGGGACGATGGCACCCTCGAAAGCGAAGCGGAGCGGAAGGAACTGCAACGCTGGCGCGTCACTTCGGCCGCTTCCTGGCTGGAGAGCGTGTTCGAGACCGAGGCGCTGAAAGCCGCCTTCGCCTTCGACGCCCTCAGCGGCGGGCTGTCTCCGGCCGAGGCGGGCAGCGCGCTGGTCCTGCTCTGGCGCGCGGCACAGGAGATGTGCGGGCTGCAAGGCGCGGTGGCGATCCCGCGCCAAGGTCCCGCCACGCTGGTCGCGGCGCTGACGGCGGCGGCGGAAGCCGCTGGCGCCGAAATCCGCTGCGGGGCGCCGGTGGCGCAGTTGCGCCTGGAAGGCGACCGGGTGACCGGCGCGGTTTTGGCCTCCGGCGAAATCCTGGCGGCCGAGGCGGTGCTTTCCAGCCTGCCGCGGCGCAAGACGCTGCTCGGCTTGCTGCCGCCCGGCGCGCCCGGTTTTGCCGCCGCAAAACAGCTGGAACGGATGCAGCAGAGCGGCGAAGCCAGGCTGGTGCTGGCGCTGAAGGCGCTGCCGCCGGTTTTCAGCCAGCCGGGACGTTTCGTCCTGGCCGACCGCCTGGAAGGCTGCGCCGCCGCCCATGCCGAAGCGCGCGCCGGCAAACTGCCTTCCGAATTGGCGCTGGAAGCGGTGGCGCATGACGGCCTGCTCTCGGTGACGATCCGGCCTTTGCCGGTGGTGCCGGAGGGCGATGCCAACGACTTCGCCGCCCGCCTGACGCTGGCCGTGCTGCACCGGCTGGAGCCCTATGCGCCGGAGCTGAAGGCGAACCTGACGGGCTTCACCCTGGTGCCGCCCAAGCCCTGCGCGCCGCTCTGCGTGACGCAGATGCTGGCGCCCTGGCGCGAACGCATCGCCACGCCGCTCGGCGGGCTTTATCTCTGCGGCGAGGCGGCCGAGCCCATGCCGGCGGTGTCGCTGCGCGCGGCACGCCACGCCGCGGCGCTGGCGGTGCGGCAGTTGAAGGAGGCCCGATGACGCTCAAGGCCACGCCTTTCCATGCCCGCGCCGCGGAGGCCAACCGCTGCAACGCCTGGCAGAACCGCGGCGGCTATACGCTCGCCGCCCATTACGGCGACGGCGCGGAAGAAGCGATGGCGGCGCGTTTCGGCGCCGTGCTGGTCGATCTTTCCTGGCAATGGCGGGTGCAGGTCACGGGCGCCAAGGTGGAAGACTTCGCGGCGCGCTGCTTCAGCCGCGATCCCGCAACCCTCAAACCCGGCGCGGCGCTGGAGGCCTTGTGGCTGAACGATGCCGGGGCGGTGCGCGGCGCGGGCACGGTGGTGCGCTTCGGACGGGAAGCCTTCGTGCTGCTGGCGGCCGGTGAGGATCGCGCTTGGCTGGAAGAGGCCGTGCTTCTGTTCGACGTCGCCGTTGCGCCCGCCGCCGAAGGCATGCTCGCCGTGATCGGACCCATGGCGGAGAAAATCCTGCGCGCCGCAGGCTTGGGAACGCCCGCGCCCATGACCCTGCACCGGCTGGCCTGGGGGGGGCTGGAGATCACGCTGTCGCGGCTGGGCCTCGGCTTCGAGATCGGCTGCGATGCCGACGACGCCTTGATCGTCTGGGACCGGCTGCGCAAAGCGGGCCGCGCTTTCGCGCTCCTGCCCGCGGGACTGGAGGCCTTCGACACCCTGGAATTCGAAAGCGGCCTGTTGCGCGCGTCCCGCGATTTCGCCCCGGCACGCGACGGCTTCGCGCCGCAACCGGTGCCGCAGGCCCTCGGGCTTTGCGCCCTGGTTGATCGCGCGCATTATTTCAACGGCCGGGCCGGGTTCCTGGCCGCCGGGCCCGATACGCGTCTCACCGGCCTGTTGTTCGAGGAGGACGCGGCGGCGGCCAACACGAAGCTGACCCAAGATGGTCGCGTGGTGGGGCGTGTGCTGGTGTGCCGTTATTCCCCGGCGCTGCAGCAACACGCCGCCATCGCCATGCTTAACGGACCCTTATCCGGCCGCCTCCAAGCGGGCGGCGTTGGCTGCCGCGCCGTACCCTTGCCCTTGCTGCCGCTTCCAAGTCCTGCTGCCGCGACGGAGAATCCGTCTCCTGCCGTTTAAAATGCAGGGCGGCAAGCTAGAATGCCTGGATGAGCTTCGATCCGGATGCCGAACTTGTCGCGCGGGCGGGCAAGGGTGATCGCGCCGCGGCGCAGGCCCTGATGGCCCGGCATCTGCCCGCCATGCTGAACCTCGCCCGGCGCATGCTGTCCGGCCAGGCCGAGGCGGAAGATTGCGTGCAAGAGGCGTTCTTAAGGCTGTGGACTCATGCCGCACGCTGGCAGCCGGGGCGGGCGAAATTCGAGACCTGGCTTTACCGCGTCACCTTGAACCAGTGCTACGACCGCTTGCGCCGCAAGCCCCAGGCCGGGCTGGAGGTGGCGGAAAACGTGCCCGATCCGGCCCCTGCGGCCGATAAAATGCTGGAAAATTCGGGGGTTACGGCAGAGGTGGAAGCCGCCTTGGCCACTTTGCCGGAACGCCAGAGGGCCGCCATCCTGCTTTGCCATTATCAGGAGCACGGCAACGCGGAAGCGGCGGAGATTCTGGGTATCAGCGTTGAAGCATTGGAGTCCCTTCTGGCGCGCGGACGGCGGACATTGCGAACCAAGCTTTCGCACCTGAGAATGGGAGCCTGACATGGGCAAGGAACGGATGGACGACCGGGCATTTGCAGACGCCGTACTCAGGGAAGTGCCCAGCGTGGCCGTCCCCGCCGTGCTGGAAGCGCGCATCCTGGCCGATTTCGACGCCGCGGCGGCCAGGCGGCGGCGGCACGGCGTCCTGCGCCGCTGGCGCGACACGATCTGGCCCGGCGCCCCCTTGTGGAAACCGGCTTCGGTGCTGGCGCTGTCGCTGTTGATCGGCCTTTCGGCCGGAACGCTGCTGCCGGCGGCAAGCCAGTCCCCGGTTGCCACCGCGCAGACGCTGGCGCTGCTCGATACCACGCCCGCCCTGGACCTCTCCGGAGATTTGTAAGATGAGCGAACCGTCTCGCCCCTCCGGTCCATCGCATCTCGCGCTGATCATTTCGCTCTGCCTGAACTTCCTCTTGGCGGGCGTCATCGTCATGGCGGTGGTGCGCTTCACCTTCTTCCGGCCGGAACCGTTCCTGCCGGGTGCGCCGCCGGCGCCGCTGGCGGGCAGCCTGGAGCGCGGCCAGATGCACGCCATGCTGTCGCCGCGCACCCTGATGTATGTAGCGCCGGAGCAGCGGGAACGCATCTTCGCGCTGATCCAGGCGCATCATTCGAAAATCGCCGCCTTGCGTTCGGACAGCCTGGCGGCGCGGCAGGAGGTGATGCGCCTCTTCTCCGCGCCGGCCTTCGACCAGGCGGCTTTCGACAAGGCGCTGGCGCGCTTGCAACGCACCGATGCGGCCCTGGAAACGGAAATCCTCGCCATCGTTTCGCAGACCGCGGTGACCCTGACGCCCGAAGAGCGCGCCGCCGCCGCCAAGGCGGCCGGGCGCGGTCACGGCATGGGCCACGGACACGGCATGCGCTGGCGCCACGGCCAAGGCGGCGACGGACCGCCGCCGGGAGACGAACCGCCGCCTCCGCCGGATAATTAGAGCGGCGTGCGCAAAAGTGTGCGCGTCGGCACGCTGGCGCTACCGACTTGCGCGAAAACGCCGCGACAATCAAAAACCTAGAGCAAAGCGCCGATTCCGTCTGAAGGCGCTTTGCTCTAGCCCTTCGGCAATCTCAATTCGGCCGAGGTGCCTTCGCCCGGCGTGCTGGCGAGGATGAGCGCCCCGCCCATGCGGCGTGCCAGCGCCACCACGATGGCCAGCCCCAGTCCCGTCCCCGTCGAAACGCCGACGCGCTCGAATCTGCGGAAGGCGGTGCCGGCGGCGGCGCGTTCGCGCGGCTGGAAGCCGCCGCCGCTGTCGCTCACCGCCACGCTGAAGGCGCCGGCGTCCTCGCCGATGCGGACCTGCACCTTGCCGCCTTCCGGCGTGTAGAGCAGGGCGTTGGAGAGCAGGTTGGCGACGATGCGCTTCACCGCCATGGGATCGGCTTCCACCGGCGAAGGCGCGGCGGGATACATGGCGAGCACGATGCGGCGCGAGAAGGCGCGCCCGGCGCTTTCGCCGACGCAGGTGCCCACCAGTTCGGCCAGGTCGAAACGCACCGGCTTGAGCGGATAGCGGCCCGCTTCCAGATCGGCGAATTCCAGGATGTCGCCCACCTTGCCGTGCAGGGAGCGTCCGGCCAGGCCGATGTCGCGGGCGTATTCGGTGTATTTGCGGTGGCCGACGGGACCGTAGAAGCCGCGCTCGATCACTTCGGCGAAGCCGATGATGGCGTTGAGCGGGGTGCGCAGCTCGTGGCTCATATGGGCGATGAATTCGTTCTTGGAGCGCGCCGCCTCCACCGCCTGCCGCTCGGCATTGGCGAGGCGCACCAGCAGCCGCGCCTCGGCGGGCCGCGTCGAACGCAAGGCGCGGATGGCCTCGGAGGCCTTGGCGCGGCGCTCGAATTCGCGCACGAAGACGGCGGCCAGCCAGCCGCCCACCAGGGCGGGGCCCAGGATGACGAAGAGATAAAGCGGCAGCGAGCCGTACCAGGCGGCCAGCGCCTCAGAATTCTCGATCCCGACCTTGACGCTGACGGGCCAGGACCCCACCGGCGCCGACAGCGTCTCGCCCTCGGGCGCCGTACCCAGCAGCGGCCGGTTGCCTTCGCCGGCGAGTTCGGCGTTGTCGAGCAGGGCGGGAGGCAGGAGCGGCTCGGAAGAGACCGCCACGATCTCCGCCCCCCTGCGGAAGGCGATCAGGCTGCGCGTCTGCGTGCCCAGCACCACGCGCCCCTCGCCCGTCAGCTCGACCAGGTTCTGCATGGGGATGTTTTCGCCCGAGGCGGCCGTGATCACCCCCAGCGTATCGGCCACGGCGATGCCGTGCACGCCGGGCGGCAGCGAGTAGAGTTCTCCCGCGGCAAATTGGCGCCCGGCGCTTTCGTGGCGGGCCAGTGCTGCGGCGGCGACGGCGGCGAGGTCGGCGGCCCGCTTGCCCTCGAAATAGGCGGCTTCGTGATAGGCGCGGGTGGCGGCAAAGCGCATCTGCAAGGCGCCCGCCGCGGCGAAGCTGCCGCCGATGGCGACGACGCAGAGCAGCACGGTCAGGCGGATGTTGCGGGTCGGCAACGCGGCAAGCCTGCCCAGCACTCCCTGGAGGAGCGGCATGACCGCGTTGTGTTGCCCCGCCATGAATCCCAGTCCTCGCGCGGTCCGGTGATTCGCGCCCATCGATTATGAGAATCGGCTGACTCGCTGTGAAGGGGCGCCGCACGATTCCCGCGCAGGGAATTTGGGCGTCACAAACGAGCCCTCATCCCAGCATCTTGGTCGCCACCTCGAACATGTTGGAGGAGAGGCCCGGTGTCTGGAGCACGGCCTCCAGCTCCTTTTTGATCAACGCCTGCCGTCCCGCATCGAAGCGGCGCCAGGTCTCGAAGGCGCCCGCCATGCGCGCCGCCACCTGGGCGTTGAGGCCGTCGAGCGTGCGCAGGGTCTCGCCCAACAGCGCATAGCCCGAGCCGTCGGCGGCATGGAAGCGCAACTGGTTGCCCGAAAACGCGCCCACCAGCGCCCGCACGCGGTTGGGATTCTTGATGTCGAAGGCGGGATTCTGCATCAGCTTCCGCACCCGCGCCACGGTGTCGGGACGCGGCGAAGCGGCCTGCAGCGCCATCCATTTGTCGAGCACCAGCGGGTCCTTGGCGAAACGGTCGTGGAAATGGGCGAAGGCGGCCTCGGCGCGCGGACTGTCCATGCGCGTCAGCGCCGCCAGACCGGCGATCATGTCGGTCATGTTGGTCGCGGTTTCGTAATGGGCGGCGGCCAGCCCCGCGGCCTCTTCGTCGTCGGCGGCGGTGAGATAGCGCAAGGCCGCGTTGCGCAGGGCGCGCCGTCCGGCCGCTTTGGCATCGGGCGTGTAAGGGCCGTGGCCGCCGAGCTTGCCGTACAGCGCGGCGAAGGCATCGCGGTGCGCCGCGGCCACCGCCCGCACCAGCGCGACGCGCGCGGCGTGAATGGCTTCGGGATCGATCACCGCGACCGCCATCGCCATCTCGCTTTCCAGCGGCGGCGTCAGCATATGGGCGGCAAAGGCCATGTCGTCCGCGGCATGCGCCAGCACGCCCTGCAAAGCTTCGACGTAAAGCGGATCGGGGGCGCCGCCTTGCATCATGCTCAGCATGGCTTGGCGTGCCGCCGCCTGTCCCGCTTCCCAGCGGTTGAAGGAATCGGCGTCGTGCGCCATCAGCGCCGTACGCTGGGCGGCGCTTTGCGCAACCTTGAACACCGCGGGCGCGGAGAAGCGCCGTCCGGCGGAGATCAAGGGTTCCTCCGCGATGCCGGTGAAGACGAAGCGCTGCTCGGCTTCGGTCAGTTCCAGCACGCGTTCTTCCGGTCCCGGGGCGTTGTCGCCTTCCAGCGTCAGCTTCTGGGCGCGGCCCGATTTGCCCAGCAGGCCGAGGCGCACGGGAATGTGCATCGGCTGCTTGTGCGGCTGGCCGGGCGTGGGCGCCAGCGACTGCATCAGGGTGAGGGCGAAGGTCTGCGCCGCTTGGTCATAGACGCCTTTGGCTTCGATCACCGGCGTGCCGGCCTGGCGGTACCAGAGGCGGAACTGGGAAAGATCGCGGCCGCTGGTGTCCTCGAAACACTTGACCCAGTCTTCCACCGTGGCGGCGGTGCCGTCGTGGCGGGCGAAATAGAGATCGGTGGCCTTGCGGTAGCCGTCCTCGCCCACCAGGGTCTTCAACATGCCGATCACCTCGGCGCCCTTCTCGTAGACGGTGGCGGTGTAGAAATTGTCGATGGAGATGTAGCTCTGCGGCTGCACCGGATGGGCCAGCGGTCCGGCGTCTTCCTGGAACTGGCGCAGGCGCAACATGCGCACGTCCTCGATGCGCTTGACCGGGGCGGAACGCATGTCGGCGGAGAAGCTCTGGTCGCGGAAGACGGTGAAGCCTTCCTTGAGCGACAGCTGGAACCAGTCGCGGCAGGTGACGCGGTCGCCCGACCAGTTGTGGAAGTATTCGTGCGCCACCACGCTTTCGATGCGGGCATAGTCGTCGTCGGTGGCGGTTTCGGGCGAGGCCAGCAGCACCCGGTCGTTGAAGATGTTGAGGCCCTTGTTCTCCATGGCGCCCATGTTGAAGGCCGACACCGCCACGATCATGAAGATGTCGAGATCGTATTCGCGGCCATAGGCCTGTTCGTCCCATTTCATGGCGCGCTTCAGGCTGTCTATGGCGTAATGCGCCCTGGGCTCGTTGCCGTGCTCGACGTAGATCTTGAGGTCGATCTTGCGCCCCGACATGGTGACGAAGGAATCCTCGATCTTGCCGAGGTCGCCCGCCACCAGGGCGAACAGGTAGCTCGGCTTGGGGAAGGGATCGTGCCACAGCACGAAATGCCGTCCGCCCGGCAGGTCGCCCTTCTCGACCGGATTGCCGTTGGAGAGCAGCACCGGATAACGGGCGCGGTCGGCCACGATGCGGGTGGTGTAGACGGAAAGCACGTCGGGGCGGTCGGGGAAATAGGTGATGCGGCGAAAGCCTTCCGCTTCGCATTGGGTGCAGAACATGCCGTTCGAGGTGTAAAGCCCCGACAGCAGCGTGTTCTGCGCCGGGGCGATCTCGGTCACCACGTCGAGGATGAAACGCTCGGGCACGTCCGGAATGACCAGCAGCTCCGGCTCCAGCTTGTATTCCTCCGGCTTCAGCATCCGCCCGTCGATGGCGACGGAGACCAGTTTCAGGTCTTCGCCGTTGAGCACCAGCGGCACCGCTTCGCTGCCGTTGCGTGCGAGGCGCAGCCGCGCCGCCACGCGCGTGGCCTCGGGATCGAGCGCGAAGTCGAGCGCGATCTCCGATACCTTGTAGCCGGGGGCGCTGTAATCCTTGAGATGGACGGCGGCGGGTTCTTCTGTGCGCATGGGATGCCCTGTTGCGGAAAGCATCAAGGATATAGCCGAAACCCCAGCCGGAGTGTGCCGGTTTTTTTGCAAGGCTGGGCGCACCGCGGCGTTTTCCGGGGTGCCGGGCCCGGCCAAATCCGCACGATTTCCGGGGGATCAGGACCGGTGAGGGCCGAAGCCGCGCGAAATATGTTCGGAGAACACCAGGATATGGCCGACCGTTTCGTCGTCCGGCCCCAGCGGCAGGAAGAGGGCCTCGTAGTCGGTGAAGTTCGCCATCAGGGCGTCGTGTCCGGTGGTGCCGCGGATGGCGATGGGCGTCTTGTCTTCCACCACGCTCTTGAACAGCGGCATGACGATGGCGCCGAAGGAGGGCGAATCCTCGGAGATCTCGCCGACTTTGCGGTTCTGCAACGGCGTATCGTAGGCGCGCACCACCGCATCGCCCACGATGCGGTAGAGGAAATCGCCGTCGACCACCTTGAGCAGGGAAAGATGCTGCATCGCCTGGGCGACGTCGCGCGGCTTGATGTCTTCGCGCGCGGGAAAGCGGCGTTCGCCCCTCCGCAGGCGCCAGACCTCGAGACCGAGGCGCGCAGAGGGATGTTCCACGTCCTCGGGATCGATGCGCCGGTAGGTGGTGACGCTGGGCAGGAGCTTCGACAGGGATTGCAGGGTCATCTGAGGGAGCCTTGGGGATACCGTCAGCCGTCGCGTTCGATCTTGGCGAGCAGGTCCTGCGCGTTATGGGCGAGTTCGGCCAGCTCCGCGGGCATCTCTTCGCCCGAGCGGCGCGCCCATTCCACCAGGGCTTTGGCGACGGTGACGAGCGCGGGGGCGGTGGCGATCAGGCGTGCCTGGCGTTCGATGCGGGAGGGATTGAGATCGTATTCCGCGCCGGGCACGCGCCAGCCGCCCCATTCGCTGTCGCCGGTGACGATCACCGGATAGGTTCCCGGTACGGGATGGCGCGCGCAGTCTTCCGTCGGCTGCCATTTGTTGCGGGCGCGGATGACGCGCCAGCGTTCGGCCTCGGACAAGAGACGCTCGGCGACCGGTTCTTCCTGCTGCAACTCTTCGGCGGTGAATTCGCGGCCCAGGCCGCAGTCGTAATGGACGCGGATGGGCTCATCGAGTCCCTTGGTCCAGTGCGGCACGACGTGCTCGATCAGCGCCCAGGTGCCGACCGGCTTGACGTAAACGCGCTGGTTCTTGTGGAACTGAGCCTTGGCCATTCCCGTCTCCGAACAGGTCTGCCGAGGCTAACCATGCGGAATTAAACGCGGGTTAAGCACTGCGGCGGGCCCGGCGTGCAGACGCTTCGCCGCACACGTCCGAGGTGAAATGCCGGCTGCGGCGGCCCTGCGGCGTTATCCCGGTAAAGAATTCGCTACCGCTTTCGCCCGCCGGTGGCGGAGCCTGTTGCGGAGGCTCTTGCCGGTTGTGCGGCGGACAGCGCCCTTGCTGCCGCAGGATTATGACGCCTTGCCGATCTTCTCGCGGCTTTCCGGACGCAGCAGCGTGCCTGCCATGGCGCCCAGCCAGTCCATGCTTTGGCGCAGCCGCACATTCTCGCCGATGACGAGGATGGCGGGGGCATCACCCGCCGCCGCGCCCAGGCCGGACAGCGTGGTGACGCGCACGCTTTGATTTTCGCGGGAGGCGTTGGCGACCACGGCGGCGGGTTCTTCGGGGTCGCGCCCGGCGGCGATCAGTTTTGCCGCGATCTCGCCGGCGTGTTGGCGCGCCATGTAAAGCACCAGCGTGGGCGAGCCGCGGGCGATCGCCTGCCAGTCGAGATCGGGCAGCTTGCCGCCGGCGCCGTGCCCGGTGAGGAAGGTCACCGCATGGTTGGTGTCGCGGTGCGTCAGCGGAATGCCCGCATAAGCCAAGCCGCCGATGCCCGCCGTGACTCCGGGCACGATGCGGAAAGGCACGCCCGCTCCGGCCAGGAACAGCGCTTCTTCCGCGCCGCGTCCGAACACCAGAGGATCGCCGCCCTTCAGCCGCAGCACGCGTTTGCCTTTGCGCGCCAGCGACACCAGCATGCGCGAAATATCGGACTGCTTGCAGGAGCGCCGGCCGCCGCGCTTGCCGGCGAACACCAGTTCGGCGCCGGGGCGGGCGAAGGCGAGCAGCGCCGTATCGATCAGCGCGTCGTAAAGAATGACGTCGGCGGACGCGACGGCATGCAGCCCCAACAGCGTGATCAGGCCCGGATCGCCGGGACCGGCACCCGCCAGCCAGACCCAGCCCTTGTCGAAGGCGGGCAGGGCCAGCGCCCCGGCCAGTTTCTGGATGGCGGTGCGTTGCAAGGCATTGGTCAGGTCGCCGGTCATTTAACACCATAATTATTGGATATTATATTATACAACGCAACGATAAAGTAAAATAGAGGGAATTTCGCAGGCGAAATGCCTTTCATCCCATGACTTTCCGGCTCCGATTGGGCTATTCAGCATAAGCCACCCCTAAGCCGGACCCATGATGAAGCCTCGCAGCGACCTCAAGCCCAATACCTTCGACAACGAAATCCTGCCCCTGATCACCCCCAACGGCTTCCGCGAATACGACGCACGCTGGCTGTTCGGGAAGGAGCTGAACCTTCTGGGCGTACAGGCGCTGGGTCTGGGGCTGGGCACCTATTTCCAACAGGTGGGCGCCACGCGGGTGGTGACCGGCCACGACTACCGCTCCTATTCGCTCTCCATCAAACAGGCCCTGACGCTGGGCCTGTTGCAGGCGGGCATGGAGGTGGTGGATGTGGGCGTCTGCACCACCCCCGTCTCTTATTACGCGCAGTTCGCGCTCGACTGCCCCGCCGTGGCGATGGTCACCGCCAGCCATAACGAGAACGGCTGGACCGGCGTCAAGATGGGCGCCCACAAGCCGCTGACCTTCGGCCCCGACGAGATCGACGCGCTGAAGGACATCGTGCTGAACGGCAAATCCGTGGCGAAGCCGGGCGGCAAATATACTTTCGTGGAGAATTTCCGCGCCCAGTACATCGAAGCCGTCACCCAGGGCCACAAGCTGTCGCGCCCGATCAAGGTGGTGGTGGCGACGGGCAACGGCACGGCGGGCGCCTTTGCGCCGGAAGCCTTGCGCCGCATCGGCGCCGAGGTGATCGAGATGGATGCCGTGCTCGATTACAATTTCCCCAACTACAATCCCAATCCCGAAGACCTGCACATGCTGCACAAGATGAGCGACGCCGTGAAAGAGAGCGGCGCCGAGCTGTGCATCGGGCTGGACGGCGACGGCGACCGCTGCGGCGTGGTCGATGACAAGGGCGAGGAGATTTTCGCCGACAAGATGGGCGTGCTGTTGGCGCGCGATCTTTCGGCCAAGGCGCATGGCGCGACCTTCGTGGTCGATGTCAAATCCACGGCCATCTACACCATCGATCCGGTGCTGAAGGCCAATGGCGTCAAGACCGATTACTGGAAGACCGGGCACTCCTACATCAAGCGCCGCACCGCCGAGCTGAAGGCGCTGGCGGGCTTCGAGAAGTCCGGCCACTACTTCTTCAATCCGCCCACCGGCCGTGGTTACGACGACGGTGTCGTGGCGGCCATCGCCATCCTCGAAATGCTGGACCATGCCGGCGGCAAGAAGCTGTCGGATTTGGAAGCCACCCTGCCCAAGACCTGGTCTTCGCCCACCATGGCGCCCTTCTGCGCCGACGAGGCCAAGTACGCCGTGGTGGACGCCATCACCCGGGAATACGAAGCGCTGAAGGCCAAGGGCGAGAAAGTGCTGGGCCAGGCCATCGCCAGCATCGTTACGGTGAATGGCTGCCGCGTCACGCTGGAAGACGGCACCTGGTGCCTGGTGCGCGCCTCGTCGAACAAGCCTTCGCTGGTGGTGGTGGTGGAAAGCCCCACCTCCGACGCCGCCATGCACGCCATCTTCCAAGACCTCGACGCGCGTTTGTCGCAGCACAAAGACGTCGGCGATTACGACCAGAAAATTTGAGAAAAGACTCCACCCTCCCCTTGAGGGAGGGTCGAAAAATCGGAGCAGCGCAAAGCGAAGCTGTGCGCGCGGAGATTTTTTCGGGGAGGGGTGCGCCGCGATTGAGACTTCGGCCTACCCCTCCCCGAAATTCCTTTCTCGCTACGCTCAAAAGCAATTTCGACCCTCCCTCAAGGGGAGGGTTAGTTATGAGAGAATATCCCACAACATCTTCGCGACCGTGAGCACAACGAATAGAAGAGACGCTGCGTCTGAACGTCCTAATAGTAGTATAGTGGACAATGGGAATCATCGGGGGGACCGATGGTCAAAGTTGTACTGCGCGACCAGTCGTCACGAGACACGCTTGCTGCAACATATTTTCGCATCAGCATTGCGGTAAGCGATTCTGATCGAGCCCTCTTGCAACATTATTTGCAGACCCGGGCTCTCGATTTTACAAGAGACCTTTTCCACCAGAGGCCCGAATTTCTGGTGGAAGTCCGTGAAGGCTCGCTAAAAGGTGTTGTGAAGGTTCTCGGGCGCGTTGTTGTGGCGATCAGCGTGTACGGAGGGTTTCGAGATGGCGTGGACCGAATTGTGATGGAGGCGCAGACATTTTCAGAACGCATACTGACCGACCTCAAACATGCCGGTATTCCCGAAGAAAAATTTGTGCGCACTGAACGCCGTTTAGGGACGGCGGGGCAACTAAAGCGCCTGCTTCGCGAGGTTGATGAACTGAAGACGCACGGTAGGGATTTATCAAAAGCTGAGTATAAAGAAGAACTACAGAGGATTCATGATCGGTTAGCAAAAATACTGCAGCACTTGTCCTCCGATGACGATGCCAAAAAGATCCAACACGAAGTTGAATGTGCGATCCAGGCCAGCTTACCAGAGCGCCTACCTTTTCCAACACTGCCGGTTCAGGAGAGGGTGGCTGTTCTACCGAAGTGGGATAAAGTTACAGAAAGAAAGTTCATCTCACAAAAACCATCAGATAAGCCGAAGCATCCCGTTGATATCCCGTATCGCGTCGAGGTGCATGGAGCAAAGCTATATCTTAGTCCTAGAAAAAAGTAGTCATGTCTTCTACAATGAGAGCTACATTACTCAACCCGAAAGCATATCCCCCGGCATCTTTGCCGTCCCGGATAGCACGCAAATGCTCAAAGCGCGTGCCGGAACCGGTCCAGCACAAGCTGCCACCATTCGCCGTGCCGCTGCAGGAAGATGGCATCGGGGAAGTGGTGGCGGGCGGCATGTTCCTGGGGCACCGTATCCCAGCCGCTGTGTTCGACCGTGATCCGCGTCTCCTCGCCGACGGGCTCGAAACGCACGTCCACTTCGGTGCGCTGATCCGCCGTAAAACCGTCCTGCCGCCAGGTGAAGGCGAGCCGCGCCCCGGGCTCCCAAACGGTGATGCGGCCGATCTCGAAAACCGTGCCGTCCGCTTGCGTCTCCGTGAAGGCGCCGCCCGCCCGGGGCTCGAAGGCAAGCCGCCCCGGCCCGCGCGGCGTGAAGCGGAACAGATCGTCCGGCTGCCACCACGCACCGATCTCCGCCGCGAACGCCGCGAAGGCGCGCTGCGGCGTGGCTTTCACGCGCAAGGAAACCAGAATGCGCGAGGTCATCGTGCCTGTTCCAGATGCGCCTTGAAGGCGGCGAGCTGCCGGCTCCACAGCTTTTCGGTCTGCTCCAGCCAGGCCTTCAAATCCGCCATGGGCCCGGGCCTCAGGCTGTAGATGCGCACCCGCGCATCGAACTGCGGGTGCTGTTCTTCGATCAGGCCGCCGCTTTTCAGGATACGCAAATGCCGGCTCAAGGCGGGCGGGGCAAGCCCCACATTCTCGGCCAACTCGCCGGCCCGTCTGGGATGCTCGCGCAACAGTTCCACGATTTGGCGGCGATGGGGATCGGCCAGCGCCGCCAGGGTGCGGTCGAGCGCCCGGGCCGTTCTCACGGCCATGTCGGAGCATCGATGGTGAGGCCGCTCGCCTTTTCCGCCTCTTCGCGGCCGACCTTGCGGACCGCCTGGCTGAAAGTCCAGACATGGCCTTCCGGGTCGCGCGCCCGGTAGGTGCGGTCGCCGTAGAATTGATCTTGCGGCTCCTGCAGGATCGCGGCCCCGGCCGCGCGCGCCCGTTCGCAATGGGCGTCGAGCCCCTCCGGCAATTGGATGTGAACGGTGCCGGTGTTTTTCCCGCCGACGGAGGCGGGGCTGACGGTGTAATCGAACCATTCGGGCCCCACGTAAAGCAGTCCGTCGCCGAAGCGCATCTGGGAGTGTCCGATCTTGCCGTCCTTGTCCGTGATCACCATGGTGCGCTCGAAACCGAAGGCCTTTTCCAGCCAATCCAGGGCGGCGCGCGGATCCTTGTAATAGACGCCGACGCTGAAGCACGGCTTTGCCGGCGGATCGCTCATCCCGCAAACTCCTTATCTATTAGGAGAATATTTAACGATATAGAAAAATATATGTCAAGCCTAGGGAAGCCCGTCGCGCCACGCCCCCGGCGATCCCGTAGCTTACCCCAGGACATCCCACAGCATCTTCGCCGCCGTCACCGCCACGAACAGCGCGAACAGCCGGCGCAGGCGCTGCCGGTCGGCGAGATGGGCGAAATGGGCGCCGATGGGGGCCGTCACGAAGGCCGCCGGCGCGATGATGACGAAGCCGAGCAGATTGACATAGCCGTAGGAATAGGGCGGCAGGTGCTCCGCGTGCCAGCCCGCCAGCACCGCGCCGATGGCGCCGGGGATCGAAATGATGACGCCGAAGGCCGAAGCCGTCGCCACCGCGCGATGGATCGGCATGCCGCAGAGCGTCATGGCGGGCACGCCCGTCGTCCCGCCGCCGACGCCCATCATGGTGGAGATGCCGCCGATGCCGAAGGGCAGGGCCATCCCGCCGATGCCGCGCGGCAGACGATCGGCCAGCCGTCCGTCTTCCTTGCCGAAGACCAGTTGCGCCGCCACCGCCAGCGCCACCACGGCGAAGATCACGGTCAGCAGCTGCCCATGTGCCATGCCGGCGAGAACCGCCCCCGCGATGACGCCGATCAGCATCGGCGCCAGCCAGCGTTTCAGCAGCGTCCAATCCACCGCGCCCTTCTTCGCCTGCGAGGCCAGCGACGACAGCGAGGTGGGCACGATCACCGCCAGCGAGGTTCCCACCGCGATGTGCATGCGCAAATCCTCGGAGACGCCCATGCTGCTCAACACCTGGTACATCACCGGCACGATCACGATGCCGCCGCCCACGCCCAACAGCCCGGCGACCAGCCCCGACACCACGCCCGCCAGCAGCAATCCCAAGGCCAGCGTGCCGAGATCGCCCCCCGCCGACCCGAACATCAAATCCATGCCTCGCGCCCCGCTTTGCTGCGGCGCGAGTTCACTTGTATTCGGCGCGCGGCGCAAGCCATTCTCGGCCTGACGGGAGAATCCCATGGACAGACGCAGCGTTCTGATGCTGGGCGCGGCCGCCTTCACAACGATGGCGGCACGCGGCGAAAGCATGAAGCCCGACGGCACGCTTCCCGCCGATTCCACCGAGATCGTGCCCTTGTGGCCGGGCACGCCGCCGGGCGGGGCGGGCGTCAGCCTCAAAGCGCAGATCGTGGAGCGCTCCGCCAACACCGGCCTCTTCAACGACCGTTACGTGGACCATGTCGGCACCCCGCTGCTCGGCGTCTACCGCCCCGACAAGCCCGACGGCTCGGCGGTGCTCCTGGCGCCGGGGGGAGGCTATCGCCTCATCGTCCTCGACAAGGAAGGCATCGAGACGGCGCGGCGGCTGAACGCGTCCGGCGTCACCGTCTTCCTGCTGCGCTACCGCTTGCCGGACGAAGGCTGGGCCCATGGCGCCGACGTGCCCTTGCAGGACGCGCAGCGCGCCATGCGCCTGATCCGTGCGCACGCCCGCGCTTTCGGCATCGATGCGGGCCGGCTGGGGATGATGGGCTTCTCGGCGGGCGGCCATCTGGCGGCCTCGCTGGCCACGCATTGGAACGAACGCGTCTATGCCCCGGTGGACGAAGCGGACCAGTTGAGCGCGAAGCCGGATTTCGTCTGCCTGCTGTATCCGGTCGTCACCATGACGGTGGGAACGCATATGGGCTCGCGCCAGAACCTGCTCGGCCTCCATCCCGCGCCGGACCGGATCGCCGCGTATTCCTGCGAGAAGCATGTGGGCAAGGAGACGCCGCCCTGCTTCATCTGCCTTGCCGCCGACGACGAGGCGGTGCCGCCCGATGCCAACGGCATCGCCTTTGCCGCCGCCTTGCGCGCCGCCAAGGTGCCGAACGAGCTGCACGTCTTCCAGGAAGGCAACCACGGCTTCGGCATCCGCCTGGCGCAGGGCAAGCCTTGCGCCTCCTGGCCCGATCTCTTCCTGCATTGGGGCTGGAGCGGCGGCTGGTTCCGCGATCCCAGCGCTGCCGTTTAGCGCCCCACCATCGCCAGCGCCTCGCGCAGCACCGCAATCCCGGCGCCGGGAAGATGGGCGTGCTGGCTGAGATGGCGGCGGAAGGCCCGCGCGCCGGGGCGGCCGTGGAACAACCCCAGCATGGGATTGGTCATGACGTTGAGCGGCACGCCTTCGGCCAGGTTGCGCTCGATGTAATTTGCGTAAGCTTCCACCGCCGCATCGACATCGCGCGCCGCGCCGCCGAACAGGCGGGCGTCCACCTGCGCCAGCAGCTCCGGCGTCTGATAGGCGGCGCGGCCCAGCATCACGCCATCGACCCGGGCCAGATGCGCCTCGGCCTGGCCGAGGTCCGTGATGCCGCCGTTGAGCACCACGGTCAGTTCCGGGTTCTCGCGCTTGACCGCATAGACGAGGTCGTAATCCAGCGGCGGCACGTCGCGGTTTTCCTTGGGCGAGAGACCCGCCAGCAGCGCCTTGCGCGCATGCACGATGAACACCTTCGTCCCCACCGCCTTGCAGCAGGCGATCAGCGCCCGCAGCGCAATTTCCGGCTCCTGGCCGTCCACCCCGATGCGCGATTTCACGGTTACCGGAATGGCAACGCTGTCGCGCATCGCCGCCAGGCAGTCGGCCACCAGTTCCGGCTCCAGCATCAGACAGGCGCCGAACTTGCCCGACTGCACCCGGTCGGACGGGCAGCCGGCATTGAGGTTGATTTCGTCGTAACCGGAATCCTCGGCGATTCGCGCCGCTGCGGCCAAAAGCCGGGGCTCGGCCCCGCCCAGCTGCACGGCCACGGGATGTTCACGCACGTCATAGCCAAGCAGCCGGCCGCGGTCGCCGTAGAGGACCGCCTGCGCCGTCACCATTTCCGTGTAGAGCCGGGCGCGCGTGCTGAGGCAGCGGTGCAGCATCCGGCAATGGCGATCCGTCCACTCCATCATGGGGGCGACGCAAAACCTATGCTGCTGTGTTGCCGTCATATTTGCCTGTAAATGCGATTCATGCCGTGTACGGATGAAACCGCTCCGGCAATTCCGTTGCGCGCGGCCCTGCGACGAATGCGTACACCCCGGCCATACCCGATGATAACGCGTGTCAGTGAAGAGCGGTAAAGGAGTATCCAAATTGCCGCAAGGGCGCGACAAAACCGGACAAACCGTCGCCCCCGGGTTGAGACCGTCAGAGACGCGCCTAGAATCCGCCGAGGGGGAAGACGTGGCGAGACGATGCGTGGAAACCTGCCTGCGTTGCTTGCGAATGCGACGAGCGTATTGCCGCTCCAGCCGCTCCAGATGGTGCTGCGCCGGCTGTTGGCCAACGCCATGGCGGCGCGGCCGTCTTTTGCCGCGCGGCTGGGCGAGTATGCGGGGCGCAGCTTCGCCGTCGATCCGGTGGATTGCCCCTTCGTTTTCCTGATCAAGCCGGAGCAGGCGCGCATGGACTTGCAGGTGGTGCGCCGGGCCGATGCCGCGGGCTGCGACGCGCGCATCGCCGCGCCGCTCCTGGTGCTGCTCGGCCTGATCGACGGCAGCTACGACGGCGACGCCCTGTTCTTCTCGCGCGATCTGGTCATCGAGGGCGATACCGGGGCGGTGCTCGCCTTGCGCAACGCCATCGAGAACGCCGAGCTCGATCCCGCCACCGTGCTGGGCCTGCCCAAGCGGCTGGAGGACCCGGTCAACAACGCGGCGCACTACGTCTTCGGAAAGCTGCGCCGAATGCTGGACGCGCCCGAAGAAAGCGGCCCCAACCGGGTGCCGAGACAGGCGGTGCCGTCATGACGGCGAAACTGGAGCTGGTCTGTCCCGCGGGCACCCCGGCCGGCCTCAAGACCGCGGTGGAGGCCGGCGCCCATTCGGTCTATTGCGGCTATCGCGACGAGACCAACGCCCGCAACTTCCCCGGCCTCAATTTCGACCGCGGCGAGATGCGCGAGGCCGTCGCCTTCGCCCATCAGCACGGCGCCAAGGTCCTGATCGCGCTCAACACCTTCATGCGGGCGGGGGCCACCGATCTGTGGAAGCGCGGCGTCGACGACGCGGTGGCGGCGGGCGCCGACGCGCTGATCCTGGCCGACATCGCATTGGTCGATTACGCGCGCAAAGCCCATCCCAAGCAGCGGCTGCACCTCTCGGTGCAGGCGGCGGCGGCCACGCCCGAAGCCATCGCCTTCTACCGCGACCGTTTCGGCATCTCCCGGGTGGTGCTGCCGCGCGTCCTGACGGTGGAGGAGATCGCCCGTCTTACCGCCCAGGCCGCGCCCTGCGAGACGGAGGTCTTCGTCTTCGGCGGACTCTGCGTGATGGCGGAGGGACGCTGCCTGTTGTCCTCCTACGCCACCGGCAAATCGCCCAACATGACGGGCGTCTGCTCGCCGCCCAGCCATGTCAGCTACCGCGAGGAAGGTTCTTCGCTGGTCGCCAGCGTGGGCGGCTTCACGGTGGAGCGCTTCGAGGCGGGCGAGCCCGCCGGCTATCCCACCATCTGCAAAGGCCGCTATATGGCGGACGGCAACGTTTCGCATCTGTTCGAGGACCCGGTCAGCCTCAACGCGGTGGAGCTGCTGCCGAAGCTGGCCGGCGTCGGGGTGACGGCCTTCAAGATCGAAGGCCGCCAGCGCGGCCGCGCCTATATCGACACCGTGGTGCGGGCCTTCCGCCGGGCGCTGGATGCGCTCTCCACCGGCGGCAAGATCGATTTCGAGGAACTGCGCGCCCTCACCGAAGGCCAGCGCGACACGGTGGGCGCCTACCGGAAGGCCTGGCGATGACGGCAGCACGCCTTTCGCTGACCCTGGGGCCGGTGCTCTACAACTGGCCGGTGGCGCGTTGGACCGATTTCTACGGCCGCATCGCCGACGAGGCGCCGCTGGACCGCGTCTGCCTGGGCGAGGTGGTGTGCTCCAAGCGCAAGCCCTTCCTCGACGAGGTCATCCTCGACACGGTGGACCGCCTCGAGCGCGGCGGCAAGGAAGTGGTCTATTCCACCCTGGCGCTGCCCACCAGCAAGCGCGAAGTGCGCGACATCGGCGACATGATCCAGGCGGGCTACCTGATCGAAGCCAACGACATGGCGGCGGTGCAATTGTTGAACGGGCGGCCGCACATCGTGGGGCCGTTCCTCAATATCTACAACGAAGAGGCGCTGGCGCTGCATCTCAAGCTGGGCGCCGGGCGCGTCTGCCTGCCGCCGGAACTGCCGCTCGAATCCATCCAGGCGATGGCCGCGGGCAACCAGGCGGTGGAGGTGTTCGCCTTCGGCCGTCCGCCGCTGGCGCTGTCGGCGCGCTGCTATGCGGCGCGCTCGCACGGCATGGCCAAGGACGCCTGCCAGTTCGTCTGCGAAGGCTACGACGACGGCATGGAGGTCACCACCGTGGACGGCACGCCCTTCCTGGCGGTCAACGGCATCCAGACCCTGGGCTATGCGGTGACGGCGGCCACCCAGCAGATCGAGGCCTTGCGCCAAGCGGGGGTGGTGTCGCTCCGGCTGTCGCCGCAGAGCTGCGACATGGTGCGGGTGGCGCAGATTTTCCGCGCCCTGGCCGACGGGGTGACGACGCCCAAGGAAGCGCACGAGGCGCTGGGCGTGCTGCCGCTGCCCGGCCCGTTGTCGGACGGCTTCCTGCGCGGCCTTCCCGGCTGCACGGCGGAAGTGGATTAGAGCTGCCTGTTTTCAAGACGAAGCATGGAAACCCTGCTGTCATGGCCGGGCCTCATCCTGAGCAGTCAAGCCGCCCCTTCATCCTGAAGCTTGTCGAAGGATGGAGCCATGACAATTCAGGCTTGCTTCAGTCTTCCAGTGCGTAGTCGAGCAGCAGGCTGAACTGCCGGCGGCCCACCAGCTGATTGCCGTTGACGTTCTGATACACGGGGAACTGCACCGAGCCGTAAAGACTCCACGCGCCCCGGCTGAACTCGAGGCCCGGGGAGAGGAAAAGCCGCGTGTAGCCTGTATCGGGCCGGTCCGCCGCGATGCCGCCGTCGCGGGCGCGGGCGGAAAGGAGGCCTTGCAGCATGGGCGCGATCCCCACCTCGCCCAGCGCAAAACCCGCATAATAGAATCCCGCCGCCGCATCGAATTCGCTGCCGGGCATGTAGCCGTCCTGCGCCGCCAACGGTTTGTCCCACAGGACGTGGCCGTACCAGACGAAGCGGCCGTCCTCCGACAAGGGGCCGCTGTGGTAGAGCCCGAGCAGCGCATCGGTGCTGCCCGTGCCGATGGAGACGTCGCGGTCGAACGGCGCATAGCCGAAATCGCCGCTCGGCAGCTTGAGGCCGAAGAGGACGCCGGTGGCCGCGCCGCTTTCATTCCAGGAATAGCTGCCGGTCAGGCGGATGTCGCCGAGCGCCGTGTGGCGGAAACTTCCGACGCCGCTGCCCGTATCGGTCTTGAACAGGCGGTCCCACACCGGCAACTCGATCTGGACCGCCCAGTGTTCGTCGACCCGGTATTGGCCGCCGATGGTGAAGAAGCCGGTCTGGACGCGCTTGTCGTCGTTGTCGTCCGCCGGAGCGCTGCGGGTGCCGCTCCAATTGCGGTCCTGGTCGAGGAAATCGTATTTGAGGAAGACGCTGGTCGTGGCGGCGGGCAGCATCGCGGAGCCCGCACCCACCTCGAAGACGCCGCAGCCGCAGGCACAGGCCTCGGCCGCAGGCGCGGCAAGGCACAGCAGCACCGCGGCGCCGGCCAGAGTCGCCATGCGCATGGGCTATTTCCCGGTGGCGCCGCGGACCTCGAACATCGCCTTCAGGCTCGAGCCGTCGGCGAAGTGCAGCGTGACGGAGACGGCGGTGCCGGTCTTCAGCGCCGGGTTCATGCACATCAGATGAAAGCCGCCGGGCCTGAATTCGAAGGTTTCGCCCGCGCCGATCTCGACGCTGTCCACCATGCTCATCTGGTCCATGCCGCCCATGTGCTCGGTCTTGTGCAGCATGGTCGTGCCGCAGGCGGCGGTTTCGGCCCCGGTCAGGACGGCCGCTTTGCCGCTTTGGTTTTGCAGCTTGAAATATCCGGCGGCGGGCAGGCCGGCGGGCAGCAGGCGGAACCAGGCCCCACGGACGGCCAGGTTTCCGGCCGAAGCGGGCGACGGCGCCACGAGCAGCGCCGCGGCTGCGAACAGGATGACGTTGCGGAACGGCATGAAACACTCCCCATCGGTCGCAGCTAAGAGCTAGGCGCGAAGCGAAGAAGCGGTCAACCGGCGGGAGGATAAAAAAAGGCGCCCGCCGGCCATTCTGCCGAGCCGGTCAGGCGCATTCGGCCGGATCTCGTCTTGCGGGGGTGCATTACAGACGAGTGTCCATAGCCGGAATTCGATCCGGAGGGTCGGGCCGGTGCGCTGGAGGAGACCTTCACCGGCCCGAACCCGCCGCTTTGTTCTGCTGCGACGGCAGAACAATGGTCCGACACTGGTGTCGATTGCGAACGAGTTCAAACTGTGGATTTCACGGATGCGACAGTTCGGCAAGGGTCTGTTTACCACCCCGGCCTGGCGCAACCGGAAAGAGAACCGCCGGCGGCGAAGCAAACGGTTCTGCAGGTTGAGTTATTTAACCCGGCGCAACCACAGCACCAGCTGCTCTTCCGAGACCGGCTTGTAGAGCAATGCTGCCCCGACTTTTTCGGCACGCGGCGCCAGACGGGGATCGGGGTGCGCGGTCATCATCAGGGCAGGCGTGGTATCGCCCCTGGTGCGCAGCAGTTCCAGAAGCGCGAGGCCGCTCATCCCCGGCATCTGGTGATCGACCAGCAGGCATTCCCGGTCCGGGTCGTTTTGCTGCAGGAAATGCTCGGCGGACGCATGGGTGCGGACCTTGTAGCCGTAGGATTCCAACAGCATCTGCGTGGAATCCCGCACCGCGTCGTCGTCGTCGATGATATCGACCAAGATTGCCAAACCGTGGCCCCCCCAGCGCCGGTCTGGTTGCTTACTACCCCTCGCAGGTCCTTGAAATAAGGATTTATCCCTAAGAGCCTGACTGGAAATTCCGCATGAGCCGCGTTTCGAGCAAAAATCGCCCTATGGCAGGAGAAAGCCGAAGAGCGTATCGGGGAATACGGTCGAGGCTTTCAACGCCCCAGAGGGCGATTTTTGCCGAAACCCTACGGGACGCGGCGATTTTGGCTGTCCGGTTTGTCGCCGGTCTCGGCCGTACTCCCCGGTACGCCCTTCAACCGGCTTCTGCCGGAGCAGCCAAAATCGCCAGCGTCGCGGCCATGGGGAATTCCCAGTCAGGCTCTAACCCGTCGTAGAATGAACCGCCAGGGTCTTGCGCACCAGTTCGGCGAGGCTGGCGGCCGCCATCTTTTCCATGACGCGGGCGCGGTGGATTTCCACCGTACGGGGCGAAATCGTCAATTCGTGCGCGATCACCTTGTTGGCCTTGCCCGCGACGATCAGCTCCAGTACCTGTCTTTCGCGTTCGGTCAGGGTGGCATAGGCCTCCGCCGCCTGGCGGGTTTCCAGCGCCTGATGGCCGGTCGTGGAAGCCCGTTCGAGCGCGTGTTTGACGCAGCCGAGCAGCACCTCTTCCTCGAAGGGCTTCACCAGGAAATCGACGGCGCCGGATTTCATCGCCTTGACGGCCAGCGGAATGGCGCCGTGGCCCGTCATCACCACGACCTGCAAGGGCGAGTGCCGCGCCGCCAGTTCCTTCTGCAAGGTCAGCCCGTCCATGCCGGGCATGCGCACATCGACGATCAGGCAGCCCAGCGTGCCGGGCGCTTCGCTGGCCAGCAGGGCCGCCGCCGAGCCGAAGGTTTGCGTGGTAAAGCCAGCGGCCTCAAGCAACATCGACAGCGAATCGCAAATGTCCGGATCGTCATCGACGATAAAGACGGTACCGCTCATCCGACTGTCCCATGCACCGGTCCTGACTCCCGGGCCGCAAGGCCGTTCCGACGCCGCATCCGTCATCGCATCAATTGCACCTTCAACTCATTACATTTTTAGCAAAGCAGAACCGGCGTTCCAACATCTATCGCGCGATTCCGGCACTTTCTCTATGCATTTCAGCACATTGATAATGAAACTCAAAGGTGCGCGCAGAGGTCGCCATGACCGCCCCTGGCAATCTATCCGCATTTTTCTTAGAACAATGCGAGTATTGGGGGGCGATTTGGGGGTTCCCCAGGCAAGACCTTGGCACGCCGTATAAAAGCGGTTGCCAGCCAGGGGGAAGGACGCACCATATGGGCCCGGAAGCGATTCTGTGTTTCCCGGGCCGGTCGCCGTTGCATCGCTTGCCCTTGCCGGGATTTCGGCCGGGGTGAGCGGGAGGGAACGAAGCTGGACACGAAAGAACGGCCCATGAAGCGTCCGCGTCTCTTGCGGGACATCGCCGTGGTGTTGGCGGCCAAGCTCGTCCTGCTCACCTGCCTGTATGTCGCGTTTTTCGCGCCGTCGCACCGCCCGCCGGCCGACACCGCCGCCGTCTCCGAACATCTTCTGGGCCATCGCTAGGACATCGCCATGGACATCGTCGAACTATCCCGGCTGCAATTCGCCGCCACCGCCCTCTACCACTTCCTGTTTGTACCGCTGACGCTGGGGCTTTCGATCCTGCTCGGCATCATGGAGACCGTCTATGTGATGACGGGGCGCACGATCTGGCGCGATCTCACCAAATACTGGGGCACGCTGTTCGGCATCAATTTCGCCATGGGGGTGGCCACCGGCATCACCATGGAATTCCAGTTCGGCACCAACTGGGCCTACTACTCGCATTACGTGGGCGACGTCTTCGGTGCGCCTTTGGCTATCGAAGGCCTGATGGCCTTCTTCCTGGAGGCCACCTTCGTCGGCCTGTTCTTCTTCGGCTGGAACCGGATGGGCAAGGTGCCCCACCTGATCGTCACCTGGGCGCTGGCCATCGCCACCAACCTTTCGGCGCTGTGGATCCTGATCGCCAACGGCTGGATGCAGTTCCCCGTCGGCGCCCGCTTCAACGCCGACACCATGCGCATGGAAGTCTCCGACTTCATGCAGGTGCTGTTCAACCCGGTGGCGCAGGCCAAGTTCGTGCACACGGTGAGCGCCGGTTACGTGATCGGCGCCGTCTTCGTGCTGGCGATCAGCGCCTATTTCCTCTTGCGCGGCCGCCACAAGGAATTCGCCAAGCGCTCGATGACGGTGGCCGCCAGCTTCGGCCTGGCCTCGGCCCTCAGCGTGGTCGTGCTGGGCGACGAGTCGGGCTACACCGCGGGCCAGAACCAGAAGATGAAGATCGCCGCCATCGAGGCGATGTGGAACACCGAACCGGCGCCCGCCTCCTTCACCGTCTTCGGCATTCCCGACCTCAAGGACCACACCACCCATTTCGAGGTGAAGGTCCCCTGGGTGCTCGGCCTGATCGCCACGCGCAGCGCCGACCTGGAAGTGCCCGGCATCAACAATCTGGTGGAGGACGCGAAGTTTCGCATCAGGAACGGCATGATCGCCTATGACGCGCTCGACAAACTGAAGAAGGACCGCTCCAACGCCGCCTTGCGAACTAGGCTGGAAGTCCATGTCGACGACCTCGGCTACGCGCTGCTGCTGAAACGCTTCCGGCCCGACGTGCAGAACGCCACCCCGGCCCAGATCGACGCGGCGGCCGCTTCCACCATCCCCAACGTGCCGGTGCTGTTCTGGGCCTTCCGCTTCATGGTGGGGCTGGGCTTCTACTTCATCGCGCTGTTCGCGGTGGCTTTCTGGCTCTCGGCCAAGCGCAAGCTGGATGTGCACCGCTCCTTCCTCAAGGTTGCCTTCTGGACGCTGCCCTTGCCCTGGATCGCGGCGGAGCTGGGCTGGATCGTGGCCGAATACGGCCGCCAGCCCTGGGTGATCGAAGGGGTGCTGCCCACCGCGCTGGGGGTTTCTTCGACCGCCGCGGGCAACGTGCTGTTCAGCCTGTTGGGCTTCGTTCTGTTCTATTCGACGCTGCTGGTCGCCGACGTCTATCTCCTGGTGAAGTACATCAAACTGGGACCTGATCAGACGCTCGGCCACAGCGTCGGGGAGTGAGCGCCATGGATTACGATACGCTGCGTCTCATCTGGTGGGCCTTGCTGGGCATCCTGCTGATCGGTCTGGCGGTGATGGACGGCTTCGACCTCGGCACCGCCATGCTGTTGCCTTTCGTGGGCAGGAACGACATCGAGCGACGGGTGGTGATCAACACCGTCGGCCCGGTGTGGGAAGGCAACCAGGTCTGGCTGATCCTGGGGGGCGGCGCCATCTTCGCCGCCTGGCCGCCGCTCTACGCCACGGCCTTCTCCGGCTTCTATCTCGCCATGTTCCTGGTGCTGCTGGCGCTGATCCTCAGGCCGGTCGGCTTCAAGTTCCGCTCCAAATTCGTCGGCGCCGATTTCCGTTCCTTCTGGGACTGGGCGCTGTTCGTGGGCGGTTTCGTGCCGGCGCTGGTGTTCGGCGTGGCCTTCGGCAACCTCTTCGTCGGCGTGCCCTACGGCTTCGACAGCGACCTGCGGCTGCACCTCGACATCACGCTGTTGTCGCTGCTCAACCCCTTTGCGCTGCTGGCGGGGCTGGTCTCCGTCGCCATGCTGACGCTGCACGGCGCCACCTGGCTGTCCTACAAGGCCGACGGGGCGCCGGGCCAACGGGCGCGGGCGGTCGTTCCCTGGGCGGCGGCGGCCTTCGTCGTGCTGTTCACGCTGGCCGGCTGGTGGGTTTTGCAGCTGGACGGCTTTCGCATCACCAGCGCCGTGGCCGCGGACGGTCCCTCCAATCCGCTGCTCAAGACGGTGGCGCGCGTGGCCGGCGGCTGGTGGGCGAATTATTCGCTCCATCCGCTGTTCTGGCTGGCGCCGCTCGTGGCCTATCTGGGGGCGCTGCTGGCGGTTCTGACGCGCGGCCGGCGGGTGCTGGCCTGGGTGTGCTCGGCGCTGGTGCCGGTGGGCACCATCGCCACGGCGGGCCTGTCGCTGTTCCCCTTCTGGCTGCCGTCCTCCAGCAATCCCGACCAGTCGCTGACGGTGTGGGACGCCTCGTCCTCCAAGCTGACGCTGGAGATCATGCTCGGCTGCGTGGTGATCATGCTGCCCATCGTTCTCGCCTATACCGCCTGGGCCTACCGCGTGCTGCGCGGCCCGGTGAAGGCGGAGAACATCATGTCCGACAGCCACGGCAATTATTGAGGAAACGCCATGTGGTATTTCGCCTGGGTCCTGGGTCTCGGCTTTGCCTGCACGCTGGCGGTGTTGAACGCCATGTGGCTGGAGCTGGACGCGCAGGACAAGAAATAGTCCGGTTGCGGGGATCGGCTCTTATCGCCTAAGACTCTTGCATCGGGTCTTGAGGGGATCGGGCATGACCGAACCGGAACTGCAGCGCCTGCGCGATTCGATCGACAATATCGACGCGGCGCTGATCCATCTCCTGGCGGAGCGCTTCAAGTGCACCCAGGCGGTGGGCCGCTACAAGGCCGAACACGATCTGCCGCCCGCCGATCCGGGGCGCGAAACGGCGCAGATCGCGCGGCTGCGCAGCCTGGCGCATGACGCCAAGCTCGATCCCGATTTCGCCGAGAAGTTCCTCAATTTCATCGTGACGGAGGTGATCCGCCACCACGAGGCCATCCGCCGGCAGAAGGGCTGAGCCTGCGGCAGGCCGGGAGGGAGACTCGCCATGACGGCTTTGTTGTTCGAGAAGGACGGGCACGTCGCCACGCTGACCATCAACCGGCCGGAAGCGCGCAACGTGCTGGGCGAGGAGGGCGACGGGGCGCTGTTCGCCGAAGCCACCGCCCGGATCAACGCCGACCGCGACATCCGCTGCGCCGTGCTGACGGGGGCGGGCCCCGCCTTTTCGGCGGGCGGCAATCTCAAGGCGATGCGCGAAAAGACGGGCATCTTCGCCGGCACGCCGGACGACATCCGCAAGAGCTACAAGCGCGAGATCCACGGGCTGGTGCGCGCCCTGTGGGGGCTGGAGGTGCCGCTGATCGCGGCGGTGAACGGCGCCGCCATCGGGCTGGGCAACGACGTGGCCTGCCTGGCCGACATCCGCATGGCGGCGGATACGGCGGTGTTCGCCGCCAGTTTCCTCAAGATCGGGCTGGTGCCGGGCGACGGCGGCGCCTGGCTGTTGACGCGCGTCGTGGGACAGGCGCGCGCCGCCGAACTGTTGTTCTCGGGCGAGACCGTCGATGCCGCCACGGCGCTGCGCTGGGGACTGGTGTCGCGCCTCGTCCCCGCCGAGATGCTGCTGGAAGAGGTGCGCGGCCTGGCCGTGCGGATCGCGCGCCAGCCGCCCGGCGTGCTGCGCATGACCAAGAAGCTGTTGCGCGAAGCCCTGGCCGCCGATTTCGAGACCGTGATGGACATGTCGGCGGCGTTCCAGGCGGTGGCGCATGGCAGCGAAGACCACGCCGAAGCGCTGGCGGCCCATTTCGAGAAACGCCTGCCGCAGTTCCAGGACCGGTAGAGGCCTTTCGCCCGTCAACATCGCCTCGGCGATATGGCGCCGCCGCGCCTTCTGCTAGATTGCGCCGCCCCCCGAAAGGATTGTGCCGATGAAAACCCTTGCCTATGCCGCCTCCGCCGCCAAAGCCCCGCTCAAGCCCTGGAGCCTCGAACGCCGCGCCCCGCGCGAACACGATGTCGCCATCGAGATCGAATACTGCGGCATCTGCCACACCGACGTGCACCAGGTGCGCGACGAATGGGGCGGGGCGGAGTTCCCCATGGTGCCGGGACACGAGATCGTCGGCGTCGTCTCCGCCGTCGGCGCCCATGTGACCAAGTTCAAGCCCGGCGACAAGGTGGGGGTTGGCTGCCTGGTCGATTCCTGCCGCGACTGCGAACCCTGCCGCGCCGATCTGGAACAGTATTGCCTGGGCGGCTGCACCTTCACCTACAACAGCCGCGAGCAGGACAAGGTTACGCCGACCCAGGGCGGCTATTCCGAGCGCATCGTGGTGGACGAGAACTATGTGCTGCGCATTCCGGACAACCTGCCGCTCGACGCCGCCGCGCCGCTCTTGTGCGCCGGCATCACGCTGTATTCGCCGCTGCGCCATTGGGGAGCGGGGCCGGGCAAGCAGGTCGCCATCCTGGGCCTGGGCGGCCTCGGCCATATGGGCGTCAAGCTCGCCCACGCCATGGGGGCCGAGGTCACGGTGCTCAGCCATTCCGAGCGCAAGCGCGATGACGCCAAACGGCTGGGTGCCGACGCCTTCTTCGCCATGGCGGACAAGAAGGCCTTCAAGACGCTGAGCGGCCGCTTCGACCTCATCGTCTGCACGGTGGGGACGAACATCGACTGGAACGCCTATTTCGGACTCTTGAAACTGGACGGCACCATGGTGGTGGTCGGCATACCGGAAAGCGACGTACCGGTCTCGGCCATGCCGCTGGTCGGCATGCGGCGCAGCCTGGCCGGTTCGATGATCGGCGGCATCAAGGAAACGCAGGAGATGCTGGACTTCTGCGGCGCCCACGGCATCGCGGCGGATATCGAGCTGATCCCGATCCAGCAGGTCAACGAAGCCTTCGAGCGCGTGGTGAAAAGCGACGTGCGCTACCGCTTCGTGATCGACATGGCCTCGCTCAAAGCGGGCTGAGACGCCGCCTTTGCTTCCGGCAGGGCGCCGTCGAGCTGCAAGCTCAACTGCGCCCCGGCCGGGGCTTTGGGCGGGGCGAGCGGCGGGGGTTCCGGTAGCGTTTCCGGCACCTGCGGCGGCAGCTTTTGTTCGCTGCCCGGTTCCGCTTTGCCCGGCGCTTCGACAGGCGGAGCTTCGGCAGGCGGCTTGGCCGTATCGCGCAGCGAGGGGGCGCGAACCTCCGCCTTGGCGGCGCGGCGGCGGCGGGGGATGGGCAGCAGCATGGGCACCTGTTCGGCGTAATCGTCGTAAGCCGGCAACTCGCCGCGCAGCGCATGTTCCTCGATCAGGGCCTTGGCGATGAAGGCCAGGCTGAGGACGAAGGCGCCGCAGAAGGAGGAGGGCCGGCCGAACACCACGGCGGTGGCGAAGGCGGCGAGGATCAAGCCCAGGAAAACCGGCTGGCGCACCACGGCGTAAGGCCCGGTATCGACGACTTGAAACGCCTCCGGCCGCTCCTCGACGCTGGCCCAGTGCAGGCCGCGCCGGATGCGGGCCCACCAGGCGAAAGCGAAGGCCAGGAAGGCCAGCAGCACCATCAGCCAACCCGCGGTGCTGTAGAGGGTGCGCCACAGCCCGTATTTCACGTCGAGCCCCGGCCAGGGCGTGAAGCTGCAAAGCAGCAGAAAGCCGATGAAGACGGTTGCACGGTAAAAGACGTTCTGCAGCGCGGACAGCTTTCCGGCTTCGTGCCTGGCGCCCATGGCGGCGGCCAGCCAGGTCAGAATCCAGAACATCCAAAGCACTAGGATCGCAATGATCGGCTGCACGAATTCCTCCGTCGGAGCGCAATCGGGTGAAGTGTGAAGCGGTTTTCCGTGGATTGCGCGACAGACAAAGAAGTCCGCGGTACATAATGCCGCGCGGGGTGCGAAGGAACGGTTTTGTGCGGAAAAACGGCAGAAAAGCCCGGACAATGGCTTTTCTGCCGCACTCGTCGCCCAGAGGTGCTCGCGGCGAAGCCGCGCGCCTCGAAGGGTTAAAACTCCAGCGCCTTGGCCTGCTTGACCAGCGGCAGCCGGCGGATCGCCGCCAGCACCTTGTCGTCGATGCCGCTGTCGACTTCCACCAGCGCGATGGCGTCTTCGCCGGGCGTATGGCGCCCCAAGGTGAAGTTGGCGATATTGACCTTGGCCTCGCCCAGCAGGGTTCCCAGGCGGCCGATGAAGCCCGGCTTGTCCTCGTTGGTGACGTACAGCATGTGCGGGGCGAATTCGGCGTCCAGGTTGATGTCCTTGACCTGGATCAGCCGCGGCCGCCCGTCGGAGAAGACGGTACCGGCCACGCTGCGCTTGAGCACGGGCGTCTCGACGGTGATCTTGATGTAGCCTTCATAGACCCCCATGCGGTCGCGGCGGGTTTCGCTGACCTTGATACCGCGCTCCTTGGCCACCACCGGCGCGTTGACCATGTTGACCTCGGGCAGGTGTGGCTTGAGCAGGCCCGCCAGCGCCGCCTGGGTGAGGGCGCGCTGGTTGAGGGCGGTCACCGAACCTTCGTAGAGGATTTCCACCGCCTCGATGCTGGTCTCGGTGAGCTGCCCGGCGAAGGCGCCGAGCTTCTCGGCCAGCGAAATCCAGGGCCGCACCAGCTGGGCTTCCTGCGCCGAGATGGAGGGCATGTTGAGGGCGTTGACGATGGCGCCGGTCAGCAGGTAGTCGGCGATCTGCTCGGCCACTTGCAGCGCCACGTTTTCCTGCGCTTCCTCGGTGGAGGCGCCCAGGTGCGGCGTCGCCACCACCTTCTCGTTGCCGAACAGGATGCTGTCCTTGGCGGGTTCTTCGCTGAAGACGTCCAGCGCCGCCCCGGCCAGGTGGCCGGAATCCAGCGCCGCCTTCAGCGCCGCTTCGTCCACCAGCCCGCCGCGGGCGCAATTGACCAGGCGGGCGCCCTTTTTCATCTTGGCGATGGCCTCGGCCGAGATGATGTTCTTGGTCTCGGGCGTCTTGGGGGTGTGCAGGCTGATGAAGTCGGCGCGGGCGAGGAGGTCGTCCAGTTCCGCCTTCTCGACGCCCAGCTCCGTGGCGCGTTCCGCCGAGAGATAGGGATCGTAGGCCACCACGTGCATCTTCAGCCCTTTGGCGCGGTCGGCGACGATGCCGCCGATGTTGCCGCAGCCGATCAGGCCGAGGGTCTTGCCGTACAGCTCGACGCCCATGAAGCGGTTCTTCTCCCACTTGCCGGCATGGGTGGAGGCGTTGGCGGCGGGCAGCTCGCGGGCCAGCGCCATCATCAGGGCGATGGCGTGCTCGGCGGTGGTGATCGAGTTGCCGAAGGGGGTGTTCATCACGATCACGCCGGCGGCGGTGGCGGCCGGAATATCGACGTTGTCGACGCCGATGCCGGCGCGGCCCACCACCTTCAGCTTCCTGGCGGCCTTGATCACGTCCGCCGTGATCTTGGTGGCCGAGCGGATGGCGATGCCGTCGTACTGGTCGACGATCTTGAGCAGTTCTTCCTTGGCAAGACCGGTCTTCACTTCGGCTTCGACGCCGCGCATCTTGAAGATGGCGACGGCGGCGGGGGAAAGCTTGTCGGCGATAAGGACTTTTGGCATGGGCTTGGTTCCTAATTCAGTTTGTACGTGCGCTTGTAGAAGGGCGGCACGCTCAGAAGGTGTTTCCGCAAGGGATCGAGCGGACCTTCGGGTTTCAGGAAAACGACATCGATGCGCTTGCCGGGCATGACCTCGGCGGCGGCGGCGAAGATTTCCTCGGCCAGGCGGGGGATTTCCTCTTCGGCGACCAGGCCGATCAGCGGATTGGCCCCGGCATCGAGGCCTTCGCGCACGATATGGACGAGATGGGCTTCCTTGATCAGGGCGCGGCTGGTGAAGAGAACGCACAAGGCCTTCACCAGCTTCCTGGGATGGGTCTTGGGCTCGACCACCAGAACCTCGCCCGGCGGTTTCGCACGCCCCGCAGGCGTCGCACGCCCCGCGGGCGTCGCACGCCCCGCGGGCGTCGCACGCCCCGCGGGCGTCGCACGCCGTCCACGCCTTGCCGCCTTCTTCACTTGTTCCAGGCACCAGGCGATTTCCGCGGGGGTCAGGATTTTGTTGATATCGCTGCCCGGGTTGAGCACGAAGGTGGCGCCCTGCGCGGCTTCGAACAGGAGACGGGCCGGGATGGTGAAAGACGCCCGTTCTTCGCGCAGGAACTCCTGCAGCCGCCGTTCGGAGGTGAAAGCCGCGTGGTATTGCTTGCCCCGGAATTCGAGCGTGTCGAGCGCCAGGCGCTTGTCCCACTCGCCCAGCACCACCAGTTCGCTGCCGAACAGCAAACGGTAGAACGCCGGGCGCGCAGTTTCCTCTGCCGCGGCAAGCAGCATGACTCTCTCCAACTCGTTCTCGGGTTCGAAACCCATCTTGGCCCCCATCTGGCGCGACCGGAAAAGTGTAGAACGTTTTCCGGAAAATCGCGCCCCATGGACCGCCGTCAGCCCGACTTGACTTTCTCCCAGGCCCAGTCGAGCCAGGGCGTCAGGGCCTCGAGGTCGGCGCGTTCGACGGTGGCGCCGCACCAGATGCGCAACCCCGCCGGCGCCGCGCGATAGGCGGCGATGTCGTGGGCCACGCCCTCCTTGTCGAGCAGCGAAGCGATCTTCTTGGCCGCTTCCGCTTGCGCTTCGGGCGCCAGCGCCAGGAACCAGGGATCGACGATCTTGAGGCAGACGCTGGTGTTGGAGCGGATGGAGGCGTCCTTGGCCAGGAAATCGGCCCAGCCGCATTCCTTCACCCAGCGCGCGACGACGGCGAGATTGGCGTCGGCGCGGCCGATCAGGGCCTTCAGCCCGCCGATCGCTTCCGCCCATTTCAGCGCGTCGAGATAGTCTTCCACCGCCAGCATCGAGGGCGTGTTGATGGTCTCGCCTTCGAAGATGCCGTCCACGATCTTGCCGCCCTTGGTCAGGCGGAAGATCTTGGGCATGGGCCAGGCGGGGGTGTGGGTTTCCAGCCTGGCCACGGCGCGCGGCGACAAAATCAAGACGCCGTGCGCCGCTTCGCCGCCCAGCGCCTTCTGCCAGGAGAAGGTGGCGACGTCGATTTTGTTCCAGGCGATGTCCTGGGCGAAGGCGGCCGAGGTGGCGTCGCAGATGGTGAGCCCGGCACGGGCGTCGGAAATCCACTTGCCGTCCGGCACGCGCACGCCCGAGGTGGTGCCGTTCCACAGGAACACCACGTCGTGGGCGGGATCGGCTTCCTTGAGGTTGGGTAGCGCGCCGTATTCCGCCTTGAAGATGCGGCTGTCCTTGAGCTTCAGCTGCTTGACCGTGTCGGTGACCCAGTCTTCGCCGAAACTTTCCCAGGCGAAGAGATCGACCGTGCGCGGGCCGAGCAGCGACCACATCGCCATTTCCATGGCGCCGGTGTCCGAGGCGGGCACGATGCCCACACGGTAATCCGCCGGAAGCCCGAGCAGCGCTTTGGTGCGGTCGATGGCTTCCTTGAGGCGCGCCTTGCCCGGCTTGGAGCGGTGCGAGCGGCCGACCAGGGCGGCGTTAAGGGCTTCGGGGGTCCATCCCGGACGCTTGGAGCAAGGTCCGGACGAAAAAAAAGGCCGTGCGGGGCGCACGGCCGGTGCATTACCGGTCATCACACATTCCTTCCAGAATGTTGCGCCTCGTTGGGGAGGCGTGGCCCGGCGACCGATATAAAGATTCGCTTGCGGACGGTCAAACGGAAAATCTGCGACCTGTTGGATCGCTTAACCGCAATATTCGTGCGGGCAACTAATCGCACGCCGCTTTGGCGGCGGCGAGGAAGGCGCGTGCTGTCCGCAACGCGTCCTCGGCTCCCGCGCGATCGACCGGTGCGCCGTCCGCATAATCCGCCGCCGATTTGATCTCAAACCCGTCGGCCAGGAACTTCGCCAGCCTTACGTCGAAATTCACGCCGCCGCGGATCAATTCGGCGAAGACCGTGCGCGTGCCGTTGTGCGTCTTCGGCGCTTTCATTCCCGCATGGACGATCACGGCGCGCGCCGCGCCAGTGCCGCGTGATAGGCTTCGCGTCCGGCGGCTTCATAGAGGTCGATGCCGAATATCTTCTCCGCTTGCGGGAGCTTGGACTCGGCAAAACGCAGAAGGCGGAGGGCCTCCGGGTTCATAGCGTCAGCGCCTCTTGCCGCACATTGTGCATGAAGCCGGTGCGCCGCTCCAATTCCTCGGGTGCTACCGGTTTCAACGAAGGCACCGCCCCCGTGTCGTAGGTGATGTTCCAGGACACTTCGCCCAGCCGCTTGACCTCGCTCCACCAGTCGAACGGTCCCTCCAGCACCACCAGCACGTCGTAATCGCTGTCGGGGCGGAAATCGCCGCGGGCGCGCGAGCCGTAAAGCAGCACCTGTTTCAGGCGCGGCCCGTACAGCGCTGCGATCTCCCGCTTGAGGCGGATGAGAATGGGATCGGCCCGGTTCATGCGGCCAGTATAGCGCAAGACCGCCGCCGCCCGAAAGGACGGCTCACACCGCGATCTCGCCCGTCAGGTACAGCGCGCAGGAGCCGGTCAGCGCCACCCGGGCGCCTTCGTCCGTACACGTCAGATCGCCGCCGCGCGGCGAGACCTGGCGTGCCCGCATGGTCTTCTTGGCCAGCCGCTTGGCCCAGAAAGGGGTCAGGATGCAATGCGCCGAGCCGGTCACCGGGTCTTCCGGCACGCCCTTGTCGGGGGCGAAGAAGCGCGAGACGAAATCGTAGCTCTCGTCGCCCTTGGCGGTGGCGACGAAGCCCCAGTAATCGATGGGGCGCAGCACGGAGGCGATGCCGCCGCAGCCTTGGAGGGCGCGCACGGTCTTGGCATCGTCCCACACGCCCATCAGATAGCGGGCGCGGAACAGTTCCCTGGGCGGTTCCACCCCCAGCGCCGCGCCGATTGCGGCGGCGAAATCCGCCGGCCCCTCGAACGGCATGGTGTTGTCGGAGGGCAGCGACATGGTGTGGCGGCCGCCGGCCCCGCGCGCCACCATCAAGTCGCCCGAACGCGTGGTGAAGCTCACCGTTTCGAGGTCCGCTTCGAGTTTTTCGAACACGAGCCAGGCGCTGGCCAGCGTGGCGTGGCCGCACAATTCGACTTCCGACACCGGCGTGAACCAGCGCAGATCGTAGCGCCCCGGCTCGCGCTTCACGAAGAAGGCGGTTTCGGCGAGATTGTTCTCACAGGCGATCTTCTGCATCAGTCCGGCATCGAGCCAGCTTTCCAGCGGCACCACCGCCGCGGGGTTCCCTTCCAGGGGCTGCTTCGCAAACGCGTCGATCTGCCAGAGCTTGAGCCTCATCGGAACCTCCGGAATGCACGGTGATGCAACGCACCGTATAATGGGGCCGGGCCGCCGTTTTCAGCGGCCGACTTCGGCCCAGCAATCCTGGTTTTCCCAGACCCGCACGCGGGCGCAATCGCGCAGGCGTTCCAGGAACCAGCGAGCGATGATCTCGGCGGTGGGATTGTCGAGCCCCGGCACCTCGTTGAGCAGCTTGTGGTCGAGCTGCGCCAGCAGCGGCGCCACCAGCGCGTCGATCTCGGCATAATCCCGGACGAAGCCGCGTCCGTCGAGCGCGCCCGCGAAGACGATCTCCACCCGGTAATTGTGGCCGTGCAAGTTCCGGCAGCGATGGCCCTCCGGCACCTTGGGCAGGAAATGGGCGGATTCGAAGCGGTAGGACCGGCCGATGGTCGTGGATAAGGCTGTGGCGTCGGACATCTCGGGAAAAACTCTTGCAGACGGGCCTGCCGTCACTCCGGGGCGGAGGTATCCACCTCCGCCGCGCGTGCGTCAATGATGGCGCTGCGCTTGTCGCGCAAGGCGTTTTTCATCGATTTCTGCAGGCGGTCGAAGGCGCGCACCTCGATCTGGCGCACGCGTTCGCGGCTGATGCCGAATTTCTGCGACAGTTCCTCCAGCGTGGCCGGCTCGTCCTGCAGGCGCCGCGCCCGGATGATCTCGCGCTCGCGCTCGGGCAGCTCGCCCAGCGCCGCATTGAGCAGCTCCCTGCGTTCGTCCACCTCCTGGGTCTCGGCCATGCGGGTTTCCTGGTCGAGCGTCTCGTCGGGCAGCCAGTCCTGCCATTCGGATTCGGAATCGGCGCGCAAAGGCGCGTTGAGCGAGGAATCGGGCGCCGACAGCCGCCGGTTCATGTTGACGACTTCGCTCTCCGCCACGCCGAGCTGGTCGGCCAGCTTGGCCAGATGCTCGGGGGTGAGGTCGCCGTCTTCGATGGCGCTGATCTTGTTCTTGGCCTTGCGCAGGTTGAAGAACAGCTTCTTCTGGTCCGAGGTGGTGCCGATCTTGACCAGGCTCCAGGAGCGCAAAATGAACTCCTGGATCGAGGCGCGGATCCACCACATGGCATAGGTGGCGAGGCGGAAGCCGCGTTCGGGATCGAAGCGCTTCACCGCCTGCATCAATCCGACATTGCCTTCGGCGACGATCTCGGACACCGGCAGGCCGTAGCCGCGATAGCCCATGGCGATCTTGGCGACCAGGCGCAGATGGGAGGTGACCAGCCGTTTCGCCGCGTCGGGGTCTTCATGCTCCTTCCAGCGCTTGGCGAGCATGTACTCCTCTTCCGGCGCCAGAAGCGGGAACTTCCGGATTTCCGCCAGGTAGCGCGAAAGTCCGCCCTCGCCTGCAAGGACGGGAAGCGCGCGGCTGCTCATCTGCTTTTCCTTCTGGCCGTTGCCCAAGCTGTATCGGCCGGAACAAGACTTATCCCCTTGAGGCGTCCGGATAAAGTAAATGCCCGTTCATCCCCCAAGCCCCTGAAATGTAGGGGTGCTTTGCCCGCTTTCAAGCCCCGCTCGGGCGCGGGAATCCGCCGCCGCGGCGAATCTCAAAGCGGCCAGACCCAGAGCAGTGCCGGAATGGCCGCCGCCAACACCACCACCGACAAGGGCAGGCCGAGCTGCCAGAAATCGCCGAAGCGGAATCCCCCCGGTCCCATGATCAACAGGTTGTTCTTGTGCCCCAGCGGGGTGAGGAAGCAGCAGGAGGCGGCCACCGTCACCCCCATCAGGAAGGTGTCGGGATTGGCGTTGAGCTTTCCGGCCATGTCGATGGCCACCGGCGCGAAGATGACGATGGTGGCGATGTTGTTGAGCACGCCGGAGAGCAGCGTCGTCACCACCATGATGGCGGTCAGCGCGATCACCGGGGATTGGCCGGGCGCAAAGGCCAGGATGGCATGGGCGATGGTGTCGGTGCCGCCGGTGCGGTCGAAGGCCGAGCCCACGGGCAACAGACAGGCCAGCATGACCACGATGGGCCATTCAATCTGGGTGTAGAAATCGCGCGCCGGCACGATGCCCAGGGCGGCATAGACGGCGACGGCCAGGGCCAGCGCCACGGGAAAGCTCATCAGCCCGAAACTCGCCGCCCCCACGGCCAGCAGGAACATCGCGGCGACGAAGGCCGTCTCGAAGGGGTGGAAGGACCCGGTGCTGACGCGGTTCACCGCGATGAGGCCGAGATGGCTGAAGCCCGCGCTGTCCGCCACGGCGCCCCCGGCCAGCAGCACGGTGTCCCCGGCCTCGAATTTGCGGTCGCCCAGATCGCTGCGGCGCATGCGTCCGCGCCGGGCGATGCCGAGCAATCTGAGGCCGTGGCGGGAGAGAAGCTGCAACGCGCGCGGCGTTTTCCCCACCAGCAGCGATTCCGAGCCCACCACGCCTTCCACGATCTCGGCGCGATGCGCGCGCTGCCGCTTCTCCGTCTCGTCCGCTTCGCCGCCGTCGCTTTCCTCGTTGAGATGCGCCGCCTTCATGAAGGCGCCGATGGCGTCGGTCGAGCCTTCCACCAGCAGGCGGTCTCCGGGGGTGATCTCCATGGCGCGCGCCCGGCGGCGGTGGAAGCGGTCGCCGCGGCGGATGCCGACGAAGGTCACGTCGGCCAGCTCGGTGTCCGATTGCAGGTCGCTGTAGAGCTTGCCCACCATGGGCGAGGCTTCCGGCACGCGCAGTTCCGCCTGATAGGAGTTCGCCTCGACGAGGCTTTGCAGTTCGTCGGCGCGGCGCGGCACCAGCCGCCAGCCCACCAGCGCCACATAGGCGATGCCCGCCAGCGCCACGATCAGGCCGACGGGGGTGAAATCGAACATCTTGTAGACATGGCCCAGCCGTTCCTCGCGGATGGCGGAGGCCACGATGTTGGTGGGCGTGCCGATCAGCGTCACCAAGCCGCCCAGGATGGTGGCGAAGCAGAGCGGCATCAGGCTCAGGCCGGGCGGGCGCTTGGCGCGGCGGGAGGCTTCGATGTCGAGCGGCATGATCAGCGTCAGGGCCGCCACGTTGTTCATCACCGTGGAGAGCGCCGCACCGATGCCGGCGGTGACCGCGATGTGACGGCCGAGCGAGCGGTTCTTGGCCGCGATCAGCCTGGCCAGGGGCGTCAGCACGCCGGAATTCTGCAAGGCGCGCGAGACGATCAGCGCCAGCGCCACCACGATCACCGCCTCGTTGGAAAACCCCGAAAACGCATCGGCGGCCGGAACCAGGCCGAGTATGACCGCGATCAGCAGGCCGAAGACGGCGACCAGATCGTGCCGCATGCGCCCCCAGGCCAGCGCCCCCAGGATGAGCACGAAGAGGACGATGAGGATGGCCTGGTCCGTGAACATCAGGTCTTCTCCGCCACGGACAGGCTTTGCAGGCTCCGCACCAGGGCGGCGAAATCCGCCGGCCATTCCGACTCGAAACGCAGGGTCTTGTGCAGGCTGGGGTGCTGGAAGCCCAGCAGATAGGCGTGCAAGGCCTGGCGCGGGAATTCCGTCACGCTGCGGTAGGCGAGTTCTTCTTCCGGCGTCTTGGCGCGGGGCGCCTGCCGGGCGCGCCCGTAGGAGGGATCGCCGATCAAGGGATGGCCCAGATGGGTGAGGTGCACGCGGATCTGGTGCGTGCGTCCGGTTTCCAGGCGGCATTCGATCAGCGCGGCCAAGGGACGCTCGCCGAAGCGTTCCAGCACGCGATAGCGCGTCACGGCCTCCTTGCCGCCGGCGCGCATCACGCCCATGCGCTTGCGGTCGAAGGGATTGCGCCCGATCTGGGTTTCGATGCGCCCTTCGCCGAGGCGCGGGCTGCCCCACACCACGGCATGATAGGCGCGTTCGATGGTGTGGTTTGCGAACTGCTTGGCCAGCGAGCGCATGGCGCGTTCGTTCTTGGCGGCGACCAAGAGGCCGGAGGTGTCCTTGTCGAGGCGGTGGACGATGCCCGGCCGCCGCTCGCCGCCGACGCCCATCAGCGATTCGCCGCAATGGGCGATCAGGGCGTTGACCAGCGTACCGTCCGGGTTGCCCGCCGCCGGATGCACAACCAGCCCCGCCGGCTTGTCGATGACGATCAGGTCTGCATCCTCGTAGACCACCGTGAGGGGGATGTCCTGGCCCTGGGGGCGGGCGGGGGCGGGGGGCGGCAGTTCGATGCGATAGCGCTCGCCCGGTTTGACCCGGTGGTTGGGGTCTTTTATCGTCGCGCCGCTTTGCGTCACGCGGCCTTCGTCGATCAATTGACGCAGACGGGAACGGCTCATGTCCGAACAAGCACCGGCCAAAAAGCGATCCAGGCGTTCGCCCGCTGCGGCGGAGGAAACGCAGGCCTCGCGCGAGGAGGAAAGCGTGTCAGAAGTCACATCGGCACCGGTCGATCCCAAATCGACCCCAGGCTACCGCTTTGCCCTGGGCGGCGTCATCTTTCTTGGCGTGCTGATCGTGATCGGCGTCGGCGTCTTGATCGTCGGGCTGGTGCAGGGCTGGGGCAAGCATGAAACGGCCTCCGCCCCGCCTGCCGCGGCCGCGGCGGCGAAAAAGCCGGTTTCGATGGGCCTGGAACCGGGCTTCCGCATCCTCTCGAGCGATACCCAGCCGGGACGGCTGGTGCTGCATGTGCGCTCCGACACGGCCGACGAGATCTTCATCATCGACCTCAACGACGGCCACATCGTCGCCGTCATCCACGGCGACGCGCCGAAGTGAACGGCGCTTTTCCGCTATTGCGCGACGCCTTTCTGCCCCGGCACGGTGCCTTTCTGCCCCCGCGCAGCGGGGGAAGTGCCGCGGACGCGAGCGCCAGCGAGCATCCGAGGCGAAGGGGGCGCTGGTGCTGATCCTTCCCTCTAGCCTGCGCGCCCAACTCATCGCCGAAGCCCGCGCCGCTTATCCCTCCGAGTGCTGCGGCCTGATCGAAGGCACGCGCCAAGGCGATACGATCCGCGCCCTGGCGCTGCATCCCACCCTCAATCTCGCGGACGACCCTGCCGCCGGGTTCGAGATCGACCCTGCGGCGCACATCCGCCTGCGTTGCGTGCTGCGCAGCACAGGGCGGTCGGTCGTCGGCTGCTACCATTCCCATCCCAACGGCCGCCCAACGCCGTCCCCCCGCGACCGGGCCTGCGGCTGCGAGGAGGGCTTCGCCTGGCTGATCGCGGCGGTTGCGGAGGAGGTGACGCTGGCCGCCTTCGCAGGCCCGGATTTCCGGCCCATCGCATTGCGCGCCTGAGCCGTTTTTTCACCTCACCCCGGCGGGCGCGCGTTAGCGCCGGCGTGCGAGCGCCCGGCGCAGCCCCAAGCTTGCCGAAGGGCGAAGCCGGGCGGGGGGAGGGAAACTTGCCTCCCCGCTTTCGCCCCCGTATAAGCACCCTCCGCCGCAGGCTCCCATCGTCTAGCGGTCAGGACGCGGCCCTCTCAAGGCTGAAACACCGGTTCGAGTCCGGTTGGGAGCGCCATTTTTTGGCGGCCTCGCATTTAGCCGCCACGCCAACCCTAAATGCTCGGCCGCAAGGGCGCATCCGCGCCCTAAAGGTGTTGCTCGCGGCCCCGTCTCTACGGGAGACAGCGTACGCCGCCCAGTTCGCGGACGTTAATGCACTTTCAGATGTGTTTTACGGCGAGTGGGACGGCATGGCGAACGCGATTGATGCTCGACGGAAATTCGGCGTCGAAAGAAACGGCATCCGTCTGCTCATCGCCTGCGCAACCGAAGGGATCCGGAGAGCGCGGCACCAAACAAGTTGATCTGGGTAAAGCGGTTTATTTACGATAAAATGTCAACCGCCTGGGCGCGGCTGGGGTATGGCAGACAATGCTGCCAGGCCGTCCGGCACGACGAGGTCAGTGCGGCAATGCCGCACTCCATTCTTGACAGCAGGGGCGGCAATGCCGCAGTATCCGTCCAGTCAGGCGGTGATCGAAACCCCCGATTATCTTACGGATGCAGAAGCGGCGGGCGTCACGCGCAGCGAAAGGGCCGTCATCGTCGATTTCGTCGCGGCGAATCCGAGGGCGGGCGATCTCATTCCCGGTTCGGGCGGCGCCAGGAAGCTGCGCTTCGCCGGGTGCGGCAAGGGCAAGAGCGGAGGCTACCGGGTCATTACGTATTTCGGCGGCGAGGATATTCCGGTGTTTCTCCTCGGCGTCTTTGCCAAAGGCGACCGGGTGAATCTGAGCAAGGCCGAAACCAACGAATTGCGCCGGGAACTGAGCGGCTTGGCCGAAGATTATCGCAAGGGAACAAGGAAGCGTGTCAAAAGCCGGTGAACGATTGCTCAAAAGCGTACGCCGCGCCCGTGCTTTCGCCCGCGGCGAGGAGACGGAAGGCTTCGTCGTGCACGTCCCCGAAGAAGTGGATGTGCGCGCCATCCGCGCCTCGCTCAAGCTGACGCGCGCGAAGTTCGCCGCCCGCTTCGGCTTCGCCCCAGGGGCGGTCAAGGATTGGGAACAAGGCCGCCGCCGGCCGGAACGCGCGGCCAGAATCCTTCTCAAGGTGATCGAGACCGAACCCAAAGCCGTCGAAAGAGCGCTCCGGGCCGCCTAGAGCGCAATCCCGAAAAGTGCGAAGCGGTTTTCGCCAGACTGCGCGACAAACAAAGGAATCTAGAGCACGTTTCCGACTCGAAGAAGAGGGAACGTGCTCTAGCAGCCCTGCCGCCATCCCCCCGCAGGCTCTCGTCTGTCGGTCCGGGAACGCGGCTCCGGACTCCACCTCCCTTTAAGACTGTGCCGGCGCGTATCCCGGCACGTGAGACCGCTTTGTCCACTTGCGATTGCGAGATCGAAGCGACACCCAGAGGCCGCCAAAGCCCATTGCAAGCTAGTGTCGTGGTTCCGAAGTTCGCCCTATTCTCGATATCGGGTTCTCGGCGAGCTTCGGAACCTAAACGACACTAGAATCAATAAATTGCTAGTGTCCTGGCGATTCCGAAATTCGCCCGAGGCCGATATCGAGATGAGGCGAATTTCGGAATCGGGGCACTAGGCTCTTGGCGCTCCGGGCGCGCTGCTGTCCGAACCTTTCCCTGCATCGCCGGTCTCTGTCCGCCTCGGGCGAAGGGCCGGGGGAAGGCTCTGGCAACTTGCCCTCAAACGGCCTGACGGTGTAGTTCGTTATGTCAACAGGGACGTGCTTGGAATGCCGACCATCAAAGATGTGGCCAAACGGGCAGGCGTGGGCGTTGGCACGGTATCCCGCGTCATCACGGGGAAGGGCTTCGTTTCGCAACAGACGGCAAAGCGCGTCAAGAAGGCGATCGACGCCCTCGACTACCGGCCGTCTCCGGCCGCCCGCAAGCTCCAGGCCGGCAAGTCCAAGACCATCGGCGTCTTCCTGCCCGTCATCCGCGGTTCGTTTTACGCGCCGATCCTGCACAATTTGTACACCGTGCTGCAGTCGCGCGGCCGGCACATGGTGGTGGCCTTCGGCCAGACGGTGGCGAACGAGCGGCAGGAAGCGCTCGACGGCGTGCAGTTTCTGGTCGAACACGGCTGCGACGGGCTGCTGATCATGGCCACGGCGCTGAAACAGCGCGATGTCGAGAAGCTGCTGTCGCTGCAGCCGCGTCTGGCGCTGCTGAACCGGCACTTCGCCCAGTACGCGGAGATGTGTTTCCTGCCCGATCACGAAGCGGCCGGCGCCACGGCGGCGCGGGCGCTTTGGCAATTGGGACACCGCCGTTTCGCCGCCATCGAAGGCCCCGAGATCTCGGCCGACAACGTTCTGCGCATGCGCGGCTTCTACAAGGAGCTTGCCGCGCTGGGCGCGGACGTGGACGGAATTCCGCGCTTCTACGGCGATTTCATGCCCAAAGGCGGCTGGGCCGGGGTCCGCTCCCTGCTGGCGGACAAGACCCGTTTCACGGCGCTGTTCTGCGCCAACGACGAAATGGCGCTGGGCGCCTTGTCGTACCTCAACCACACGGGCGTGGCCGTGCCGGAAGACATTTCGGTGATGGGCTACGACGGATTGGATATCACCACCTATACCACGCCGCCGTTGACCACCATCGGCATTCCCTGGACCGACATCGTGCTCAGCGCCGTGAATTATCTTCTCAACAGCTGTTACGGCAGCAAACTGCCGGTGGAGCGCAATCTGCCCGCGTCGGTGTTGTGGCGGGGTTCGGTGGCGGCGGTGGGGGCCGCCGAAAAGCTCCCCGGCACCGAAGGGCTCGTGAAGAGCGGCAGTTGAGCGTCGTTCTTCCGGCCCCTTGCCGAAGCCGGCTTTCCTCGACAAGGCAAATCCGTCTGCCGGCATAGAGTCGCGCATCGCAGGAAGCGCGTCTTTTGGTCACGACCGGTTCGCGTTCGCAAAAACGATGATAACGCTATCGCCGCCGGCCCGCCCCCGCCGCGGCCGCGGCGCCGCCGCGCTAGAACTATGGAAAGGTTTCCATTTCTCTCTCCAGGCGTAGCTGCGGCCAACGGAAGTCTCACAAAAAAACAGTGTGTTTCTGAGGTTACAGGCCAAGCCGGAATGTGGAAACGATACCATATTCTCGTTGACTTCGAGCTCGGCCGTTATTTATCTGGTGCCGTATGCCACTGGCTGAAGGGCCGCGTTCGACGCGGCGGAAGGGGTCGTGTGGGGGGCGGACGCCGATCCTTTGATGCAAGAAGGCAGTATCGCCGTAGTCAAGAATGGCAGCTCGACTGCCAAGGGGAGGAAATCGAAAAATGTCACTGCAAAAATCCAGCGTGAGTCTGTTCGCGCTTGCATGCAGCGTGTCCGTCCTGGCATTGGGCGCCGCCGCATATGCGCAGGGCTCGTCGGACCAGGTCGAAACCGTCGTCGTCACCGGCATTCGCGCGTCGTTGCATACGTCGATGGACATCAAGCAGAACGCAAACGGCGTCGTGGACGCCATCACGGAAGAGGATATCGGCAAGTTTCCCGACACCAACCTGGCCGAGGCGATCCAGCGCATCCCGGGCGTGACGATCGACCGTAATCTCGGCGAAGGCTCGCGCGTCACGGTGCGCGGCTTCGGCCCGGAATACAACCTCGTCACCTTGAACGGCCGCTCGATGCCCGGCTCGATCAACTCGAACACGCAGTCGGCGACCCGCTCGTTCGACTTCGCCAATCTCTCATCGGACGACATCGCCTCCATCACCGTCACCAAGACCGGCCGCGCCGACGTTCCCTCGGGCGGTATCGGTTCGACGATCAACATCACGACGCCGCGCCCGTTCGACCACCCCGGTTTCGTGGCCAGCGGCTCGGCCAAGGTCGACTACGACACCACCAACATGGTGGGTAACGATTACACCCCGGATGTCTCCGGCCTGGTCAGCGATACCTTCTTCAACGACCGCGTCGGCGTGCTGATCAGCGGTTCCTATGCCGTGCGCAACAGCGCCACCCAATCCGCCACCAACGGCGGCTGGCTGCTGGTGCAGCATAAGAATGCCGACGGTTCGATCTCGTCCGACATCAACACCGGTGTGGTCGACAGCAGCAACCAGAACCCCGAGGACAACGTCTGGGCGCCGCGCAGCCTGGGCATCGGCTATCAGGAAGACCAGCGCACCCGCTACAACGCGCAGGCCGTCCTGCAATACCGTCCGCAGGATAACGTGACCGCGACCGTCGATTTCACCTACGCGATGTTCAAGGATCACGAGGTCCAGCACACCTACGGCGCCTGGTACACCTACGATGCGGACTTCTATAAGGGCACCGTCAATTCCGAAGGCACCATGACGGATGTTCAGGACGCGGCCAGCGACGAATCGTATTCGGTTTTCGACGACATCTTCCGCAACGAACTGACGTCGATGGGCCTGAACCTGAAGTGGGAAGCCACCTCGAATTTGACGGTGACGTTTGACGCGCACCAGTCCTTGATGATGTCGGGCGGCGGTCCGCAGGGCAACAACACCTTCGCCATCGAAGGCCAGACGCCGGCCTACATGACGCCCGGCCTGTCGAAATACTACCACCAGGGCACCAACGAAATTCCGTTGAGCACCTTTGATTTCATCCCGCAGTACACCCAGTCGACCCTCAGCACCTCGACCATCTCGCCGCTGTTCTACGAGGCGAACAACAACGTCTTCAACACCAAGATCGACGAAGCCCGTCTCGACAGCGTCTGGACCAACACCAACAAGGGGCTGACCAGCATCCAGTTCGGCTTCCAGGTGAAGAAGATGCAGACGCACTCCGAAGCTTGGAACAGCTTCGAGGGCACCGGCTACTACTCCGTGGCCGACATGGGGATGCTGCCGGCGAGCGCCTACAGCAAGATCGATACCTGCCACCTGCTGACCTCCTTCTCCGGCGGCGGCTGCGCTCTCGGGACGGCGCCCTACGGCTACCAGTTCTCGCTGGCGGACTTCATCAAGTACACCGAGCCGAAGTACAACTATCCGACGGCCGTTCCGACCAACCCGACCTACGACAACAACATCGAGGAAATTTACAAGGCGTTCTACGGACAGGCCAATTTCGACCTCGACCTGTTCGACCGTCCGTTCAAGGCGGTGGTCGGTCTGCGTTACGAAGCGGTGGATGTGACCGCCCGGAGCCTTGAGGAAGAGGCGATTGCGATTTCGTGGGACAATCCGACGGAGTGGCACACCATCTATTCGCCCAACGCAACCTTCTCGAAGGTCAAGGCCCACAATTACGAGTACCTGCCGAATTTCGACGCCAGCTATGAGGTGATGCCGGATGTGTTGATCCGCACCTCCTTCAGCAAGACGGATACGCGTTCGGATCTGACCCAGATGGTCGGCACCACCAGCGTCGGGCTGACGCCGAAGGTGGGGTCGAGCCCGGCGCAGGCAGGCAATCCGGGCCTTCTGCCGTATGAGTCGTACAATTACGACGCCACGGCCGAATGGTACTATGGGGTGGATAGCTACGTCTCGATGAACTACTTCAACAAGGACGTGGTGAACTTCCTCACCCAGACGGTCGTTCAGACGCCCATCAACGGCATCACCGATCCGTACTACGGTGCCCAGAAAGCGGCCGCGGTGGCCTACCTCAAGGCACACGGCAATGCCAGCCCGACCGATGCCGACACCTTCTATCAGATGGTCTCGATGTACGGCCAGTCGTCGTTCACCGGCCAGCCGGGCGATCCGCTGCGAATGTTCACGCTGACCATTCCCAGCAACGCCAACAAGGTCAACATCCACGGCTTCGAGTTTGCCTGGCAGCACGTCTTCGGTGAAAGCGGCTTCGGGTTCCAGGCCAGCTGGTCGATTCCGCTCGGCGGCGCCAAGTGGAATCCGCTAACCGTCGCCACCCAGTTCGCCCTGCCTGGCCTCAGCAAGTCGTACGGCATCATGGCCTACTATCAGAAGTACGGCTTCCAGGGTCGCGTTGCCTTCACGCATCGCGATGCCTTCCTGGCGGGTATCGGTCAGGCGCAGGAGACCACGCTCGAGCCGACCTACACGAACGCGTACAATCAGCTTGACGCCAGTGCCAGCTACGACATCAACGATCACATCTCGATCATGTGGGACGGCATCAACCTGACCGGCGAATCGATCACGCAACACGGCCGCTACAAGGATCAGTTCCTTGCCGCGTATCAGGGCGGCGCACGCTATGAGTTGGGCGTGCATGTGAAGTACTAGCCGGCCCGGACAGCGAGGGGAGGGCCGTTTAGACCGGCCTTCCCCTTGTTGCTCCAGGCCGCGCGCAGGTTCGATACGGTGCTGCGCGCGCTTCTGGAAAGACCGTCTTCTCTCGCCCCGCCCGGGCGGAAATGCCCGGGCCGGGCGGTTTCCCCTCAAGGCCGTACGATGTTCAGGTTCGTGACGATCGCCATCCCCTGTCTGCCTGTCGAACATCGCCTGGGCACGGTGCGGCTTTGAGAACTCGCTGCAAAACTGGGCCTTCCCTCCCGGAACTTCGGCTCCGCCCCGTGTCCAATCGGGGCGGGGCGCCTTTTTTTGCGCTAGAGCGCAATCCCGAAAAGTGCGAAGCGGTTTTCGCCGGATTGCGCGACAAACAAAGGAATCTAGAGCACGTTTCCGACTCGAAGAAGAGGGAACGTGCTCTAGGACGGCGATTGTGCCGGAAAAACGCTGCGGCGACGGAACGGCGGACCCAGTACGCGGCAGCAGGTAACCTCGACGCCGGCGCTGTTGCATTGGGCAGGAGGGAACCGTGAACAACAAGCTGTCGTCGCTGGCCGGCCGCATCTCCTTCGGGGAGAAGGTCGGATATTCGCTGGGGGATGCGGCTTCCAATCTGTATTGGAAGACCTTCGAATTCTATCTGATGATCTTCTATACCGACGTCTTCGGCGTTTCGGCCGCGGCGATCGGTACGATGCTGCTGGTGACGCGGCTGGCGGACGCCGTCGCCGATCCGGTGATGGGCGCGATCGCCGACCGGACGCGGACCCGCTGGGGCCATTTCCGTCCCTATCTGATCTGGTTCGCCGTGCCGCTGGCGGCCGCCGGCGTGCTGACCTTCACCACGCCCGGCCTGGGCGGCGGCGGCAAGATCGTCTACGCCTACATCACCTATTCGCTGCTGATGTTCCTCTACACGGCGGTGAACATTCCCTACACCGCCTTGATGGGCGTGATGACGTCGAATTCGTCGGAGCGCACCACGATCTCCTCGATCCGCTTCATCGGCGCCTTCACCGCCGGCATTTTCGTGCAGTACCTGACGCCGAGCTTCGTGCGCTTCCTGGGACGGGGAAACGACGAGCTGGGCTGGCAGCTGACGATGGTGGTCTACGGCATCCTGGCCGTCTGCATGCTGTTCCTCTGCTTCGCCACGACGCGCGAGCGGGTGGCCCCGCCGCCGCAGCAGAAAACCGATCTCGGCGCCGATCTCAAGGCGCTGACCTCCAGCCGGCCGTGGCAGGTGCTGTTCGCGGTGATGATCCTGGTGCTGGCGGCCCTCGCCATCAAGGGCTCCGACGGCGCCTATTACTTCAAGTATTTCGTCCACGACGAAAGCCTGCTGCCGCCCTTCCTGGTTTCCAACGGCCTGGCCTTCGTGGTGGCCGTGGTGTTCGCCTCCTTCCTCGCCGGGATCTTCGGCAAGAAGGCGCTGTTCATGTTCGCCATCGGCGCCGGCGGCGTGGTGATCGGCGGCTTCTGGTTCGTCCAGCCCAGCCAGATCATGCAGATCTTCGCGCTGCAGATCGTCTCCAGCTTCATCATCGGCTTCAACTCGCCGCTGGTGTTCGCCATGTTCGCCGACGTCGCGGACGAAGCGGAGTGGCGTTCGGGACGGCGCAACACCGGCCTGGTGTTCGCCTCGGCGATCTTCTCGACCAAGGCCGGCTGGGCCATCGGCGCGTGGATGTTCGGCCTGTTGCTGAGCTACAGCGGCTACATGCCGAACGTGGCGCAGACAGCGGGCGCGCTGTTCGGGATCGTTCTGGCGACCAGCTGGCTGCCCTGCGTCCTGATGGTCGCCGCCGCGCTGCTGATGCAGTTCTATCCGTTGAGCGAAGCGCAGATGGTCAAGATCGAAGACGATTTGAAGGCACGCCGGGGGAGGGCTGATGAAGCGGCTGCTGGCTAGTGCATTTCTGCTGCTGCTGGCGTGCTTCGCCGCCGTTCCGGCCGCGGCGGAGGACGCCGCGCAAAGCGCGAACCTGGCCGCGCCGGGCTGGCACGGCAACGCCATCGCCTATTCGGGCTACCGGCAGGGACAGAATCCCGATCTCGGCCTCTATCCCACCCAGGACCAGGTCCTCCAGGACCTGCGGATTGTGGCGAAGAACTGGAAGATCATCCGGCTCTACAGTTCCGACCGACATGCCGAGGATGTGCTGCAAATCATCCGGCGCGAGAACATTCCCCTCAAGGTGATGCTGGGCGTCTGGCTGGACGGCAAGCCCGAAAAGCTGAATGCCAACAGCCTGCAAATCGTGCGGGCCATCCGGCTGGCGAACGCCTATCCGGAGGTCGTCGCGGCGGTGAACGTGGGCAACGAAATCCTGGTGTCGTGGTCCGATCACCGCCTCACCGAGGACCGGGCGCTCGCCTATGTGGCCGAGGTGAAGCAGGCGGTGCGCTGCCCCGTGACGGTGGCCGACGATTCCCTCTACTGGCGCGATCCGGCGGCCAAGCTGGCCGGGGCCGTCGATTTCATCACCGTGCACACCTATCCGCTGTGGAACGGCGAAGACATCGATACCGCCATGGCCTCGACCGTCAAGGTCTATGAGATGGTGCGCGCCGCCCATCCCGGCAAGACGGTGGTCATCGGCGAGGCGGGCTGGGCCAGCTACACCGACAGTCCGAAGAACGTCCTCTATGCCGGCTCCGAAGAAAAGCAGAAGCGCTACTACGACGAATTGACCGCCTGGGCCGAAGCCAACGCCGTCACGGTGTTCGTCTTCGAGGCCTTCGACGAGCCCTGGAAGGGCGGCGGCACCGAAGGGCACTGGGGTCTTTTCAGCGAAGGCCGCAAGGCCAAGCTGGTCATGCGCGAACGCTTTCCGGAGCTGGCGAGCGATCTTCCCACCTCGCCGGGCTATGGGGGCGCCGAAGCGGCGGCAAGTGCCGTGGTTTCTCAGAACAAGGAAAACAGATGACCGCGTATGGTATCGCCGAGACCGCCGTAAGCAGCGGCCCGCTCGAAGCGGAAGGCGATTTGGTCGATGTGCATGGAGAACGTTTTTTCCGGATCGCCAACTGCGACGCGATGGCGCCGTTCCTGATGAGCGTGGTCAGCGATTCGGATCTTTGGATGTTCGTTTCGAGCGGCGGCGCGCTGACGGCCGGACGGCGCAACGCCGATACGGCCTTGTTTCCCTATTACAACGACGACCGCATCCACGACAGCGTGGACCAGACCGGCGCCAAATCCGTTCTCAAGGTCCTCCGCCGCGGCCGCAGCTCGGTGTGGGAGCCGTTCTCCCCCCGCCGGGAGGGGCAGTACCGCATCACGCGAAGCCTGTCCAAGAGCGTCTACGGCAACAAGCTGATCTTCGAGGAAGTCAACCACGATTTGGGGCTGTCGTTTTCCAGCGGCTGGATGAACAGCGACCGCTTCGGCTTCGTCCGCCGCGCCGCCCTGCGCAACCTGGCCGCCGGCGAGGTTGCCGTGGAGGTGCTGGACGGCATCCAGAACCTGATCCCCAGCGGCCTGACGCAGCGCTTCCAGCTGGAATACAGCACGCTGGCGGACGGCTACAAGGAAAGCGAACTGCACGCCCCCACCGGCCTCGGGCTGTTCCGCCTGAGCGCGATCCCGGCCGATCAGCCGCGGCCGCGCGAAGCGCTGCGCGCCACGACGGTGTGGTGCGAAGGCCTCGGCGCGGTGCGCCATCTGCTCTCGGCGGCGCAGCTCGACGGCTTCCGCCGCGGCTTTCCGGTGCACGAGGAGAGCCTCATTCGCGGCCGCCGGGGCGCCTATTTCGTCCAGGCCGGCTTCGTGCTGGCGCCGGAGGCGTGCCGGGAATGGAGCCTGGTGGCGGACGTGGCGCAGGATGCGGCCGCCGTGGCGGCCACCGTGGCGCTGCTGAAATCCGGCCGGGACCTTCGCGCTGTGCTCGACGACGACATCGCACGCGGCACGCAAAACCTGATTCGCATCGTGGCGGCCGCCGACGGGCTGCAGATGACGGGCGACGAACGCAACGTCTGGCGGCATTTCTCCAACGTGCTGTTCAACACCATGCGCGGCGGCGTCCCCGACCGCGGCTACCTGGTTTCCCGGCCGGATTTCCAGGCCTTCATCGCCAAGGCCAGCCGCGCCGTGGCGAAAACCCAGGCGAAGTTCCTCGACCGCCTGCCGGAAACCCTGCTGCACGAGGAGCTGGTCGCCGCCGCCGGGAAACAGCACGACGCGGACCTGGAGCGCCACGCCACCGAGTACCTGCCCTTGACCTTCAGCCGCCGGCACGGCGACCCCAGCCGTCCCTGGAACGTGTTTTCCATCGAGGTCAAGGACGAGCACGGCGAAAAAACCCTTAATTACGAAGGCAACTGGCGCGACATCTTCCAGAACTGGGAGGCATTGGCGCTTTCCTATCCCGGCTACGTCGAGAGCATGATCTTCAAGTTCCTCTGCGCCTCCACCGCGGACGGATACAATCCCTTCCGCATCGCGCGGGACGGTTTCGACTGGGAGGTGCTGGACCCCGACGACACCTGGACCTACATCGGCTATTGGGGCGACCATCAGGTCGGCTATCTGCCGCAGTTCCTGGAAATCGCGGCGCGCTACCGGCCCGGCGTGCTGACCGGCCTGCTGACGCGCCGGTTGTTCACCTATGCCAACGTTCCCTACCGCATCCGGCCCTACAAGGAAATCGTCGCCGATCCGCACAACACCATCGTCTTCGACGAGGCGCTCGATCGCGAGATCAGGCGCCGTGCGGCCGAGCTGGGCGTCGACGGCATGGCGCTGCCGGGGGCGGACGGCGCGCCCTATCGCGTCAACCTGACGGAAAAGCTGCTCGTCCTCATGCTGGCACGCTTCTTCAACTACGTGCCGGAAGCCGGCCTGTGGATGAACACGCAGCGCCCGGAATGGAACGACGCCAACAATGCGCTGGTCGGCAACGGCGTCTCGATGGTGACCCTCTGCACCATGCGGCGCATGTTGTCGCTGACGCGGCGCCTGTTCGGCGAAGCCGGGGTGCGCAAGATCGAGGTCTCGGCGCCGGTGGCGGAGGCTTTCCGCCGGGTCAAGGACATCCTGGAGCATCATGCCCCGCTGCTGCGCGGCGCCGTCCCGGACGGTGCGCGCAAGGCGGTGCTCGACGCGCTGGGCGAGGCGGGCAGCGATTACCGGGCCGCCCTTTACGGCGGCTTCTCCGGGCAGATGAAGCCGCTGACGGCCGCGGAGCTGGCCGCCTTCTGCGAAGTGGCGACGCGCCATGTCGATCACGCCATCCGCGCCAACCGCCGCGAAGACGGTCTTTATCACGCCTACAACCTGTTGCAGTTCGGCCCGCACGGCGTGGCGGTGAAACGCCTGCAGGAGATGCTGGAAGGCCAGGTGGCGGTGCTGGGCTCGGGGGCCTTGACGGCGCAGGCTTCGTCGGAGCTGCTCGACGCCTTGCGCCGCAGCAGGCTGTATCGCGCCGACCAGAACAGCTACATGCTCTATCCCGACAAGACGCTGCCTTCGTTCTTCGAGAAGAACAACATTCCCGCCGCGGCGCTGGCGAAGTCGAAGACGCTGACGGCGATGATCGCCGGCGGCGACCGGCGCATCGTGATCCGGGATGTCGACGGCGTGGCGCATTTCAACGCGGCCTTTTCCAACGCCGCGGTGCTGCAGGAGGCGCTCGCCCCCCTCGGGTTGCCGCCGGAGGAGACCGCGCGCATTCTCGACGTCTACGAAGAGGTGTTCCGGCACCGCAGCTTCACCGGCCGCTCGGGCGCCTTCTACAAATACGAGGGGCTCGGCTGCATCTACTGGCACATGGTCTCGAAACTGGCGCTCGAGGTGCAGCGCACGATCGCGCGCGCCGTCGTCTCCGGCGAAGACGCCGGGACCGTGGCGCGGCTGCAAATGCAGTACAAGGAGATCCGCGAGGGCATCGGGACCCACAAATCGCCTTCCGTCTACGGCGCCATGCCGACCGATCCGTATTCCCACACCCCCGGCTTCGCCGGCGTGCAGCAGCCCGGCATGACGGGGCAGGTGAAGGAGGACATCATCTCGCGCTTCGGCGAGATGGGCGTTATGGTGAATGAGGCACAGCTGGTCTTCTCGGCGCAAATGGCGAATGGCGGCGAATTCCTGACGCAGCGGACGCCCTTCCGCTTCTACGATGTGGAGGGGCGGGAACGGCGGCTCGAGCTCGAGCCGGGCTCTCTGGCTTTCACCGTCTGCCAGGTCCCGGTCGTGCTGCATGCCCACGGCGCGCCGCAAATCGAGATCGCGGCGGCCGACGGCGCCCGCCGCCGCAGCGCGGGGCTGAAGCTGGATGCGGAGACGAGTTCCGCCGTCTTCCGGCGGACGGGGGCGGTGCGGCAGTTGGACGTGCATCTCGGTCTGGCGCGCGACGCGCCCGGCGCTTCCTCGTAGGGACCGCATCTTTTTTTGCAGGCTGCTCCGCCGGGCAGATGCGAACGCAAGAGAGCGCTTCCCGAAAAGTGGGGCCGGTAGCAGCAGCGTACCGGCGGTTTTCGGATAAGAAGCGCGACAAAACAAAGAAGCAGAGCATTTCGGCGTTTCCACGAAACGGTGAAATGCTCTGGTGCAGGAGGGAAACAAAACCGATGAACAGCAAACTTGCGCTGGTGGTGGCCGCCGCCGCCACGCTGATGGCGGCACATGCCGCCCCGGCGGCGATGCCGTGGCTCGACCCTGCCAAACCGGCCGCCGAACGCGCCGCCGCCGCCGTGGCGGCGATGACGCTCGACGAGAAGCTGGCGATGATCTTCACCTACAGCGAGCCCGATACGCTCGACAAGGAGCCGGACGACATCGTCCCGGCCGCGATCAAGGCGGAGGTACGGGCGAAAATGATCCCCGCCTCGGCCGGCTATCTTCCCGGCATTCCGCGCCTTCGGATTCCCGGCCAGTGGTTCACCGACGCCTCGATCGGCGTGCATACGGACCAGGGCCGCACGGCATTGCCGTCCTCGCTGACGACGGCGGCGAGTTTCGACCCCTCCGTCGCCGAGCAGGGCGGCAGGATGATCGCCGGCGAAGCCCGCCTGAGCGGGTTCAACGTCCTGCTGGCGGGCGGCGTCGATCTGGCGCGCGAGCCGCGCAACGGGCGCAATTTCGAATACACCGGCGAGGACCCGCTTCTGGCCGGAATGATGACCGGGGCGGCGATCCGCGGCATCCAGTCGATGCATATGGTTTCCACCGTGAAGCATTTCGCGATCAACGACCTGGAGACCCATCGCAAGACGGTCGATGTCACGATCTCGACCGAAGCGATGCGGCAATCCGAGCTGCTGGCCTTCGAGATCGCCATCGAGCAGGGCAATCCCGGTTCGGTGATGTGCGCCTATAACCTGATCAACGGCTATTGGGCCTGCGAGAACGATTACCTGCTGAACCGCACCTTGAAGCAGGACTGGAAGTACAAGGGCTATGTCATGGCCGATTGGGGGGCGGTGCACTCGACCGAAGACTCCGCCAACCACGGCCTCGACCAGTTCACCGGCTATCCCTGCTGCGGCATGAAAGGGGCCTGGTTCGCGCCCAAGTTCACCAAGCCGGCGGTGCTGAGCGGCCGGATTCCGCCGGCCCGCCTGGACGACATGGTGACGCGCATCCTGACCTCGTTCTATGCCTCGGGGGTGTTCGACGATCCGCCGGTTCCCGGCCAGATCGACTTCGCCAAGGACTTCCGGGTTTCCCAGAACGCCGCCGAGCAGTCTCTGGTGCTGTTGAAGAACGACGGCAACCTGCTGCCGCTGAAACATGTGCGCCGCATCGCGGTGTTCGGCGGCCATGCCGACAAGGGCGTTCTGTCGGGCGGCGGTTCGGCCAATGTCGTTCCGGCCGGCGGCAACGCGGTGCCGGGCCTGGACCCGACCGGCTGGCCCGGGCCGGTCAATTATGTTCCGTCCTCGCCGCTGGAAGAGTTGAAGAAGGAATTGCCGCGCGCGGCCGTCAGCTACGACGACGGCAGCGACATCGCCCGCGCCGCCGCCGCGGCCAAGACGGCGGATGTCGCCATCGTCTTCGTCACCAAATGGAACAGCGAAGCCATCGACGGCGTGCTGGAACTGGGCGGCAACCAGGACCAGCTGGTCGCCGCGGTTGCCGAGGCCAATCCCAACACGATCGTGGTGGCGGAATCGGGCGGGGCGATCCTGATGCCGTGGCTGGGCGAGGTGAAAGCCGTGCTGGAAGCGTTCTATCCCGGCAGTTCCGGCGGCAAGGCCATCGCGCGCGTGCTGACGGGCAAGGTCGATCCCTCGGGACATCTGCCCATCAGCTTCCCGGCCGGTAACGACCAGCTGGCCCATCCGGTGATCCCGGGCCTCGAGCTGCCCGATCCGATGTCGCCCGACGCGATCTATGCGACGGACATCACTTACGACGAAGGCGCGGCCATCGGCTACAAATGGTACGACGTCAAAGGCTATAAGCCGCTGTTCGCCTTCGGCCGCGGCCTCAGCTACACCACCTTCGCCACCTCCAATCTCAAGACCACGTTCGCCGGCAACACGCTGACGGTCAGCTTCACGGTGAAGAACACCGGCAAGCTTGCCGGCAAGGCGGTGCCCCAGGTTTACGTGGCCCCGGCCGATTACAAGGCGGCCGGCTGGGAAGCGCCCAAGCGCCTGGCGGGGTTCTCCAAGCTGGCGCTCAAGCCGGGCGAAAAGCGCAGCGTGACGCTGAGCGTCGATCCGCGGCTCTTGGCGACCTACATGACGGCCGCCGACAGCTGGCAGATCAAGGCGGGAAGTTATCGGGTCCTGCTCGGACAAGCTTCGGACGATCTGCCCCAGTCCGCCGAGGTGACCCTGCCGGCGGCGATGTGGAGTGCCGTGCATAGCGGCCCGTGACCGGCTCTCGGACCGGCCGGTGATTCCAGGACGGGTTCTGCGCCAAGAGCGGAGCCCGTCCTGCCGCGCCCGGCTCAGTCCTTTTTCTTCTTCCCCGGGGCTTCGCGTTCGGCGGCGTGGTATTTGCGCCGGATCTCGCCGATGTCCACCTGCGTCGGCGGCAGGCCGAGCCCCATCTCCTCCAGCGTCTCCGCCACGATGCTCGAGATGGCGAGATTGCGGAACCATTTGTGGTTCGAGGGGATCACGAACCAGGGCGCCGTCGCGGTGCTGGTCTTCTGCAGGGCCTCTTCATAGGCCTTGCTGTAGTCGGGCCAGAACTCCCGCTCGGTGTAATCGCTTTCGCTGATCTTCCAGTGCCGCGCCGGATCGTCGAGGCGCTGCTTGAAGCGTTCGAGCTGCTCTTGCGGGCTGATGTGGAGATAGAATTTAAGGATGCGGGTGCCGTTTTGCGACAGCATCATCTCGAAATCGTTGATCAATCCGTAGCGCGCCGACCACACCGCTTTTTCGACCAGCTTGTGCACGCGCACCACCAGCACGTCCTCGTAGTGGGAGCGGTTGAAGATCGCCACCTGCCCCCGCCCCGGGGCGCCCTGGTGGGCGCGCCAGAGGAAATCGTGCGCCAGTTCCTCCTTGCTGGGCTGCTTGAAGGCGTGCACCAGGGTGCCTTGCGGATTCATGCTGCCGAAAAGGTGCCGGATCACCCCGTCCTTGCCGGCGGCGTCCAGCCCTTGCAGCACGATCAGCAGGGATTTTCCGGCGTCCGCATAAAGCAGGAATTGCAGGCGGTCGATGCGTTCGACCAGCTTGGCGGTTTCGTCCTTGGCGTCCTTCTTGACGTGGGTTTTCCCGGCATAAGAGGGATCGATCTTGTCCAAGCGTAACTTTGCACCCGGTTCGACCAGGAATTTCTTGCGGTAATCCACGGCGGGCCTCGCGCTATCTGCATACAGTCACAATATTGCCGTCACGCTACGTCCGCTGCCGGGAGCGGTCAAATAAGCGGCAAGCGGCGGCTGGCGCGGCGTCAACCGCCGCAAAATCCCTGCGTCGCGCCTGTCGCCTGTAAAATATTTCACCGCCTGCCGACAAACCTTTGCGAAGAAAATCCGCAATACTTACTTATATGAGATGCAGGGTTGTCCGGGAGAGGGTTCTTCTCCGGCACGTCTGCCGCCCTTCTTGCGCCGGGCGGCATCGGGCAAAAGGCCTGTGGAGGATTTCACCATCGGGGTATCGGGAAGGAGGCCGGCATGGCGCAAAGATTCAAGTTTTCGGATGCGGATATCCGCCTGCGCAGCTATCTGATCTGGGAGCGCGAAGGCCGGCCGGAAGGCCGCGCCCAATACTATTGGTTACGCGCCAGTGCCGAGCTTGAAGCCGAGATCGCCGCCAAGATGACGTCGTTCGACGCCAAATTCGCCCGCACCGTGCTGCCGCGGCTGCCGATCTCCAAGCTGCCGGTTCGCAGCGTTTCCAAGAAGATCGTCCCGTCTCCCGGTCCGGCCATCGCCGCCTAGTGTCCCGATTCCGAAATTCGCCCGAGGCCGATATAGAGATGATGCGAATTTCGGAATCGCCAGGACACTAGCAAGGTGCCCTGCCACCGGCCGTTTGCGGCAAGAGATGAATACTTTTTATGTTTCATGACCGAAGGGCAACGGCGATTTCCGCGGCGGCCGCACCGGTCTCTTTCGTTTTTTTAACCGGCAACTCAGGCGGCATTCATCTGAAGCGCCCATCTCTCTTGCATGCCGTCGCGAAACAAGCACGGCAGGGAAATCTTCCATGCGCGAGGGAACTGCGATGTCTTCACACGCGTCTTCATCCAAGTATCGGCCATTGCGCCTCACCGTTGTCGCCCTCTTGCTGGGCACGGCCCTGGGGGCCGGCGGCACCGTCCTGATCATCTCCGCCGAGGCCAGCCAGATACCGTCCGCCCCGCTCAGCCTGCCGTCCGTCGCCAGCCAGAGCGGTTTTTCGGCGCTGGTGCAAAAGGTCAATCCGGCGGTGGTCCAGATCGCCACCACGGAAGCGGCGCCGAACCAGGCGCTGCCCCAGATGCCGGGATTCCCGCCGGGATGGCCGTTCGGCGACTTTTTCGGCCAGGGCGGCAACGACGGACAAGGGAACTGGCGGCAGCTCGAGCCCTCCCGGCACGCGCTGGGCTCCGGCTTCATCGTCGATCCGGCGGGCTATATCGTCACCAACAACCACGTGGTCGACGGCGCCCGCAACATCTCCGTCACCTTGAGCGACGGCAACAAATATTCGGCGAAGGTGATCGGGCGCGATCCCAAGACCGATCTCGCCCTGCTCAAGATCGACGCCGGCAAGACGCTGCCTTATGTGGCCTTCGGCGATTCCGACAAGGAACGCGTCGGCGACTGGGTGGTCGCCGTGGGCAATCCTTACGGCCTGGGCGGCACGGTGACGGCCGGGATCGTCTCGGCGCACGGCCGCAACATCAACCAAGGCAGCTACGACGATTTCCTGCAGATCGACGCGCCCATCAACCCGGGCAATTCGGGCGGCCCGCTGTTCAACCAGAGCGGCCAGGTGGTGGGAATCGACACCGCGATCTATTCGCCTTCGGGCGGCAGCGTCGGCATCGGCTTCGCCATCCCCTCCAATCTGGCCAAGCACATCGTGGCGCAGCTGCGCGAGCACGGCAAGGTGACGCGCGGCTGGCTCGGCATCCAGATGCAGCCGCTCACCGGCGCCCTGGCCAAGGCCGTCGGCCTGCCCGACGACAACGGCGTGCTGGTCGATGTGGTGCAGAACGATTCTCCCGCCGCGCGGGCGGGCCTGCACCAGGGCGACGTCATCACGGCCTTCGACGGCAAGCCCGTCAAGGACACGCGCGACCTGGCGCTGGCCGTGGCCGATACGCCGAACGGAAAGTCGGTCGGCGTCACCGTGTGGCGCGACGAACATCCGCACCGGCTCGACGTCACCATCGCCAGCCAGGACAAGGAAAAGGTCGCTTCCGCTGCGGGTTCCGGCGCCTCCGCCGGCCGTGTCGGCATGGCGCTGGCCGCACTGACGCCCGACGAACGCAGCCAGCTCAACCTCGATCCCTCGGTGAAAGGCGTGGTGGTGCAGCAGGTGACGCCGGGCAGCAAGGCCGACGACAGCGGCATCCAGCCGGGCGACGTCATCCTGCGTGCCGCCGGCCAGGAAACCACCTCGCCGTCCCAGGTGGCGGACGCCATCCGCGCCGCCGAAAGCCGGAAGAAGAGCGCCATTCCGCTGCTGGTGCTGCGGGACGGCGTGACCTCCTACCTGGGATTGCAGCTCTCCGCCGGGTGAGGTGTTTTTCGTGCGGCCTCGCAACCAGCCGCCACGCCAACCCTGGTTGCTCGGCCGGCGCGCAGTCGCACGCGGGCGGAATTTGCTTTAGGGTCTGTACTCAATTAGGGATTCCGGCGGGCAGCGGGTTGTGATTCAAGATTCCCGAAGTGATTTGGGAGCCTTGAATGGGCAAGCAGGTCTACTGGCTCAGCGATGCGGAGTGGCGGAA
>Ga0187810_10000035_pt1 | contig 62448 bp, 59 predicted proteins | sample NC_wetland_sal_i_9_FD_132963 | JGI IMG/M metagenome (GOLD analysis project Ga0187810, IMG submission 132963) | Wetland sediment microbial communities from Neuse River Estuary, North Carolina, USA - ASW_5 | ecosystem: Environmental > Aquatic > Freshwater > Wetlands > Sediment | place: USA: North...
CACGCAACCGGTTCATGGATGGGTTTTCCCGAGAAGAAAAGGAGCCGCATACCGTTTTCCGATGATTCCATACGGACTTCATCTCCCTCTCCGAAAAGGATGAGATCCCGGTTCTGCAGAACCCTGTTATCTTTTTTATTACAGAAACCCGCACCTTCGATAACATACGCAGCCGCTGTGTAACTGCCATTTACCGGGTGCGAGAAAATAGTATCGGGTGAAAGGGTAATATCGAAATATTCCGGATCAGCTACAATATTCTCAACCGGTCCCCGGACCTCGCCTGCCTTACCGCACACGACCCGGATAGTTACTCCCGGCTCCGGTGACGCGATCGGGACCTGCCGGGTCTTCACTTCCTGGTATCTCGGGTCCATCATCTTGTTTTTCCGGGGCAGGTTCACCCAGAGCTGGAATCCGCCCATACGCCCGTCGACTGGTTTAGGCATCTCCTGGTGGATTATCCCGGAACCTGCGGTCATCCACTGGATGTCCCCGGCGTTAACGTTGCCGGCGTTGCCCATACTATCGCCGTGTTCGACCCGGCCTTCGAGCATATATGTCACCGTTTCAATCCCCCGATGAGGGTGCCACGGGAAACCGGCAAGGTAATCTTCAGGTCTTTTTCCTGCCCGGAAGTCATCGAGCATCAGGAAAGGATCAAAAAGCGGCGTCTCCTCGTACCCGAAGGCACGGTGCAGCCGGACCCCGGCCCCTTCAATCGTTTCGTATGCCCTGAAGAGGCGTTCTACACTTCTAACCTCTGCCATGAATGAGTCAACAGGCATTCCAGCTAGATAAGGTTTGTTCATCGGACCGCCAGGTCGCGATCCACGGAAAATTACATGAACACTACAGCCTCTCTTAAGTTGGTTGAGCCGGCAAGTGTTCCGACTCGCAATCCGATACCAGAAAAGAAACCGGCAACAGAACCAGGAAAAAAACCGGCAAACGGATCAGGATTTTATCGGAAAGTCCCGAATCTAGAGGTATCTATGAAACTCAAGGATGTGCTGAGTGGCACTCTCCCGGAGGAAGCACTGCGTCACGTCTCTAACCATTTTGATGTTATTGGCGACATTGCTATAATCTCCCTCCCCCCTGAATTATCCGATTATAAAAAAGTTATTGCTGCCGCAATCATAACTCACCGGCGGAACATCTATACGGTCCTCAACAAGGTGACCCGGGTGAACGGGGATACAAGAACTGCAGCCTATGAGGTTCTTGCCGGAGATACAACCGTGGCGCTGCATCAGGAGTTTGGTTTTCACTACCGCTTCGATATACTCAAGGTTTTTTTCAATATCCACATGGCATACGAACGAATGAGGGTTATCAATCAGGTCGAACCCGGAGAAGAGGTTCTTGTCCCTTTCAGCGGTGTCGGGCCATTCGCTATCCCTGCAGCAGCAAAAGGTGCCCGGGTAGTTGCCATTGAGAATAACCCGGATGCCGTACTGTGGCTCAATGAGAGCATCGGGCTGAACAAAGTCAGGAAAAACATAATGGTAATCGAGGGAGATGCATTTGATACCTCAGTTCTTTCAATGCAGGGTTTTGACCGGATAATAATCCCCACACCGTACGGGATGGACCATATATTCAACATCCTTGCACCTTTCGTTAAACCAAAAGGAATAATCCATTTCTACACCTTCAAAAAGAAGCACGAGATTCCGGCGCTCGTTGAAAATTTTGAAAAAACCGGTTACAGGATCACTTTCTACAGGTCCTGTGGCAACGTTGCACCTGGTGTGAGCCGGTGGGTATTCGATCTCGAACGGGAGTTCAACTAACCCGGTCAGGGATCGTCGAATTGATTTACCTGTCAAAAGGTTGGCATCCCTGGACTGCCCTGTTACTTCAATATTTCCCGGGAATTTCTTGAATGAGCAGTATTTTTAAAAATACATGTATCCGTATACCGGGAACTTTTTGTCGGGACGTGTACAAGAAGTCACCATATGGCTCCCGGTAAAGTATGCTAAAACCAAAGGGGAATTTTATTCTTCACGAACAGACAAAACCTGTGCGGATATGTACGAGAGTGTGTTTGCAGTTCTGATGGTGATTGCACTTGGTATACTTGCCGGGGGCGGAGCCGGCCTCCTCATCGGTTATGCCATGAGAAAACAAAAACCGGAATGGTCAGATATGACAACCAGTGAAAAAAAGATCACGATTCTTCTTATTGTCGCATGTTCAGCTATTGCCATTGCCGGGCTCACGTGGTACTCTCTGCTTCGCTGATCGTTTCAAAAATGTTCGGATATTGATTTTTGGTTCGTCTTCAATTTTCTCAAGCTTGGACATTTGAAGAAGCCCGAAAAATTTCATACGTGGCACTTGGAAAGCCGGTATTTATCGGGCAAGACGCTCATCCCGCGTTTTGGTATTGTAAAAATTTCAGCTGTTTTTGTGATTGATGCGAAAGTCGCAGGGGATCTCTACCCGGTCCGGAGAACGTACGAACTGGTATCTGAACAAATGTTAATTCCAGAACCGTTGTCACAGAACTTTTATTCCATTTCCCGGAACCTGCCCTCCGGTACCTGGATTTCAAAACGGGCACCTTCACCAGGTTCTCCCCTCTCTTCGATCCTGATTCCCGTGACCGCTAATATTTCACGGATAAGGAAAAGACCATACCCGGATTTATTCCCCGCTCCGAATTCGAAAATTTTTTCTTTTCGTTCTGGTGGGATGCCAATACCATCGTCTTCAAAGATTAAGTACAGATCCTTTCCCCGTCGTTCACTCCACGCCCTGAATAATGTAAGGGACTTCCCGTGCCGCACCGCATTTTCGATAATGTTGAAAAAGACCCGGCCAAGAAGGAGATCCGCATAGATCCAGATACCGGCGATGCGATTGTCGAATTTCACGCATTCAAGTTTTTTTAGTGAGGCCTCGTCGTTAATTGCACTCCTGACATCCTGCCATTCCGGGGATTTGAACCCCAGTTTTTCGTAATCCCGGGAAAATTTCAGGATTACAGAGATATCTTCAACGGCTTTTGCGAGAATTGCGGCATATTCAATGACCTGAGGGTCAGTCGCATCCATACCAATGAGCTGCAGGTATCCTACGAGAATGGTGAGCTTGTTGTTGATGTCGTGCCGGGTTGCCGAGGACAGGATATCGATTTTCTTGTTCGCGAGCTGGAGCGACTTCTGAATTTGTTCTATTCCCGAAATGTCAGTAAGATAACCTTCCAGGGCGATGATCTCTCCGTTTTCGGAAAAGACCGCATGTCCTTCGTCATGGACCCATTTGAACGTACCTGATGCAGTCACCAGCGGATATTCAGCCCGGAAGATACCCGAATTACCGCGACATTTCTCCCATGCGTCCTCAACGCATCCCAACTGTTCTCGTAATATCAGATCTTTGAATGCCACGCGACAGGTGCCCGTAAGGTTTTCAGGTAAATAGCCTGTGAGCTCAAGACTTCCTCTGCTCACATACTCCAGAGTCCATCCGTGATCATTGCTCCTCCGGTATGCCATGCCGGGCAGATTCTCAAGAACTGCCTGACATCTTGTCAGTTCTTTATCGGCAGAATTGTCTTTCTTCCTGTTCTCGGCGGTCTCCGGGTTCAATGATCAGAGTATACACCTGATCGGATTTGGTTCCTTCTGATTCTGCGGGAAGAAACGTTCGTCATATCCGGAGATCTGGCAGATCCGGACACCCCGGTAGTGCATCTCTTAAAAAAAGACGGCAGTTCAATATTCGCTAAATACTTGGTATATTCCTGAGAAATCCTGGTTCGCCAGCCCTCTGGCCCGGGCCATGGCATAGACCTCCTTTACCACGCTTCCTGTAAACAATGGCCTGCCCAGGGTCCGGCAGAGATCCTGCAGGTAGTGCAAATCCTTGTAAATGAGAGCGGAAGTAAACTGTGGATCGAATACTCCTTTGACAAGGTTTTCCTTCTTAGCGTTGAGTACCATCGAGTTGCCTGCTCCGGACAGGAGAATATTCACCACGGTCTCCCGCTCCAGCCCGGAGGCCTCGCCCAGTGCTACGGCCTCCGCGCACGTAGCCATCAGGCTTCCGAGTACAAGATTATTGATGAGCTTCATTTTTGTGGCAAGAGAAGGCTCGTGAAGATAATAGATGGACCTGCCCATCTTTTCGAGCAGAGGTTTCACCTCGTCAAAAACATCGGGTTCTCCGCTTACAAGGACCGTAAGCGATCCTTGCGATGCAGGCACTACGCTTCCGAGAAGCGTGCATTCAAGATAAACGGCCCCGCACTCCTTTGCCCGCTCATGGAACTTAAGTACCTGTTCGAAATGGTTGGTTGTCGTGTCGATGATGATCTTTCCCTTGCAATCCCCGGAAAGCAGACCATCCGGGCCCTCAAGGACGGATCTTACTGCCCCGCTGTCAAAGAGGTTAAGAATTACGACATCTACCTCTCCGATGAGCTGGCCGGGAGTACTCGCCACTGGTACTCCGAGAGTACTGGCTTTTGTTTTCGTCCTGTTCCACACGATGAGGGGAATTCCTTCCGTTATGAGATGTTGTGCGATCGCTTTTCCCAGATGGCCAAGACCTATAAAACCGACTTTCATCATCCACCTCAGCACCCTGATTGAAGGGACTGATACTCCCCTCTGCTACAAAAATTTTTGTTTCCCCGCAGTCTTTCGTTCGATCAGGGGCTCTTCTCGTTCTGGCACTACCCTGGGTTTGAACTGGTAAACCGGGCATTTACCGCTACGATCGGATAAATGCCGACTGGTTTGGTTTCACGCCTGGATTTGTCCTGAAGAGTACGATAAAAATAGAATATTTAAACCGGGAAGATCCGTTTCCCATGAACTTCATTTATTACCTGACCCATTCCGATGTAGAGGGCCAGACCTCCGGCAATAATGCCAATGATTCCACCACTGTTGAGGATAAGGGTGCTTGCGGTCAGCTGGGCCGCAATGAGCATGACGACAAGAACAACCACTGCAAGAAGCGTTACCTGGAGAACCCGGTGCATCTTTAGCGTACAGATGAAAAGCCCGAGAGCAAAGATGCCCCACACTGCGAGAAATGCGGCGAATTCGGCTGGTGCCGGTGCTTTTGCGAGACCAAGGGCGGGTAGCACCAGAAGGGTGGCAAACGAGATCCAGAAAAACCCGAAACTGCCAAAAGTGACAAGTCCGAACGTGTTATTCTTCTTCCATTCCATAACCCCGGCGATAACCTGGGCTACTCCCCCGTACATTATGGCCATCGCAAGGATCGGGCTTGAAAGCGCGATGAGGCCGGCATTGTGCAGGCTTAAGAGAATGGTTGTCATACCAAACGCACATAATCCGAGGGGTGCCGGGTTCGCGGTGTTGTCATCAAGGAAAAGGTTATTCCTGCTTTTTTCTTCAATATGCTGCATTTTATTACTACTCCTTTTTTATCGATGCACCAACATGAGGTGGTTTAGGGAACATCTGCACCAGGTACATGGGATTCCTCAGTGGTTTTTGCACATCATTGCACCATTATACCAAATTACAGCAACCTTCTGGTGCGTTCAGAGATACATAAACACCATTCTGTAAATGTTGTGGTGTAAAATATTAAATAATTTGCATCACTTTATATAAAATTTAATGAAAACTGCACCAAATTCAAGATCTAAATTATGATTTTGCACCACATTTGAATATTCCTTGTATCTCTTCGCACGTCCTGCTAACGAACGATTTATGTCAATTATCCCTGTTCGCTGAAAACCCACAGTCTCGAAAGTATTGTTCAGGTTTTATTCACTCCTCAATGCATCGATCGGGTCCATATTCGAGGCCTTCCACGCCGGATACAGTCCGGATGCAATGCATACTACGACCCCGATAATCATCCCATACGGGACGAAGATAATACTTTCCGGCAGGAAGAAATACTCAGTGCTCCCGATCATTGCACTCACAACTGAGTACCCAATGATGAGACTCATTACCCCACCCACAATAGCTCCAATTATTCCCAAAATGAACGCTTCATACAGGAACATTCGCCTGACTTCACCTTTTTCGGTGCCAATTGAGAGGAGGATCCCGATCTCCTGCACCCTCTCGTTGACCGACATCATCATTACGTTAAAAATGCTTACTGCCGCGACGACAAGGGATATCCCTCCAATGGCCAGGATAAATGTTGTGATGGTACTAAGCGTCTGGGTAATACTTGCAATCCTTGATGAAGCATCTGATATCCTCACGAGCTGGGTATTCCGGTTGACCCTTTCATCGATCGCAGCCTCAACGTCGCTCAGCGAATCAACGTTGTTCAGGATTACATTCACCTGATCGTATACATTCAGGTCGCCATACTGATTGGTGTAATACAGGTCGGGCACAATGATCGCGTTGTCAGTAAAAACACCATCGGATGGGAAACCCCGTGACGCGAGGATGCCGGAAGTTCTTACAGACGGCCGGTCAGCGGTGCCTGGTTGCCCGAGTTTGATCCTGGTGCCGATAGCGAGGTTGAAATTATCAGCTATTGCCGAGCCCACGAGACAATCGTTCAACCCGCGGACATTATCGCCCTGAGCTACGGTGAGGAATTTAGGAATGTCATTCGGAGCAATTCCCCAGATGGCACCCCGGCCATCCGTAGACCCGATAGTAAACTGGGTGTTAGTATGATGAAGAGGGATAACGGTATTGGTGCCTGCGGCACTGATAATATCGTTCAGTTCGCTTTTATCGATCCCGGTTTGTGATGAAGGAACGCCGTTGATTGACGTTGTCCTCACCGTATCGGATGTTATAATGACCGTATTCACGTCAGATGAGAGTTGAGCCTTTACCGAGAGCTGCATGTTGGTCCCGAGCATTCCCATAGATGAGATAGCGACGACCCCGATCACAATCCCGATTGATGCGAGAAGGGAACGGAGAAAGTTCAGCCGGACACTCCGTACCGAAAGTTCAAAAAAAATATCCCTCATGCTTCTACGATCCTCCCGTCTTCGAGCTGGATTGTTCGCTGAGCACACCGTGCGATTTTAGGATCATGCGTAACGAGGATGACGGTCTTTCCTTTCCGGTTCATCTCACATATAATATCCATGATCGCAAAGCCCGTTTTCCGGTCGAGGTTGCCGGTTGGTTCGTCGCAGAGAAGGATCTTCGGGTCGTTCACAAGCGCCCGTGCGATAGCGACCCTCTGCTGTTGCCCTCCCGAAAGCTGCGCCGGCCTATGGGCGGCGAGCGCCTCATCAAACCCCACCGATCGCAGCACCGCCGCTGCTTTACCTGTCGCATCCCGTTTTTTGTATTTGAGGATCAGAGGATACTCAACATTTTCATATGCTGACAGGAGTGGGATTAAGTAAAATTTCTGGAAGATGTAGCCGATGACATCACGGCGCATGTGCGTCCGCTCAAGACTGGAAATATCAGCCATGTTTTTCCCGGCTATAAACACTTTCCCCGTAGTCGGGACATCCAGCATTCCAAGCAGGTTCATCAGAGTGGATTTTCCGGATCCTGACGGCCCCATTATCGCAACGAACTCCCCGTCGTGAATTTCGAGGTTGAGGTGGTTGAGCGCTACGAAGTCACCGCTCTCCAGATGGTAAACCTTGCTGGCATCGACGAGTCGGATGAGCGGGGTCTCCTCCATCGTACGATCACTTCGGCTGTTTCCTGATCTTCGAAAGGACCCATTTCCGTTTCATCCAGATAACCACAACGGCAACAAGGATGATCCCGCCGGCGAGTATCGGGAAGAACGAACTGAGGCCCCCGCCCCGGCCGCCACCGAACGGAAAGAACCCTCCGCCGCCTCTGGCTGCACCCCCACCGGGTCCCCCGCTTACTGTAGTTCCAGAAGCCGCCCCTCCTGAATTACCCGGGCTTCCGCTGCTGCGGCTCCCGCTTCCTCCTCCGGCCAATACTCTCAGGTCAAGCCTGGTTATATTCGTAAAAGTGTTTCCCTGTAAGTCCTTCCACTGAACCTGCACCGGCACGGATGAGAGATCGGTTGCGGTGAATGTTAAGGTGAAACTCGAGAAATCATCGGAAGCCAGGGTACCGACTGCATACGATGCATACGGCTCGACAGGCCGGGCTGGCGCCGTAACCGTCAGGACCATGGCCTCGGCGTCAGTAATTCCTGCATTGCTGACATCCCCGGTCATAAGGTACGAGGTTCCCTGATACGTGATCGCAATATTATTGACTACGGGATTTGCACCCGTTTTGTCTTCCCCGACATTGATCGGGAGCACTATGTCCTGGGCATGTTTGTTATCGCCGTTTTCATATGCAATATGAAACGTGAGGTTTGACCGCTGCGACGGGGTAACTGCAAAGGGGAGATTGACAGAACTGCCGGCACTAAGGATGCTCGTAAACGATTCAGATGGTATAATGTACAGGCCGGGACCATCAGCAGTAACTACAACGTTATTGATCGGTCCGTCACGGGGATTGACTATGGTCAGATTTACCGTGTCTTGCCGGGAGATCGCGAAATTGTCCGGCCTTTGCGAGACGCCGGCTTTGATGTCCGTGGAATCGATAACGAGTTTAATGGGGTAATGGATCGAATTTGAATCCTTGGTCCCGATGGTAAAAAGCGGAAAATATGTTCCGTCCGGTGGTTCCACGATAACGTCGAAACTGACATCGAGCGTTGAACCCGGGCCTATATATGTCAGGGTCTGGAAGGAGTTCGTGTTAACTACCTGAATGTTATCCCCAAGAATAGTAGGCTGCGAGAGCCCGACTGACTGGTTGGCATTATTGGTGAGGTGAACCGTTATTGTACCCTCTTCGCCAGGGAAAAAAACCTGTGGATTGGAATCAACGCTCGATATAGTTACCAGCGATGCCGCCAACGACGATGATGTGCTCCCGGTCGTCTGTGCACATGCGGCTGTTACAAGAAACAGAATGAAAAAGAAAATTCCAGAAATCCTGCGTATCATCGTTCACCTTTCCAAAAGTTCCTTTGCAGCATCGCTCTGATGGAGACCATATCTTGTTCTATGTTATATAGTTTTCATCAGTGGCGGAGAACCCCTTCGGTTCGCTAAATCCTATAAAGCGTACAGGATCAGGTCGCCTAACCGGTGGAGATGGCGGCATAAGGAAATGAAAATTGCTTACGTATGGATTTGATGAGATCACGGTGTTAAAATAAGAGAAGAAAAGATACAAAAAAAGGCAGATGATGAATGTGCAGAGAAAAAAAGATCAGTCACTTCTCAATGCATCAATCGGGTCCATATTCGAAGCACGCCATGCCGGATACAATCCTGACAAGACACAGACCACCATACCGATTATCATGCCCTCGGGTACAAAGATGAGGCTTTCCGGGAGGAAGAAATATGCTGTGCTTCCGATCATGGCATTTACCACGGAGTACCCGATGACAAGCGTCATCATGCCCCCGACAGCTGCACCGATCAGTCCCAGAATCATCGCCTCATACAGGAACATTCTCCTGACCTCGCCCTTTTCAGTACCGATCGAGAGAAGGATCCCGATTTCCTGGATGCGCTCGTTGACCGACATCATCATGACATTAAAGATGCTGACTGCAGCGACAACAAGAGATATCCCACCGATCGCAAGGATGAATGTTGTAATGGTACCAAGTGTCTGGGTAATGCTGGTCAGGCGTGAGCTGGCATCAGATATCCTTACGACCTGTGAGTTCCGGTTGACTTTTTTATCTATCGCAGCCTCGACATCCCCGATAGTATCTACATTTTTTACAATCACGTTGACCTGATCGTAAATATCCTTGTTGCCGTACTGGGAAGTGTACCAGGTATCTGCTGCTACAATGGCATTATCCGTATTGACCCCGTCGGATGCGAACCCCCGGGCCGCGAGGATTCCTGAGACCCTCACGCTCGGCCGGTTAGCGGTACCGGGCTGCCCGATTTTGATCCGGGTACCTACAGCAAGGTTGAAGTTACTTGCGATAGTCGGTCCGACTAGGACATCATTTACTCCCCGTATATTGTCTCCTTCCTCTACCGTCAGGAATTTAGGCACATCTGTCGGATCTATCCCGTAGATGCCGCCTCTCCCGTCAGTAGATCCGATTGTGAACTGGGTACTCGTCCGATGAAGCGGGACGACATCGTTGGGTCCCGCCGAACTTTTAATATCATTGAGCTGGCTTTTATCAATACCGGTGGATGAAGATGTTACGCCTGCGGAATTAGTCGTTCTCACGGTATCGGACGTGATCATTACGGTATTTACATTGGATGAGAGCTGGTCTTTGACCGAGAGCTGCATGTTGGTCCCGAGCATCCCCATCGATGAAATGGCGACTACTCCGATTACAATCCCAATGGAGGCGAGAAGGGAACGCAGGAAATTCAGTTTCACACTCCGGACCGACAGGTCAAAGAAAATGTCTTTCATGCTTCCACGATCCTTCCGTCTTCAAGTTGGACGGTCCGGTGGGCATACTCTGCAATCTTCTGGTCGTGGGTCACGAGAATAACCGTTTTTCCTTCGCTGTGGAGGCCACAGAGAATATCCATAATCTGGAGACCAGTCTTCCGGTCAAGGTTTCCGGTAGGTTCATCGCAGAGAAGGATCTTCGGGTCATTTACAAGTGCCCTGGCGATTGCGACCCGCTGCTGCTGGCCTCCCGATAATTGGGAAGGCCTGTGGGCGGCGAGCGCCTCATCAAACCCAACGGCCCTGAGTTCTGCTGCTGCCTTTCCTGTTTCATCCCGCTTCTTGTATTTCAGGATGAGTGGGTACTCAACGTTCTCGTAGGCTGACAAGAGTGGGATAAGATAAAATTTCTGGAATATGTAGCCTATAATGTCGCGGCGCATATGAGTGCGTTCGAGATTGGACATCTTTGCTACATCTTTCCCATTCATGTACAGATTTCCGGATGTCGGTACATCGAGAATTCCGAGCTGGTTCATCATGGTCGATTTACCGGACCCGGAGGGTCCCATGATCGCAACGAATTCACCTTCCTCTATATCGAGCGAGACGTGGTCGAGGGCAGTAAAGTCTCCGCTCTCGAGGTGATATATTTTCGAGACATCTGCCAGACGGATGAGAGGAATTTCACTCATTTTTCTTCCCGGTTAGCGCTTCTTTAGTTTCCCACTGATCCATTTCCGCTTGACATACAGAACGACACCCGCTATGATTACAATAGCTCCGGCGATAACCGGATAGAACGAGCTGATGCCCCCGCCACCCCTGCCCCCGAAGAGTGCAAAGCCACCGCCTCCACCGCCCCGTGCATTACTCCCGGCAGCTGCATTGCTCCCTGATGTTGTTCCTCCGGTAGTCCCTGAGCTTCCGGAGCCGGACCGTAGTGTGGACCCGGCGCCCGCAACTGTCCGCAGGTCAAGGTCCTTGATCGTGGTGAATGAATTCCCTGCAGCATCCTTCCACCGGATCTGGAGCGGGACGGACGAGAGATCGTTAGTTGTAAATGTCAACTGGAAACTCGAAAAATCATCAGATGCCAATGTTCCGATTGCGTACTCGGCGTAGGGCTCAATCGCTTTTGCCGGAGGAGCAACCGTGAGCACCATCGATTTTGCATCCGTGATCCCGGCATTATTTATATCCCCGCTGAGCTGGTAGGACAGACCCTGCGAAGTGAGAGCTATATTATTAACGACCGGGTTAGCTCCGGTCTTATCCTCACCGATGTTCAGGGGAAGGATAACGTTAGTTGAATGTTTGTTGTCGCCGCTCTGGAACGTTATGTTGAATGTGAGATCCCCCTGCTGGCTCGGAGTGACCTGGAATGGAATATCGATCGATGTCCCGGGATCGATGGTACTTATAAACGATTCGGAAGGGGAGACAACAACTCCCGGTCCCGATGCTGTGACGATGAAATTGTCGAGTGCGCCATCCCGGGGATTTATAATGCTCAGGTTAACCGTATCGGTTCTCGAAATGGCAAAACTGTCCGGCTTGTTTGAGATACTGGCCCTGATATCCGTTGAATCGACCTGAATTTTTATCGGATAATGGATTGCGCTTGCATCTTTCGTACCCATGGTAAACAGTGGGAAGTATGTACCATCCGGAGGATCCACGGTAACAACAAACGAGATATCCATGGTCGATCCCGGGCCGATATAACTTAATGTCTGGAACGAATTTTTGTTTAATACATGAACATTTTTATCGATGAGATCCGGCTGGGAAAGTCCGATTGACGTTGTCCCGCTGTTAGTCAGATGGACGGTGATTACTCCCGCCTCATACGGATAAAATACCTGCGGGGAATAATCAACTCCTGACACATATACGAGGGATGCTGCATCCTGAGAGGTTGCCGAGCCTGAGGTCGCAGCGCTGCTCGTGGTTGATGCGCTTACGGTCCCTGATGTAGCTGCACCAGCTGTGGCTCCAAACAGCACTAAGAGAAGTGTTAAACAAAACAATCCCTGCCTGATTCCAAATCTTATTTTCATATATTCACCGTATTCTCGCTCATCCTTTCGATCTTTGAATAGTCATTACTGTCAATATCATACAATCTTTTCATCCGGATACGATCTTCATTTAATATTGAGCCTCAAAGCAGAACCCAAAATTTCATTGGGACTCGTGTGCTTATCTCCCGGAGGTTTACTGGTGTGCGGGATTAATGATAGGGGCTCTGCTTGTTTTGAAGTATAATCCTCGACAAGTCAGGGAGTGAACACCACTGAGATCTTTGCTGTTTCGGTCAGGTCATGATCCATAAATGAATTTCATAGTCGCCTGTAAGATGCACGCTGGTTTTCCCACCGTATCTTGTAATGTATACTTTACATTTTGTAATATATATGATTTGGGCTGGAGACATATTCCGGAATCGATTGAAATGTGAATTGTCAGTGCAGGTATATCGGAGATGCTGCAGGAATCAAAAATAGTATGAGCCCTTACTCGTCAGGCACAGTTTTTGGTGTTTCGTCATAGGTGAATACTTCCTCAATATTCACTCCGAAATGTCGTGCTATTTTAAAGGCGAGGTCCAGGGAAGGAACATATTTTCCTTTTTCGATAGCAAGGATGGTCTGACGGGTAACTCCGATTTTCACTGCAAGATCTTCCTGCGTCATATCGTGCATTGCCCGGAACACTTTGATCTTATTCTTCATCAGTCTCCCAGTCCCCGAATTTCTTCGCGTAGTAGATCCTGAATCCGACGTACAGGAATATCATCAGGCAGAGGAGCCCGAGCTGGATATAGCCGATGTTCCGGATAGGCAAAAACCCGGTGTTGTGCTGGGGTAAAAAGAAGGGGTGAAACGAGGGGGGGAATGCCGGGACGTCAAGCAGGCGGATCACTGCGCCTATTGAAAACGCACAGAATATCACCCAGAAAATCTGCATTGTCCGCATTGCGGCTTTTTCTGTGATCCGGGCACTGCGCTCGTCCTCGATAAGATCAGTCACCCTCAGCCGGGCGAAATAAATTATCACAATCCCAACGATAAAAGCCGCTTCAATCAGAATGGAATTTTCTATCTCGACAGAATACCAGAAGATGGCGAGCAGGGCAAGTGCAATGCATCCGATCAGGAGGTAGAACGTATTTTTCTTCATTGCTCTTCCTTTGTAAATTCTATTTGACATTTGGTACTATAAAGGCAACTATGCATAATTCTTTGTTTTTCCCTGTTTTTGCCTATCGGCCCGGCTTTTTGGAAACAGCATTCGTGAGATGGAAAACGACTCAGGACCTGCACAACGCACTTGTAGTACGAATACCACTATATCTCCGGAGATAAGATTCTTACAGCACGAGGCGTATGGAGCAGAGCAGCATCAGTATCGGCCTTATCCAGATGGCAGTGGGGTCCGATCCGGAGGAGAATCTCCGGATTGCGATGGCAAAGGTGGAAGAAGCAGCAAAGAACGGAGCACAGGTTATCTGCCTTCCGGAACTGTTCAGAACCCGATATTTTCCGCAACAGATCGGTGCTGAAGTCGCGGATTTTGCAGAAACCGCTCCCGGCCCATCGACTGATGCGTTCGGAGCAATAGCCCGACGACATGAAGTCGTTGTCATAGTCCCGGTCTACCAAAAAGCAACTGACGGCAAATACTACAATGCCGCAATTGTCATCGACGCTGATGGGACTATGTATACACCGTATCATAAAGTCCATATCCCCCAGGATCCCGGCTTTTTTGAAAAGGAGTATTTCTATCCCGGCGCCGGCTACACGATCTATGCGACACGGTATGGACGAATCGCGGTTCTTATCTGTTATGACCAGTGGTTTCCCGAAGCGGCCCGATCCGTAGCGCTCGAAGGGGCGCAGATCATTTTTTATCCCACAGCCATTGGTCACCCCGGTTCGGAAGTACCAGAAGAGGGATCATGGATTGATGCATGGGAGCTCATCCAGCGGAGCCATGCAATTGCAAACAGTGTCCATGTCGCAGCAGTTAACCGGGTTGGAAAAGAAGGGAATATCCGGTTTTTCGGCGGTTCTTTTGTATGCGACGCGTTCGGGAAGATCGTCGCGCATGCCGGCGATTGTGAGGAGACCATTATCGCGACAATCGATCTTTCCACGAACAAAACTGTTCAGGATTCCTGGGGTTTCTTCCGGAACCGCCGTCCGGATACCTATTCGAGGGTCTGCACTCCTATCGCCGGCGGGATATTCCCATCAATACGACAAGGGGACACTCCGGGGAACCGGGGATTCCATATGCCCGCGGAATGGGAACTCCACGAGGCAGTCTGGCTCTCATGGCCACACAATAAGGGAACATTCCCCCATATTGGTGCGGTAGAGGATGCATACATCCGGTTTATCTCGGCAATCCACCTCTCGGAACGCGTTGAGCTGTTTGTTCCCGGTGCGGTGGCAAACCGGCTGGTCCGGACACGGCTCAAGGAGGCAAAAGTCGATCTCTCCCGAATCACCCTCCATACCGTTGAGTACAGCGATGTCTGGATCCGGGACTACGGTCCGACCTTTGTAGTAAACCGGGCCATGAACCGGTGCGCTATGGTCCGGTGGGATTTCAATGCATGGGGCAACAAGTATCCCTCCATGATCCCCGACGGGAAGATACCCCAAATAATGAACCGCCGGCTGGATCTCCCCATGTTCGAACCAAAGATTGTCCTCGAAGGCGGATCGATCGATGTGAACGGGAAGGGGACCGTTATGACCTCGCGGTCATGTCTCCTCAACCCTAACAGGAACCCTAAACTCTCTGCTGACGATATCGAAGAGTTGCTCAGGGAATATCTTGGCGTTGTCCATGTCATCTGGCTCAACGAAGGTATCATCGGTGACGATACAGACGGACATATCGATGACTTTGCCCGGTTTGTCTCTCCGTCAACCATTGTCTGTGCCTACGAGGATGACATCGGGGATGCAAATTACCCTGCCCTCCACGATAATTATGAAATACTCAGGCAATCATGCGATGAGGAGGGCAGACCGCTGACCGTTGTCAAATTGCCTATGCCGGCGCCGGTTGAAGTGAATGGGGAAAGATACCCGGCAAGTTATACGAACTTCTACATTGGGAACACTGTTGTCATAGTGCCGGCATTCGGCGATCCCCACGATAACGATGCGATTGCTATCCTTCAGGATATTTTTACCGGACGAAAAGTTGTTGGCGTTGATGCACGGGCAATGGTCGAAGGGTTTGGCACATTCCACTGTGCGACCCAGCAACAGCCTAAGATATGAGTTGGAGCGAGATTACTGGGATTCCGATGTTTTTACTTCCGGGACTGGTAACTTCTCGTTTTATTATGACACCAATCCCGCGGTTTTTGTTTTGACCGCAAGTATACCATGCCCTCCAAAAAATTATGGGGGGGTCCCAATCGGGTTCAAGAATTTATCAGGGATTTGCCGATCGGGATTTTTCCGGAGATGGCGCGATCGGCGCTGAAAGTTCACGTCGGAGAAAAGAAACATCTGTTAGTCGTACATCTTTTTGTAGGATGATTATCCGATTATCGCCACACTAACTAACACCTCGCGATCGCAGACAAAAAAATTTAGTTGGCCCCATCTTCTTGGACCATCCCTGTTCATGTTTTTTTTAATCAAACTGTGGAAATGGGGAATGCCTGATCTGTAAAAAACCGGGGGGAGCAGTTTCCCAAAAATCCGGTCAGGCCGGACTATGAAATTGTAGATATTATTGATGACGAATGACGCCACAACTCCGGATGACTTTTCCTACGGGCGCTCACAAATATGCGCACTGTAGTGATGGGGGCCGGGGTGGACCCGGTTTATGAGGGAGAGATCAAAGATCTCCGGTTCGCTGATCTCACGCGACGTATAGTGCAGGTTGTTCAGCGTCGCTGCGAATTTTGCTGTCGAGGCTCGGTATTCAGGAGGCAAGGCTGAACAGTATTTTGGGGAGACTGCATAGGTTTCAAGGACGTACTCTTCATCCACTATGCCGGTTATATCTGAAACGATCCGGGCGCACGTACGCGGCTCGGTGCGAATCATCTCACATGCCATTTCGTGTGCCGTGAGAAAATTTTCGAGAAGTTCACGATTTTCGAGCATCTCTTTCATGACAACGATACCGTAACTCGGGTTGAAAGGCCATAACCGGTCGGGAGGAACGGCGAGCCGGGTCCCGGAATATCGCCTGCCGGCAACGGCAAGAGCCGGGGTTCCTGCAGCCGCGGAGATCTCGCCCTGCATAACTGCATCGGGAAGCAGGTCAGCCCATGGATAATTTTTTACTTCAACGTCCCGGATTGCGTATTCGTTCAGCAGTTCGTTGACGATCACATCATGAATCGAACCCCGGGGAGGACATCCAATTGCCGACCCGGCAAACTGGCTGAGGAATTCAGCCATGCCGTTACATTGGGTAAGAACATTGTGCCGGGCTCCCACGATCATGACCGTTCCCTCGATATGACCGCCAGCGATACAGATGAGTGGCAGACCCCGCTCGATGCCGATGATCACCGGGGGCAGGCCGATATAGGCGAGATCGATTCTGCCATTCTGCATTGCATTAATGATATCGGGTCCTGAAGGAAAGAGCGTCCATTCCGCCGTGACACCCCGCTTCCCGAGGAGGTCGGATCCTTTCAGGATAAATGCGGTATGGTACATCGTCGACAGGTGCCCAATCCTCAGTTTTTTTGTAGTCATTTCCATGTTCATTCACCGATGAATCTTTTAATTAGTTCTCAATGCTGAATCGGTTAACCAATCTTTCTTCCGACAACACCGATCGCATCCTTCACACAGGACTGGTCCGGGCGCAGCATAGATACCGGCACATCGACAATTTTCTCTATGATCGAGGTAAGGATAGGGGCACAGACTATGCCTGCCGCACCATCCTTTTCTGCACGGGCTGCTGAAACGATACATTCCTCAAGGGAATTTGCCGAATAGCCGCGTATCATGTAGGGTTTCCCGTTGATGGGAAACTCCCGGAACTCAAGCGAGTCGAGGATGAATTTTGCCCCGATGACCGCGATGAACCGGCTGTGCTCCGGTTCAAGCACCGAAACGATCTTCTTCACCGTGGAAAGACGGGGATCCCGCTCACCGAGAGTTACCTTGTACAGGGTCGAGACGGGGATGCCGGTGAGATCCGCGAGCTCTTTTACCGTCATATCCTTCTTGGCCAGTTCCTCGTTCAGGGCCGTGGTAAAATCAGTCTCGAAAATCCTTTTCGATAACATATTACCCTTAATGTGGCAATTACTTAATAATAATTATTACTATAAGGTCATTTTTCTATCAGTTTTGGAAACGTATAAGAATAACCATTCCCTTCACTCTTTTGATGCACAGCGATCAGGAATACGAACTGACCATACTTCCCGGCACCGATCGGGCCGGGAACCGGGAGGGGTTCGATCGTATTGTCATCCGTCCGGGCGATACCCTCTCTATTGTCGGGCCGACCGGCTCGGGAAAGTCCGCGCTTATCAACGATATCGAAGTCCTCGCGAACGAAGATACGGACACCGGCCGGTGCATCCTGATAAACGGTGCTGAGCCACCTGAAAATATGGTGCGGGATCCCGCAAAAAAGCCCATTGCCCTTATCACGCAGAACACCCGGGTAATTGCTGATCTGACGGTCGCCCGTTTTCTTGCCCTTCATATACAGGCAAGAGATAACGACACGCACGAACTGATCGCAAAAACAATCGAGCTTGCAAACGAGTTCACCGGAGAGAAAGTTTCAGCTCCAATGCGGATGACTGCGCTCTCGGGCGGGCAGACCCGTTCCCTCCTTATTGCCGACGCCATCCTGATTGGGCAGACACCCATCCTTCTTCTCGACGAGGTGGAGAACGCGGGCATCAACAAGGAACGGGTTATTTCCTGTCTTCGTGACTACGATAAAGCCGTTATCTTCGTAACCCACGATCCGTACCTTGCGCTGATAACCGGACGGCGGATAATTATGAAAAACGGTGCCGTGGAATGTGTCCTCGAACCGCAGGGCCGGGAGCACGAAATCCTCTCCACCGTAGCAGGAGTTGACAAATTCCTCTGGGACATCAGGGAGAAGATCCGGGGCGGTGAGCTGATCGCAGAACGCCCACAGCCATCGAAAAAAGGAGTGCTGTCAGCATGAAACTCGTTATCGTCGCGGGACCCCCGAGCGCGGGGAAGACTGCGGTCATCCGGCAGATTATCAAAAAATTCAACAAGACGAACAAACCGGCGTATCTCAAAATCGATGTCGTACGGGCGTTCGAAGACGAGGAACTGCACGAAGAGTTCGGTATCGCGACAAAAAAAGTCTACTCGGGGGATCTCTGTCCGGACCACATGGGAATTATGGTCCTCCGCGACGCGATATCGTGGGCGAACGATCTCGAAGCCGGCATGCTCATTGTCGAAAGCGCCGGTTTATGTCTCCGGTGTACTCCCTACACGACCCAGGCCTTCGGTATTGCAGTTCTCCCTGCGGTATCAGGGAGCAACTCTCCGCTCAAGATGGCACCCCTGATCGCCCTTTCCGATGCAGCAGTAGTAACCAAAACGGATCTTGTATCCCAGGCTGAAAAAGAAGTTTTCCGGGAATGTATACGCAGCGTTGTTCCTTCGATTGATATCATCGAGACGAATGCGATCCAGGGGACCGGGATGCGTTACCTCATGAAAGCAATCTCGGACTATCCTGAGATCAGCGATGCGGAAACGATCTCCCTTCGTGGCACACCCCCGCTGGGTGTCTGCACGATCTGTATCGGGAAAAAGGATATCGGCTGGCAGCACCATTTCGGTGTGATCCGTCCCCTCGATGAGGCAGACAACATTTACCGGGGTGACTAAACCTTGGCATGGGTTCCCCCGGGGAAAGACTGCGGTGCATGCGGTCTTGCAACCTGTGACGGTTTTACCCTGGCGGTTTCAGAGGGGAAAAAAACCAATGCCGACTGTACATATTTTACTGCCGATACGCCGGTACATCTTGATAAGACCGAGTATTCCGGGATAGATGTGACCGGGGCAAAATACGATTTCATCCTGCATGCGTTTCCGGGAGAGCCATCCGCGCGGAAGTATATTGTCCCGTTCCGGGCGGACCTCGTTGAAAAGTGGGACATAAAAACCGGCGATCTCGTCACCGGGCGCCCTGCAGGACCGGGTTGCCCGGTCTACCATGCACTCCGCGTTCTGTCCGCAAATCCTGTCACCGGGGTGCTTGAATGCCACACTATCGGTCCTCTCGCTGCACGAAAAGAGAAGGCGCATGATGTTCAGGCATATCATGTCCATGCATTCGAGGGGATTGCCAAAACCGTACTCCGGCCGCCGACACTTGGCCTGAGACAGCGGTTCCTTCCCGGGTATTGTATGATGGATCTCTCCCATACCGCACTTGTCAACATGGTGCTGAAGAAAAAAGACGGGGTTCATGTGAGGGTAGAGGATATCAGGATTCTCTAATCCAATCCTGCTCATTCGTCTCTTTGTCTTTTAACCCCGGGAATCGTGGAATTCACTAAAGATAATCATCCGTGATGGTATCAATAAAAATCTAAAAAACAGGAATGGAATATGATCCCGCATGCGAACTGGCACGATGATCCTCCCATGATACCAAAATATCGCATCCGCTGCGTGGGAGGCGGGGAATGTATCGGGGATACATCCCTCCTGTCCTGCCCGAACGGTCATGATTCCCTGATTAGGGCGGAATACGTCGATCGCAAGCTGCATCTCACGAATTTACCCGGGATGTTCCGATATCTCGCATGGCTCCCGGTAAACAAACCTCTCCTGCCCTCAGGAGGGCCTGTCGCATTCACCTGTGACGAACTCTCCCGTGAACTCGGACTCGAGAACCTGACCGTCTCGTTTTCAGGGTATTACCCGGAACGCGGAGCCCGTCTTACCTCCTGCTCTTTCAAGGAACTCGAGGCGGTACCCACTATGCAGCGGCTCCATGAACTCGGCGGGAAGATACCGGTAATAGCATCGGCGGGGAATACCGGTCGTGCCTTTGCCGAGGTTTCAGCCCGGAACGGGAAGCCTGTCGTCATTGTCGTTCCGGAAAAAGCCATTCCCCGGCTCTTTACCACCCTCCCCGTGGAAGATGTTTTTCTTGTAGCGGTGAAAGGAGACTATTCTGATGCCATCTTCGTGAGCAATACCCTCTCCACGGTTCTGGGCTGTGTGCCTGAAGGGGGCGCCAAAAACGTGGCGCGACGCGATGGGATGGGAACCGTTATGCTTGACGGTGCAGTAACGATGGGACGCATACCGGATCACTACTTCCAGGCTGTCGGGAGCGGGACCGGGGGAATCGCGGCCTGGGAAGCGGCAATTAGATTGATACGCGACGGTGATTACGGTTCAGTCCTCCCACGGCTGCACCTTGCCCAGAACCTGCCATTCGTCCCGATGGTAAACGCATGGAACGAACGTCGCCGGGAAATCATACCCGGGATCGATATGCCCGATGCCCGCGGGTGCGTGGACCGGGTGATGGCCGATGTCCTGACCAACCGCAACCCGCCGTACGGGATCGCCGGGGGCCTTTACGATGCTCTTCTCGCTACTGATGGGCTTATGTATTCCGTTTCGAACGCCGAGGGTTCGGCCGCAGACCGGCTTATCCGGGATACTGTCGGGATTGATCCCGATCCCGCGGCGGCAATAGCAGCCGGCTCGCTTGTCCAGGCCGTTGAGAATGATGTGATCGGCCGGCATGACCATATCCTCCTGAATCTTACCGGAGGGGGATACGAACGGGTGAAGGAAGATTTTATGCTGTACCCGATCGAACCAGCGGCATGTGTCGCCGTGGATGAACCAAATGAGGCACTCGTACTACACCTGAAGGAGTGGATTGCACGCTATGGATGAAACCCAGATTATCGGAGAAATGAAAGGGGAAGGGATCAACCTGGTCAGTTCCATTCCCTGCGACAAGGCAAAAGGGCTGTTCTTCCGCCTGCCCGAAGAGTTCCGGCATATCGGGCTCACCCGGGAGGAAGACGGGGTAGGGATTTCGGCTGGGGCGTATCTCGCCGGTGCACGGCCGATGATCGCTCTCCAGAGTTCGGGACTCGGGAACATGCTCAACGCGATACTCTCTCTTACGACAACGTTTGCTCTTCCCCTGCCGATACTTGCCAGCTGGCGGGGCGGCGCAAAGGAAACAATTCCTGCGCAAATTCCGTTCAACCGGCCGCTTCCTAAAATTCTCACCGCTGCGGGTATTTCTTACACCATTGTTACCGGTCCCGAAAGACCCGGGGAGATCGGTATGGCGATCAGTGCGGCGTACAAGAAACAGGTACCTCACGTCATCCTGCTCAGGCCCGGCTGCATGACGGGATCCTCCGGAGCCCCCGGTTCTTCGAACACTGGCAGTGTCTGCATTCAGCGGTTGCCAATCCATTACACCCGGGAATGGCGTAACCCCTCCATGACCCGGTTTAATGCCATCAGCGTTATTGCCGGCATGCTGCGGGATGAAATTGTTGTTTCAAACATCGGCGTGCCGTCAAAAGAACTGTATGCTGTCAATGACCGGCCCCTGAATTTCTACATGCTCGGAAGTTATACACAAGCCTCATCGATCGGCCTTGGGATAGCGATTGCCCGGCCGGAAAAACGTGTCATCGTGATCGATGGAGACGGGAGCCTGCTGGGATCGTCGATCCTTCCGGTTATAGCAGCGGCAGCACCGGGGAATCTAACGGTTGTCGGGCTTGACAATGGCGTTTTTGGCAGCACCGGCAACCAGCCCCGGCCCGGCTGCGAAACGGCAGACCTCCGGCTCATGGCGATGGGTGCAGGTTTCGAGCGGACCTGGACCGTTCACGATCCAAAAGAACTGGAAGCGGCGTTCCGGGTTTCCTCTGAAGCAGGTCCGAATTTCATCCATGTACGTATCCTGCCTGGGAATTCGGATGTACCCAATATTCCCCTCAGCCCGGTCCAGATCCGCGACCGGTTCATGACAGCACTGAGATGATCAACACCATCATTTGGATAATTCCCGTACATTCGGAGATGTCGATAGAGAGATCCCAGCGAAAACCCGTTTTGACAATTCTGGAAAAACAGGTAGTCGATTACCCTTAAGATTTTGTATTTTTATTTTTCCGTTTCACGTTCTCCCGGCTCGTTTGAACCAAAAATCATAATTGAAATATATTTTCTTACAGGGATTGATCTGCATTCAAATGAGTACCTGCCTGCGTGAATTTGTCGGGCCGTCAGATTGTATCCGTACAACAAAATTAATCATACCGGTCGGTATACTGGAACCTGATGGACTCCCCGGTTAAAACGTACGATGCAATTGTTATTGGCACCGGATCCGGACTCGGCCTGGTAAATGGCATCATCGAGGACAATCCCGACGCGAAAATTGCGGTTATCGACAAGGACGAACCAGGAGGCATCTGCCTGACTCGCGGCTGCATTCCGTCAAAGATCCTGGTGTATTGCGCAGATCTCGTTCGAATCATCGGTACGGCCGGCAAATTTGGGATAGAAACGGAGATCATACACGTCGATTTTCCCGCGATCATGGACCGGATGAGAAGCATGGTGAAATCAGATGTCGAGTCAATACGGGAGGGGCTCACCACCGTACCTAACATCGAATATTTTCCTTCAGCGGCAGAATTTGTTGCTCCCTCTACGCTTGCTGTTTCCGGCACTATAATAACAGCACCCAAAATCTTTCTTTGTACCGGCTCCCGTCCGGCGATACCCCCTGTTGAAGGACTTGATACGGCAGGTTACCTGACGAGCGACACGGTTCTTGGTCTCACGAAACTCCCTCCAAGTATTGCAATCATTGGCGGGGGATATATCGCAGCTGAGTACGGGCACTTCTTCTCGGCGATGGGATCCGAAGTTACGATTATCGGCAGGAATTCCCGGTTCCTTCATGAAGAAGAACCGGAGATCTCCTTTGTTGCGGAGCGGGAGCTGGGACAATGGGCAACGATCCTCACCGGTCACGAAGTCCGCCGTGTAGAAATATCGCCCGCGAACGGGAAGATCCTGACCGCCGTTAATCACGCGGATGGCAGTTCCGTCGGGATTAACGCCGATGAGATCCTCGTCGCGACGGGCCGGGTGCCGAACTCCGATATCCTCCACCCCGAAAAAAGCGGCATTTCTCTCGATGACAAGGGTTGGATCATCGTAAACGAACGCATGGAAACATCGGTGGCCGGCATCTGGGCTTTCGGCGACACAGATGGGAAGTATCTTTTTAAACATGTTGCAAATCAGGAAGCGGTCGTTGCATTCTTTAACGCCGTTTTAGGAGAGAAAAAAACTGCAGATTACCGGGCAGTCCCTCATGCAGTTTTCATGAATCCCGAGATCGCTGCGGTCGGGATGAGTGAAGAGACCGCAATAAAACAATTTGGGGAGAAGAACGTCCTTATCGGATTCCACGAATACGAGCAGACCGCAAAAGGCAGTGCGATGGATACAAGGAATGCGTTTGCCAAGATTATCCTCGAGGCTTCGACCGGCAGGCTCCTCGGTGCTCATATCATCGGGCCCGAAGCCTCGATACTGATCCAGGAGGTCATAAACGAACTCAATTCGGGACATCCCTCGGTAAGTGCGATAACCCGGGCGATGCATATCCACCCGGCCCTGACCGAAGTCGTCCAGGCGGCTTGCCGGACCGTGATGTCAATCGAACACTACCATCATGCGCTCGAAGAACTGGGATATCTTCCCAAAAAAAGTGTGTCCTGATTTTACCAATGGATACCTTCAGAATGCTAAAATTATATCGTAACGAGAAAATCCCACCCGAACTTCTTGAATCCTCTGTCAGGTCAGGATTATAGCCATAGTGGGAAGACTCACCTCATTCGTTATTCACATTTCCACCAACAATTTTCTTTGTCATAGACCAGATCCAGCCCCGGTTAAAAAACAGGTGAACCCCGACTAAGATGACAAGTACAATCCCGGACCAGTCATGAAGATCACTCATAAAAGCAAGCGGGAAGACGAGCTGGGTCAGTCCGAGCATTCGCATGAGAAGGGTGAATTTGAATATTCCTGTTATAACGCAGACAAGAAATGCTACGAGAAGACCGATGTCAACGATCCATTTGACAATCTGCTGGTTCATGGCAGTCACTTCAGACATCCTGTTTCTTTATACGATTTAATACCCCCGGTCTATATTTCGGGAGCAGATGTAAACCTGGAGAAATGTGTTCATATTCTTTGAGAAGGTATTCTGATCTCATGAACCCGGAAGATCGCTGGTTTTTAGCAGATCTCGATCATGCAATGGACTGGTGCAGGCAGCGTCATACCGAAGGAATACGATGCACTATTGCCACACTTGCGGAGTATGCCACCGACCGGATCCGGTCCGGGGCAGCGACAACGGAAAACCTGCGCTGTATCAGGACCGTAGCATACCGGCTTCCCGATACCTCGATCGCAATAAAACCGACCGCAATAGGGATACTCTTTGATTCCGGGGAATATTTCTCGAATTTGAAGGCTCTTTTCGAAGAGGCGGAGAAAAACGAAACAGATCTGGAGATCGATATGGAAGGATCGGATTATGTTGACGCTGCGGTCCGGTCGGCGTGCGAGATAGCAAAAGAGCACCCGGTGACTCTTGCTCTCCAGGCATATCTCGATCGTACCACGGCGGACTGCGATCTCTGTATCAGCAAGGGGGTTAGGATCAGGCTCGTGAAAGGAGCGTACCTGGGAGATACAACAGATTTTGAGAACATCCGGGAACGATTCAAATCCCTCGTATCCCGCATTGCAGATTCAGGAGAAAACTTTTGCGTGGGAACCCATGATCCGGAGATCATCCGGTGGATTACTGAGGAATCAAAGGTTCCCCCTCACCAGATTGAATTCGGTTTTCTTAAAGGGCTTGCCGACCAGACAAAAATAAGACTTGCTGACGCAGGAATGGACGTCTCCGAATACGTCCCGTTCGGCCTCGATGGCATAGCGTACCGTACCAGGAGGGAATACTATCTGAAAATGATGGAGAAATCAGGACGAAGCCCGGCACCATGAAAACGAGAATTCCAAAATGAGTCTGCCCCACCTACGGACAAATACGGGAAATACCTCATCTTTTTTTAACTTTGAGAACTATTCCCGTATCGTACCTTACCGGAAAATCAAAATCAATCAGATACCAGGGGGATTAAAGGTGGAAGCGAATAGTATGTTACCGGAAAAATCACGACAGGAGACACAGGAACGGGATCTGAATAAATCAGGAAAGCAAAAAATTACCGTTCTTGAAAATGGGCCTTATCTTGTTTCAGGAGGAATACCGCTTTGTACCCGGATTATCACGAATGACCCGCAGGGATATTCGCATCACTGGCGCAAAGGCGTAACCTATCCGATGAAAACAGAGTATTCCCTCTGCCGGTGCGGGCGTTCGTCCACGTTACCATTTTGCGACGGAGTCCACGTGAAAGATGGATTCGATGGCACCGAAACTGCCCACACCGAGCCTTACGCTGAACATGCCGAAGTAATTGATGGCCCCGATCTGAAACTGACCGATCTTACCGATCTCTGTGCATCTGCGAAATTCTGCGACCGGGCCAGCGGAATCTGGAATCTCACCGAGAATTCCGATGACCCTGCCGCAAAAAAGATTGCAATAACTGAAGCGGCAAACTGCCCCTCAGGACGGCTGGTTGTCTGGGACAAAAAAACCGGGAATGCAATCGAGCCGGAATTTGTAAAATCTCTCGGGCTCGTTGAATACCCGGAAAAAGGAAAGAAAGGTCCGATCTGGGTGAGGGGTAAAATTCCTGTCATATCGGCAGACGGTACTCCCTACGAGATCCGTAACCGGATAACTCTCTGCCGATGCGGGAGATCCTCAAACAAACCCTTCTGCGACAGCAGTCACATGGATCCGGGACCGGAGTGATTTTAGCGAGGGAAGGTTCTGGCCGGTCGCCTGAAAACGCACCGGTATTCCTCCTTAATGAGAAATTCATCCTGTTTTTGAATATTTGTTGCTCGTTTGCGATCACAATAACCATTAGATAGCCGTTGATCCAACGTTAAAACGTGGATGAACTCAGTTCGTTCGAGAAATTTGTCACGCAGCACGTGCGTCCGGATCCTGAACGGAATGTACAGTGCATGCTGCTCTGGACCGAATGGGTCAGGTATTACGTGAAAGAAACGCGGAATTTCCCCCAACAGGTTATGGAAAGGCAGTTCTTTGAGATGGTAGCTGAAACCTATGGCGTCCCGGTGGCAGTCGAGGATCGTCGCGGCCCGGTATACATGGGCCTCAGGTTTGTTTCCTGAAAAATGCCTGTTTTTAATATCCTTATACGAAGTCGATCTGTTTCATCGTCGCATAAAGGATTTCACGAAAAAAACGCACCGCTTCAAAAATTGTTATTTATTTTACAACGAGGACGTTGCATCCTGCCGAGCGGATAACCGATTCGGCGACACTCCCGAGAAGCAACCGCTCCAGCCCGCGTTTCCCCCGGGTCCCGATTACGATGAGGTCAATTTCGTGAGAAATTGCGAATTTCACGATTTCCACGGCCGGCTTTCCAGCAAGGGTGACTGTTTCCACAGCGGTTTCCCCGGCAAGCGATCGGACGCGTTTGAGAGCAAAATCCGATTCGCTCTGGAGCATCTGGTCCAGGTCACCCGTCACGATATCTGCCGGTGCCGATTCGAACGAACTTACGTCTATGACATAAGCCGCGTATACTTTTGACCCGCAGGCACGGGCTATGGCAATTCCTTCCTCTACCGTTGCACGGTTTTTTTCTGATCCATCGGTGGTGATCAGGATTTTTTTGAACAATTTACCGGCCATCGTAGTACTCCATAGCTATGATACTTCGTGTTACTCCTTTGTTTTTTCGCTGGCAACCGGATCCGGTTCCGGACTCAACAGGTTTTCTGTTTTTTCTCCATGAATCTCGTGAACATATTTTCCCCCGCGCATTGCTGAAAGGATGGCGGCTATGACCGATAGTGCGGCTCCGATGTAGAATGCGAGAGCAAGCGAAGGCATGAATGCCTGTGCCAGCGTAGTCGGGAACCAGATTACCCCTGTCAGCGTTGCTATTGTTGCCGGAGCTATCATTCCTATGACCGATGGCGGCATCGCGGTAAGAATCATCTGGACCGGGTTGTAACCGAGAAAGGCAGCAAACAGTGCACCGGTCGGCGGGATTGTGCTCATCGCAGGGATCAGCTGTGCCGCCCCGGCACTCGTGAGCGAGGCCGATAGTACCGGGGGAAACGATTTCGTAAGTCCCACGACGATAATCGTGAAAAACATCCCCATACTGACGACAAAACCCGAGTTCATCAGGGTCGACATCATGCCAGACGTGACTCCCCGTTCTCCGGGAGGAACCGAATTCATGATCGCTGCTGCATTCGGTGAACTGAACATGCCATTGCCAATTCCCATGATCAGAAGGGCAATGGCAAAGGGGACGTAGTCGAAGTCATAGGGAAGTACGGCGAGAATCAGGAAAGCAACCGCTACGAGCAGCATACCGATAGTACTAATCCACCTCGCCCCGTACTTGTCAGAGATAAGACCGGAGAGCGGGCCCATTATGACAAATCCGATCGTGAGCGGGAGCATGTAGACCCCCGCCCAGAATGGCGTCGATTCGTAGCTGAACCCGTGAAGGGGGAGCCAGATGCCCTGCAGCAGCATGATGAGCATGATCATGACCCCGCCCCGTGCTATGGCAGAGAGAAGGCCGGCAGCATTCCCGTAGGCAAAATTACGGATCCTGAACAGTTCGATCTTGAACATCGGATCCCTGACCCGGCTCTCGATAAACGGGAATGCGGCAAGAAGCAGGATACCAAGAACCATCGACCCTATGACAAGCGGGTTGCCCCATCCCATGGAATCGTTGCCATAGGGGAGCAGGGCGTACGTAATGCCGATGAGAAAAATGGTGAGGCCGCCGATGAAGGAAAGGTTACCCCAGATATCTATCCTCTGTGCTTTTGGGGTGTACGATGGCTCTTTGAGTTTCATGAACGCCCAGATCGTCCCGATAACGCCGAACGGAACGCTGATGAGAAACACGTACCGCCAGTTGTACACGGCGAGAATTCCCCCTATAAGGAGCCCGATGAACTGACCGGAAAGCGCGGCGACCATGTTGAGGCCAAGGGCTTTCCCGCGTTCGTCCGGCGGGAATGCATCGGTCAGGATCGCGGCACTGTTCGAGAAAATGAATGCAGCGCCGACACCCTGTACCAGCCTGAAAAGTATCATTTCAATAGCAGCGGAATCACCGGTACCCGGTGTAAGGAAGAGCAGAAGAGATCCGATCGTAAAGATCGCAAAACCGATATTGTACAGCCGTACCCGCCCGTACATATCGGAAAGCCTCCCGAAACTGAGGAGCAGGGTGGCAGTGACAACCCCGTAACCCATCAGCATCCAGAGCAGGTACTGAAAGGATGTCAGCGGATTGATGTTGATCCCGTTAAAAATAGCGGGGAGCGAGATCAGGATAATGCTCCCGTTCACCGCAGCCATGAACATGGCTATAGTCGTGTTTGACAAGGCTACCCATTTGTAGTGAATGCCCTTTCCGGCATTCTCAGATCCTGCATCTGTCTTGCGTATTGGCTGGGGGAGTTCCAAATTGGTCACCGGATTTCCTGTTGCCTGAGCTGTAGTATCATAAATCGCCGTGCTCGTTTGTTTTCAATAGTTCTCAGGAGTCTTCCATTTATAGCGGATACTATCCATTTTAGCCTATACTATCCAGATGTATAGTGACGGTATGCCAAAGAATAAAGATTACACGCTCTGGGTTGAGGCGGCAGTCGATGTGATCGGCGGGAAGTGGAAACCGCTGGTCGTTCTTGCATTGAGGGATGAGACCCGGCGGTATAGCGACATCGCGCGTAAACTGCCGAAAATCAGTGAGAGGATGCTCGTGAAACAGCTCCGTGAACTGGAGCGTGATGGGATTATAACCAGGACTGTTTATGCCCAGGTACCTCCGAAGGTCGAGTATTCGCTTACCTCTTCCGGCAAAAAATTATTGCCGGTATTGAGGCTCCTCAGTTTATGGAGTGTTAATTGCCTCAGTCGTGATATTGTAGGTGACGGGCCGTCGTCGGCAGCGTGGGGCGACCCCGCCCGGCTCCGTTTGCTCCTCGATGATCTCGACAGTATGCGCGAAGATATCGATAAAAAACTGAAACAACTTGGCAACAATTGATGACGTCAGTACAAATTATTTTTTTGCCATGACATTTTTTGCCATTACGTTGCAGGCAACATTCTGTCCGTATGCTATGTCTTCGGAATAAAAAAGAAAAACTATCATTCAATCGCGATTTTTGATTTCTGGATGGGTTTTGTCTTTTTGAGACGGACTTCAAGGACACCGTTCTTGAACGTCGACTTCGCCCCGGTTTCTGTCACCGGTGCCGGAACCGGGATGATCCGCTGGATCGAGCCGAATTTCCGCTCATGCAGATAGAACCCTTCCTTCTCTTCTTTCCTGTCCTCGCGACGCTCGCACGAGATCCTGAGGGCATGTGAATTGATCAGATCGAGAGAGATGTCCTTCTTCTCGATACCGGGTATCATGTCTGCCGTGATGATTACCTCGTCATCATGGTCGACGACATCTACCTTCATCTCGTGTCTTAAGGGGCTCGGAAGGTTCTGGCGCTCCCCTTCGGTCAGGAGGGGAACTTCGTCGGGCTGGAGTGCCTGCTGGAACATGCAGTTCACGTATTCACGCAGGTCATCAAGCTCGTCAAAAATCGATCGCTGGTAAGGTCGTGCCATTTCTTATCCTCCACCTTTTTTGCCGGATGACTACCTGCCACCCGGTTCCAGAGTGCCTGATGGCATTCCCAATAAATATAATTTTCTCCGAATTTTCTTACGGCAACCGGGTTATTCGGCTACGATGGATCAGGAGTGCTCAAATTCCGGGTTTCGATCGCAGATTCTACAGTGTATCCAGCATTATTTCACTATAAGAAGTGGTTGTGCGGTAAAACGCAATCGCGGGATGTGGTAACCAATAATTCGTCAATAAAAATGTCAAAGCATTGGCGGGATATTTTAGCGTGCCTAAGCCCTAATCATAAAAATGCACCGGTGAATTCCCGCCGTCCGGGACTTTCGGTTTCTCCGTTTCCGGATGGATTTCCTGGACTATTCCGGTGATCCGTACAGGTTTTCCTTCGCTGTCGCACTCGATAACTTTCCCACGGACCCTCACAGACCTCCACTGGCAGTCCTTGTATCTGACCCTGAAATCCGATTCAAAAAGAGGAGCTTTTCCTTTGAGATGTTTATAGAATTTCGAATAAATCCCGGGGAGGTCGATCGGATGAACAAGCGAGATACACCGGTTCATCGGGAGAACCGGCTCGCTCTGATCATATCCCAGGACGTTCTCGATCCAGTCGCTGATATCGTGGACAACCATGAGGCGCATATCGACATCCCATATCCCGATCCCCCCTGCTTTTATGGCGAGTTTGAGACGTTCTTCGCTCTCCAGCAGCGCCTGCGCCGACTGTCTCCGCTGTGTCTGGTCTATGATAATGCCGCGGAGGCCGGTGACCTTCCCGGTATCGGGATCGATTACCGTACCGCCGTAAATAAGGCCCGGAAACGTGCTTCCGTCCTTCCGCCGGAGCAGATACTCCTGGCCGACCCCCGTCCCCCCGGCAATCATCTTCCCGATGTCCCGCATCGCACGGTCACGGTCAGCCGGCACAATGTAATCGAGGATGCAGATCCTGCGGCCGAAATCTTCCTTAGCGATTCCGAACAGATCGAACGCGGGGTTATTGGCAAATGTGAGAATGGCCCTGAGGTCCATCTCGTAGATGGCGACCGGGATCATATTTGAGAATCCCCGGTTCATCTCCCGGGAAACCCCGAGATCGTGCTTGATCCGGTGTATCTCCGTCATGTCCCTGACGGATTCGATTGCCCCGGTCAGGTTTCCTTCGGCATCGTAGATGGGACCGGCAGTCGCCCAGATATACGCACCTTTCCCTCCGTAAAGGGTGGGGATATGCATTTCCGTGCAGAGGGTGCTGCCGTTTTTTTCAAAAACCGGGTATTTTTTTTCGGGATCCGGAATATTCTGGAGGAGAAAGTCCATCAGGATTGGCCTGCGTTGGCCGTAAAACGGTACGGCATATTCATAGTCGCCTCTCCCGATCATTTCGCTCTTCTGAACACCAGTCATCTGTTCGATGGCGTGGTTCCATGCGATGACCCGGCCGCAGATATCGATAACGCAGGTCGGGTCGGGCAGAAAATTGATGATGTCGGCAAGCTGCTGCCGGGATTTTTTCAGGGCGTCCCCGATGCTCCGTCGTTCGATTGCGCGGAGGAGCTTGTATTTCAGCTCGGCGATCATTCCCTGCAGGTCGGTCCCCTTCTGGATATAGTAGTCCACGCCGTTGTTTACGGCTTCAATAACGATCTCCTCCCTGCCTTTGCCGGTAAAGAGGAGGAAGGGGATTGTACCGAACCGGGACCTGACCACTTTCAAGAGCTCGATCCCGTCCATCCCGGGCATCTGGTAATCGGAAAGGATTGCATCGTAATTCCTGTCAGCGATCTGTTCAAGCGCATCTTCTCCGGATTGGACTATGTCAACGGAAAAATCACCCTCTTTTTCAAGAAAGATCTTATTGATATCCAGTAATACTTCATCGTCATCAACGTAGAGTATACGATACATCCGGTATTCCCGCCGCTTATTGTTTATAATTCCTGAATCGGCCTTAAAATAATCCCCGGCCGACCGGGATTTTTTCCACGGTTTTCTACTATATTTCACGGAGAATACTATTTATTTTCATTGATCTGGATCCGGAGATTTTATGGGAAGAAATGTCCAAAAATAATCCAATCTTCAAAAAAAAGATCAAATCCATTCGCCATCAAAAATGGAGTTTTTAAATAGGAGATCTCCATGACAATGGTAAACTGCCTGCCGGGAAGGAAAAAACCCTTATTATGGAGCCGGCACGCTTATTCCGGAAGTACATCCCGGAGCTCGCGTGAGGATGGATCCAGTGCCGTCGAGGGTCGAACATTGACAACTACATGGAGATAATGCATATTTTCGTGGCGATTTGCTCTCCTGCACTTTGTATAACTGCGGGGTTGAATCCATGTATCCTTCAGTGAGGGAAAACTACCCCACCCATTTTGGGATTATATAACCTGTCGCTCTCGATTATGTACTATCTCAAAAGATGAATACCATGACCACGAATTCTGAAATGGTACAACAAGTCGAAGTCATTACCTGCAATCAAAACTCTTCGACGACTGGACGGCAGGTGAGGATTACCGCCATTCCAAAGAATGTTCGATCGCACTATGTGGGTATCCCGGGTGTTTCAGCATGACCGCATTTGACATCAGCGACGTTGAGCTCTATCTCCGGGCGACCGAACGGGGGCTGCTCCTTGCAGTCATGATAGTCCTGCTGTGCGTCTGTTCCCTTTTCCGGAACGAGTCCCTTCTCTCCCTTAGCTGACCCCGTGGGAGCGCCACCACTATGGCCGGGTATCTTTAAATGAATCCTGGTACCCTGCAGCAGATCACTATAGTGAAATCGTGAGGCAAAACCGAAATAAAAAAGAATTCAGGAGCTCCCAATGGGAGCCTGAAATCAGTTTTCTGCAGGGGACTGTCCCTTTACTTCTTCACGTACTCTTTGCCTTTTGAGAAAGCTTTCCCGGCGCTCTTCCCGATATGCCAGTATTCCGCCTGGGAATAGACGAGGGGGTCTATCTTTGCGACATCCGGCTTCCCGTCGGCCGTGCATGCTTTATCGAGATGAATCTCAACAATCTCCCCGATACAGAGTACGTGGCTTCCGCAGTCAACAGATTTGAAAAGTCTGCATTCGATATTGACCGGGCATTCTTCGGCCATAGGGGCGCTCTTCAGCTTACCATAAAATGTCCTGAAGACTTTGGACTTGTCTTCCTTTTCACCGGATACAAGACCGCAGTGGTCTGTTTCGACGACTTTGCCCGCAGATGGTATGTTCAGGGTAAAGGTCTTGTTCTCCTCGATTCCTTTCAGGGTGTGCCGGGCGTGGTTGATCGCAACGCACACCATCGGTGGCGCCATGCAGGCAACCGTGGCCCATGCAGCGGTCATGTAATTTGCTTTTCCCTTCACGTTCGCACCCACGAGCACGGTGGGCATGACACTCATGTACGGCAGCGGGCCGATAGCGATCTTGTCCATTTCTGGTCTCTCCGGCATGATGTTCGTGCCCGTGGATTTAAGAGTTTCTTTCACAGGGCCGGGCGATCAAAAACGCTGCGTATCGCAAACGCTATCCCTTATCCGATGACGACACCGCTGACATAGTCGTTATCCCTTTTTTATCCGGCATTGCCGGATCGAATCACACAGAATTCCACGTTATTTTTTTCGTGCCAGTAGTATGAATGCCAAAGGAACAAGGGTAAGAATCCACGGGAATTCTGATGAGGTGGGAGTTGTTGTGGTTGCCGGTGCTGATATGGTACCGGAGAGCGATGGCGCAATCCCCGTCGGGATCGTGGTGACGTTTGTCCCCGTGCCGGGTAAATTTTCACCGGATATGTTCCCGGTAACAGCCGGCGTTGGTGATGTAACCGGTGCAGTAAACCGGGACCGGGAAAAACCATACACGTTCGAGAGGTCGACGGCCACGATCAGGGAGCCATCCCTGCTCACGGCGACCGAACGGGATTTTATCGGGCTTTTTGTCTGCGAGGTCCCAAGCAGCGTGCCCTGCCGATTGAACACATGGATCCGGTTATCGATACTTCCTGTTGCAATGGTGGAACCGTTGTCCGATACGCCCACGCTCGTTACCCATAACCCGGCGTTTCCGGTCCAGAGAACCGTTCCATCGCGGTCGATGGCAATGACCGTCGCATCGTCGCGCCCTGCAACAATCGTCGATCCGTCCCGCGAATACGCGAGGGAGATGATATTTCCCCGGGGAAATGACCGATCCCAGAGAAGGGTACCGCTGCCGTGGTACATCCGGATGTGGTTGCCGTTTGGGATCACGATGCCGGTGCCGTCACCGGATAGCTCAATGCTGCCGGGACTGAAGGTGTCGTCATACCAGTTCGGGACGTAACTCAGGTTGAAACTCCGGAGAGCCTTTGCCGTGGCTACGATTATCTGGTCTTTTTCAGGAGAAATTTTAATATCGTTTACGGTTTCAGTCACGTTCATTCCGAAGCCGGAACCGGAATTGTACCAGGACTGCACATTATTTCCTCCGCCGGCGACGATTATCGATGCATCGGGCGTGATGGAAACCGCGGTCACGGTAGCTCCCAGCGGCTTGTCCCACAGCAGGGTTCCCTGCCTCGTGAAAAGCCGCACGCTCTGGCCCTGGGAGGTAACGATATACCCGCCATCAGAGCTCATGTCGAGCGTGGTTCCCGACCAGCCCGACCATAACATAGTCCCGTTGGATGAGAGTGCGATCAGCTGGTCGCCGCCTGCAATGATCGTCGATCCATCAGCCGACACGGCGACTGTGGAAAGATCCACGCCCGGGGGGGCCGTGACGGTCCAGCTGGGATCGACTGCCTGCCCGGCCGGGATCAATATGCAGAACAGGACAAGGAGCCCTACGAGCCGGGCAGACGGGATACCACGCATTTCTATCAGTGAACCATAGTCGGGATCGGTTAAGAATTATCGTATGACCCCGGATAAAAGGGAAAGGTCGTGTTTTATCGCGACAGAGGGGTCGAGTGAATACTTCCCCTTTAGCCGGTTGTACCACGGCTGTCTGACGAGGGGCCGCATTTCCGGCGCAAAGCCCCGCACCCGTGCGGTTCAGGGATTGCTCACCCGTGCCTGTTTCAGGAGATAGTACCCTGCGCAGAGCACGATGATGATTGCCGCGGTCCCGAACATCTCCATCGGATCCTCTTTTCCGGGCTCCAGGAGAATTACGCCCCGAGTAATTGCGATGATCGCAACGATGATCACGACCTCGACATGAATCACGTTTTCCTTGATATATGCCGATATGGTTGTCAGGAGCTCGACACCGATCAGGACGAGGAAGAAATAGCCGAATATATTCAACAGTTCCTGGTTTTCAAGAAGCAGCGGGGTATTGACAACGAGGTCGTTGAATACAAGAAGAACAAGTTCTCCGATTGAGAACGCGACGACGACCGCGAAGATGGTGATAAGGACAAGATACACGATCTTTTCGTACTTTTTCAGGATAGTGCTGGGTTCGATTTTGAGAATATCGTGGGGCTCCATAGTAGATTATCGACAAACAATCGATTTATAGGCTCTGAAATCTTTTTCATATGCACATTTTTCATACGCACATTATTCCCGGGATTTTGCCGATTACGTAACCCTCACCGGCATCGGTTCAGTACCTGGCGCAACGAGACAAAATCTGAAATTCAAAAAAGATTGGTGTTATTCTCTTTTCCTGATCAGCAGGATCGCTCCGCAAATCTCGATCGCGGAGATGATGGTGATTGCGCTGACCGGGGATTTGGTGGGCTGGGGTGCCGGGGTCTGGCCGGGGTTGAGCGTACCGGATACCTGTGCATAGTCGCCGCCGGCAACGGTCACCGTTGAGGTCCAGTCTGAATACCCGTTCTGCCTCAGGAGGATGGTATGGGATCCTGCCGGGACGTTTGCGAGGGTCATCGGCGCGATGCCGCGATAGGCATTGTCAAGATAGATGTTGGCCCCTGCAGGGGTAGACCCGACAGTGATCTGCCCGGTGGTATCGGGAGTCGGTCCGGGTGTATTCGGCACCATGGTCGCCCAGATATCGTTGTTTATCCCTGCGCGGACCTCGGATGTCTCGGTATAGGTCTGGTAATCGGGCAGGGTTAAGCGGACGGTGTAGGATCCCGGTGAGAGCTGCGTAACGTAGAGGGGTGACGAGGAACTGGTCGTGCCTTCGTAATTATTGTTGACGAAGACCGCAGCTCCTGCCGGGGTCGATGAGATCTGGAGTTCGCCATAGGACGTCTGCGAGTACGGTGTCATGGCCGGTGACAGGGTCGTAGTCTGGCCGCCGGTTATGGCGAACGTGCTCGAGTAGTCATAGTAGCCGGATTTCTGGAGGTCGAGGGTGTGGCTTCCCGGGGAAAGGGGGACGCTCCACGCACCATTCCCGTAGTAGACCCCGTCGATCCAGATCTGTGCGCCGTCATTGTTGACATTCGCCCAGCCGACGGATGCAGGTACCGGTTGAAGGTTCGCACGGACGTAGGTGGTGGTCTGGCCACTGCCTGCACCGACATATTCGGTGTACATCTCATAGCCGTCCATGTAGACGGTGATGCGGTGGTAGCTGGAGGAGTCGACCGTCCAGGTGATCGGGGTGTCGTGGCAGTCGTAGCTGTCGATACATGCCCAGGCACCTGAGGGGTCCGAGCTGACGTCAAGCCATGCGTAATTCGTGTCTGCTGCTGCTGGCGTGACAAAAACGAGAAGCCCGATGAGGAGCATCCCGGTGAGTATCAGAATACTGCTGGTCCGAAGATTTGCCATAAAGGATTATCAACGGTGTTTCGTTAATAATACGACGGAATGGACCGCGTGGATTCTGTGATGGGCCGTTCCATCCAGAACGGATCCGGCCGAAAAGTACCTGCACGGTTTTTTTGCAAATGAAGCTAAAGTACAGCTGATGGGTTTCGTCAGCACAATTACCGGTTTCTTCTCACGATTTTCAAAAAAGAAGGAATACCCGGTCTACGCGGAATGCTCGGTCTGCAGAGAAAGGACGTACCTTCCGTTCCGGTGCGACTACTGCCACAAGTATTTTTGCGGCAAGCACCGGCTCCCGTTCGATCACGATTGTGAGAACATCGAGGAATGGAAGAAGCGGCCGGATACACCGGGTTAAAAAGGGAAATAAAAGGGGCGACGACATTCCGGCATCCTCCCCTAGATCACAAACGGAATAAGCCCCTTGACCTCGCGCCGGTACCGTTCGTACTCCTCCCCGAACTCTTCCCGTAAAAATTTCTCTTCTATCCGGCTTTTCAGGACAAAGACTACGAAGATAATGACAAGAATGCAGAGGGCCGTGACGGATCCTGTTGCGATTGCCGTTCCCGCAATGCCAATAAGGAGACCGGTGTAGATCGGGTGCCGCACGATGCTGTATGGGCCGGTCCGGACTATTTTCTGGTCTACCCTGATAGCAGGCTGACCGCTCCAGTTCTTCCCGAGATGGATCCTTGCCCAGATCGCAAAGCCTGCTCCGCAGAGGGTGATGAGAATACCGGCCACGTTCACCACAAGGGTGTCGGGGAGAAAGCGTGCCGCGAGAAGCCAGGGCGCGAACTGCCCGACAATGATCAGCCAGAGGATCGCGGGTACTGCCGCGAGGGTCAGCACCGAGAACCGGGACGACCTCCGTTTGTAAGGCGCACGGTCCCGCACCGCCGAGAAGATCCAGTACGCAAAGAACCCGATCCAGATAATCGTAAGCGCTGATCCGACAAACTGCTGCATGGTCATTTCCTTTTGTTGCACTTCAGGTCAGTGTTACTGGTAAAAAAGACAGACGGAAGGATTGGTACAGGCCCCCCCAGTAACATGCCCGGTATCCGGCAGTGTCCTGACAACCAGCCTGCATGTGCATTTCAGGGCCCGTTTTTCGTTTGCGGTGCTGAAATGAGGAGTGTCCCGCCATGCGTCTGACCTCGGAAAACAAGTAATTTATATTACAAATAGTTAAGTACACATTACAAAGTGCGCACAAAAATGCGCACCAAAAATGATAATTATGCATCTTGCCGATTATTGCATTGTTCACTTGACAGATCCTTGTTCAAGAATACAGGTTAAGGGGAAAAGAGCATGAAAAAAGCGATTATGTATGCGCTGGTGTCCGTTATTGCCGCAGTTGTCCTTATCGTCCTGCCGGTATCGGGGGCCACGGCACCGGGTGCGGTATTTGTTTCGAACGCGACGACCGGGACTGCTCCTCTGGGTGTGCAGTTCATTGATGAATCCACGAATTCGCCCACGTCGTGGGTCTGGTCGTTTGGCGATGGAAGTACATCGACCGATCAGAATCCGGCGCACGCGTATACAAACTCCGGGACATTCACGGTAACGCTGACGGCAACCAACGCCGGCGGTAGTAATACCGTGACAAAAGCCGGGTACATTATCGTAACCAAATCCTCCCTGCCCCCGGTTGCGAGTCTGGTCTCGAACATAACGACCGGGACCCTGCCGCTTTCTGTCCAGTTCGTCGACTCATCCACGAACTCGCCGTATTCTTGGGCATGGTCGTTCGGTGACGGCGGCGTGTCCACCGAGCAGAACCCTATACATACCTACACGACTGCGGGCACGTACACCGTCACCCTCACCGCGACCAATGCCGGTGGCAGCGATACCACTACCCGGGCTGCTTACATAACCGCGAGCAAAACCTCGTCCGCCCCTACTGCCGCATTCAACACGAACGTGCAGTCCGGGCCTTCCCCCCTGACCGTCCAGTTTATCGATTCCTCTACGAACACGCCGACCTCGTGGGTCTGGTCGTTCGGTGACGGCGGGACTTCGACCGTTCAGAACCCGCAGCATACCTACGCGAGCACCGGCAGTTATACCGTGACCCTGACGGTCACCAACCCCGCGGGCAGCAACACCGTCTCAGGGAGCGGGTATATCACGGTCACCGCCGCGGCCCCGGTTACGTATTTCACGGCAAATGTAACTTCGGGCCCTGCCCCCTTATACGTGCAGTTCATGGATAATTCCACCAACTCGCCGACATCCTGGAACTGGTACTTCGGTGACGGCGGGACTTCGACCGTTCAGAACCCTGTATACGAGTTCACGCGAGCGGGAAGCTACATGGTCGAACTCACCGCCACAAACAATGTCGGGGCCAACTCCTCGACGCGATCCGGTTATATCAATGTGACCGCCCTTTCAACGCCGGTTACATCGTTCACGTCGGACGTAACATCCGGTACCTCTCCTCTCCAGGTCCAGTTTACCGATACCTCTACCTCTTCCCCGACATCCTGGATATGGTCGTTTGGCGACGGCAGCACGTCATTGGTCCAGAATCCGTTGCACACGTACACCGGTTCCGGCAGTTATACCGTCACTCTTACCGCAGCCAATGCTGCAGGCAGCCGGATCACCACCGCGACCAATTATATCGTTGTCTCTCCTGTCACTGAGGTGACGACTCTGGCAACGCCGTACGCCACGGCTTCAGTCGCACAGACAACCGTTGCAGCTCTCGTGACAACAACGGTTAATGGTTCTGCACCTGCTTCGACATCCGGCGATTCCGGCGGGTCGCTCACGTACATCGGAATCATCGTAGTCGTGCTGATCTGCGGTGTCGCGTTCTTCTTCCTCCGCAGGCCTCCCCGTGGCGGACCGCACGCATACCACAGGAATGATCTATAATCAACTACCTCCGGACAGGATGATGCAGGCGAACGAAACATACTTCGGAATGCCTGGTAAATTCTCCTGACGGGCTCCCTCTTTTTTTCCAGGCGCAATTGCAATTGCCGGCAGAAAGGCCGGCGATAATCCAATCCGGGCGTGAACAGTTGCCGGGAATCTGGTTTCATGGCAAAACGAATAAAAAATCTTTTTCTCCTGTATCATTGAATCACTATTCCGGACACAACCCCATGATAAACCTGAAAATATCACCTGAGGCAGCAATTCTCCAGATACAGGAGAGAATCGATGCCATACAGACAATTGAAAGAAACAAGTGTGGCAGTGAATATTACGATTTTGTCCGCTGGTGCTCGAAAACCTGGATGGTGATTGACGGGATATATGGAGAGGGCGACCCGCATCCGGAAGAGATCCGGAGTATCGGGCTCCAGAACTGTTCCTGTAATTCACACGCACAGGCGCAGATACTGGAGGACACCTATCGTGCAAAACTACAGGATTATATCAGGGAACTACAGGATTCGATGAAGACTTCGGTTTAAATCACAAACGGGATAAGCCCCCTGACTTCGCGCCTATATCGTTCGTACTCCTCCCGGAACACCCCCGCCCGGTCCCCGCCACCTAGAACACGTCCGCTCATGCGTTCGGCCCTTGTAACGTTGCTACCAGTTACCTCATCAATTCCCGCCGGAGAATGCCGATCTGTTCCGGAAGAATTACCGTGTTTTCCTGATTCATTGCCTCATCAAATAAGGTGGATGAGGCAAAACTCGTACAACCGGGCATTTTACAGGCCCGGATTTCTTACCCCGTAAAAGGGGGTGGAGCGGATGGTTGGCCGACGGAGCGTGATGCTGCAGCCAGGGGGTGTAGCATGCTTCCCGGGGAGGGAGAGACGATGGGGACGGGCGCCGAGGACGGTCCTGGTACGCCGGCGGGAAACACCGTCAGATGGTCCGGTACCGCAGCGGCGACTGGGCGAGAACTTTCTCGCCTCTCCGGTCTTTCTCGATGATGGAAATTTTCACATCCGCATCGTAGGGGATTACGACCGGCAGGTCCGTTGCCGTGATCCTGAAATAGTTCTGTTTGTTGAACTCAGGCGGGACCGGGAACCGGTACTCGTTCGGATCATCTTTGACTGTGATCTGGACGCAGTACTTCGGGTCTGCCCGCGGGATGATTCCCTGGCCATCGACCCGGAGGGATTCCTGGTACGTCTCTTCCGTTTTCCTTCGCTCGTACTGGGCGAGGATCCTCAGGCCCTCGGGTTCCATCAACCGGCTCATCTGGAATAATTTGTTGCCCGGGATTTTGAAATGTACGCACTGGGTGGGGATGTGAAAATGCAAGGTTTTGCGCTCCGGATTACCGTACCAGTTATTAATCCAGAACCTTGTCCAGCGAGGCCCCGAAGAGGCGGCCGGGCGACTCCGGGAGAATCCCCTCTCCAAAACAAAACCTTTAACAAGAGCAAAATTTCAATTTCCGGGTATGAAGGGCGGAGCGATTACGCAAAGACGAGTGTTCATCGTTATTTGTGCGGTACTGGTAACGGCTGCATTGCTGGCAGCGGCCTGCACGTCAACCGGTTCACAAACCGACTACAACAAGGGCTACGCGATCGGGCTCGAAGCCTACACCTACGGCCTGCCCCTGCTCGTGACCAACACCACGTTTGCAACCATGACCAGTGTCGATGTGTCGAACGGTGCATTCGGCCCGGTCAACCAGTTCAACAACGTACGCTCCCTCAACAACCCGGGAAGCACGGTGGTCGTAGCGCCGGGAGCAAGTTCGCTCTCGTCGATCGCGTGGCTCGATCTGAGTGGGGAGCCGCAGGTCCTCCACGTGCCGGAAGTAAAAGACCACTTCTTTGTCCTCGCCCTGATCGACCCCTACACCACGAATGTCGCAAACTTCGGCAGCGCGAGCCATACCGTGCCGGGCGATTACGTCATCACCGGCCCCGGCCAGCATGCTGTCCCGATCCCGGCAGGAACCCACCGGGTCGATGTCGACTACAACCGGATCTGGATTATCGGGTCCACCCAGCTGAAAGGGCCCGGCGATATCCAAAACGTCACCCGCATCCAGGACGGTTACACCTTAACGCCCCTCAGCAAGTACGGCACGGACTACCGGCCCATAAACGCGACCGGTCCCAATACCACCGTCCGGGTCGCCACGATACCGGCCGGGCTTGCGTTCTACGATATGATCGGGGACCAGCTGGCACTCTTCCCCCCGCCGGCTGCTGACCAGCCCGCACTGGCCCGGTTCGCAGAGATCGGGGTCGGACCCGGGATGCGGCCCTCGCAGAACACGCACCTGAGCAAAGAGACCGTCCGGGGCATGGAAGATGCCGTGACCGCCGGTCCGGGGCAGATCAAAAACGACACCGTCGCCCTCTTCCTCGAAAGTTTCGACAAGCACAACGGCTACCTGCTGGGTGGCTTCGGGCAGTACGGGATCAATTACCCGCTGCGTGCGGTCATCAGCCAGGTCGGTCTCGGTGCTTTCACCCCCGACCAGGCAATCTATGCCCTCAGCTGGGCGGACCATGACAAGAAGCCGCTGAACGGATCGACCAGCTATGTCCTGCACATGGCTACCGCTCCGACCGGGGGCGAGAGCTGGACGCTGACCGTGTACAACCTGCAGGGGCAGATGGTCCCAAACCCGATCAACCGGTACCAGTTCAGCGACACCTCGACTCCTACTGTCAACCCTGACGGTTCGGTGGACTTCTACCTCCAGGCCACGCAGCCCACCGACCCGGCAAAGATCGCCAACTGGCTCCCGACTCCACCCGCCGGGCAGGGGTTCGAGGTCATGTGGCGGCTCCTGGGCCCGAACTCGTCCGCGGTTCCCGGGATCCTTGACGGCACGGGCTGGCAGCCTCCGGCCATCACAGCGGTGCCGTGATCGGTGACGGAGGAGTACGTCCCGCATCCCGGCTAAAGTTACCGGTGTCTTTCTCAACCCTCCCGCGGTTGAGAGAGCCCGGAATCCTTCCGGGACAAACATCCCCGGAATGAGATGGGTGAAGGGAAAAAATCAACAACCTTTTTTAGGATTTGTAACCGGAGAATCCGGCCGACTACGAGGATATCTGCGCCTGCCTTCAGGGCGTCCTTCACGATAAGGACACGGATGCAGCCCATGGATGCGACGAGTGGTTTGCCGCTTTCCCGATCGCCAGGATGTCGCCCTACCCACGGACGCTCTCCCTGGTCTTCGCAGCTTCCAATCATTTCGATCTTTTGTGAAATCCTTTCTTTTTGGGTTCGCTTCTGGCCATGCTGCCGGAACCGGGTCTTTCTTCCGGATTCACTTTCGCTACGACACAGTCATACCGGAGAGGGCAGGAACCAACCCGGGATAGTTCCCTCTGAACCATGAGACACTGCGCAAACGATCCCCCGACCGAATGGATGTATTGATCGCAATGTTTTCCTTCACAGAACTCCTCAAGCATAGGCTCACATGATACGAGCGAGTGCTTAAAATGATGCTTATTATAAAATTAGTACAACGACTGCTTTCCTGAAGCGCGTGCCGTCAGCGGCTGAATGAAACACTCATACAAGATTTGTAAATTTCCTCCGTTGAAAAATATTTGTCCACAGCAATCTCACCACGAATTTTTTTCCGCAGCGATCACAACCAGAAATTTTTTCCGGCCCGATCTCCCGGAAATTTTTTTGTTTTCGATCCAAATTGATCACGAAAATTTTTGCAAACGCGAACGCAAAAAAATTTGCCGGCTCCGGACCCGGATTTTTTTTTATATCGTGATCGGATCGAAAAAAATCCGGCACGAACGGATCGGACTGTGAATTTTTTTTTACAAGAATTGATTCTGCTTCGCTCGCAGAAATTTCTTATAAATTTTTGCGAGGGTGACCCCCTCTCTCCCCCAGTGGGGGAGGCATCCCAAGGGGGCAAGCCCCCTTGACCCCCTTTATCAGAAAATTTTTGGATCAACCGTCTTGCCCCAGTGAGGGCCCGATGAGGCGCCCGAGCGACCCCCGAAGGGGGGGATGCTCGCAATTTCGCGAACCGGGTTTCCAAAAATTCATACACACGCGATAGCCGAGCAAGCAGACTAGGTACTGGATCGGGTTGAGCGTCATCCCATAGCTGCCCATGCTGACCGGGGCCTATTGCCCATGGGTAGTTTGGGAACCGCCGTTTCCTCCAACTGTTGAGGTCTTTGGTGTAAGAAAATTTCTTTTATTCAAATACCCAAATCAATTCTATGATTAAACCCGTCGTGATTATTTTTTTCGTCATGGCATTATCAATTGGAAGTCTTGGATTTCACCAAAATATGTTCCCTTATGAATTGCATATTCAACAAAAGCAATATGCAGCTCGAACAATTGAGAATGTTCCACCAACAATTCCAGAAGAAGTAAACATATCTCTTTTAGATCGATTGCATTTAATTCCAAAGATTATCCCTAATGCAACGACCCGAGGAGAAACACAAAAAAATCTCACGGTGTACAACTTTATTATAATCGATACGGATGATCGGTCAATAACTACTCTTCAAACCCTTCCACCAGTCCAATTTAATTTCTCGGTGAATAATTCGGTGTATTCCGGAGCAATCTCTAAAAAATACAATGCGATATTCAGCTCAAATTTAAATCGCGAACAAAACTATTATCTTAGTTACAATGCCTTCATCGATGATTCCGAACAAGATGAATTGTACAACAACATCTTAAATGAGCTTAGAAAATATCGTTATCAAAATTTTTTAGATGATGACGAGTACCTTGAATTAATAGTTCGATTTGTTCAATCGATCCCGAATAAAGAAAGACAATATTCCAGATTCCCTGTTGAAACTGTATTTGAAGGAAATGGGGTTTGTGAAGACAAAAGCTTCCTGCTTGCTGGATTATTAGAAAGGGAAGACTATGATGTAGGCCTTTTCACATTCGAAAATAAAAATTCAAGTCTTCCTGGGCACATGGTGGTTGGTGTAAAAAGCAATGGTCTACACTACAACGGAACGCAATACACGCTAGTAGAAACCACGATGACTGACTTTCCTGGTGCAACTCGTGAATATCATTATATTGGATGGACAAATAATTTCAGCCAATCATACAAAAGTCCTATTTTCACTAGAATTGGAGACGGAAAAAAAGAATACACAAAATCCAACCAAATTGCGTACATTAAAAAATCAATTGATGAATGCATTGATCATGCAAATACAGAAGGACTAACAGGCAAAATGCAACCATCAACACAGAATACCACAGAGGTATGTCAGCTTATTCAATTGGGCTCGCCTTATCGAGAAAGTGCTGTGATTTGGTTAAACCACCATGTCACCCAGCTTCAAAACACAGAATATGTGGCTTATGGGGAATCTTCTCAATCAAAAATTTTCTACAAGATTTTATAGAATAGCGCAAGACATCTCGACGCATTTCGTATTGCTCATTTAGATTTTTGGCTGTTTGGCAGTCCAATGTCTAGCGATGGCTCGCTGAGACATATTGGGCGATTTTATCGAAGAAAAAACAAGAAAATTGCCTTCAATTTGCAAAAAATTCTAAATTTTTGGGATAAAAATTTTCAATGCTAAATCTGCTAGTTCGGCGATTGAGATTGTAATCCAAATTGTTGTTATATATATTAAAACGATAACGCTGTTTCCCATGAAATCTGAGTTTAAATTACTGAACCATAGGGCATATATACTCAGAAAAAGGGTCAGTATTGAAAAAAATAGAACTCTATCAATTGTATGATATGTTGCCATGGTTAGGTCATGCTGATTGAATACCGCTTCAACGGAACCCTCGTTTTTTACTCTGACTTCTTCAAATTTTTTATGGAGTATTAGAAACATTTCCCGCTGTATCGGAATAACTGCAAAAGCAATCACTAGAATCGCCGTCGAAAGTACAAAATAACCCTGGAGTATTGCTTGAATACCCTGTTCAGTAAATCCTTTTCCAATAATTGAGCCAAGGATGAGAATAGAATTAGTAAAAGCTAAAGCGATCCACCAAATTCCTTTCATATATATTATTTTATTTTATGCGAAGAAATTTTTTCCGTTAGAGCCGATATTCCAATAAAACATTGACAATAAAAAAAATTATGATTTTTTTTAGAAATCCGTCATAATCCGGAACTGGTCGATCTCTTCCCGGTTGAGCTGGTCGAGGAACTCTTCTGCCGCATGACCGATGTCTTTCGAGGCGGTGATCGCACGGCCGACTACGAGAATATCTGCGCCTGCCTTCAGGGCATCCTTCACGACATCGACACGGATGCCGCCAGCGGTCGCGACGAGCAGCTTGCCGCCTGCCGCCTTCTTGATCGCAGGGATGTCGCCCCACGCATGGGCGGTCTCTTCGGTATCGATCGCACGGTGGAGTTCCACGATGTCCGGCTTGACTTTAAGCTTCTCGATGAGCTTGGCCGGGTTCTGCACGTTCAGCATGTCCACGATCGAGTAGATGCCGACCTTGCGGGCTTCGGCACACGCCTTCTCGATGGTCGAGGTCGGGGCGAGGCCGGAGACGACAACTGCGTCAGCGGTCGCATCCGCTGCCATGCGGGCTTCGAGGTTGCCGGTGTCGAGGATCTTCATGTCCGCGATGATGAACGCATTCGGGCGGAGCTTGCGGATCTCGCCGATGACCGAGAGGCCGAACTTCTTGATCAGCGGGGTTCCCGCCTCGATGATCACGTGGTCGTTCTCCGGCACGGACTTCAGTACCTGGGCGACCTTGCCCATATCCACGAGGTCCATGGCGACCTGGAGGTACGGTGCGTCCCAGAGTCTCTGGACCTTGAATCCCATGATGCCATGGGCTGCACGGTCTTTCTCGTACACGAGCGTCTTCGTGTCCGGGAACTTGTCAAGTGCACGGTGGAGAGCGAGCTTGGTCGCGCCGTAGTTGTACCGGTAGATCTTGTTGTAGTCCTTTGCATCCGGGTGGACGAACGCTGATACGAGGATTACAGTCCCCTCAATATCGATTCCCGCAAACGCGTTCTCTTCGACACAGTCCGCGACAGCCTTTGCAACCGCCGCCTGCACAGGGCCGAACATCTCGTTGACCTGTGCCATGTCCTTCAGCGTAACCTTCGGGATGACGACCGTTGCCGGCTTGGTCAGCAGGTTCGGGCGGACGACCGCAAGGAGCGGGGTGTGCCCGACCGACAACTGTGAAACCGCATTTGCAAAAGCCGAACCTATCGGGCCTTCCTTATCCCCCATGAGCAGATCGATATGCGCAAGTTCCGCGCCATCGCCAATAAGTGCTTCTCCGATTAAATACATGGAACTCTCCGTTATCCTGTTATTATGCAACTGTCAGCTAATATAAAGTTACGAAAGGAAGTGCGATGCGGGGAAAAGAGAACGTGTAACGGATAGTATTGGTAACAGATCCCCCGACCCGGACCCTGGTTTCGTGCGGTGAAGGGAATGCAAGCTGAACCGGCAGGACCGGGATCATGAGATAGTATTAATAAAAATCAGGGAATTCTGGAATCCATACGGGCAGCTCTTCTGCCCGCGGCAGGTCAGGTAACGATGGATCCCTCACCAGCACCGACCGGAACAGGAATCCCGGAACCCCGCAGGGGGATCGACTACAAGTGGGTCGCCCTCTCGAACACGACTATCGCGACCTTCATGGCGGTTGTCAACGAGAGCATCATCTTAATCTCGCTCCCGGCGATCTTCATCGGGATCAATATCGATCCGCTCAGGTCCTTCCAGTACCTCCTCTGGGTCGTCATGATCTACGGGGTCGTCACCGCCACGCTCCTTCTTACCTGTGGCAGGCTCTCGGACATGTTCGGGAGGGTCCGGCTCTACAACATCGGGTTTGCCATCTTCACGGTCGGTTCCATCCTCCTCTTCCTGACCCCGGGGACCGGGAACGAGGGGGCGATCGAACTCATCCTGTTCCGGTTGGTGCAGGCCGTAGGGGCATCGTTCATCTTCTCCAACAGCGCCGCCATCATCACCGACGCGTTCCCTGTTGGCGAACGCGGGAAAGCGCTCGGCTTCAACATGATGGCAGCGCTCTCCGGCCAGTTCATCGGTCTTATCCTCGGGGGAGTACTCGCGGTCTTCAACTGGCGGTACATCTTCCTTGTCAGCGTCCCGTTCGGGATCTTCGGCACCATCTGGTCGTTCTGGAAACTCAAGGATACCGTCACTGTCAGGAAGGTCACGAAGATCGACATCTGGGGCAACATAGCATTCACCGGGGGACTCACGGCTTTCCTTCTCGGGATCACCTTCGCCCTCCTCCCGTACCAGAACGATTCTATGGGGTGGCGGGACCCGTGGGTCCTGACAGCGATCGTAGTCGGGCTTGCCCTGCTCATCGCGTTCCCCTTCATCGAGAAGCGGGTGAAAGAGCCCATGTTCGACATGAACCTGTTTAAGATCCGGATGTTCACGTACGCAAACACCGCCGGGTTCCTTGGTGCGATCGCCCGGGGCGGCGTCATGTTCCTCCTCATCGTCCTCCTGCAGGGGATCTGGCTCCCGCTGCACGGGTACAGCTATGAGTCGACCCCGTTCTGGGCCGGGATCTATATGCTGCCGCTCACGATCGGGTTCGTGATCATGGGCCCCCTCTCCGGGTACCTCTCCGACAAGTACGGGGCGAGATTCTTATCAACGGCCGGCATGGTCATCGTCACCGCGGCGTTCATCGACCTCTCGTTCCTGCCGTACAATTTCGATTACCTTCACTTTTCCATCGCTCTTTTCCTGATGGGCCTCGGCACCGGGATGTTCGCAGCCCCGAACACCACCGCGATCATGAACTCGGTTCCCCGGGGACAGCGGGGCGTTGCATCGGGGATGGTCTCGACCCTGATGAATACCGGCTTCGTCACGAGCATGGCTATGTTCTTCACGATCCTCATCGTGAGCCTGTCGCGGGAGTTCCCGGCTGCCATCGCCACTTCACTCGCGAGTGCGGGGGCATCCCCGCTGATCCCGGCGATGAGTGCTATCCCTCCCACCGGAGCGATGTTTGCCGCTTTCCTCGGGTTCAACCCAGTCCAGGCTATCCTTACATCCCTGCCCCCGGCGCTTGTCAATTCGATCTCGCCGCAGACGCTCTCGACCCTGACCGGGATCGACTGGTTCCCCAACACCCTCGCCCAGGCCTTCCTTCCTTCGCTCCGGGTATCGTTCTGGCTCGGTGCCGCGCTCGCCGGTGCCGCCGCAGTCCTCTCAGCGGCAAGGGGCCCGGTATACATTCGCGAGGCGGAGGAAATTGAAGAAGAGGAGATCGAAGAAGAGATCGGGGATGAAGAGATCGAAGAGGGGGAAGTGACAGATACGACTGAAAATGAAAGCGAAGACAAGAGTGAATGAAAATGGGGAAGTTCTCCTCATTTTCTCTGATTATCCAGGTAAGTAAAACCCGGAGCCGACTGGCGCGCCGGGAGGTGGATTGTCATGAAACTGTTTAAGAAAATCCTGATAGCAACTGACGGCTCGGAGAGAAACCGGAACGCTGTCAACGAAGGTATCGCCATTGCCCGGGAACTCGGATCGGCGCTCTATGCCGTATTCGTGATCGACACCAGTATCTTTGGCACCGCGGTGACCGGAGCATCACCACCGTCCGTAACTATGGTGAAGTCGCTCCGGATATTAAACGATGAGGCTCGCTGGAGTCTCGATAAGGTGAGAAAGCTGGCGGGAGATCTTCCCGTAGAGACCGTGGTTCTCGAAGGAAGACCTTCGGAAGAGATCGTGAAATTCGCCGAGGCGAATGGTATCGATCTTATCGTAATCGGTACCCTCGGGAAGGGAGGAATTGAGCGCCTTCTCATCGGCAGCGTCGCCGACAAGGTCATCCGGCTCTCATCGTCCATGGTCCTTGTCGTAAAGTAACCGAAGGGAAGCGTATCCGGAGAAATACCAGGCGAAAATAAAGAACACGCCCGGTCCCGTATAGCGTTGAATTAATTACGTGCACAATCCAAACAAGGAATGTGTGACGGGCCTGATTAAAAAACCGGGATGGGTGGCGATAATTATCCCGGGATTTCTTGCAGGGATCATTATCTGGGCGTTCATCTGGGCGGGAGACAATTACCTGATACTGAGCGGGACCCGGGCGGACCGGTTCTTCATTGCAGCTTTTTTTATCAGCCCGGTTATTCTGGCAGGTGCCGGGGCCCTTGCTGAAATTATCCGGTCGCGGGGTGGCTCTGACCCGTGGACACCGTTGATCCCTTATGCTGCCGGGTTCCTGGGTGCATTCACCGCAATCAGCATAATGCTTCTCGTCACCGGTGTGGACCAGTACCTTCCCTATAATCCACCGGGTTCCAAAGCCGGCCTTTCCTGGGCTGTCGGCCATCTTATCTTCTGCCTGCCCATCGTTCTCCCGGTGAGCGCAGTCTTCGGGATCTGCTCGCTCATCGGCGGCGGTCTCGTTCATGTAGTGCGGGAAGATAAAAAAGCTCCATGACGGGAAGAAAAGATCCTGAAAATGTGGGGTTGGTGAGATTTGAGCTCGCGATCGACGGGTCTCTCCGACATGCATCAGTGCTCCAACGGGTCATCACGCCGATTGCGCCCGACCGGCACACCAGTCCCGCTTAAGTAAAAAAAATTTTCAGTCACGAATAGGAATTTAGCCGCATTTATTGATATCAATAGTATACAAGGTGAGATCGTTCTTATGAAATATTGTCCCACATGCGGTAAGGAGCTGCAGTATGATGCAGCAGAGATCTGTCCTGGTTGCGGTTGCCGGGTTAAGGAATCTCAAAAGGGAGGAGCAATCGGTGTCGATAAGATCATTGCTTTTTTTCTGGCTGCAATTTTTGTCGTTCTCTGTATAATCGCAATAAGCATGGTCGTTGGTTCCCCGAATTCTTCAGCAGATGTCAGTGTCATACACTCGTCACCTGTACCGGTCAGTCTCAAGCACGACAATTCCCTTTCGGTGGCATGGGGCACCATGGATGACTGGAGTGACTGGGAACACACCGCCTCCTGGGCCGGGGAACCTTCCGGACCATGTACAGAATTCGGGCCAAAGATTGTTGATAGTCATGGGGAATATGGGACAAACGTTAGTCTCAGTGCGGGTTCAACCGAATCGAGTATCTGGCGCACATTTAATGATCCTGCAGGAAATGGCTGGAATACACTCACGCTTGTGGGAAAATTATCGGCATCGGATGTTCCTACGGGAAGATGGATGAAAATTGAGGTGAATAACAACGTGGTGTTTAGTGCAGATGCCACTCAGATACCTCCGGGCAACGGGATCGTTTTCATTATACCGGTTCATTTTACCCCATCAAAAAACGTTAAAGTAAAAATATCCAATGGACAAAAACCAGCATGGGGCGGGGTTCCGTTCAAAATGGATTTTTACGCATTAAGATTGAGCTTTGAGAACAACGCCGTGATCTGACTATCCCTTTTTTTATTTAATTGCCGGAAAATAGTTTCCGCTTCGCTGCTCTGCTTTTCAAAGATAGTTAAGAACACGTCTTTTAAGAAATGTGGGGTTGGTGAGATTTGAACTCACGATCGACGGGTCTCTCCGACATGCATCAGTGCTCCAACGGGTCATCATCCAATTACAGTCAGCAGACCCATTGTTCATCATCTGCGAGCACGAGAACGCAAAGACCGCTGGAGCCCGTCGCCATTCCGGGCTAGGCCACAACCCCGTACGTCCAGCAAAACCTGCTGACCCAGTAAAATCGCAGTGTGGAAACTTAAGAGTTTTGTTCTGAAAAATGCCGTCTTTACCGGCCCGGCTGGACGCTGCCGCCGGTGCACCACAGCTGGTGAAAATCAGTACCAATATATTGTACGGTGCCCCACGATTGAGCAATGGTCGAGGGCAGCTACACGTGCGGAACATCGGCAGTCCCCCTGCTGGGAATGACTATCGGGGAGATGGTCGACAGAATTGCGGCGGAATACCCGGAGAACGAGGCGATCGTATCGGTCCACCAGAATATCCGGCTTACCTATGGGCAATTCCTCGGGGAGGTAAACCGGGTCGCCCGTGCCCTCATAGGCCTTGGTGTCGAGAAAGGCGACCGGGTAGGTATCTGGGCGATGAACCACGCCGAATGGGTGATCGTCCAGTTCGCGACCGCGAAGATGGGCGCGATCATGGTGAACATCAACCCGGCGTACCGCACCTACGAGCTCGAGTACGTGCTCAAGCAGGCCGAGATCTCGACCCTGATCGTGCAGGGCCGGTTCAAGACCTCCGACTACGTGGGGATGTTTTACGAAGCCTGCCCCGAAGTCTATGAATCGAAACCCGGCCGGATCTCAAGCGAGAAGTTCCCGTTTTTGAAAAATGCGATCTTCATCGGCCACATCCCCTACAACGGCATGTACACGTGGGACGATTTCCTCAAAAAGGCCGACGAGATCACCATGGACGAGCTGATCGAGCGGGGCGAAGCGCTCACGTTCGACGATGCGATCAATATCCAGTACACGAGCGGCACCACGGGGTTCCCCAAAGGCGTCGTCCTCACCCACCACAATGTCCTCAACAACGGGTACATCATTGGAGAGGGCATGGGCTTTACGGAAAAGGACAGGCTCTGCATCCCCGTACCCTTCTACCACTGCTTCGGCATGGTCCTGAGTAACCTTGCCTCCGTGACCCACGGGACGACGATGGTCCTGCCCGCCCCGACCTTCGATGCCGAATCGGTCCTGCAGACCATCGAGAAAGAGCGCTGCACCGCGGTCCACGGCGTCCCGACGATGTTCATCGCCGAGCTGACCCACCCGAACTTCGCGAAATACGACATGCGGTCCCTCCGCACCGGGATCATGGCCGGCTCTCCCTGCCCGATAGAGGTCATGAAAGAAGTCAACCAGAAGATGCACATGAGCGAGATCGTGATCGTGTACGGCCAGACCGAGACGAGCCCGGGCGTCACGATGACTACGACCAGGGATCCGCTCGAGCGCCGCGTTACGACCGTGGGACGGGCCTTCCCCCACACCGAGCTGAAGATCGTTGACCCGGCCACCGGGAAGATTGTGCCGTACGGCGAGATCGGCGAGATCTGCGCCCGTGGCTACTGTGTCATGAAGTGTTATTACAACAATCCCTCGGCCACCCATGCGACGCTCGACAAGGACCACTGGAACCACACGGGAGATCTCGGGACTATCGATGAGGAAGGCTATTTCAAGATCGTGGGCCGGCTGAAAGATATGGTGATCCGCGGGGGCGAAAACATCTACCCACGGGAAATCGAGGAGTTCCTCCACCACCACGAGAAGATCTTCGATGTCTATGTGGTCGGCGTCCCGGACGTCAAGTACGGTGAAGAACTCTGTGCATGGGTGAAGCTGAAACCCGGCCAGACCATGACCGAGCAGGAGGTCAAGGATTACTGCAAGGGAAAGATCGCCCACTTCAAGATCCCGCGGTACGTGATGTTCGTGAACGATTTCCCCATCACCATCTCCGGCAAGATCCAGAAATTCAGGATGCGGGAAGAGTCCATCAAGACCCTGGGGCTGCAGGAAGCGGATAAGATCGAGACCGCGTAGTTTCTGATCCAAAACGTTTTTGAATTTTTGAATAGTTCCTCTGCGTGCTGGTTACGGCAGTATACTGCTTAGCGGAACTGATAAAAAAAGGAAAGGAGAAGATCGGCCGGGAACCGGCATGATCATTTCTGTCTGGATCGGATGGTAAGATTCTAGTACCCGCCGCCGTAGCCTCCTCCTGACGGGCTAAGTGTCTGGATTGTGGTTGCGACCGTTGTGGACTGTGGGGTAACTATGGGAACAATACCCGTGATATTCGCTACGTACCATATGTTATTGAATCCTTCCCCGGTGGTCATGCCGGGTGCGGTGTCACCGGAGTAGTAGTAGAGCGGCATTCCCATATACGAGCTCTGGCTGACCCCGTCAGCCCGCGTGACCGTTCCGAAATCGGATGTTTTCAGCAGCGACGGAGCTACGACCGATGCCGAGTAATATGCCAGCCACTTGGCGAGGCAGGCACCCGTGCAGGTGCTCGTCCCGGCCGAATCCTTGCCAAAGACGTACAGGGTCTTCCCGGATCCGCCGGTCAGGTACGATCCGAGTTTCGGGGTGCTCGTAACCATCACGGAGTAGTCGGGTTTCGCTACAAACCATTTCTGGATTATCCCTTCACCATTTACATCTCCGGGTTTTGTATCCTTTATGAAGTGGTAAAGCGGCCAGCCCCGGAAGGTGGTCATCCGGGTTCCGTCTGCCTGGGTAACTGACCAGAAGTCTGAATTCGTAAGAGGGGGTGACACGTTTATCGTGCTGACAAAGAAGACCGGCCAGTTCGTCGAACAATTCCCCACGGCACCGCAGGTACTCGCACCGCTGGAGGGAATATCGTTGGCAAATACGTACAGGGTCATACCGTTTGCGTCGGTCAGAATGTTCCCGAGCGAGGGGTTACCACTGAGCCTGATCGTATCTGCCGAAGCAACCGTCGTCGGTACCTGAGTCGCTGCAGTAGTCTGTTGTGCCGGCTGCGTACAGCCAAGGACCAGCAATGCCGAGAATACCAGAATGACAAGGATAAGATACACACGTTTCTGCATGAGAGTGCCTCCTGCTTAACGTGCTTCTGATCTATTCATGGGATAATATAGTTATCTGTCAAAAGAATTCCGATGAACCTTTCAGGAATCCGGACTCCGGTTGCAACCGGAAGTAAACCGTCCCGGAAACAAAAAAAACGCTTTTTTAAAATACGCCGAACCACGCTATGTACGATACCGAGATCATTACGATTACAAGGAGGATCAGTACTTTGTACGCACATTTCTCACAGATACCAAAGTGGGACGGGTTCTTCTCGTGAGAATAGGCCGAAGTGCAAAGTCTGCAGGTCTTGGATCCTTCATGGGAATGTTCAGCATGGATGTGGCTCTCGTTATGGGTCATGTAGGAGAAGATTGGTCACGGAAACTTAAAAGACGTGTTGACAATGCGGCAGGGAGGACCCCTGAAAAAAGAAAACGTGCCGTCCTACACTGACCCGGCTCTCCGGACGAGATCGCGTGCAGCTGCTCCTGCTCCCGCGAGGACTGCATCTTCCCCGGGGATTTCTCGGTTGAGCATCAGCACGCGGCCGTTGCAGATGGTGGTTTCGACGGCCCCGCCGCTGCATGCATAGACAAGATTCGAGCTTGCGTTGTGGAGCGGCGTGTTGCAGGCAACCTTGGTTGCGACGAGGACGATGTCCGCAGGAGCCCCTACTGTAAGCGCTCCGGTGCCGAACCCGAGGGCCTTTGCCCCGGCCGATGTTGCCATCGCAAGGGCAGCCGGCGCAGGGAGAAGAGTTGGATCGTTCCAGAAAAATTTCTGGAGGAGGGCGGCGGTCTTTGCCTCCTCGAACATGTCGAGGTTGTTGTTCGAGGCGCAGCCGTCCGTCCCGAGGCAGACGTTTGCTCCCGCGGCGGTCAGCCAGTGCCACGGCATCGCCCGGTTGGTGGCGAGCTTCATGTTGCTCGCCGGGTTGTGCGATACGTGGACCCCGCGTTTCCCCATCAGCGAGCATTCGGTCTCATCGAGCCAGCAGCAGTGGGCTGCAACCGTTTTCGGGGTCAGGATGCCGCAATCATCGAGAAGCGCCGATGGGCGTTTCCCGTGCTGGGCGACACAATCAGTGACTTCCTTCTCGGTCTCGGAGAGGTGGATGTGGATGCCGAGACCCTTTTCTTTCGCGAATTCAGCACACCATTGGAGACCTTTTGGTGAGACGGTATAGATCGCGTGTGGCCCGACCGAGGCCTTGATCCGGGGATTGTTCATCGAGCGGACATGCGCCGCAAGCTTCTCGGTCGCCCGGCACTCGTTCTCCCGCTTCTCATCGTTGAAAAGATCGATAAAACCGTACGAGAGAGCAGCCCGGATACCTGACTCGTCGACTGCCCGGGCAGCATCTTCCATGAAGAAGTACATATCGTTGAACGCCGTCGTCCCGGTCCGGATCATCTCGGTACACGCAAGCTTCGTTCCCCAGTAGACGTCGTTTCCCGTAAGGTGGGCTTCAAGCGGCCAGATCTTCCGGGCGAGCCAGTCCTGCAGGATCATGTCGTCCGCGTACCCGCGGAGGAGCGTCATCGCCGCGTGGGTGTGGGTGTTCACGAGTCCCGGAATCGCGAGGGCCCCGTCGCCGTCAATCACATAGTCTGCTTCGCTTTTGTGCCCGGCCCGGAGATTTTCGCCGAGACCGGCGATTTTCCCGGTCTCGTCAACAAAGATCTCCGCGTTCTTCCCGTCGATCACCACGTTCGTGATGAGAAGGGACCTGTTCTTTTCAAAGATTCCGCTCATATCCACGTCTGCTGCCATATGCTGTCTCCGGATTCCAATCCATTTCATTTTTCTTAACATCTCAACCGAGTTCTGCCACAATCGCCGTAACAATCTCTTCAGTCCGGTGCCGGTGCGTCCGCGACGTGTTCAGGATGTGTTCGTACGTGAGCACTTCGCCGCCAAGTCCGTTCGCATAATTGTCCACGGTGCAGAGCGCGGCAAAGTCAAGTTTCAGTTCGCAGGCGAGTGTCGCCTCCGATGCCACCGTCATTCCCACGATATCGGCAAAGGTTGCAAGCTCCTTCACTTCCGCCACCGTCTCGATCCGGGGCCCCCGGGTCTGCACGTAGACTCCGCCGAGCCGTGCGGAAGGCACGACTGCGGAGAGGTTTTTTGCCAGGTCCTGCGAGAGTTCGGGCCGGACATGCTCGATCGCATGGTCGTGGATCGAGGGAATATCGCTCAGGCTCGCGTAGTCGGTCGGGATCAGGAGCGAACCGGGAACGATATCCGGTTTCAGCGAGCCCGACGATCCGAATGCGACGATCCGGTCGACCCCGGCGATCGCGAGTGCCGCGAGGTTGGCCCGGAAATTGATACGGTGTGGAGGAACCCCGCCCTGGTGCCGCATCAGCATGACGATGTCGCCGACAAGCAGATCGGCAGGCCCGAACGGGGTAGCCACCCGTTGCTTCTCAAGCCGGGGAAGCGTCGAGAAAAGAAGGCTTGTCCCCCCGATAATCCCGAGCATCAGCTCCACCTTCGGAAAATCATGTGTCCTGGCAATCCGGTCAAGCGTTCGTGATACATACCTGTCCCCTGTGCTGGAAAATGTTGGGCGCGGCTGCACTAATAGGTAGCGAAATTATCGGCAGCGAAATTTTTGGGAACCTTGCCGGGCAAGGCAGCCTGCCGTTCCTCCGGAAACAATAAGGTAAGCGTAAAAACGTGGACGCACTATTGATCCGGTATGGGCAGGTTCGATACCGTCAGCGACGATGCGATCAGGCTGGGGCAGTGCACGGATATCTATTTCCTCCGAACGGAAGAGACGCTGGATCACGACCAGCTCAACCCGGAAGTTGTTATGGAAGTGACCGCAACGTCTCTTCCCGATACATGGGCGGTCTTCTGCGGGCTTGCCGACGTCCTTGCGCTTCTCGAAGACTTCCCGGTCACGGTTGATGCGATGCACGAGGGCAGTGTATTTTACAAGAACGAGCCGGTCCTGCGGATCACGGGGAAATACCGGGATTTCTGCCGGTACGAGACTGCGATCCTTGGCTTCCTCTGCCATGCTTCGGGTATTGCCTCCTCTGCTGCCCACATACGACTTGCTTCACGCGACCGGCCGGTCTACTCGTTCGGGTCCCGCCGCCAGCACCCGGCTATCGCAAAGATGATCGAGCGTGCTGCATGGATCGGCGGGGTCGACGGGGTCTCCAATACCTGTGCGCCGGAGGGGATGCCAATCGTCGGGACGATGCCGCACGCCTTTGTCATGTGCTATGACACGCCGGAGGATGCATGGCGGTCGTTCGACCGGAACGCCCCGGCGGAAGTTCCCCGGATTATGCTCTGCGATACCTTCTGCGATGAAAAATCAGAATCCCTCCGGGCTGCGGAATGCGGGGCAGCTGCGGTCAGGCTCGATACCCCGAGGTCACGGCGGGGGAACATGCGGGCGATCATCGAAGAGGTCCGCTGGGAGCTGGATGCCCACGGGTATTCAAAGGTGAAGATCTTCCTTTCCGGCGGGGTTACCTGTGACGACGTGATCGCGTACCGGGACATCGTTGATGCCTTTGGGGTAGGGGGAGCGATCGCCAACGCGCCGGTGATCGATTTTTCGATGGATATCGTTGCGATCGACGGGAAGCCGAAGGCCAAGCGCGGGAAACGCAGTTGCTCCAAGCAGGTCTACGCGTACCCGTCCGGAGTACACCATGTGCTCCCCGCATCGGCTGCGGCACCGGAAGGCGCAACACCGCTTATCTCCCGGTTCATCGATAACGGACAGATGGTGCAGAGGTCTCCGATGCACGCCGCACGCGAGCGGATGGCCGGTATTCTCCGGGTCCTTAAGGAAGATTAACTGCAGGGAACGGGACGAACAATTCTTTTAACTGATGGCACCCTACAGTATAAGGCGGGCCGGTAGATCAGTGGTAGATCGCTCCCTTGGCATGGGAGAGGCCGCGGGTTCAATTCCCGCCCGGTCCATTTTATTTTCCCCGGTATGCGAAGCGTCCTGTCCTGTCATTCCGTCGCTGCCGATAACCCGTTTTTTCTCTGGATGAACAGACCCTGTCGGGAGACATTTTTTAACCAGGAGGGCAAAAGGCATGTTCAGGAGAATTATGCGTATCCGTGACCTGATCCTTCCCCAAGACCACGTGTTCTTTGCCCTGTTTAAGGAAATGTCAGAGCAGATTATCGAATCTTCGGCGACCCTGAACGAAATCACCCACGAGCTTCCTTCAGGCACCGAGAAGGCGCACAAAGTGCGCCAGATAGAACATCACGGCGACGAGATCACCCGGCACATCTACGAGCAGCTCAACGAATCGCTCATAACCCCTCTCGAACCCGACGAGATCTCACGCCTTGCTCCGGTATTCGACGACGTGCTTGACAGGCTCGACTGGGTCACCCACCAGCTCTGCAACTACGGGATTCCGGAGACAAACGATGTGCTCAAGGAATTCTCGTACCTGATCACCATGGCCGGCGCCGAGATCGACCATGCGGTTGCGGACCTCTCGACCCTCAGGAATGCGGAAGACGTGAAATCGCATTCGTTAGAGATCAACAGGCTCTACAACCTGTCGTCAGAACTCCTCTCCCGTGCGGTTCTCGAACTGTTCAAGAACCCGGATCTCCTGCTGATCATCAAGCTCAAAGATATCTACGAAGGCATGGCAAAAGTCATGGAGAAGTGCAACGATGTCGGCCACGCCCTCAATGACATCGCCATGGCCCATTCATGATCGGCTATGAACCCATCATCCTGTTCGGCATCATCCTTGCGCTTGCGCTCAACTTCGTCAACGGCCTCAACGATGCGTCCCATTCGATAGCAACGGTGGTCGCGACAAGAGCCCTGTCGCCCGGAAAGGCCGTTTTCCTGACCGCGATCTGCAATGTGATCGGGCCGTTCCTCTTCGCTTCCGCGGTAGCTGCGACGATCGGGACGGCGATCGTGACCCGCGATGCGCTCACGCCCCTGTCGATCGTTGTCGCGATGGGTGCGTCCATTATTCTCGTCTTCGTCGCGACCCGGGCAGGCATCCCCCTTTCCAGCAGCCACGCCATGGTGGGGGGCCTGCTTGGGGCGGGTGTCGGGGCGTTTGGCCTTGGGGCGGTGATCCTCCCTCCGGTCAGCATGTTCGCTGAGGCTGCGGCTTACGGGATAGCCGGGGCAATTGCCGGTGCGATCGTTCTCGGTTTTCTCCTTTCATGGCTTGGCGAAGACGTACGGCTCGGGATCATGCTGGGAGCGGCAAGCGGGGCAGCAGTGATCATCCCGGTCCTGATGATCGCAGGCATACTCAAACTCACGGGGCTCCTTGCGATCGTCCTCTTTATCTTCATCTCGCCTATCATCGGAACCCTGGTCGCGTTTCTCTTCGATATCATTGTGTCGCAGCTCTTCAACCACTCGCGCCAGAACCGGATGAAACGGATCTTCCAGCCGCTCCATGTTGTGGCCTGCCTCGTACAGGCAACCGCACACGGCGCAAACGACGGCCAGCATGCAGTCGGTGTTATCACTGCGCTCCTGCTGTCCGCGGGTATCCTCACGGTCTTTGAGGTGCCAGCGTGGGTAATTCTCGCCGGGGCACTCGCCATCGGTTTCGGCACGTGTTTTGGCGGGTGGCAGGTGGTGGACAAGATGGCAAAGGAGATAACGAAGATACGGCCGTACCAGGGCTTCTGCGCTGCGACTGCAAGCAGCAGCATTCTTGTCATGGTAACTTCCTATGGGATACCCGTCTCGTCGACTCATGCCATCAACGGCGCAATCGTCGGGGTGGGGGCGACACGCGGGAAGAACGCGGTCCATTGGGAGGTAGTACGGGAGATGATGCTCGCGTGGATCATCACCATCCCCATCGCATTTACGGTCGCATTTGGCGGATACTTCATCGTGTCCTCCGCGCTGACATTCCTATAGGGACAACAATATTTCGCTATATTTTTCACCTGTCAGGTCCACTTTAACCACAGGTTTTGTTATGGGGCTTCGTGAATTGTTGATTCCGCAGGACAAGGTATTTTTTGACTTGTTCGAGAAGCAGGCGGCAGTTACTAAGGAGGCGGCGTGGCAGCTTGTCGCACTGACCGAGGATTTTACCAACGTCAAGGAGAAAAGGCATTCGATAGAACTCCTCGAACACAAGGGCGACATGATCACCCATGATATCTATGACCAGCTGAACCGGACGTTCATCACGCCTCTCGATCCTGAGGAGATCTCACGGCTGGCCGCAGCCATGGACGACGTGCTCGATTATATCGACGGTGCGACCGAGAAGATGTATTACTACGGTATCGAATCGACCGATTCGCACATGATCGAGCTCGCGAAACTCATCCATATGTCGACAGTCGAGATCGAAGGCGCAGTCAAGGGTATACGCTCGATCAAGGATCCGCGGTACGTGGAGGAGCGGTGCATCGAAGTGAACAGGCTTGAAAATATTGCCGACGACGTGCTCGCCCATGCGGTAACCGACCTGTTCAAGACGACCGACGCCATTGCGATCATCAAATTCAAGGACATCTACGAGCATCTCGAGACTGCGACCGATTATTGCGAAGATGTGGCAAACGTGCTCTCGGATATAGCCATCAGGCATTCATGAAGACCCGGATATCTGAGAGGACCTTATGATTGCCGCATCGATCGAACTGATTATCGCGATTATCGCCATTGCGCTGATCTTTGATTTTACCAATGGTTTCCATGACTCGGCAAATTCGATATCGACCGTTGTCTCGACAAAGGTCCTTTCGCCCCGGAACGCCGTTGTTTTCGCAGCATTTTTCAACTTTGCCGCTGCGTTCGGCTTCGGCGTTGCCGTCGCAAATACCATCAGCAACATCATCCAGCTCAATTACGTTGAAGCGGTGGTGATTCCCTATATCATTCTCGGGGCCCTTACCGGCGCCATTACGTGGAATATCATCACCTGGTTTTTCGGGCTGCCGACATCGTCGTCCCACGCGCTCATCGGGGGGCTTGCCGGGGCGGGGATCTCGGCTGCCGGGATTGCAGCGATTAAGTGGTCGACTATTGAGCTCGTAGCCACGTTCATGATCCTGTCGCCGCTCATCGGGCTTGCGATCGGATTCCTGTTTATGGCACTTGTTCTCAATCTCACTCAAAAAGCCAATAAGCCGACTGCCGAGGGCTACTTCAAGCGTCTCCAGCTCTGTTCTGCAGCGGCATACAGTTTCAGTCACGGGACGAACGACGCCCAGAAAACCATAGGGATCATCATCCCCCTTCTTTTCTCGATCGGCTATTTCGGGGCGACCGTAGATGCAACGCATCTGCCGGTGCCAATCTGGGTTATCCTGATCTCCTACACGGCAATAGCACTCGGTACCCTTGCCGGTGGATGGCGCATTGTGAAAACCATGGGATACAAAATCACGAAACTCCGGCCTGTTCACGGGTTTGCCGCCGAGACTGCAGGAGCCGCGACAATTCTCGGGGCTTCGGCTGCGGGAATCCCGGTGAGTACGACCCATGTCATCTGTTCTTCCATCATGGGCGTAGGATCGACTATGGGGATCAGCACCGTGAAATGGGGAGTTGCACGGAGAATCATGTTTGCATGGATCCTGACGATCCCCGTCAGTGCATTGATCGGTTATGTGGCGTTCATGGCGATCCGGTTCGTCATCGGGTACTGAACGTCAAACCGGATGACCGGTTAACCCGGAAAATCATTTTGGTTTTTTATGCTCTGTAGAAATCATATTAGTTAGGGTTCGGAAAAATTTTTGAGATATTGTGAGGGTGACCCCCTCTCTCCCCCAGAGGGGGAGGCATCCCAAGGGGAGCATCCCCTTGACCCCCTTTTTCCGAAACGATTTTAGTTTCCCTGCCCAGCGAGGGCC
>Ga0187810_10000037_pt1 | contig 61888 bp, 57 predicted proteins | sample NC_wetland_sal_i_9_FD_132963 | JGI IMG/M metagenome (GOLD analysis project Ga0187810, IMG submission 132963) | Wetland sediment microbial communities from Neuse River Estuary, North Carolina, USA - ASW_5 | ecosystem: Environmental > Aquatic > Freshwater > Wetlands > Sediment | place: USA: North...
GGCGGGCGAGGCGAAATCGACCAGGTATTCCTTCAGCGTCAAAATCGCATTCGGCTGGCAGAGGTTCTGGATCTCGCCGATCTTGGCCATGGCCATGAAGCGGTCGCCGGTGCGCCCGTTGCGGTAGCAGGCGGTGCAGAAGGAAGGCAGGTGCCCCGCCTCGGCGATGTCGTACATCACCTGGTCGAGCGGGCGCTCGTCGTTGACCTGGAACTGGGTGGGCTGCTTGATGCCCGCTTCGTTCTCGTCGCAGTAGCCGCCGACCCCGGTGCAGGAGCCGCCGGACAGCTGCGAGATGCCGAGCTGCAGGCACTCGTTGCGGAAATTGGCCTCCTCGCGGGTGGTGATGATCATGCCGGTATAAGGCACCGCCATGCGGATGATGGCGATCAGCTTCTTGAACTCGTCGTCCGGCACGATGTGCGGGAAGCTGTCGAGATTGATGCCCCCCGCCGGACGGATGCGCGGCACCGAGATGGTGTGCGGGCCGCAGCCGAATTCGGCCTCCAGGTGCAGCGCCTGCTGCAAGAGGGCCAGCACCTCGAATTTGTGGTCGTAGAGCCCGAACAGCACGCCGGCGCCGACATCGTCGATTCCCGCCGTCATGGCGCGGTCGAAGGAGGTGGTGTGGTAGTCGAAATCGTGCTTGGGTCCCCGCGGATGCACGCGGGCATAGGTGTCGCGGTGGAAGGTCTCCTGGAACAGGATGTAGGTGCCGATATCGGCGTCCTTCAGCTTCTTGTAGTTCTCCACCGTGGTGGCGGCGATGTTGACGTTGATGCGGCGGATGTTGGCGTTCTTGATATCGACCGAATAGACCGCCTGGATGGCGTCGAGGATGTACTCGATGGGGCAGTTCTCGGGGTCTTCGCCCGCTTCCATGGCGATGCGCTTGTGCCCCATGTTGAGGATCGCCGTGGTTTCCTTCTTGATCTCGTCCATGGTGAGCTTGCGGCGGGCGAATTTGTGCCCGGCGCCGTAGCCGCAATAGACGCAGGAATTGATGCAGTAGTCGGAGACGTAGAGCGGCGCGAACAGCACCAGCCGGTTGCCGTAGATCGAGCGCTTGATCTCCCTGGCGGTCTTGAAGATCTCCTCGACCAGGTCCTTGTCGTGGACGTTGAGCAGCACGGCGACTTCTTCGAGGCTGAGCCCGTCGGCCTTGGCGGCCTTGCGGATGATCGTCTCCACGTTGTCGCGCGAAACCATGCGTTTGCCGGTTTCCAGCGCGCCGAAGATGGCTTTCTCGTCGATGAAGCTTGCCGTTTGCATCACTATTGAACTCCTCTGCCGGCCCGCGCCGGCGCAATCGCGGTCTCCCGTATCGGAACGCTCCGAAAATAACCCCCGCGCGTGCCGGTTTAAGGGAGATTGTCAAAGACGGCTAGGCAAAATGGTCGCACGTGCGCGCTTTGGCAGACAAAAAACGCAGACTTTCCGCAGGGAAAAGTTGTGAAACAAGCGGCGCATTTTATTCCGCATAAATCATCTTCACCGTCATGCCGCCGTCGATGACGATGTTCTGGCCGGTCATGAACCCGGCCCCGGCCAGGAATTGGCAGGCTTCCGCAATATCCTGCGGCGTGCCCACGCGCCCCACCGGATGCTGCTCGCGATCCGCCTTGGAATGGTGCGGCGGCCGCGCCTTGGAGGCTTTCTGCCAGTCGCAGGTTTCGATCCAGCCCGGACTGATGCAATTCACCCGGATGCGATGCGGCGCCAGGCTGATCGCCATGCCGTGGGTCAGCGCCAGGATGCCGCCTTTCGAGGCGGTATAGCCTTCGCTCCCCGGCTCCGACATGAAGGCGCGGGTGGAGGCGAGGTTGACGATGGCGCCGCCTTTGCCGCGCCCCACCATCAGCTTCGCCGCCGCCTGCGAACAGAGGAAGGTGCCGCGCAGATTGACGGCGATGGCGCGGTCGAACAGCGCCACGGGCAGCGAGAGGAAATCGTGGCGGATGGTGACCCCGGCATTGTTCACCAGCAGGTCCGGCACGCCCAGCTGCTTCGCCGTCTCCCTCATCCAGCGCTTGACGTCTGCGGGCTTGCTGACGTCGGCGCGCACGAACAGCGCCTGCGCGCCCATTTTCCGCATCGCCGCCACGCATTCGCGCCCCGCCGCGGCATCGGGATCGCAGATCGACACGGCGTAACCGAGCTTTGCGAAATGCCGGGCAATCCCGCGCCCGATGCCCTGGGCGCCGCCGGAAACGGCAACGAGCTTCATGTCATCCGACCCAGGTTGCCACGATCATCGCCAAGGCGATCAGCGCCCCGGTCTCGCGGTTGGCGCGAAACAGCTTGAGGCAGCGGACGGAATCGCCGATATCGAGGCTCTTCACCTGCCACAGCATATGGGCGCCCGCCGCCAGCAGCAAAAAGACGAAAGGCCAGCCTTCGTGCTCGGTGAACCCGGCGGCCAGGATCAAGGTGAAGGAGACGGCATAGAAGCCGAGAATCCAGTCGCGGGTCCGCGTCCCCAGCAGCCTTGCGGTGGATTTCACCCCGATCAGCGCGTCGTCGTCCTTGTCCTGATGGGCATAGATGGTGTCGTAACCCAGCGTCCAGAAAAACAGCCCGGCATAGAGCATGAGGTCGGCGGCATCGACGCTGCCGGTGACGGCGGCGAAGCCGAGGATGGCGCCCCAGTTGAAGGTCAGTCCCAGCCAGGCCTGCGGCCACCAGGTGATGCGTTTCATGAAAGGGTAGCCCGCCACCAGCAAAAGCGAGGCCGCCCCCAAGATCACCGCCGTCCAATTCAGCGTCAGAAGGATGAGCAGCCCAACCAGGCACAAGGCAAAAACGAACAGCCAGGCCCGCCGAACGCTGACCGCACCCGAAGGGATCGGCCGCTCGCGGGTGCGCGCCACCTTGGCGTCGAAATCGCGATCGACGATGTCGTTGTAGGTGCAGCCCGCCCCGCGCATGACGATGGCGCCCAGCCCGAACAGCGCCACCAGTCCCCAATCGTACAGCGACCCGAAAGGCCGGCTTTCGGCACAGGCGCCCAGCACCAGCCCGAAGACGCAGGGCCAATAGAGCAGCCAGGTGCCGATGGGTCGGTCGAGCCGCATCAGCCTGAGGTAAGGCCGCCAATGGGGCGGGGCACGGTCCACCAGGGCCCCGGCCACCGCATCGGCTGGCTTGGCGAACCAAGCGGGATTATGAGTCATCGTGTTTACCGGACCGCTTCGGGAGTCACTATGCCATATTCTGCACGCCCCTTGCGAATGGGAATGGTGCTGCTCGCCCTGGCAGGATGCGGGCGCAGCGCCGACGAAGAGATCGCCCTCTCCGCCGCCCCGGTGCACACCGTGGTGGCCGCGCTGTCGCGCCCCGGCGCCTGGAAGCCGGGCAAATGCCTCTGCGTCGGCCATTTCCGCGAAGACGCGGTGGAGGATTTTCCGGCCGGTGTACTGGACGCGGAATACGCGGCGCATCCCTGGCTGCACAAATGGTCGGAATGCGCGCCCTATTACGGCCGCGTTCAGGGCCCCATGGGCTGCGCCGAAGGCATGACCGACTTCATTTGCAGCGTTTCCGAACGCAGCGATCTGCCCAAGGGTACGGCGCGTGTGCTCTGCCACGTCAACGGCGAGAGCGAAGCGCTGAAATGGCAGTACCTGCAGGACGAATACGACGTGACCTTCGCGGGCGGCCGCTACAGCGTCCGCCCCGTCAGCCGGCAAGGCAGCAACATGCTCAATGAGTGACGACCTCGTCCATCCCGGCGGCAAGTTGCGGCTGTTCGTCGAGGCGCCGCTGGCCGAAGGTGCGCGTTTTTCGCCCGGCGAAGCGCAATCCCATTACCTCCTGCATGTGATGCGCGCCAAGCGCGGCGACCGTCTTACGCTGTTCAACGGAAGCGACGGCGAATGGGCGGCGTGCATTGCCGAAACCGCCAAGCGCAATGCCGTGCTCGAATGTCTTTCCCTTCTCGCGCCGCAGAGCGAGGTGCCGGACCTCTGGCTGGTGTTCGCCCCGGTGAAGAAGACGCCCGCCGATTACCTGGCGCAGAAGGCGACCGAGCTGGGCGTGCGCCTGCTGCAGCCGGTGATCACCCGGCGCACCATCGTGACGCGGGTGAATCTCGACCGCCTCAAGGCCAATGCGGTGGAAGCCGCCGAGCAATCCGGCCGCCTCGGCGTGCCCGAGGTTCGGGAACCGCTCGCCTTCGACACGCTGCTGCAGAACTGGCCGCCGGAGCGCCGTCTACTTTATTGCGACGAGGCCGGAGCGCCGCCCATCGCCGAAGCGCTGCAAACGGCCCCTGCCGGCCCCTGGGCTGTGATCACCGGGCCGGAAGGCGGCTTCGCGCCGGAGGAACGCGAAGCTTTGCGCGCCCGTTCCTTCGTCACGCCGGTGTCGCTCGGCAGGCGCATCCTGCGTGCCGACACCGCGGCGCTGGCCGCCCTGGCCGTCTGGCAATCGCTTTGCGGCGACTGGAACTGACAACTTGCCCGAATTACTTGCCCGAACCGCTTGGGCCGCCCATGGCCGGCGCCGTGGGGATGGCCCAATGCTTGTAGGTCTCGCGGCGGGCGCGTTCTTCCCATTCCCATTTGGGCATACAGACGGCCGCGTCGGGGATGTGGCTGCCGGTCTTGGGCGCATCGACCTTGCAGATGACGCGGTTGCGATCGGCACGGGCGACCGCCGTATCGGGGGAGACTTCCACTTGCGCGACGCCGTCGGGGCCGAACTTGAAGCCTATGGCCGTCCATTCCGCGATTTCTTGGCCGTCCCGCGTGGCCGGCAGGAAGCGCCAGCCGCGCACCGCAGCGACGCTGACCTTGTCCAGTTCGGCGGAACCGCTGCTGCTGGCGGTCTGCACATCGAAGGGCTTGCCGAGTTCGTTGACATGCACGGCAACCACCACGGTCCCGCCCACGCCATGGCGTTTGGCCTTGTCGGGATAGGTGGGCAGGGTGTGCGGCTTGGTCGGATCGATACGGGGATCGTTGTTTTCCGCGGCGGCCGTGGCGGTGCCGAGGGTCAACAGGAGAACGCACGCGATCAGGCTGCAAACGCGAAAAACACGGTACGGCATTAACAATATCCCCCACGACGGCCGGATGGCATTGTGCACCGGGAAAGCGCCTTCCGGGAACAGAACCCCGGTGACATATCGCTGCAATCCGTAGAGCATTTCATCTTTTCAAGGAAGCGATGAAATGCTCTAGGTTTTTGATTTATCGCGTTTTTGGACGGAAAACCGCTGCATAACGGCTAAAGCGTTTTCAGGAAAAGTGTGAAGCGGTTTTCCAAGCGGGCCAAGGCGGCGTGGCTTATGCGCCCCGGCACGGATATGGTTACTTGCCGTGGCGATGGATCGTACCTACATACCTGCATAGACTTGGCGTCACCCGGAAAAGGTATCTTCATGTCCATCCCGCAGTCTGCCGGCGGCCCCATCGAAACGCGCGACGACCTCGTGCGCTTCCTCGCCGACGGCTGCAAGCCCAAGCGCGCGTGGCGCATCGGCACCGAGCACGAGAAATTCGTCTACTGCCTGAAAAGCCACAATCCGCTGGCTTACGAGGGCGTGCCGGGCATCCGCGCGCTGCTGGAAGGCATGCGCCGGTTCGGCTGGGAGCCGGTGATGGAGGGCGACAACATCATCGGCCTCATCCAGAACGGCGCTTCGATCAGCCTGGAGCCGGGCGGACAGTTCGAGCTTTCCGGCGCTCCGCTGCAATCGGTGCATCAGACCTGCGCCGAAGTGAACACCCATCAGCAGCAGGTGCGCCGGGTGGCGGCCGAGATCGGGGCGGGCGCCATCGGCCTCGGCTATGCCCCCACCTGGTCGCTGGCCGATGTCAACATGATGCCCAAGGGCCGCTACGCCATTATGCGGCGCTACATGCCCAAGGTCGGCGGCTACGGCGAGGAGATGATGTTCCGCACCTGCACGGTGCAGGTGAATCTCGATTTTTCCGACGAGGCCGACATGGTGAAGAAGTTCCGCGTCGGCCTGGCGCTGCAGCCGGTGGCGACGGCGCTGTTCGCCAACTCGCCGTTCCGCGAGGGCAAGTACAACGGCTTCCTCTCCTACCGCAGCCATGTCTGGACCGATGTCGACAACGACCGCGCCGGCATGTTGCCCTGGGTGTTCGAAGACGGCATGGGCTTCGAGCGCTATGTCGATTACGCGCTCGGCGTGCCGATGTATTTCGTCTACCGCGACGGCAAGTACATCGACGTGGCGGGCAGAAGCTTTCGCGATTTCCTGGCCGGCAAAATCCCCGAACTCAAAGGCATCACGCCGATGCTGTCGGATTGGGCCGACCATCTCACCACCATCTTCCCGGAAGTGCGCCTGAAGCAGTTCCTGGAAATGCGCGGGGCCGACGGCGGTTCCTGGCGTCGCATCTGCGCCCTGCCGGCGTTGTGGGTGGGCCTCTTTTACGACTCCGCCGCGCTCGATGCGGCCTGGGAGATGGTGAAGGACTGGACGGCCGAGGAACGCCAGGCCATGCGCGATGCGGTGCCGCGGCTGGCCTTCAAGACGCCGTTCCGCAAGACCACGGTGTGGGAACTGGCCGCCCGCATGTTGGAGATTTCCGCCGCAGGGCTGCAGCGCCGCGCCGCCGAGGATGGTGCGGGCATGACGGAGGAGGGCTTCCTGATGCCGCTGCGCGAACTGGTGTCGCGCGGCTACACGCGGGCGGAGGAACTGCTGCAGAACTACCGCACCGATTGGGGCAAAGACCTCGAACCGATCTTCACCGAATACAATTTCCTCTGACGCGCGGCTATTTCCCGCGCCGTCAGAACGCGTCGATGCGGGCCTCGCAGATGACCGCGCGTTCTGCGGCGTCAGCGGTTTCTTGTCGCCGAATTTCATGATCGCGACGGTCTTCTTGGCCTTGTCGGCACAGACTTCCGCCACTTCCGACAGCGCCCGCGGCGCCTTGGGATCGGCCGTGCCGCAGAGCACCTTGCCGTCGTAGAAGGACTGCACCAGCTTCTGGGTGTCGTAGGTGCCGTTGCCGGCGGGCACATGGAAATAGCCCGCGCCGCCGATGGTCTGGATGTATTGCACCTCCTGGCCGCCGCAGATGGCCATCCAGCCTTCCGCCTGCGCGGCGGCGGCGAAGATCGCGAACCCGGCCATCAACAACATTGCACGCATCGCTCTCTCCTCCGCCCGCGGCGAACCATAATCCCGGCATGGCTATTTTGTATCGGGTTTTCTGCGCCCGTCGTTCTGCCGTTCCACCATCCAGCCGGGATATTCCGGCGCGAGGGCGCTCAAGTCTTCGAGTTTCGTCAACTCCTCCGGCGAAAGCGCCAGTTCCGCCGCCGCCAGATTGTCGTCGAGCTGCTCCAGCGTCTTGACGCCGGTGATGACGCTGGTGACGAAAGGCCGCGACAGCACGAAGCCGAGCGCCACCCGCGCCACGCCGGCGCCGTGCGCTTCACCGATCCGGCGCATGGCTTCGACCAGGAGCCACGCCTTCTCCTTGTCGACCGGCGGGAAATCGAAGCTGCTGCGCCGCGCGCCTTCCGGTCCCTGCGTCCCAGGCCCGAACTTGCCCGAGAGAATGCCGCCCGCCAGCGGGCTCCAGACCAGCAGCCCCATCTTCTGGTCTTCCAGCATGGGCACGATCTCGCGTTCGAGGTCGCGTCCGGCGATGGAGTAATAGGCTTGCAGGGATTCGATCCGCGTCCAGCCGCGTTTGTCGGCGATGCCCTGCGCCTGCATGATCTTCCAGGCCTGCCAGTTGGAAACCCCGGCATAGCGCACCAAGCCGCGGCGCACCACCTCGTCCAGCCCGCGCATCATTTCTTCCACCGGCGTGTCGCTGTCCTGGGCATGGATCTGGTAGAGGTCGATGTGATCGGTCTGCAAGCGTTCCAGGCTCCGCTGCACGGCGTCCAGCATATGGCCGCGGCTGGCGCCGGCATCGTTGGCGCCCGGTCCCATGCGGCCGTAGAGCTTGGTGGCGATGACCACATCGGAGCGCTTGACGCCGATCTCCTTCAGCGCATTGCCGAGCAGGGTCTCGGACAGGCCTTCGGAATAGACGTCGGCGGTGTCGATGAAGTTGACGCCGGCTTCCAAAGCGCGGGCCACCAGCGAGGTGGCGGTCTTCTGATCGACGCGGCCGACTTTCTCGAAAAAGCCTTTGCCGCCGAAGGTCATGGTGCCGAGGCAGATTTCGGAAACGAAAAAGCCGGTATGGCCGAGCATCCGGTAACGCATGGGAATCCTCTCCAGGAAGGGGGCAGGGCTAATGTAGGCCACTGCGGCCGGATTCCAACCCCTCATGCTTCGACAAGCCCGGCATGAAGGATATTTTGATCCCTTCACCCTGAGCCTGTCGAAGGGTGAAGGGCTTCAACGGGGTACCTCACACGCACTCTTGCGGCAGCACGAAAACCCCGTCCCGGCCGCGCATGATGGGTCGCGCCCATTGCACGAAGGAAAGCGGCAGCGTGCCGTAAAGATGGGGAAACTGCGCCCCGTTGCGCGACGGCTCGTAGCGCAGGGCCGTCCCCAGCGCGCCGGGATCGACCGCCACCAGCACCAGTTCCTCGGCTTCGGCGTAATAAAGCGCCAGCGTGCCGGGCACCTGCATCGCGGTGGAGAAGTGGATGAAATGGTCCTCGCGATCCTTGGCCGAGCCGGCATAGATGTGCTGGCGCAGCGCCTGCGCCCATTCGTCCTTGTGGCAGATCTTGTAGATCAGGGCCAAGCCCGCTCCGTTGCCGAAACCGTGCACGGATCAAACCATCGGCCCGGCTAAGCGAGCAACTCGATTCTCGCCTCGTGCCCCTGCGCCCGGCTTAATTTCGCGTCACAGGTCAACAGCGGGGCGTAAAAATATTCATCCCGACGATGGCTATGACGCCCGTTGCCGTCAGGCTGCGGTCCCCCCCACCGTCAGCCCATCCAATCGCAGCGTCGGCTGGCCCACGCCCACCGGCACCGATTGCCCGTTCTTGCCGCAGGTGCCCACCCCGGGATCGAGCTTGAGGTCGTTGCCGATCATGGCGACGCGCGTCAGGCAATCGGGCCCGTTGCCGATCAGGGTGGCGCCTTTGATCGGCGCGCCGAGCTTGCCGTCTTCCAGCATGTAGGCCTCGGTGCAGGAGAAGACGAATTTGCCGTTGGTGATGTCCACCTGGCCGCCGCCGAAATTGACGGCGTAAATTCCCTTCTTCACGCTGGCCAAAATCTCTTCCGGCGCCTTGTCGCCGCCCAGCATGAAGGTGTTGGTCATGCGCGGCATCACCATGCTGGCGAAGCTTTCGCGCCGCCCGTTGCCGGTGGGCGCCATGCCCATCAGCCGCGCGTTCTGGCGGTCCTGCATATAGCCCTTCAAAATGCCGTCCTCGATCAGCACGGTGCGCGAGGAGGGGGTGCCTTCGTCGTCGATGGAAAGCGAACCGCGCCGTCCGCCGATCGAGCCGTCGTCCACCACGGTGACGCCGGGCGCCGCCACGCGCTGGCCGAGCAGGCCGGCAAAGGCGCTGGTCTTCTTGCGGTTGAAGTCGCCTTCCAGCCCGTGCCCGATGGCCTCGTGCAGCAGGATGCCCGGCCAGCCCGGGCCCAGCACCACGCTCATCTCGCCGGCCGGGGCGGGCACGGATTGCAGATTGACCAGCGCTTGGCGCAGCGCCTCGTCGATGGCGTCCTGCCAGTATTCCGGCTTGAGATAATCCTGATAGCCGCCGCGGCCGCCGCCGCCATGGCTGCCGGATTCCTGGCGCCCGTTTTCCTCGGCCACGATGGACACATGCAGCCGCACCAGCGGGCGCACGTCGCGATAGGTCTCGCCGCCGGCGCGGATGATCTCCACGTTCTGCCATTCCGCCGCCAGCGAGCAGGAGACTTGCCGCACGCGCGAATCCTTGGCCCGCGCATAGGCGTTCATCTCTTCCAGCAGCTTCACCTTGGCCTCGAAGGCGGCGGTTTCGAGCGGATCGAAGTCGGGATAGAGCTTGACGTTGCTGCGGGCAGGGGCGCCGGACGCCACCCCGGCATGGCCCTTGGCCACGGCGCGCACGGTGGCGGCGGCGCGGGCGATGGCGTCTTCCGACAGCTCGGTGGCATGGGCATAGCCGGTGGCCTCGCCGCAGACCGCGCGCAGCCCGAATCCCTGCGAGGTGTCGTATTTGGCCGCCTTCAGCCGCCCGTCGTCGAAAATGAAGGATTCGCCCAGACAGAATTCCAGGAACAGCTCGCCGTCATCGGCGCCTTTCAGGGCCTCGTCGATCCGGGCTTGGACTTTGGCCCGGTCCATGCCGGTGCGGTCGAAGAAGAGGTCGGCGGCCATCTGGGGTCCTTCCATTAAGGGTCGGGAACACCATATGATTTTGCGCACCGGCGGCTCAACCCCGGCGGCGGCAGCGGCGTCCTGTCGCACCTGCGTTTGCGACTAAATCGCACATATAACCTCGAATTGGAATTACTAAAGTCTATGCCCTAGCGGCATACTATGGTTCCGCAAGTCCGTTTTTTCACGAGGCGCTCGCATGTCCCTTCGACAGACGGCATTTTACGCTTCAGGACTGGCACTCATTTCGGATTCGGCTATGGCGGCACCGCAAGACTGGCAATTAGGCATGCAACATGCGGCCTCGCCGGTGATGGTAAACCTCGAGCAGTTCCACGCCGAGTTGCTGATCATCATCACGGGCATCTGCCTCTTCGTCGCCTTGCTTCTCGTCTGGGTGATGCTCCGCTTCAATGCGCGCGCCAATCCGACGCCGTCGAAGACGCAGCACAGCACGCCGCTCGAAATCCTCTGGACGGCCGTTCCGGTGGCGATCCTGGTGCTGATCGCCATCCCCTCCTTCAAGCTGCTCTATTTCGAGGCGGACATCCCCAAGCCCGACGTAGTGGTGCAGGTGATCGGGCGGCAATGGTACTGGACCTATGCCTTCCCCGAGGAGGGCGGCTTCCAGTTCGATTCCAACATGCTGCCGGACGCGGCGGCGGCCAAGGCCGGCGAGCCGCGCCTGCTCGGGGTCGACAATCCGCTTTACGTGCCGGTGAACAAGGTGGTGGAAATAGAGACCACCGCCTCCGACGTGATCCATTCCTGGGCCGTTCCGGCCTTCGGGGTGAAGATGGACGCCATTCCCGGCCACCTCAACCACACCTGGTTCAAGGCCACGCGCACCGGCACCTATTACGGCCAGTGTTCGGAACTGTGCGGCGCCAACCACGCCTTCATGCCCATCGAAGTGAAGGTGGTGAGCGAGCGGGAATACGAGGCCTGGCTGGCCCAGGCGAAGAAGAAATATGCCGCACTCGACGCGCCTTTGCGCGTCGCCTCGAACTGACGGGACCCACGACATGGCGGAACACGTTCAAGACCACCCGCACGGCTGGCGCCGTTACGTCTATTCGACCAACCACAAGGACATCGGCACCATGTACCTGGTGTTCGCGGTGGTGGCGGGCATCGTCGGCGGCGTCCTGTCGATGGCGATGCGCGCCGAGCTGATGGAACCCGGCCTGCAGATCTTCAAGAACCCGCACATGTTCAACGTCTTCGTGACGGCGCACGGCATGATCATGATCTTCTTCATGATCATGCCGGCGATGATCGGCGGCTTCGGCAACTGGCTGGTGCCGATGATGATCGGGGCGCCGGACATGGCCTTCCCGCGGATGAACAACATCTCGTTCTGGCTCTTGCCCTTCGCCTTCGCGCTCCTGATCATGAGCATGTTCGTGCCGGGCGACTCGGGCGGCATCGGCATCGGCGGCGGCTGGACGCTGTACGCGCCGCTTTCCACCACCGGCTCGCCCGGCCCGGCGATGGATTTCGGCATCTTCGCGCTGCACATCGCGGGCGCCTCCTCGATCCTCGGCGCCATCAACTTCATCACCACCATCCTCAACATGCGCGCCCCGGGCATGACGCTGCACAAGATGCCGCTGTTTGTGTGGTCGATCCTGGTGACGGCCTTCCTGCTGTTGCTGTCGCTGCCGGTGCTGGCGGGCGCCATCACCATGCTGTTGGCCGACCGCCATTTCGGCACCAGCTTCTTCAACGCGGCGGGCGGCGGCGATCCCTTGCTCTACCAGCACCTGTTCTGGTTCTTCGGCCACCCGGAGGTCTACATCCTGATCCTGCCGGGCTTCGGCATGATCAGCCACATCGTCGCCACCTTCGCCAAGAAGCCGGTGTTCGGCTATCTCGGCATGGCCTACGCGATGGTGGCCATCGGCTTCATCGGCTTCATGGTGTGGGCGCACCACATGTACACCACGGGGCTTTCCGTCGATACGCGCGCCTATTTCGTCTTCGCCACCATGGTGATCGCGGTGCCCACCGGCATCAAGGTGTTCTCCTGGATCGCCACCATGTGGGGCGGCTCCATCGAGTTCAAGGCGCCGATGCTGTTCGCCGTCGCCTTCATCTTCCTCTTCACGGTGGGCGGCGTCACCGGCGTGGTGCTGGCCAATGCCGGCGTCGACGTGGTGCTGCAGGACACCTATTACGTGGTGGCGCATTTCCACTACGTGCTGAGCCTGGGCGCCGTCTTCGCCATCTTCGCGGGTTTCTACTTCTGGTTCCCCAAGTTCACCGGCTACCTGTACAACGAGAAGCTGGCCAAGCTGCATTTCTGGGTCACCTTCGTCGGCGTCAACCTGGCCTTCTTCCCCATGCACTTCCTGGGGCTGGCGGGGATGCCGCGCCGCACCGCGGATTATGCCGACGCCTTTGCCGGCTGGAACTTCGTTTCCTCCATCGGCGCCTTCATCGCGGGCTTCGGCGCGCTGATCTTCCTCGCCGTGGTGGCGGAGGCCTTCGTGCGCAAGCGCAAGGCGGGCGACAACCCCTGGGGCGTGGGGGCCACCACGCTGGAATGGACGCTATCGTCGCCGCCGCCCTTCCATGCCTTCAACGAACTGCCCAAAATCACCTGACGGCGGGACGGATTCGGATCGCGCCGGAAAAGAAGGTTGAGCACCATGCCTATCCAGAAGAACCTACAGCGCCGCGGCAAAGCGGGAGCCCGTTCGGGCGTTTCGGAGTTCAAGAAGCGCACCCACCGCGCCGTGCGGCATTCGGCCAAGCAGGCCCTCGACGAAGCGGCGCAGGAGGTGAACGAGAAGGCCGAGGCGAAACTGGCGGACCAGATCTATCTCCAGCAGCATCCCGTGCCGCTTCCCGAGGCGCTGGTGCTGAAGCGCAAGCCCGCCAAGCGCAAGAAGCACGGCAGCAGCACGGCTGCGGCGGCCAAGAAGCGGGCGGAAGCGCTGAAAAAGCGCCTCGAGGAAGAGGCGCGCGGCAAGGCGGAGCGCAAAGCCAAGCGCCGGGCCAAGGCCCGGGCCTTGAAGAAGGCGAGGCAGGAATGAGCATGGCTGCGGCCGAGCTTGCCCGGCCTGTCGCAAGGGTGGAAGACTATTTCGCGCTGTTGAAGCCGCGGGTGATGTCGCTCGTCGTCTTCACCGCCCTGGCGGGCATGGTGGCGGCACCCGGCCATGTCCATATCCTCACGGCCTTCTGCGGACTGCTCTGCATCGCGGTGGCGGCGGGCGCCTCGGGCGCCCTCAACATGGCCTACGAGGCCGATATCGACGCCCTGATGCGCCGCACCGCCACGCGTCCCATTCCGCGGGGCTGCATCGCGCGTGGCGAGGCGCTCGGCTTCGGCTGGACGCTGGCGGCGGGCGCGGTGGCGCTGATGGGCCTGTTCGTCAACTTCACCGCCGCGCTGCTGCTGGCCTTCACCGTGTTCTGGTATATCGGGGTCTACACCCTGTTCCTCAAGCGCCGCACGCCGCAGAACATCGTGATCGGCGGGTTTTCGGGGGCGCTGCCGCCGGTGGTGGGCTGGGCGGTGGTGACGGGCTCGCTGTCCTGGCAGCCGCTCCTGCTGGTGGCCATCATCTTCTTCTGGACGCCGCCGCATTTCTGGTCGCTGTCGCTGTTCAACAACGCCGACTACGCCCGCGCCGGCATCCCGATGCTGCCGGTGGTGGCGGGCAAGCGCTCCACGCGCCGCCACATCCTGATCTACCTCTTCCTCCTGGTACCTTTGGGGCTGATGCCCTCCGCCCTCGGCATGGCGGGGCCCGTGTACCTCGCCGCCGCCGCGGGCCTGGGCGGCTTCATGCTGTGGCGCACCGATGCGGTGATGCAGGAACGCGACGAGGTGGGGGAACCGGCGGCGCGGCGCCTCTTCACGGTGACGATCCTTTATCTCTTTTCGCTGTTCGCGGCGCTGATCGCCGAGCATCTGATCGGCATTGCGCCGCTCAAGGCCTGGACATGAAACGATGAGCGAAGAGCGCGAACGCAACCGGCGCAACTGGGCGATTGCCGCGATCCTGTTCGCCCTGGTGGTTCTGTTCTACGTGATGACGATGGTACGGGTTCATCCTTGAGCGCGATGGGGAAACGGATGGCGCATGGCAACGTGAAGCACGATTACCATCTGGTCGATCCCAGTCCGTGGCCCTTCGTCGGCTCGCTGGGCGCCTTCACCATGCTGGTGGGCGCCGTGTTGTGGCTGAACAAGGATTACAGCGGCTTCGGCGTGCTGGCGGGCATCCCCTGGATCTTCGCCATCGGCCTGGCGCTGGTGCTCTACACCATGGCGGGCTGGTGGCGCGACGTCATCCATGAATCGGTGACGGAAGGCCAGCACACGCCGGTGGTGAAGCTCGGCCTGCGCTTCGGCATGGTGCTGTTCATCGCCTCGGAGGTGATGTTCTTCGTCGCCTGGTTCTGGGCCTATTTCAATTTCCGCCTGTTTCCCGGCGACGTCTCGCTGGGCAGCTGGCCGCCAGACGGCATCGTCACGCTCGATCCCTGGCATTTCCCGCTGTTGAACACGCTGATTCTGCTCACCTCTGGCACCACGGTGACCTGGGCCCATCACGCCATCCAGACCGGCGACCGCAAGGGCGCCATCCAGGGCCTCGTCATCACGGTGCTCTTGGGCATCAGCTTCACCTGCATCCAGGCCTACGAATACGCCCACGCGCCGTTCACCTTCGGCTTCAATTCCGCGGCGCTGAAGCCCTTCACCGATTCCGTCCATGCGGTGCTGGCGGCGGGGCAGGGCGACCTCGGCGCCATCTACGGCTCGACCTTCTTCATGGCCACGGGCTTCCACGGCTTCCACGTCGTCGTCGGCACGGTGTTTTTGGCGGTGTGCCTCGGCCGCGCCATCCTGGGCCATTTCACGCCGACACGGCATTTCGGCTTCGAAGCCGCTTCCTGGTACTGGCATTTCGTCGATGTGGTGTGGCTGTTCCTCTTCACCTGCATCTACGTCTTCGGCCAGGGCCTGACCTCGGCCTAGGGCATGAACCCGGTCCTTCGCGCCACCCTTTTTTCCCTCTGCCCCCGCTGCGGCCGGGGCAAGCTCTTTGCGGGCTGGCTGAACCTCGCCCCGGGCTGCCCGCATTGCGGCCTCGATTACGCTATGTTCGACGCCGGCGACGGCCCGGCGGTTTTCGTCGTCCTGATCGTGGGAGCGCTGGTCTGCGCCGGCGCGCTGTTTGTGGAGTTCACCTTCGCGCCGCCCCTCTGGGTGCACGCGCTGTTGTGGATTCCGACGATTCTCGCCCTCAGCCTGGTGCTGCTGCGCCTGGTCAAATCGCTGCTGCTGGTGCTGCAATACCGCCACAAGGCGGGCGAAGGCCGCCTGCTTTAAGCCTTCGCGCTCTTGGCGAACCACGCCTCGGCCCAGGGGCCCAGCATCAGCACGACGACGGCGATCTCGATCGCCAGCGAGGCATACCAGCCCGGATTGGTCGGCGGATCGGCGGCCATATCGTGGAGATAGGGCAGCAATCCCCCTCGCGAGGCGGCGGCGACCAGCGGCAAGAGCTGTCCGCCGACGAACAATCCGGCCAGCGTCCAGCGCGCCCAGTTCTGGCGGCGGAAGGCGGCCATCCAGGCCAGCGAGGCGACCAGGATGCAGATCATGGCGGTGACCAGGAAATGCATCTTCACCGCTTGCGGCATGGGCGCGGGCACCACGCTGTAGAGCAGGTAATCCCGGTACAGCCAGACGCCCGCCAAAGCGAGACAGAGCCAGAAGACGATTTTGATCTTGAGCGGCAAGGGCTGCCCCGCTGGAAGAGAGGACGCGAAACGCTGTATCTTACACGAGCTTTGCCAGACCGGTACCCTCCGATGCGCTTCCGGCCCATGCCCCTTTTCAGCCTGGTTACCGCCGCGATGCTGGCGCTGCTGCTATCGCTGGGCGTCTGGCAGCTGCACCGTTTGCATTGGAAACTTGGCCTCATCGCCGAAGTGAACCGCAGCCTGACCCTGCCGCCGGTTTCGCTCGATGCGGCGCTCAAGCTGGGCAAGCGGGCGGAGTACCGCCGCGTCAGGCTCGACGGCCGTTTCGCTCACGCCAAGGAAGCCTATGTGCACGGCATCGCCGAAGGCGCCGAGGTCTGGCATGTGGTCACGCCCTTCACCACCGATGACGGCCGCGTGCTGCTGGTGGATCGCGGCATCGTGCCCGGCGCGCTGCGCGACCCCGCCACACGCCGGGCTGGGCAGGTGGCCGGCGAACGGCGCGTCACCGGCGTCTGGCGCACGCCCGATCCGCCCGGCCTGTTCACGCCGCCGCCGGACTTCGCCCATCGCCTGTGGTATTCCCGCGACGTCGCCTCCATCGCCGCTGCGGATCGCATCAAGCCCGCCGCGCCGGTGATGCTGGAGGCCGACGCCGCGCCCAATCCCGGCTTCTGGCCCAAGGGCGGACAAACCGTCGTCGCCTTCCGCAACGAGCATCTGCAATACGCCATCACCTGGTTCGGCCTCGCCGCCGCGCTGCTCGGCGTCTACTTCGCCTACCACATCAGCAAAGGCCGCCTTTCCTGGCGGTAAACGTCCGCGAATTGACCGGCCGGCGGCACTCCATTAGGTCTGCCGGCCTTCGAGGAGGATCGCGTGAGGATTTGCGTTTATGCCGGCTCCAGCATGGGCAGCCGCCCGGAATACCGCGCCGCGGCCGCCGCGCTGGGCGAGCTTTTGGCGGCGGAGGGCATCGGCCTGGTCTATGGCGGCGGTTCCGTCGGCCTGATGGGCACCCTGGCCAATGCGGTGCTGGCGAAAGGCGGCGAGGTGATCGGCGTCATCCCGGAAGCGTTGCATGCGGTGGGGGTGGCGCATGACGGGCTCAGCGAATTGCGCGTCGTTGCCACCATGCACGAGCGCAAGGCCGCGATGGCGGAACTGTCGAGCGCCTTCATCGCGCTGCCCGGCGGCATCGGCACCCTCGATGAGGTGTTCGAGGCCTGGACCTGGTCGCAGCTCGGGGTGCACGCCAAGCCCATCGCCTGCCTGAATACTTGCGGCTTCTACGACAAGCTGACGGCGTTCCTCGATCGCGTGGTGGCGGAGGATTTCCTCAAGCCCGTGCACCGCGACGTGCTGATCGTCGAAGAGGACCCCGCAAAACTGCTCGCGGCGGTGTGCCGCGCGAAAATCCCCTTCGTTCCCAAATGGAAGGGGCTGGAGAAGGCCTGAAATGCCCGGACGGCAAAACCGTGTTACATATCCCGACATCGTAGGAATGGCGGAAGCAAGCGCAACGTGAAGCCCATATATGCCGAAGGCCGGATCTGGCTGTTGTCCTTGTTGCTCTGTGCGTTCGCCGTGGCGTTCGCCTTCGCCTTTCTCGACGTGCCCGCGGTCCGTTTCGCCTACCGCTTCTGTTGCAGCGGCGGCTCTCCCGCGAAGGGGCTGGGAAGCGCCATCCTGCTGGCGCTGGAAACGCTCACCGCTTTGGGCGTGATCATCCTGCGCCTGGCGCAAGGACATGTCTCGCCGCTGGGCAAGGCCTTGGCGCTGGCCTGCCTCTGTTCCGTCTGCGCCTATGCGGTCAACAGCGGCATCTTGAAACTCGTCTTCGGCGTTCCCATTCCCGCCGAGATCATGCAAGGGGTGCCGCACGCCTTCCACTTCTGGCACGGCACGCCGGACAGCAGCTTTCCCTCGGGCCACATGGTTCTGGCCGGGGCCTTCGCCGGGACCTTCATGCGGCTTTACCGCATCAGCATCCTGCCGCTGGCGCTGCTGCTGCTGTGCGGAACGCTGGTGCTGGTGCTGGGGGGCTGGCATTTCGTCAGCGACGTGATCGCCGGCACCTTTGCCGGGGTCACGGCCGGCCTCCTGGCGGGCGAGGCCTGGCTCAACCATACGAAATAGGAAACGATCCGCCGCTTGTACCGCGGCGCTCGCATCCCCATATTCCTTAAGTCCCCACCATTGCAGCCGCAGGAATCCAAACCTTAAATCGTCATGGCCGGGCTTGACCCGGCCATGACGGCAACAAAGTACGAGCACGCCTCCCGTTTTGCCGAACGGGAGGAGTCTGTCTAAACTCCCCCGAAATTCGCTTTTCGCCCTAACCTAGCCGGACCGATGCGCTATCTGAGCACCCGCGGGGACGCTCCCACGCAATCCTTCGCCGAGATGCTGCTGGCGGGCCTCGCCCCCGACGGCGGGCTTTACCTGCCCGAGGCCTGGCCCCGCTTCACCCAAGCCGAAATCGCCGCCTTCGCCGGGCAGCCTTACGGCGCAACCGCCCGCAGCATCCTCGGCCGCCTGATCGGCGACAGCTTCACGCCGGACGAGCTTGCCGCCGACATCGCCGCGGCTTACGCCAGCTTCGACGACGCCCGCATCGCCCCGCTCGCGGAGATCGGTCCCGATCTCTATCTGATGGAGCTGTTCCACGGCCCCACGCTCGCCTTCAAGGACGTGGCGCTGCAAGTGCTCGGCCGCCTGTTCGCCCGCGCCTTGAAACAGAAAGGCGGCCGCGCCACGGTGCTGGCCGCCACCTCCGGCGACACCGGCTCGGCCGCCATCGCGGCGCTGGGCGGCCTCGACAACGTGGAGGTCTTCGTCCTGCATCCGCATGGCCGCGTCAGCGAGGTGCAGCGCAAGCAGATGACCACGGCGCCGTTCGCCAACGTCCACAACATCGCCATAGAAGGCACCTTCGACGACGCCCAGGCCATCGTGAAGGCGCTGTTCGCGGAGAAGGATTTCGCGGAGGCCGTCAACCTCACCGCGGTCAACTCCATCAACTTCGCCCGCATCGCGGCGCAGTCGGTGTATTACTTCACCGCCGCGGCGCAGCTCGGCACGGCGCCCGTCTTCGTGGTCCCCACCGGCAATTTCGGCGACGTCTTCGCGGGCGAGGCGGCCATGCGCATGGGCCTCGGCATCGAGAAACTGGTGGTGGCCACCAATTCCAACGACATCATGGTCCGCGCCCTCAACGACGGCGTCTATGCCTCGGGCGAGGCCCATGCCACCCTCAGCCCGTCGATGGACATCCAGGTGGCCAGCAATTTCGAGCGCGCCTTGTTCGAGGCTTCCGGCCGCGATGCCGCCTGGCTGCGGGCGGCCATGGCGGAATTCGCACGGGCGAAGAAGCTCGTGCTGCCCGCGCCGCTTCACGCCGATCTCAAGGCCCGTTATGCCGCCGGCCGCTGCGACGACGCCGGAACGCTCGCCGCCATCAAACGGACCCATGCCGAAAGCGGCCGCCTGATCGATCCCCACACCGCCGTCGCCCTGGCGGTGGCGCACAACTACCGCGTGTGCACAAAGGCGCCGATTGTTGTCCTATCCACCGCCCATGCGGCCAAATTTCCCCAGGCGGTGCGCCGCGCCACGGGGGAGATTCCTCCGCCGCCGCCGAGGCTTAAGGCGGCCTTGGCGGGTGCCGAAAAATGTCAGGTCCTGGCGGCGGAAAAGCACTTGGTGAGGGGGCGTATCGAGGCTATTGTCCCCCGCCATGAACGTCAAAATCAGTAAACTTTCCAACGGGTTGGTTGTAGCAACCGATCCGATGCCGCAACTCGAATCCGCCGCTGTCGGGATCTGGGTCAACACCGGCGCGCGCAACGAGTCGAAGCCCGTGATGGGCATCTCGCACATGCTCGAGCATATGGCGTTCAAGGGCACCAGGCGGCGCACGGCGCGCGCCATCGCCGAAGAGATCGAAGCGGTGGGCGGCTACCTCAACGCCTATACCAGCCGCGAGCAGACCGCCTTCCACGCCCGGGTGCTGAAGGCCGACGTGACGCTGGCGCTCGACATCCTCGCCGACATCCTCTCGGAGCCGACCTTCGAAGCCGCGGAGCTGGAGCGCGAGCGCCAGGTGGTGCTGCAGGAGATCGGGCAGGCCAAGGACACGCCCGACGACATCATCTTCGATTACCTGCAATCCGTCTCTTATCCCGATCAGCCGATGGGCTGGCCGATCCTGGGCGAGGAGGAAACGGTCACGGCTTTCCGGCGCGAAGACCTGTTTGCCTATATGGGCGCGAACTACAAAGCCGGTACCATGGTGCTGGTGTCCTCCGGGGCCGTGCACCACGACGAGATGGTGCGCCTGGCCGAGGAAAAACTCAGCCGGATCGCCCCCGGGATGCCCGAGCCGCCGCTGCCGCCCCGTTATCTGGGCGGCGAGCTGCATGTGCCCGACGATCTGGAACAGGCCCACATCGCCTATGCCTTCCCGGGCGTCTCGAACACCGATCCCGACCATTACCTGGCGCAGGTCTATGTCACGGCGCTGGGCGGGGGCATGTCTTCGCGCCTGTTCCAGGAGGCGCGGGAGAAGCGCGGCCTCTGCTACACCATCTATGCCTTCTCCCATGCGACCAAGGACGAGGGCACGGTGGGGGTTTACACCGGCACCGGCGAGGCCGAAGCGGCGGAGATCGGCGCCGTGGTGGCGGGCGAGATGGCGGCGCTGGCCGAAACCGCCACGGAAGAGGAGGTCGCCCGCGCCAAGGCGCAGCTCAAATCCGGCTTCCTGATGGGGCTGGAGCGTCCCTCGGCCCGCGCCGAAATGATCGCCGGTCACATTTTCAACTACGGCCGGGTGCATTCGGTGGCGGAAATGACCGGAAAACTCGATGCCGTCGACGCGGCGGCGGTGCGGCGCTTCGGGACGCGGGTGATGCAATCCACAGCTCCCTCGCTCGCGACGGTCGGTCCCGCTGGCAAGCTGGAGCGCTATGGCCTATTTGCTGGTCGGTTCGGAGCGAAACCGACTTTGCGCGCGGCAGAATGAAACCTGGAGCCATCGCCTTCATGCGGGGGCTGACCTTTCCCGGCGGTCAGCAGCCGGTGATCCGTGGCAGGGGCGTCTATCTGCGCTATCCGCGCATTATCGATTACAAGACCTGGTCGCGGCTGCGGCAGGAAAGCCGCGAATTCCTCACCCCCTGGGAACCTTCCTGGGCCAGCGACGAGCTTACCAAGGGGGCTTTCCGCAGGCGCATCAAACGCTACCAGCGCGAGACGCGGCTGGATTCGGCCTATGCCTTTTTCGTCTTCCGCAGCGCCGACGACGCCCTGATGGGCGGCTGCACCCTGTCCAACGTGCGACGCGGTGTCACCCAGTGCTGCGCGCTGGGATATTGGATCGGCGCGCGTTTTGCACGCCAGGGTTATATGTACGACGCCGTGCGGGCCTTGATTCCCTTCGTTTTCTCCACATTGGGGCTGCATCGCATCGAAGCGGCCTGCCTGCCGACGAACGAGGCTTCCAAAAACCTTCTGAGCAAGGCAGGGTTCCGCCAGGAAGGGATCGCCCGCCGCTACCTGCAGATCAACGGCGAGTGGCGGGACCACGTCTTGTTCGCTTTGCTGGAAGACGAGGCGCAGCCGGTCTGAAGCGCCTGATCAAATAAGAAGAACGGGGAATACAGCGCCTGTGATGAAAAGACTGGGCTTTGCCGTAGCTTTGATCGTCGCGTTCCTGACGGGCGTTGCGGCTCAGGACGCGCCGCAGCCGCTGAATTTCGGCGCCGACACCAGCGTCATCGAGCTGATGCCCTGGCTCAAGCCTTATGCGCCGCCCAGTGCGGTCAAGGACTCCTCGGCCTGGTACAGTTTCGAGGCGGTGAATTTCTCCTCCCGCCCGGCGACGCGCGTGCTGCATGCCGGCCAGTCGCCGGGCATCGGCCTCGGCATCATTCCGCAGGCGCAGCGCCCGACCATGCTGCAAGTGGTCAGCACCGGCCCGGGCGTGGTGGTGGAAAGCTCCAACGCTTATGGGCGCAAGAGTTATCGCGTCACGCTGCCGGCTTCGAGCAAGGCTTCCATCGCGGTGCGCGTGACGGGCACGCAGGAGCCGCCCTCGCTGCTGGCTTGGACCGAACCGGCGCTGGCGGCGCACAACCGCGCGATTGCCATCTTCATGGCGGCCGTGGCCGGATTGATCGGCGCGGCGGCGGCGATTACGGGCGGCCTGGCGGTGATCACGCATCACCGGCCGCCGCGCTGGGCGGCGGCCTCGCTCCTCGCCATGCTCTTGACGCGGCTCTCGGTCGCCGGCCTGTTCGACGGCTCGCTCGTCACCAGCATCGGCGGGCCTTACGGGCTGACGGCCTTTTTCGGCGGACTGGCGCTGGCCGCAGGCATCCGCTTCGTCGATCTGGTGGTGCCGCTGAGAGAGGTCTGGTCCAAGGCCGAGCGCTGGCTGGATCGCGGCTTGCTCGGGATCTTGCTGTTGTCCGCGCTGGCTTATGTGGGACTGCCCGGCATCACGCTCTTCACCGACATCCTTCTTTTTGCCGGGGCGCTGGCGATCTTCGTCTACCTGATCGCCCGCAAGCGCCAAGGTTCCAAGGCCGCCCGGGTGTTGATGCCCAGCGCAGGGCTTTTCGCCATGGTGCCGCTGGCCGTGGCCTTCACCGCCTTGGACGGTTTCGGCAGCGGCTCCCTGGCACCCGATCTGGCCGGGGGCTTTGCCGCGGCCGGCGCCATCATGCTGGCGCTGTCGGCAACGGCGGGCGAGGGGATCGCCGTGCTGCCCTGGCGCCACGCCCATGCCGCTCCGGCGCCGCCTCCGCCTCCGCCGCCCCCGCCGCCGGCACCCCAGCCGGTGCCGCATGTGGCCATCGAAGCCATCGGCGCCTCGCGCCAAGGCGTCTTCGAGATCGATCTGGCGAACGACGTGGCGGTGCTGTCGAAAGAAGCCGCCGCCCTGCTCGGCATGGACGCGATGCGCCTGCCGCATGAGCTGTGGACGGCGCGCATCCACCGCGACGACCGGCCGGTCTACGAACAGGCGGTGCGGGAATTCGGCGCCCGTTCGGGCCTGGCCTTCCGCATCGAGTTCCGCGTGCGGGCCGAGGACGGGCGCTTTCCCTGGTGCGAGTTGCGCGCCACCATGAAGGGCCCGGACGGGCGCCCCGCCGAGCGCTGCGTCGGCTTGCTCGCCGACGTCACCACGCGCAAGGAGGCGGAAGCCGAGATGCTGGACCGCACCTTGCGCGATCCGCTGACGGGGCTGGGCAACCGCGTCGCCCTGATGGAAGAGCTGGAATCCCTGGGCGGCAAGCTCGGCGACGTGGTGCTGGCGATGCTCGACATCGACCGCTTCAAGGCCATCCATGCCAGTCTCGGCGATGCCGGCGGCGACACCATCCTGACCCTGGTGGCCAAGCGCCTCAGCGACCGCTACTACGGTTTCGCGCAGGTGTTCCGCATCGGCGGCGACGGCTTCGCCCTGGTGCTGCGCACGCCGGCGGAGCCGCCGGAAGAGATCGGCGCGGCCTTGGTCAAGCTGTGCGGCGCGGCGCACGAATTCGAGGGCCGCAGCGTCTTCGCGCCGGTCAGCGCCGGCCTGGCGGCGGGCGGCGAGGCGCACGATCCCCTCGACCTGATCAAGAATGCCGAGCTGGCGCTGGTGCAGGCGAAGCGGCAGGGCGGCGATTGCGCCCGCCTTTATTCGGCGGCGCTGGAAGCGCAGGCGCCCAAGGACACCGTGGCGCTGGAGGCCGATCTGCACCGGGCGCTGGACGGGGGCGAGATCGAGGTCTTCTACCAGCCCATCGTCCGGCTCGAGGACCGCACCGTGGCCGGCTTCGAGGCGCTGCTGCGCTGGCGCCATCCCGTCAAGGGCCTGATGTCGCCCGCCGACTTCATCCCCCATTCGGAGGAGACCGGCATCATCGTGGCGCTGGGCCGCCTGGCGCAGAGCCGCGCCGCCAAGGACCTGGCACAGTGGCAGCGCTATTTCCCGCTGCCCGAGCCCTTGTTCGTCAGCGTCAATCTCTCCCGCCGCCAGATGCACGATCCGGATTTCCTGCCGCAGCTCGCGGCCCTGCTCGGCGGAGCGGGGCTCCAGCCCGGCAGTTTCAAGCTGGAGATCACCGAAAGCGCCATCGCCGGCCACACCGACATGCGTCCCCTGGCCGGGCAAATCCGCGAGCTGGGCGCCGGCTTGGCAATCGACGATTTCGGCACCGGCATGTCCAGCCTCAGCCGTCTGGCCGATCTGCCGTTCGACACGGTCAAGATCGACAAGAGCTTCCTCGGCCGCCACGGCGGCAGCGGGCAAGAATCGAACGGCGAAGTGGTGCTGGCCTCCGTGGTGTCGCTGGCGCATGAGCTGAAGCGCGCCGTCATCGTCGAAGGCGTGGAAACCGAAGCCGACGCCGCCCGCCTAAAGGAGATGGGCTGCGAATACGCGCAAGGCTTCTATTTCTCGGAGCCGCTGACGGCGCACGACGCCATGACCTACATCGCGCGCAACTTCCGCCCCGCGGCACAATAGGGCGAAGGGAAGGCGTTTTGCTTCAGGCCCGCCCGGCCTCGGAGGAGAGGCCCGCCACCGCCGCGCCCAGCTTGGCGATGGCGGTCTGCCATTTGCCGTCGTGATCGGGGCCGAACACCAGTGCCGGGTCGGGATCGCAATGGATCCAGCCGTTGGCCAGGATTTCGTTTTCGATCTGGCCTTCGCCCCAGCCCGCATAGCCCAGCGCCAGCAGGTATTGCGACGGCCCGCGTCCGGCCGAGATGTCGTGCAGGATCTCGGAGGTGGCGGTGAGCGAGATTCCGCTGCCGACGGCCAGGGTGGTTTCGGCGTTGCCGTAATCGGCGCTGTGCAGCACGAAGCCGCGTTCCAGCTGCACCGGCCCGCCGAACAGCACCGGCGAATCGCGGTCGTCCGCCGTCACGGCGATGCCGAATTTGTCCATCAGGTCGCGGAAGGAGAGCCCGTCGATGGGTTTGTTGACGATCAGGCCCATGGCGCCCTTGGCGGAATGGGCGCACATGAAGATGACGCTTTTCTCGAAGCGCGGATCGGACATACCGGGCATGGCGATCAGAAGCTTTCCTTCAAGGAAACTCTCGCCAGCCTCGGTTGCCGGTTTTTTTCCTGGTGCCATCGTAGCGGAACGATAACACGGGCGCTTCACGGGCGCACGGCATTACGTTAAAACTATTCCAAATCCATGTTATATTTTGTCGCGCAATCTTCCGGAAATCCGCCGCACACTTTTCCGGATTGCGCTCAAGCTGCCAGGAGAGGTTCATGACCGTCAAAATCGGCGACAAACTGCCTTCGACGACGTTGATCCAGATGAAGGACGACGCGCCCCGCCCCGTGAAGACGGATGAATTTTTTGCAAACAAGAAGGTGGTGCTGTTCGCGCTGCCCGGCGCCTTCACGCCGACCTGCTCGGCCAAGCATCTGCCGGGCTACGTCCAGAACGCGGGCCAGTTGAAGGCCAAGGGGGTGGACGCCATCGCCTGCCTGTCGGTCAACGACGCTTTCGTCATGGGCGCCTGGGGCAACGAACACGGTACCGGCGACAAGGTGACGATGCTGGCCGACGGCAATGGGGAATTCACCAAGGCCGTGGGCCTGGAGATGGACGCCACGAAATACGGCATGGGCCTTCGCAGCCAGCGCTATGCCATGCTGGTGGAAGACGGCGTGGTGAAGAAGCTGTTCGTGGAAGAACCCGGTGCCTTCTCGGTCTCCAGCGCCGAACACATGCTGAAGGAAATTTAGCTTTCTGCCCCCGCCGTGCCGAAGCTGCGCAGCAGCGGAGGCGCGAGCGGGGGAAGTGCCGAGCGCAGCGAGGCGAAGGGGGGCTATTCTCCCCCCACCGCCGCGCGTGCCAGGGAATCGGCGCGCTCGTTCATCTCATGCCCGGCGTGGCCTTCCACCCAGCGCCACGCCACTTCGTGCGGCGCCAAGGCCTCTTCCAGCGTGCGCCACAGCTCGTCGTTCTTCACCGGTTTCTTGTCGGCGGTGCGCCAGCCGTTGGTTTTCCAGCGCTTCATCCATTTGGTGGCGCCGTCCATCACGTAGCGCGAATCGGTATGGATGGTCACCGCCGAGGGCTGCTTCAGCGCCTTGAGCCCGTTGATCGCCGCCATCAGCTCCATGCGGTTGTTGGTGGTGGCGCGGCTGCCGCCGGAGAGTTCCTTCTCGTGCCCGCCGGCGACGAGGATCGCCGCCCAGCCGCCCGGCCCGGGATTTCCCGAACAGGCCCCGTCGGTGAAGATATCCACCCGCGGTTTGCTCACAAGCCGTACTCCCCGATGTTCCGCACCTTGCGATGGAAGCGCAGGCGCCGCGAGTAATCGCGCGGGTCCTTGGGCCGCACCAGCGCCTGGGGGTCGTGGTTGAGCCAGTCGTACAGCCGCGTCAAGAGAAAGCGCAGCGCCGCGCCCGCGGCCAGCAGCGGCAGCGCTTCGCGTTCCTTCTTGTCCAGCGGCCGCAGGCGTTCGTAGGCCGCGATCAGGCTCTTCGATTTGGTGACGTTGAAGGCCGCGTCCGGCTCGAAGCACCAGGCGTTCAGCATCACCGCCAGATCGTAGGCATAGGCGTCGTTGCAGGCGAAATAGAAATCGATCAGCCCAGAGACTTCGCCGTTCATGAACAGGACGTTGTCGGGAAAGAGATCGGCATGGATGACGCCTTCCGGCAGTCCTTGCGGCCAGCTCGCCGTGATCTCGGCATGGGCCTCGCGGATCAGCCCCGCCAGGCCTTGCTCCACCTCTTCGGCGCGCGGCAGGCAGGCCTCCGCCAGTTCGCGCCAGCCGTTGTGGCCCAGCGCATTCCCCCGCTTCGCCGCGAAGCCTTTGCCCGCCGCATGCAGCCGCGCCAGGGCCGCGCCCGCAGAGGCGCAATGGGCGGGCTCCGGCCGGCGCAGCGACAGCCCGTTGAGGAAGGTGAGCAGGGCCGCGGGCCGTCCGCCCAGCAAGGTCGATTGCGCCCCGGCAAGGTTGCGCACCGGCAGCGGGCAGGCGATGCCGTTCGCCGCCAGATGTTCCAGCAGCCCCAGGAAGAAGGGCAAATCCTCGGCGCGCACGCGCTTTTCGTACAGCGTCAGGATGAACGAGCCCTTTTCCGTCTGCAGGAAGTAATTGGAGTTCTCGACGCCCTCGGCGATGCCCTTGAAGGTGAGCGGCGCCCCCACCTCGTAGCCGGCAAGGAAGCTTTCGAGGTCCTCGAAGGAGATTTCGGTATAAACGGCCATGCCCCGCTCCCTCCTCCGGCATAGGAGATTCGCCTTAGCCCTCATAGCGCGCAAGGCTGGGGTCCGGCAAAATTTGAAGATTACCGTCGTGTCATGCGCTCGTCTGCGGCATCGGGTCGGGAAGGGGTCCCAGGGCGGCGCTTTCCATCCCGCGGGCGCTTGGGTACAGTCCGCCGCCGGCGGCCGCAATGGCAAAAAGTCCAGCCGGAGGCGCCGCTTGCCGCGGCCCCTGGAAGCTGATCTGAAGGCACCATGAAAGATTTCGCCCGTATCGTCCTGATCTCCGCCTTGGCGGCCATTACGCTGTCCGGCTGTGCCATGTGGCGCTCGACCGTCAACTATATCCGCGCCGACAGCGCCACCTCCTGTCCCGACGCCGCCATCCTGGCGAGCACGGCGAGCCTGCCGGCCTTCGATCCCGCCAAGGGAAGCGATCCTTCCGGCGTCCTCTACAACGCCAGGATGACCGACGTGAAAGCGCGTTGCGACTTCAGCAAGCGCCAGTTCACGGCCGATTCCAACCTGAAGATCTTCATCACCGCCACACGCCCGCCGGGCGGCCAGGAGGCGAGCTACCGCGTGCCCTATTTCATCGCCGTGACCAGCAACGGCGAAATCGTCGACAAGCAGGTGTTCTGGGCCGAGTTCGAATTTTCCGAAGGCGACACCAGCGTGAATTTCCGCCACGACGTGGATTCCTTCGTGGTGGATGTGGGCCCGCAGAAGAAGCCCTACGATTTCCACCTTCTGGTCGGTTTCCAACTCACCAAGGCGCAGCTCGAATTCAACAAGAAGATGGGGCAGTACGCGCCATGACGGCCCTGACCGCGGAACTGAGCGCGGTCGCCGGGCGTGCGTTCGCGGCCGAGGGCCTGCCTGCGAAATACGGCCTGGTGCAGGTTTCCGACCGGCCGGACCTGGCGCAGTTCCAGTGCAACGGGGCGCTGGCCGCGGCCAAGGAGCAGCGCAGCAATCCGCGTGCTTTGGCGGCGAAGATCGCCGAACGCCTCAAGGCCGATCCGCTGTTCGCCAAGGTGGAGATCGCCGGTCCCGGCTTCATCAACCTCGACCTCACCGATGCGGCGCTGGCGGCGCGCGCGGGGGGGACGGCCAAGGACGCGCGGCTCGGCGCCCCCGATTGCGGCGGCAAGATGCTGGTGATCGATTACGGCGGCGCCAACGTGGCCAAACCCATGCATGTGGGCCATATCAGATCGGCCATCATCGGCGACTCGCTGAAGCGCCTGTTTCGCGCCAACGGCTGGAAGGCGGTGGGCGACGTCCATCTGGGCGACTGGGGGCTGCAGATGGGCCAGCTGATCAGCGAGATCGGCCTTCGCGGCACCGCCCCGGTCTATTTCGACGCGGCCTTCAAAGGTCCGTACCCGGAACAAGCCCCGGTGACGATGGACGACCTGGAGGAGCTGTATCCTTCCGCCTCCGCCGCCTGCAAGGGGGATCCCGAGCGTTTGGAAAAGGCCCGCCGGGCCACGGCGGAGCTGCAAGCGGGCCGTCCCGGCTATGTGGCGCTGTGGCGGCATTTCGTGGCGGTGTCCGAAAAGGGCCTGCAACGCGAATACGGCAGCCTCGGCATCGAGTTCGAGCTGTGGAACGGGGAGGCCAGCGTCGATCCCCTGATCCCGCCCATGATCGAAGACCTGAAAGCCCGCGGCCTGGCCGGGGAAAGCGAAGGCGCCCTGGTGGTGCAGGTGGCCGAACCCGGCGACAAGAAAGAGATGCCGCCGCTGATCCTGCTCAAATCCGACGGCGCGGCGCTGTACGGCACCACCGACCTCGCCACCATCGTGGACCGCGTCCGCCACTACGATCCCGATCTCATCCTCTATGTGGTCGATCAGCGCCAGCACGGCCATTTCGAGCAGGTCTTCCGCGCCGCCCGCAAAGCCGTGCTCGCGGGCAAGGCCGAATTGGAACATGTCGGCTTCGGCACCATGAACGGACCCGACGGCAAGCCGTTCAAGACCCGCGCCGGCGGGGTGATGAAGCTTTTCGACCTCATCGCCATGACCACCGAGGAGGCGAAGAAGCGCCTCACGGAAGCGGGGCTGGCCGCCGATTACCCGCCCGGGGAGCAGGAAGACATCGCCAGGAAAGTCGGCATCGCGGCGCTGAAATTCGCCGATCTCTCCAACTACCGCCTGACCGATTACGTCTTCGACCTGACGCGCTTCACCAAATTCGAGGGCAAGACCGGTCCTTACCTGCAATACGCCGCCGTGCGCATCCGCTCCATCCTGCGCAAGGCGGAAGAGGAGGGGTTCGCCGCCGCCCCGCCGGTGGTGCGTTCGCCCGAGGAACGGGCCCTGGTGCTGCAACTCTTGCAACTGCCCGACGCCATGGCCGCGGCCGAAGACAAGCGAGCGCCCAACATCCTGTGCGAATACGTCTTTACCTTGGCCCAGGCGTTCAGCCGCTTTTATGCCGAGCACCACATCCTGTCCGAAACCGACACGGCGCTGCGCGCCGCCCGCCTGGGGCTCTGCAACCTGACCTTGGCGGTCTTGAGCAAGGTGCTGGACCTGCTCGGCATCGAAATCCCGCAACGGATGTAAGCCGTTTCAGGCGCGCTGGCGCTTCAGTTCCGGGTCCCTGCGCAACCCGCGCCGCAGCCACAGCGGCATGCGGATCATGGTGATGAGGTAATTCACCCCGAACAGCCACAGCCACGCCAGACCCAGCCCCGGTAGGTCCGTCCGGAGGGCTTCCATGCGGTCGGTACTCTGCCAGAAGAAAAAGACCAGCAGCGCTGCCAGTATCAGGGTGACGAACAGGAACATCCGCAACACGCTTAAGGAATAACGCACCACCAAAGACAAGTCTTCCGGCACAACCACGAAGCGTCCGGCATTGAACGGCACCAGGATGTTCCAATTCCAGATCAGCCGGAAAATGCTGACCTTGAACCGTACCTGGTTATTTTCCGTCCACGCTTCGGTCGCGCTGGCCGCGTCGAGCATATCGACGATTCGATCGACCACCGCCTTGACCGTCCTGTCGGACGGCGGCGCACCCAGCTTGAGCCGGATGGAACCCGTGACGCTGACCGGAAACATGCCCCCCAACCACAATATTATTCCGGTCATTATAGCACATCCGCCCCGTGTTCCGGTCATGGGGGATAAGCGGGCTTTTACGATGTCACAGTTGGCTGGTCGCGTTGACTCTGCCAAGGCCCAACCTACAATGGCCGCAACGCCCGTTCCCGCCGTGAGGCGCGTCCGTGCGGCAAGCAAACGATCCCTCGCGGGAGACGTGAGCCTTGGTCCCAGGCCGATCTGTCGGCCGGAGCCGAAGGCGAAGGCCGAAGGAGCAACCGCCCCGGAAACTCTCAGGCAAAAGGACCGCGAAGGTGATGAACTTCTGGAAAGCGGGGCCGCGCCAGCGGCCTCCACCGAAGGGGTAACCCGGCGTAGCCGCGAGGCGAAGCCCGGGGAAATCTCTCAGGTCTGATGACAGATGGGGCGCGGGTTCCGTGGGATACGGATCGCGCCAACTGGAGCTGTCGCCGGGCCGCCATGGAAACACGCGCACAAACCCTCCTTCGTACGCCGCTCTATGCCCTGCATGTCGAGCTGGGGGCCAAGCTCGTGCCCTTCGCGGGCTACGAGATGCCGGTGCAATACCCAACAGGCATCATCAAGGAGCATCTCCATACCCGCGCCAAGGCCGGGTTGTTCGACGTCTCGCATATGGGCCAGGCCTTCCTGCATCCCGTTGCGCCGGGCTTCGATCCGGCCGTCGCGCTGGAGAAGCTGGCGCCCTCCGATTTCGCCGGATTGAAAGAGGGAATGCAGCGCTACGGCCTGCTGCTCAACGACCGGGGCGGCATCAAGGACGATTTCATGGCGACGCGGCTCAAGGGCGAGGCGGCGCTCTATCTGGTCGTCAACGCCTCCATGAAGAACGCCGATTTCGCCTATATCTCCGAGCGCCTCGCAGGCCTCGTCCGGCTGGAGCCGCGTCCCGACCGCGCCCTGCTCGCCCTGCAAGGCCCGCGCGCCGGTGCGGTGCTGGAAAAGCTGTCGCCCGGCATCGATGCGCTGGCCTTCATGCGGGTGACGCGGGCCAAGGTGGCCGGTGCGGACGCCATCGTCGGCCGTAGCGGCTACACCGGCGAAGACGGTTTCGAGATTTCCATCGCCGCCGCCGACGCCGAAAAACTGGCGCGTGCGCTGCTCGCCGATCCGGACGTGATGCCCGTCGGGCTGGGCGCCCGCGATTCCCTGCGCCTGGAAGCCGGCCTCTGCCTTTACGGGCACGACATCGACGAGACCACCGATCCGGCGGAAGCCGATCTGGTCTGGGCCATCGGCAAGCGCCGCAAGCTGGTCAAGGGCTTCCCGGACGCCGAACGGATCATGCACCGCGTGCTCAACGGCACCGAACGCAAGCGCGTCGGCATCCGCCCGGAAGGCAAGGCCCCGGCCCGCGACGGCACCGAGATCGCGGACAGATACGGCAACATCATCGGCAAGATCACCAGCGGCGGCTTCGGCCCCAGCCTCAACGCCCCCATCGCCATGGGCTATGTCGAGACGGCCTTCGCCGGCGACGGCACCGAAATCGACCTTGTGGTGCGCGGCAAGACCATGCCCGCCCGCGTCGCCCCCATGCCCTTCGTCCCCCACCGCTACAAAAGAGGAACACCCTGATGAGCGAAACGCGTTACACCGAGCAGCATGAATGGGTCCGCGTCGAGGGCGGCGAAGGCACCATCGGCATCACCCGCTATGCCACCGAACAGCTCGGCGACGTGGTCTTCGTCGAGCTGCCGGACATCGGCAAGACGCTGGCCCGGGGCGCCGAAGGCGCGGTGGTGGAAAGCGTCAAGGCGGCCAGCGAGGTCTATGCCCCGGTGGGCGGCAAGGTCACGGCGGTGAACGAGGCCCTGGCGTCCGATCCGGCCAAGGTCAACGCCGAACCGGAAGGCGAGGGCTGGTTCTTCAAGCTCAAGCTCTCCGACCCCGCCGAACTCTCCGCGCTGATGGACGAAGCGAAATACCAGGACTTCGTGAAAGGCCTTTAAGCACTCTCTTCGCCCCTCACCCTGAGCCTGTCGAAGGGTGAGTCTGTCGAGGGGCGAAAGGTGAGGTACAGATTTCAGGAGCGATCATGCGTTACCTGCCGCTGACCAAGGAAGACCGCGCCGCCATGCTGGCCAAAATCAGCGTGCCCGGCATCGACGCGCTGTTCCGCGACGTGCCCAAAGCCGCCATTGTGCCGGTGGAGGCCTTCGACCTGCCGGATGTGAAAGGCGAGATGGATGTCGAGCGCGCCTTCACGCGGCTGGCCGCGTGCAACACCCCGGCCTCGGCAGGGCCCTTCTTCTGCGGCGCCGGCGCCTACAAGCATCACGTCCCGGCGGCGGTGGACCACCTGATCCAGCGCTCCGAGTTCCTCACCTCCTACACGCCCTACCAGCCGGAAATTGCGCAGGGCACGCTGCAAGTCCTGTTCGAGTTCCAAAGCCAGGTGGCCCTGCTCACCGGCATGGAGGTGGCCAACGCCTCGCTCTACGACGGCTCCACCGCCACCGCCGAAGCGGTGCTGATGGCCCAGCGCGTCACCAAGCGGCCGAAAGCGATCCTCTCCGGCGGCCTGCACCCGCACTATGCCGAAACGATCGAGACGGTCGCAGGCCTGCACGGGCAGGTGCTGCGCGCCCCGGCTACCCCCGGCCGTGCCGAAGACCTCGCCGCCCTGATCGACGCGGAAACCGCCTGCGTGGTGGTGCAGAGCCCCGATGTCTTCGGCCTGTTGCGCGACCTGAAGCCGGTGGCCGACGCCGCCCATGCCAAAGGCGCGCTGCTGGTCGTGGTGGTGACCGAAATCGTCTCGCTCGGCCTGATCGCTTCGCCGGGCGAGCAGGGGGCGGACATCGTGGCGGCCGAGGGCCAGTCCCTCGGCAACGGCCTCAATTTCGGTGGGCCTTATGTCGGCCTGTTCGCCACCCGCGAAAAATTCCTGCGCCAATTGCCCGGCCGCCTCTCCGGCGAAACCAAGGATGCCGAAGGCCGCCGCGGCTACGTGCTGACGCTCTCCACCCGCGAGCAGCATATCCGCCGCGACAAGGCCACCAGCAATATCTGCACGAATTCAGGGCTTTGCGCGCTGGCCTTCACCATCCACCTGAGCCTGTTGGGCGAAGACGGTTTCACCCGGCTGGCCGCCCTCAACCACGCCCGCGCCTCTTCCCTGGCCGACAGGCTGGCCGCCGTCAAAGGTATGACGCTGCTCACATCGCAGTTCTTCAACGAGTTCACCTTGCGCCTGCCCAAACCGGCGGCCGCGGTGGTGGAGGCGCTGGCGGTGAAAGGCATTCTCGGCGGCGTTCCCGCCTCGCGCCTTTATCCCGGCGCGATGCAAGACCTGCTGATCGTCGCCGCCACGGAAACCAATACCGACGAGGACATAGCGGCGTTTGCTCAAGCGCTGGAGGAAGTTCTATGACCATGAACAGCCAAGGCCGTGCCTCCCAGCCCGGTACGGCGGAAACCGCCGCGCTTGCCACCATCTCGGGCGACCGCGGGCTCGATCACGAGGAACCGCTGATCTTCGAGCTTGGCCGCCCCGGCCAGTGCGGCGTCGATCTGCCCGAGACGAAGGTTTCCGACGCCCGCCTCGGCGGCCTCAGGCGGCGCGGGCCCATCGGGCTTCCCGGCCTCTCGGAGCCGGAAGTGGTGCGCCATTACGTGCGCCTGTCGCGGATGAACTACGCCATCGACGCCGGGCTTTATCCGCTCGGCTCCTGCACCATGAAGCACAACCCGCGCCTGAACGAGAAGCTGGCGCGGCTGCCCGGCTTCGCCGACCTGCATCCCCTGGCGCCGTCCTCGGCCAGCCAGGGTGCGCTGGCGCTGATCGCGGAACTGGCCCGCTGGCTGACCACGCTGACGGGCATGCCGGCGGTCGCCATGTCGCCCAAGGCCGGCGCCCATGGCGAGCTGTGCGGCATCCTCACCATCCGCGCGGCGCTGGCCGCCCGCGGCGAGACGCGCACCCGGGTGCTGATCCCCGAATCCGCCCACGGCACCAACCCGGCGACCGCCGCCTTTGCCGGTTATACCGTGGACGAGATCAAGGCCACGCCGGAGGGCCGCGTCGATCTCGATTCCCTCAAGTCCAAGCTGGGGCCCGACGTGGCGGCCTTCATGCTGACCAACCCCAACACCTGCGGCCTGTTCGAGCGCGACATCATCGAGATCGCCAGACTGGTGCACGAAGCGGGCGCCTATTTCTATTGCGACGGCGCCAACTTCAACGCCATCGCCGGACGGGTGCGCCCGGGCGACCTCGGCGTCGATGCCATGCACATCAACCTGCACAAGACCTTCTCCACGCCGCATGGCGGCGGCGGTCCCGGCGCCGGTCCGGTGGTGCTGTCGGCGCGGCTGGCGCCGTTTGCGCCCCTGCCGCTGCTCGTGCACGGCAGCAAGGGCTTCCGCCTGGTCGAAGACAAGAGCGAACTGCCGGCGGGAAGCCGCCCCTTCGGCCGCATGTGCGCCTTCCATGGCCAGATGGGCATGTTCGTGCGGGCGTTGGCTTACATGCTGAGCCACGGCCGCGACGGCATCCGCCAGGCGTCCGAAGACGCGGTGCTGTCGGCCAATTACCTGCTGGCCTCCCTCAAGGACGCCATGAGCGCGCCCTTCGAAGGCCCCTGCATGCACGAGGCCCTGTTCGACGACACCTTCCTGCACGGCAGCGGCGTCACCACGCTCGATTTCGCCAAGGCGATGATCGACGAGGGCTACCACCCCATGACCATGTATTTCCCGCTGGTGGTGCACGGGGCGATGCTGATCGAGCCGACGGAATCGGAATCGAAGGAAAGCCTCGACCGCTTCATCCATGTGCTGCGGAGCATGGCCTTGGAGGCCAAGGCCGGCAAGACGGCACGCTTCGAAGGCGCCCCGCTCTTGGCCCCGCGCCGCCGCCTCGACGAAACCGCCGCCTCGCGCAAACCGGTGCTGCGCTTCAAACCGGCCGAACTCCCCCAGGCCGCGGAATAAAAATCCTCCCCCTGAAAGGGGGAGGCCGCCCGGCGAAGCCGGGCGGATGGGGGCCATTCCCCGCCCGCAAAAAAAAGCCCCGGCGTTTCCGCCGGGGCCGGGTATCCACACTGGAGGTGATAAACAGCTTGCGAGGCTGTGTGGATTCATTTGCATTGCCGGACGGTCAGTCCGACGGGCGCGCGTGTCCTGGCATCGCCGCAGGCCGCATCGAGCTGCGCCTGGGTCAAACCCAAGGCGTGCGTCAGATCGGTCCCTTTGAAAGAGGTGATGGCGAGCACGGCGCCGGAAAAATCCGCGCCGTCGAGATCGGAGTTCGCCAGATTGGCGCCGGAAAGGTCCGCGCCGCGGAAGCTGGCATCCTTGAAGTTCGCCTTACTCATGCAGGCCAGCACCAGCCGGGTGCCGTCGAAATCGGCGCCCGTCAAGTTGCCGCCCTTGACGCATTGGTTGGTCAGGTCGGCCCCGGCGAGCACGCAATGGGGACAATCGCGCTGTCCCGCCATGATCCGGGCCACGGCGCCGGGATCGGCCGCCGGATTGCCCGCTTGGACGGGAAACGCCAGGAAAGCCAGGGCGGCGGCGGCAAAGAGAACGAAGCTCGTCTTGATCTGGAACATGCCCCCCTCTCTCGCAAACCCCATGCCGGAACGAAAACGGCCGGGTGTTACCCCGGCCGTTAACGCCGTTCGCGACGGTCAGGCTCAGCTGCACCCGCTGGTGCTGCCGCAGGTGTTGCACTTCATGCAGGTGCCGTTGCGCACCAGGGTGAAGTTGCCGCAAGTGCCGCAGGCGTCGCCCTCATAGCCCTTCATGCGGGCTTCGGCGCGCTTGGCATGGATGTCGTGCGCCCCGCCGGAGAGCCGCGTTTCCAGCGCCGCCACCTGCATGGCCACGGGGTTGCCCGTCTCGTGCGTCACCGCGGCGATGGAAGCCTCCACGCTGGAGGCGATCTCGCTGAGATCGACGCTCTCGCGCTCGAAGAAGGTGCTCACCTCCTCGTCGTGCGCGTGGTTCAATTCGGGTTCGGCGTCGTGCGCGTGCAGGTCCACCTTACGGGCGGCCGCCGCATTGCTGCGCACCACGCCGATGCGGTGCACGTTGCCGCGCACATAGCCGACCGAGGTGGTGCGGCTGACCGGCGCGTCCTTGCGCTGGCCTTCCGCCACGCCGCCGCCCAGGTCTTCGTCGTGATGGGGATGCACATGCGCCAGGTCGGCACGCCCCAGATAGCTCACCGCCAGCTCGCGGAAGATGTAGTCGAGCACGCTGGTGGCGTTCTTGATCGAATCGTTGCCCAGCACGATGCCGGCCGGCTCGAAGCGGGTGAAGGTGAAGGCGTCCACGAACTCCTCCAGCGGCACGCCGTATTGCAGGCCGATGGAGATGGCGATGGCGAAATTGTTCATCAGCGAGCGGAAGGCGGCGCCTTCCTTGTGCATGTCGATGAAGATTTCGCCCGGCCGCCCGTCCTCGTATTCGCCGGTGCGCAGGTAGACCTTGTGGCCGCCCACCACCGCCTTCTGGGTGTAGCCCTTGCGCCGTGCCGGCAGGGTCTCGCGTTCGCGGTCGCGCACCACCTTCTCGATGATCTTCTCCACCACGCGTTCGGCCATCGCGGCGGTGCGCGCGGCGGCGGGCGCCGCCAGGGTCTCTTCCAGCTCGTCCTCGTCGTCGTCGAAATCGAACACCTGGCTGGCCAGCGGCTGCGACAGCTTGGAACCGTCGCGGTAGAGCGCATTGGCCTTCAGCCCCAGCTTCCACGACAGCATGTAGCTCTCGCCGCATTGCTTGACCGTGGCGTGGTTGGGCATGTTGATGGTCTTGGAGATGGCGCCCGAGATGAAGGGCTGCACCGCCGCGATCATGCGGATGTGGCTTTCCACGCTAAGCGCCCGCTTGCCGATGCGCCCGCAGGGATTGGCGCAGTCGAACACCGGCAGGTGCTCGGCCTTCAAATGCGGCGCCCCTTCCAGGGTCATGGCGCCGCAGACGTGGAGATTGGCGGCCTCCACATCGCCTTTGGAGAAGCCCAGCGCCTTCAGCATGTCGAAATCGGGGGCCTCCATCGCCGCGGCTTCGAGCTTCAGCTTGGCGGTGCAGAATTCCTCGCCCAGGGTCCATTTGTTGAAGACGAAGCGGATGTCGAAGGCCGCTTCCAGCGTCGCCTCGATCTTGCCCAGCTCCTCTTCGCCGAAGCCCTTGGCCTTCAGCGCCTCGATATTGAGGGCGCCGCCAAAGCCTTCCAGCGTGCCGTGGCCCACGGCATAGGCGACGATGTCGTCGATCTCGCTCTGGCCGTAGCCCAGCGTCGCCAGCGCTTCGGGCACGCAGCGGTTGATGATTTTGAAATAGCCGCCGCCCGCCAGCTTCTTGAACTTGACCAGGGCGAAATCGGGCTCGACGCCGGTGGTGTCGCAATCCATCACCAGGCCGATGGTGCCGGTGGGCGCGATCACGGTGGCCTGGGCGTTGCGGTAGCCGAACTCTTCGCCCACCACCAGGGCGTCGTCCCAGGCGGTCTTGGCGGCGCGCAGCAGATCGCTCTGCGAAACGGCCGCCAGGTCGAGCGGCACGGGCAGGGTGGAGAGCCCTTCATAGCCCGCCTTGTCGCCGTGAGCGGCCCGGCGATGGTTGCGCACGACGCGCAGCATGGCGGCGGAATTGGCGGCATATTCGGGGAAGGGCCCCAGCTCGCTCGCCATCTCCGCGCTGGTGGCATAGGAGACGCCGGTCATCAGCGCCGAAACGGCGCCGGCGATGGCGCGGCCTTCGCGGCTGTCGTAGGGAATGCCCGCGCTCATCAGAAGCCCGCCGATATTGGCGAAGCCGAGGCCGAGGGTGCGGTAGTCGTAGGAGCGTTGCGCGATCTCCTTGGAGGGGAACTGCGCCATGGTGACGGAAATCTCCAGCACCACGGTCCACAGCTTGACGGCGTGCTGGAAGGCATTGACGTCGAACACCTTCTTGCCATTCTCGTCCTTCCTGAACGCCATCAAATTCAGCGAAGCGAGGTTGCAGGCCGTGTCGTCCAGGAACATGTATTCCGAGCACGGATTGGAGGCGTGGATGTCGCCGCCGGCCGGGCAGGTGTGCCACTCGTTGATGGTGGTGTGGAACTGGATGCCGGGATCGGCGCAGGCCCAGGCGGCGTAGCTGATCTTTTCCCACAGCTCGCGCGCTTTCATGGTCTTGACCACGCTGCCGTCGCGCCGCGCCGTCAGCTGCCAGTCGTCGTCCTTGAGCACGGCGTCGAGGAAGGCGTCGGTCACCCGCACGGTGTTGTTGGAGTTCTGCCCCGACACCGTGAGATAGGCGTCGGAATCCCAGTCGGTGTCGTAGGTGCGGAAGTCGATGTCCTTGTAGCCCTGCCTGGCGAAGGAGATGACGCGCTCGATGAAATTGTCGGGGATCATCGCCTTGCGCGCGGCCTTGACCTCGCGGCGCAGCGCCGGGTTCTTCTTGGGATCGAAGCAGTCGGAGCCGGAGCCCTGGCAGTTGACGCAGGCCTTCATCACCAGCTTGAGGTGCTTCTCGGCCAGCCTGGAACCGGCCACCATGGCGGCGACCTTCTGTTCCTCGATCACCTTCCAGTCGATGAAGTCCTCGATGTCGGGATGATCGGCGTCGACGATCACCATCTTGGCGGCGCGTCTGGTGGTGCCGCCCGACTTGATGGCGCCCGCGGCGCGGTCGCCGATCTTGAGGAAGCTCATCAGGCCGGAGGACTTGCCGCCGCCCGACAGCCTCTCGTTGGCGCCGCGCAAGGCGGAGAAATTGGTGCCGGTGCCCGAGCCGTATTTGAACAGGCGCGCTTCCCGCGTCCACAGATCCATGATGCCGCCGTCGTTGACCAGATCGTCTTCCACGGACTGGATGAAGCAGGCATGAGGCTGCGGATGCTCGTAGGCCGACTGCGATTTCTCCAGCCGCCCGGAGACCGGATGGACGAAATAATGGCCCTGGCTGGGGCCGTCGATGCCGTAGGCCCAATGGAGGCCGGTGTTGAACCATTGCGGCGAGTTGGGCGCCGCCATCTGGTTCGCCAGCATGAAGCAGAGTTCGTCGTGGAAGGCGCGGGCGTCGGATTCGCCGTCGAAATAGCCGTGCTTCCAGCCCCAATAGGTCCAGGTCCCGGCCATGCGTCCGAACACCTGCCGGGCCGAGCTTTCGCCGGTGGCTTCTTCGCCCGCGGCCTCTTTGCGCCACAGCCATTCCGGCACGCCGTCCTCGGCCACCGGCTTGAGGTCGACCGGCACGCCGGCCTTGCGGAAATACTTTTGAGCCAGAACGTCGCAGGCGACCTGGCTCCAGCTTTCGGGAACCTCGATGTCGCTCTGCCGGAAGACGGTCGAGCCGTCCGGATTGCGGATTTCGCTCACGCCCCTGCGGAACGTGATGCCGTCATAGGGCGAACGCCCCTCTGTCGTGAAATGCCGCCGAATACGCATGAGCCCCTCAAGTCCGGAAAAAAGCCAATCTCACCTTCGTGCCCGGGCACCCTTCAGGGGACAGTTCGCCGTCCGCGGAGCATTGCCTGTATGGCAGCGGCTCCGGCGGCTACAGCTAGTTCGATCCGCCAGAATTGGTGTCGCGAGACGCGACGAGGTCAAAGTATTGTCCCCTTCGCAGGGGCCAGGCAAGCAGGAAGTGGTAAACGAAACCTTACCTACCAAATCTTGGGGGTTAACGGCTTCCGCAAAAGCCGCGAGTCAAGCGGGGTTTCGGAATCGCGCAGAAAATTTTTTCATCCCGATGACACACAGGCCGCACCCGCCCTGTGCGTCCCCTGTGGACAACCGTGCAGCCGGGAGGGGATGCAAGATTGCAGAGCTGGCCTTGGCGAGCGCCTTGGAAGCGGCGCTTCCCGCCCATATAGTCCGGCGAATCTCGCGCTCAGGGTCGTCCCGATGGGGTTTCTGCGTCTGTTGTTCGTCTGGTGGCACAACGCCACGCCGGGAACGCTGGTGACGACCTGGCTGCACGGCGTTCCGGCCGGCAGCGACGCCTTCGGCAACCGCTATTTCCGCAGCAAGACCGGCAAGCGCCGCTGGGTGTTGTACAAAGGCACGGTGGAGGCTTCGCGGGTCCCGGCCGAGTGGCATGGCTGGCTGCACCACACCACCGACGCGATTCCGGCCGGCCCGGCCAAGATGAAATCCTGGGAAAAGGACCATTTGCCCAATCTGAGCGGAACGGAAGGCGCGTATCATCCGGCAGGCAGCCTGGCACGCGGCGGCATCCGTGCGCCCGCGACGAGCGATTACGAATCCTGGAGTCCTCATGCATAACGAAACGGTCGAAACCCTGATCGGCGCCGTGGTGATCGCCATTGCGGTCGTCTTCACTGTTTTTGCCTATCGCAGCACCGGCACGGCCCCCGGCGGCGGCTATGAGCTGACGGCCAAGATGACCCGGGTGGACGGTCTGGCGGTGGGCACGGATGTGCGCTTGGCAGGCCTCAAGGTGGGGACCATCTCGGCGATGAATCTGGGGCCGGACTATCTCATCACCGTGCACATGGCGATCGACCCCGAGGTCAAGGTGCCCGACGATTCGTCGCTGGTGGTGACCTCGTCGAGCCTGCTCGGCAGCTCCTATCTCTCGATCTCGCCCGGCGGCAGCGACAAGATGCTGCCGGCCGGCGGCCGCATCAAGAATACGCAAGGGGCCATCGACATGATGGGGCTGATCAACCGCTTCGTGAACTCCGGTTCGGGCGGCAGCAGCACGCCGGGCGAAGCCCCCTCTGCGGCCAAGCCATGAAAGGCGCCGCGTTCCTTCTGGCCGGCGTTGCCTTGGCAGGCTTGACCGCCGCCCCGGCCCAAACCACCGATACGGCGCCGGGTCCCACGGTCAGCGTGCCGATGCCACCGCCGGTTCAGCCCGCGGCACCGCAGCCCGCGCCGGGTACGCAGCCTGCGCCGCAGGTCCTGCCCAACACCCCGCAGCCCTCGCAGCCCCCGCCGGGCTCGCAGCCCGCGCCGGGCTCGCAGCCCTCGCAGGGCACGCTGCCCCCGCCGGGGCCGCCGCAGAACGCCGTGCTGGAGCTGAAGGCGCTCGACAAGATCACCGGCAAGGCCACGCTCTTGATGGCGCCGCTGAACAAGCCGGTGCGCTACGAAACACTCACCGTCACGGCGCGCACCTGTTATTCGACGCCGCCCAGCGAGACGCCGGAAACCAGCGCCTTCCTGCAGATCGAGGACCGCCGTCCCGATCAGCCGGAACGGCGCGTCTTTTCGGGCTGGATGTACGCCTCTTCGCCGGGCCTCAATGCGCTGCAGCACCCGCTTTACGACGTCTGGGTGATCAGCTGCATCACCAGCACGCCGGGCCAGCAGCCTGCCGTCGCCGCGACGGCGCCGGTCAAGCCGGTGTCGCCCAACGCCGGCGCCAACGAGGCCATGCCGACGCTTCCCGAAGACGCCGGCCAATAGGCCGGAGCGGCCATCGCCGTTTGCAGTTTCGCCAGGTATTGCTCGCGCGTAATTTCCACCGCGCCGAGGCGTGCCAGGTGCGGCGTGAGGAACTGCGCATCGAGCAGGCGGAAGCCGCCGTATTTCAGCCGCGCCACCAGATGGACGAGGGCGACCTTGCTGGCGTCGCTGACGCTGGAGAACATGCTCTCGCCGAAGAAGGCGCCGCCCAATCGAACCCCGTAAAGTCCGCCCACCAGTTTGCCGTCGAGCCGCGCCTCCACCGAATGGGCGTGGCCCGAAGCGAACAGCGCGGCGTAAAGGCGCAGGATCTCCTCGTTGATCCAGGTGTCTTCGCGGCCCTCCGCGGGGGCGGCGCAGGCCTGCATCACCTCGCAAAACGCGGTATCGGCCGTGACGGCGAACTTGTCGGCGCGCACGGTACGCGCCAGCCGTTTGGAGACATGGAAACCCTCGAGCGGAAAAATTCCCCGCCGGTCGGGCGAGACCCAGAAAAGACCCGGATCGTCGTGCCGCTCCGCCATGGGGAACAGCCCCTCGGCATAGGCGCGCAACACGATCTCCGGCGTGACCCTCGGCGCATGCATGAGGGAAGTGTAGGGCAGGTTGCGTGCCTTTTCACCCAACGCGTGGAGGGTGGATCGTCGCGAAGCAGCGGTCTGGGGGAACTTGCACCCCGCCGCCTTGATTGGAACGGTAAAGCCAAGCCGCTGGTAGCAGGACCGGGCCACGACACAATCTTGCCGGCCCAAAGCCGCTGCTTGGGAAAAATTGTGAATGTCGCATTCCGGACAATGGAATATCATGAAGCCTTGAAACTCGATTAAGGCAGAACACACTTCGCCGCCATGATTGCGTTGTGGTTCAAGGGGCAGGGGAGGATCAACGTGGAGAAGAAATTCGCCCGCCGCAGTTTTCTGAAGACGGGAGCCAAGGCTTTACCGGCGCTGGCCGTCTTGGGCCTTGCATTGTCGCCGATGATGGCGCGGCCTAGCACCGCTTGTGAAGGCTGTGCGGATGCGTGTTTCTCGACATGCAAGGGCGGATGCGACAGTACCTGCAAAGGCAATTGCCAGGGCGACTGCACGGGAAGCACCAAATAGCAATCGGGTCAGCCGGTTTGGGCGGAGCGCTGTGCCTGGGCCGGAAAGCACGGCCCGGACACGAAAATCCTGCAGTGACGGCTCGTTGGCGCTTACCGGCTTGCGAACGCCACTTTGACCGGGCTGCCTTCGGACCCGCGCGCATAGAGTTCAAGCGTCACCTTTTGCGTACCCTTTTTGCGCGCGAAGGCGTCGGCGATCTGTTGGATCATGCCGTGCTCGGGCCGCAAGCTCGAGTTGTCGACCGAAACAACTTCCATGCCGATCAGGCTTTTCGATCTGGCCAGCCTGCAATTTACATGTCCGTGCGTGCAACCGGTGAGGATCACGGTTTGGGCCGTTTTCGTGTATCCCGGGGGGAATTTGACCTCCACGCTCTGGATCATGAAATCCAAACCGGCGACCGTGGCCATCGGCGGACCGTGATCCGGCTCCGGCAGGATGTCCGCATGAGCAGCTGAAACTGCAAGGACCAGCCCAAAGAGTACGAACATGCGATGCATGGTGTCCTCCCGTCGTAATTCGTGACAGTCTACCCTCGATCGGGGCAACAGTCGCCCCTGTGAGGCGCCATGAACGAGGCCGAAGCGCTTCTCCTGTCGGCAGCCATCGAGGCGCCGGTGGCGTTTTTGGTCGTGCGGGCCGCGCGCTGGCCCTGCCGCGGCGCGCTCCATGCAGGATTTGCGGCAGCCGTGGCGACCGCGGTCACCCATCCTCAACTGTGGAGCGCGGCATTATGGGCGTATACAAGATTTGCCTTTTGGCCGAGCGCTATTGTGCTGGAGGGTTTGGTCATTCTGGCAGAGGGCGGCTTGATAGCCTGGATGGCCGGTTTGACGCTGCGCCGCGCAATGGTGGTGTCGCTGGCGGCCAATGCCGCATCCTTTACCGCCGGGTTACTCCTCAACGGGTGAGCCCGGGTGCGTGACGGCCGCCTGACCGAGCTTAAGCGCGGCACACAAAGGTCACGCCCCCTTTTGGGCCAGGAAATGCTCCAGCCAGTGGATGTTGTAGTCGCCGTTGATGATGTCGGGCTCGCGGACCAGCTGCTGGAAGAGGGGGATGGTGGTCTCGATGCCGTCCACCACCAGCTCGTCCAGCGAGCGGCGCAGCCGCATCAGGCATTCGTTGCGGCTTTTGCCGTGCACGATCAGCTTGCCCGCCAGGCTGTCGTAATAGGGCGGGATGCGATAGCCGGAATAGATGTGGGAATCGAAGCGCACGCCCAGCCCCCCCGGCGAATGGAACTGCTTGATCAGCCCGGGCGAGGGCTGGAAGGTGAAGGGGTTCTCGGCGTTGATGCGGCACTCGATGGCGTGGCCCGAGAACGCGATGTCCTTCTGCGCAAAGGCGAGCGGCGCCCCGGCCGCCACGCGGATCTGCTCGCGCACGATGTCGATGCCGGTGATGGCTTCGCTGATCGGATGCTCCACCTGCAAGCGGGTGTTCATCTCGATGAAATAGAAATGCCCGTCCTCATAGAGGAACTCGACCGTCCCGGCGCCGAGATAACCCAGTTGCTCCAGCGCGCGCGTCACCACGCCGCCGATTTCGTCGCGCTGGTTTTCGTTGAGCGCGGGGCTGCCGGCCTCTTCCCACACCTTCTGGTGGCGCCGCTGCAAGGAGCAGTCGCGCACGCCCAGATGGATCACATGACGCTGGCTGTCGGCCAGCACCTGCACCTCGATATGCCGCGGCGTCTGGAGATACTTCTCCATGTAGACGGCGTCGTTGGCGAAGGCGGTCTTGGCTTCGGCCCGCGCCGTGGTCAGCGCCAGCTTCAGCTCGGAGGGCTTCTGCGCCACCTTCATGCCGCGTCCGCCGCCGCCCGCCGTCGCCTTGATCAGGACCGGATAGCCGATGCCCTCGGCCACCTTGAGCGCCTCTTCGTCGGAACCCACGGCGCCGTCCGAACCGGGCACGGTGGGAATGCCCACCTCCTTCACCGCCTGTTTGGCGGCGATCTTGTCGCCCATCAGGCGGATATGATCGGGCGTGGGGCCGATGAAGACAAGCTTGTGCTCCTCGACGATCTCGGCGAAACGCGCGTTCTCGGAGAGGAAGCCGTAGCCGGGATGGATCGCCTGCGCCCCGGTGATCTCGGCGGCCGCGATCAGCGCCGGAATGTTGAGATAGGATTGCGCCGCCGGCGGCGGGCCGATGCAGACGCTTTCGTCGGCCAGGCGCACATGCATGGCGTCGGAATCGGCGGTGGAATGCACCGCCACGGTGGCGATACCCATCTCCTTGCAGGCGCGGTTGATCCGGAGGGCGATCTCGCCGCGGTTGGCGATGAGGATTTTTTCGAACATCACGAAATCACAAGCAGCATCTGTCCGAACTCCACCGGTTCGGCGTCATGGATGCAGATCTCCGTCACCGTGCCGCTCCTGGGCGCCGGAATGGGGTTCATGGTCTTCATGGCTTCGACGATGAGCAGGGTGTCGCCCTCCGACACCTTGTCGCCCACCTTGACGTAAGGCGGCTTGCCCGGCTCGGGCGCCACATAGACCGTGCCCACCATCGGCGAGGTGACGGCGCCGGGCTGCGGTCCCTTGGGCGCAGCCGGGGCTTCGGTGGCTGCCATCGGCGCGGCACGCGGCACCTCGGCGACATACGAGGCGGTAAGCTGGCGGGCCACGCGCACCCGCGTGCCGCCCTGTTCGATCTCGATCTCGCTCAATCCGGTTTCGGCCAGCAGCTCGGCGAGTTCGCGGATGGCGGCGGCATCGATGCTGGACATGGGCTTGCCTTTTCCGGCGGTGGTGATGCGCGCGCCGATGGATTTGACGTCTTTCATGTTCATGGAGCGGCCTTCTGGATCAGGGCGGCGATGGCGTCGATCGCCAGCATATAGCTCCCGGCGCCGAACCCCACGATCAGGCCGGTGGCGACCGGGCTGATATGGGAATGGCGGCGGAATTCCTCGCGGGCGAAGGTGTTGGACAGATGCACCTCGACGATGGGGCAGGCAAGGGCCCTGAGCGCGTCATGCAGCGCCACCGAGGTATGGGTATAGGCCCCGGCGTTGATGATCAGCCCGGCCGCCTTGCCGCGTGCCTCCTGGATCCACTCCACCAGCTCGCCTTCGTGGTTCGACTGGCGGAAAACCACCGCGAGCCCGTGTTTTTTCGCCCGTTTGGCGGCCATTTTTCCGATGTCGGCCAGCGTGGTGCGGCCATAAATGTCCGGCTCCCTCTGGCCCAAAAGGTTGAGATTGGGGCCGTTGAGGACATATACCGCCGGGGCCCGGGCTTGCTTGGGCACGAGAGGAACTCCGTGACGCCTTCGGATTTGCCTTATAATGGGCAATCCGGGCGGCGCAAACATCAATCGGGAACAGGCTTTATGGCTGTGACAGTAACAATCAACGGGGAAACCCGCCATCTCGGCGCTTCGGTCAGCATCAGCGTGCTTTTGACCGGGATGGGGATGGACCCGGCCAAGATCGCGGTGGAGCGCAACCATGAGGTTGTCCCGCGTTCGCAATACGATGCCACCAACCTGGTGGAGGGCGACAATCTGGAAATCGTCCACTTCATCGGCGGCGGCAACGACCGGCCCGCCGGCAGGCCCTTGACCATCGCCGGCAAGACCTACCGTTCCCGCCTGATCGTCGGCACCGGCAAGTACAAGACCTACGCCCAGAACGCGGCGGCGCTGGAAGCCAGCGGCGCCGAGATCGTCACCGTGGCGGTGCGCCGGGTCAACCTCACCGACAAATCGCAGGAGCGGCTGGTCGATTTCATCGATCCCCAAAAATTCACCTACCTGCCCAACACGGCCGGCTGCTTCACCGCCGAAGACGCCATCCGCACCTTGCGTCTGGCGCGCGAGGCGGGCGGCTGGAGCCTGGTCAAGCTGGAAGTGCTGGGCGACAAGAAGACGCTTTATCCCAACATGATCGAAACCCTGCGCGCCACCGAGCTGCTGCTCAAGGAGGGGTTCCAGGTGATGGTCTATTGCAGCGACGATCCCTTGATGGCCAAGCGGCTGGAAGAGATGGGCGCCTCGGCGATCATGCCTTTGGCGGCGCCCATCGGCTCGGGGCTGGGGGTGCAGAATCCGGTCGGCATCCGCATGATCGTGGAAGAGGCCAAGGTGCCGGTGATCGTCGATGCGGGCGTGGGCACGGCGTCGGACGCCGCGGTGGCGATGGAGCTGGGCTGCGACGCGGTGCTGATGAACACCGCCATCGCCGAAGCCAAGGACCCGGTGATGATGGCGACGGCCATGCGCCATGCGGTGGAAGCCGGACGCCTGGCCTATCTGGCCGGACGCATGGCCAAGAAGCGCTACGCCGATCCCTCCAGCCCGCTGGCGGGGTTGATCTGAACCGCTATTTCTTTCCCTGCAGCGTGCAGCGGCCGGTAGCGTCGTCCTTGGTATAGCCTCGCTGACAGAGGCAATAGCCGAGGACCGAATAGCCGTGGCCGCAGTCGCCCTGCTGCGTTTGCGGCGCGGTCGAGGCGGCGGCCGTCGTGGTGGCGATGCTGCAAGCACCGGTGCCGTCCTTGTCGAATCCGATGTTGCATTGGCAAGAACCGGCAACTGCGACGCCGTGGACGCAGTTGGTGGCGAACGTTGCGATGCTGCAGGCGCCGGTACTGTCTTTCTCGTAGCCCGGCTGGCAGAGGCATTGTCCCTGGACGGCGGTGCCATGACTGCAGAACGGTGCCGCCGCGTCGGTGAATTGGGCCGTCGCCGATCCGGCGCAACCCAGCACGACGAGGAAACACAACGACGCGATACGCTTCATTTCATCTCCCTAACCGCCGCATCAGCGGATCAACTCTTTCAAATCGGCCTCGCTGATCTCGCCTTCGTGCACCTTGCCGTTGACGATGAACACCGGCGTACCCTGGAACTTGGCTTCCCGCGCCAGCCTGGAGTCGGCCAAAAGGGTTTTGTCGGTGGCGGGATCGACGATGCCGGCGTTCAATTTGGCGAGGTCGAGGCCGCTGCTCTTGGCGTTCTGGAACAGGAGATCGCGGTCGATCTCGGCGCTTTCGCTCATCAGTCCGAAATGGAAGGCGAGGAAACGGTCGCCCTGGGCCCGTGCGGCGATGGAGGTGCGCGCCGCATTGATCGAGTTCTCGCCGAAGATGGGGAATTCGATGAAGGCGAAACGCGTGTCGTTCTTGTGCTTCTGGTAGAATTTGCGGACGGTGTGCGAGGTCTTGCGGCAGTGCACGCAGTTGTAGTCGTAGAATTCCACGATGGTGTTCTTGGCCTTTTGCGGGCCGGTGACGAAGGCGATGGCGGGATCGAAGAAGCGCTTCGGCCCAAGCTTGTCGACGGCCGCCTGTTCCTCCTGGCGCGCCGCTTCGGCGTCTTGCGCGTCGGACAGCTCCTTCATCTGATAGACGAGCTTGGGATGCCCCAGCATGTAGCCTTGCAGGCGGGCGTCGCTGGCCGCGGGGATCAGGCCGAGGGCGAAGACGCCGAACACGGCGGCAAGCGATACGGCGGCACCGATAAGGCCGCCGAGGGCGGCCGTCTTCCAGCGTTCGTTCATGGGCGGATCAGTCTCTCGAGCGGTTCTGCTGCAATTGGCTCTGCGCGATGGCGAGGATGTCGTTGGCCCGTTCCCAATCGGGGGACCCTTTGGCCAGCTTGGCGCGGGCGCGGATGGCGAAGACCGCCGATTGCGGCAGCGCCCCCACCGAATAATAGCGTTCGGCCGTGGCCAAATTGGCCATCGGCTCGTTGCCGATGTCGCTGTAGGCCTGGGCCATCTCGTACCAGCCGAAGGAATTGTCGCTGTCCTGCTGCATGGCGATTTTGAGGTTGGCGATGGCCTGCTGCTCGATCTCCTTGTGTCCCGTGGCGACCTGGGCCGCGGCCAGCGAGACGCGCAACAGCGGCGCGTCGGGCAACAGGTTCACGCTTTTCTGGTAGGGCGCGATCCCCTTCAGCGGCTGGCTCATGGAGACGTAGATCTGGCCCAGCACCTCGTAGAAATAGGGGTTGTTGGGTTCGTCCTTGATCAGGCTGTCGATCTCTTCCAGCGCCTTCTTCAGGTCCGGCTGGCGCATATAGACCATGGCGCGGGCGTAGCGCGCCGGAGCGCTCTTGTCGCTCACGGGATAGCGGTAGAGCACGTCCTTCACCGGCAGGAGGTAGCCGATCACTTTCGCCTTCACCATCTCGAAGGCGTGGATGGCCTGCGGCGAGTCCGGCACGTCGCGATAGGGCGAGGCCTCGGCGAGTTCCTCCAGATTGGTAACGCGGTCGCGGCTGGCGGGGTGGTCGGTGGCATAGGATTCCGGATTTCTCACCTGCATGGCTTCTTCGTCGGCCATGCGCTCGAAGACATGCACCATGCCCATGCCGGACTGGTGGGTGAGGCGCAGGAAGCGCTGGCCCATCTGGTCCGCGGTGGCTTCCTGGACGCGGCTGAAACTCATGAATTGGGCTTGTGCGGCGCTTTGGCCCACCCCCATGAGGATCATGCCGGCTTCGCCCGCCCCGGCGATGGCCGCCCCGATACCGGCGATCATCGAGAGCAGCATGGGAATCTCGGCCTTGGCGATGGCATCGGTGTCCCGAATCAGATGCCCACCCGCCATGTGGCCGGTTTCGTGGGCCAAGACGCCGATCAACTCGTTGGGACTGCGCAGATGGATGAACAGGCCGGCGTTGCAGAAGATGTTCTGGCCCTCGGCGACAAAGGCATTCAGATCGGTATCGTTGACGATGTACATCTTGACCGCGGCGGGATCGATCCCGGCGACGTGCAGGATGGGGTCCTCGTAGGAGCGCAAAACCCGCTCGGTTTCGGTGTCGTCCAAGAGGGAGATGCCCTGGGCCATGGCGGGCGCCACCATGCACCAGAGCGAGCCGAAGAACCCGATGGCAAAGGCCAGGATACGGGCGCGGCCCGGTTGCAGGAATCGAGGTCTTGAGAATCGCTTGAGAGGGTTGCAAAACGCCAAGGCTTGAACTCTCCTCTTTCCCCTATGACGGTATGTGTGCAACGTGCTGGCGTCAACGGACGGCGGCAGCGCGTTAGCTTAATTGCAGCCAAGGATTACGGGCAATTCATGTTGTACTCACGAGCCTTAGCCGGTCTGGCCGGCATCATGCTTCTGGCGGGCTGCTCGCTCGATATCGGCGGTACGCTGGGCCTGGAAAATTCGGCCAAGCCCGCGGCAATGGTGGTGGGCGACGAGCCTTATGCGGTCAAAGTGGGGGCTGCGACCCTGGCGCAGGGCGGCAGCGCCGCCGATGCGGCGGCCGCCATGTATTTCGCGCTCTCGGTCACCTATCCGGTGGCGGCGGGGCTGGGCGGCGGCGGCATTTGCATCGTGCACGATCCGGTCCGCAACCAGAGCGAGGAAATCGATTTTCTGGCACGTGACGCCGCCGGCGGCGGCGCCTATGCGGTGCCGGGCAATGTGCGCGGCTTCGCCTTGCTGCAATCGGAGTACGGCGCCCTGCCGTGGCAGAAGGTGGTCTCGCCGGCCGAAGGCTATGCGCGCACCGGCTTCCCGGTCTCGCGCGCGCTGGCGAACCGGCTGGTGGATGCGGGCGACGTGATCCGCCTCGACGCCGGGCTCTCCAGCGCCTTCCTCGACGAATCCGGACATCCCAAGGCGGCGGGTGCGATTTCGCTCAACCCCGATCTGGCCGACACCCTGGCCGCCATCCGCCTGCAAGGACCCGAGGGGTTCTACAGCGGCGCCGTCGCGAACAAGATCGTCGCCTATTCGCACGCCGAAGGCGGCGGCATCGGCAACGCCGAACTGGCCGCCACCAAGGCGACCCGCGCCACGCCGCGCGTCATGCAGGTCGGCTCCGATTACGTTTTCCTGCCGGCGCAGCACACCGGGGCAGGGGCCTTTGCCGGCGCCTTGCTGGACAACCTGATCCGCGCGCAAGCGACGCCCACGGGCGCCAAGGACCCGCAGGTGGCGGTTGTCTATGCCGTGCAGCAGACGCTGAAGGATTTCCATTTGACCGACCTGCCCAAGGATCTGGGCGCCACCGGCTTTGCGGCCACCGACGGCAGCGGGCAGGCGGTGGCTTGCGCCGTGACCATGAACGGCCCCTTCGGCTCCGGCCATACGGCCTTGGGCACGGGCGTGACGCTGGCGCGCGCGCCCTCCACAGGCCCGGCCGGGCTGGCTTCCGCCTTCCTCACGCCGATGATCGCCAGTCCCCGCAGCGACGGCGCTCCCGTCCTGACCGGTGCGGGCGCAGGCGGCCCCAACGGCACGGCCGCCATCGCCTATGCCCTGGCGCGGATTGCGGACGGCGACGAAATCCTCACCCGCAAGGACCTGCGCTCCACGGGCGTGGCGCCATACGACACCATCAACGCCATCGTCTGTTCGGGCCGCCTATGCGCGGCGCTGCCCGATCCGGGCGCCAGCGGCCTGGGGGCCGCAGTACCGATAAAGCAAGATTAGGCTTCCTGCCGCGAAGGCGGGCTGCACGGCGTGAATCTTTCGTGCCGCGCGCATCGTCCGCAAGCGGAGCGGACGGCCGCTTGCGTTCTGCTTGAAGAAAAAAGCCCGGCGTTGCCGCCGGGCCTTTCATTGTTTCAGGGATCGCCGCTCAATCCGAGTTGAAGGTGCGCTGCCACCAGCCTTTTTTGGGCGGCGACGCCGGCCCCGCAGCGGCTTGAGGTTTGGCGGCAACCGGCTTGGGCTCCGGTTCAGCCGCCACCATCGGTTCCGGCGGCGCGACAGGCTTGGCCGGTTCCACGATGGGGATTTCGCGCTTCGCTGCCGGCTTGGGCGGTTCGGTGCTTTCGCCTTTCAGCGACCACACCGGTGTGGACGCGGCGTTGGGGATCACCTAGGGAACTTCCGCCAGCGGTACGCTTCGCGGTTCTTCGCGCGGCGTGGTGTCGATCTCGTCGAGATGGCCGAAGCGGTCCACAAAGGGGGTGTGGCTTGCCGGGATGACGTCGGGTTTGGGGAGGAACTCGGCTGCGGGCCCGGGGCCGGACTCGATAACGGGTTCGTTGCCGGTTTCCGGGTGCGGCTCGCCGCCTGCCAAATCGCGGTCGCGCCCGCCGCGGCGCCCGCGACGGCGGCGGCGGCGTTTGCGGCGCCCGCCTTCGCCCGGCTGTTCGCCCTGGAGGGGGCGCTCGCCTGGCGGCGATGCTTCGGCTTCGCCCTCCGGCGCTTCGGCGGCATTTTCCGCTTCGACGGGCTTCGCCGCAGGCTGCTGGTTCGCCACCGCCGGATCGCGGTGCTGCTCGTCCGGGAAGCGGTCGCGCCCGCCGCGGCGGCGGCGGCGGCGGCGCCTGCGGCCTTCGGAATGGACTTCGCCTTGTTGCGGCTGCTCCGCAGGCCGTTCTTCGGAGGCCGCTTCTTCTGGGGCGCTTTCTTCTTCGGCTTCCGGTGCCTCTTCCGGCTCGATCTCGACCGGCTGTTCGACAATGGCGGCGATCTTCGGACGGCTCGCCGGATCGCGCACGCCGATGCGGTCGATCTCGAAATCGCCCGCCTTCAAGCCTTCCTTGGGCTCGAAGACGATGGCGATCTCGTAATCGCTTTCCAGCCGGGCCAATTCGCGGCGCTTCTGATTGAGGGTGTAGATGGCGACGTCGGCCGCCACGCGCACCACCAGCTCGTCGCAGCGCTGCTTCTGGGCTTCCTCTTCCAGGCTGCGCAGCACGCGCAGCGAGGTGGATTCCACCGAACGCACGATGCCCTGGCCGCCGCAATGGGGGCAGGGGATGGTGGAGCCCGCGATCACGCCGGCGCGCAGGCGCTGACGCGACATCTCCAACAGGCCGAACTGGCTGATCTTGCCGATCTGCACCCGGGCGCGGTCGTTCTTGACGGCGTTGTGCAGGCGCTTTTCCACCGCGCGGTCGTTGCGGCTGTCCTCCATGTCGATGAAGTCGATGACGATGAGGCCCGCCAGGTCGCGCAGCCTGAGCTGGCGGCCGATTTCGTCGGCGGCTTCCAGGTTGGTCTTGGTGGCGGTGTCCTCGATGTTATGCTCGCGCGTGGCGCGGCCCGAGTTGACGTCGATGGCCACCAGCGCCTCGGCCTGGTTGATCACCAGGTAGCCGCCGGACTTCAGCGTCACGGTGGGCGAGAACATCGAATCCAGCTGCGCCTCGATGTGGTGGCGCTGGAAGAGGGGGATGGGCTCCTTGTAGGGCTTCACGTTCTTGGCATGGCTGGGCATCAGCATGCGCATGAAGTCCTTGGCGTTGCGGTAGCCGTCCTCGCCTTCCACCAGGACCTCGGAGACGTCCTTGTTGTAGAGGTCGCGGATGGCGCGCTTGATCAGGTCGCCTTCCTCGTAGACGCAGGCCGGGGCGTTGGATTTCAGCGTCAGTTCGCGGATGGTGTCCCACAGCCTGAGCAGGTATTCGTAGTCGCGCTTGATCTCGACCTTGGTGCGGTTTTCGCCCGCGGTGCGGATGATCAGGCCCATGCCTTCGGGCAGTTCCAGGGCCTGGGCGGCACTTTTCAGGCGTTTGCGGTCGGTGGCGTTGGTGATCTTGCGGGAGATGCCGCCGCCGCGCGGGGTGTTGGGCATCAGGACGCAATAGCGGCCCGCCAGCGACAGATAGGTGGTCAGCGCCGCGCCCTTGTTGCCGCGTTCTTCCTTCACCACCTGCACCAGGATGATCTGGCGCCGCTTGATGACTTCCTGGATTTTGTAATGGCGGCGGCGCATCCAGCGCTGCGACGGCCGCTTGGCTTCGAGCGCCTGGGCCGCTTCGCCCTGCGTTCCCTTTTCCTGAGGTTCGCCCTCCGCCGGCGGCATTTCGGAGGGTTCGCCGGAGTCCTGTCCCGGCTCTGCCGCCGGGGATTCTCCGCCTTCCCCCGTTTCCTCAGCGTCGCTTTCCGCGGCCGGGGCGGCCTCGCGCTCTTCTCCGGATTCGTCCTCCCGGTCTTCGGGAACGTATTCCCCTTCCGTCTCCTCGAAGCCGTATTCGCCGGAAGGCCCGGCCTCTTGCGTCTCGTCCTCGCCGCCGGCTTCGGCGGCGTGTTCTTCCGTCCGGGCTTCCGTTTCGCTCCCGGGTTCCGGGCGCGCGCCGCGTCCGCGCTTGGCGGAGACGATGTCGAAGGATTCGATATCGTCTTCCTGGCGCTGGCGCGCTTCGGCCTCCCGTTCGGCCAGCAGCGCGATGCGGTCGGCGACCGGGATCTGGTAGTAGTCGGGATGGATTTCCGAGAAGGCGAGGAAGCCCTGGCGGTTGCCGCCGTATTCCACGAAGGCCGCCTGCAGCGACGGCTCCACGCGCGTCACCTTGGCGAGATAGATGTTGCCTTTGAGAGGCCGCTTGGAGGCGGCTTCGAAATCGAATTCCTCAACGCGCTGGCTGTCGAGAACGACGACTCGGGTTTCTTCCGGGTGGCTTGCATCGATTAACATACGTTTGGGCATAGAAATCTCCAGGCGACGCGCTGGTGCCGGCCGGACTCTTCAGGTCCTGGCCAGGCTTGGGCCGCCTTGTTAGGGACAAGCGCTCTCCTCCCCGCGGCGGTGCCACGGGCTTTAAATACGGAAGGGGCGCTAAGTCGTTCATCTCACTTAATACCGGTAGCGGCGTTTACCGCTTGGTTGAGCTGCCGGTTGGCCCGGAAGCGGACCAAAGCCGAAGGATTCCCGCCTGGAAACCCGCGTCCCGCTCTTTGGAGCGTGCCGGATCGGCCCGACGCAGCTTGCAGCAGTTGTATGTGTCCGGCCGCACGACGGCAAGAGGTACCAGCCCCGGCCCATCAAATTCCTCAGGTGCTAACGTCCCGTAAATGGTTTATGCCCTAGAGCGAAGCGCCATCGGACAGAATCGGCGCTTTGCTCTGGGTTTTTCGATTGTCGCGGCGTTTTTGCGCAAGTCGGGAGCGCCAGCGTGCCGACGCACACACTTTTGCGCACGCCGCTCTCGCCTGGAAGCGGAAGGGGGTGGCAAATCCATGCGCCTGTTGAGGGATAGCTTCCTGATTGCGGCGGCCTGCCTGACGCTGGCGGCCTCGGCCGTCCAGGGCGAGCCCGAGCCCCAGACGGTGGAAGACGTCATCGCCAAAGTCCTGAAACAGGCCCCCCAGCCCGCCTCCCAGGCGGCGCCCGCCGCGGCTCCGGCGCCCGCCGCGCCCGCGACCCTGCCCCTGGTGATGGGGGCCCGCATCGGCGAGCATCCGGACCGGACGCGCTTTGTGGTGGAACTGTCCGACCCCGTCGATATGCGGACCTTCACCCTGAACAATCCCAACCGCGTGGTGATCGACATGCCCGCGGTGCGCTGGCACCTGGAAGGGCCGCCCAGGCCGACGGGCAACGGGGCGGTGAAGAGCTACCGCTATGGCATGTTCCGGCCGGGCAATGCCCGCTTCGTCATCGACCTCAACCAGCCGGTGACGGTCAGCGACGCGCTGGTGCTGCCGCCTGAGGACGGCCACGGCTACCGCGTGGTGATCGACCTTTTCCCCACCACCCAGGCCAAATTCGACCGCACCGCCGGCTGGCCGCAGGACCTCAAGGCGCGGGAGAACGCCGCCCAGCTCGCCGCCTTGCCCAAGAACCCGGCGCCGCCGCAAAGCGCCATCAAGAAGGTGATCGTGGTCGATGCCGGACATGGCGGCGTCGATCCGGGCACCTCCAGCCCCGACGGCACGCAGGAAAAGGACATCGTGCTGGCGGAGGCGCTGGCGCTGAAGAAGACGCTCGTCTCCCGCGGCTACACCGTGCACCTGACCCGCGACGACGACGAGTTCATCGAGCTGCCGCAGCGCGTGCGCATCGCCCGCTCCTGGCGCGCCGACCTGTTCATTTCGCTGCACGCCGATTCCAACCACGATCCGTCTGTTTACGGATTGTCGATCTACACGCTGTCGGAGAAGGGCTCCGACGCCGAGGCGGCGGCGCTGGCGAAGAAGGAAAACGATTCCGACAAGCTGGCCGGCGTCGACCTCGCCGACAATTCGGCGGTGGCGCCGATCCTGATCGACCTGGCCCAGCGCGACACCATGAACAAATCGTCACATTTCGCGGAAACGGCGATCTCCGAGCTGCGGGACGAAACGGACATTTTGCCGCGACAGCCCCACCGCTCGGCGGGCTTTGCGGTGCTCAAGGCCCCGGATGTGCCGGCCGTGCTGGTCGAACTTGGTTACTTGTCCAATGATCACGATGCGAGACAGATGCAAACGGGGGCATGGCGCGCTAAAGTCGCCGGTGCCATAGCCGACGCCGTGGACCGTCAGTTCGCCGCCACGGGGGCAGCGGGGCCGGCGACGGCTGGCCTCCCGTAACCAAAGCCGCGGTCCCGAACGGAGACATGAGCAACAACCAAGACGATTTTCCGCCCTCCGGTTCCGCTCCGGGAACGGTTTCGCCTTCCGGCTATCCCGAAGGCGGCGGCCCTTATGCGCCGCAAGAGCAGGCGCCTTATGCGCAGGAACCGGCACCCTGGGAATTGCCGCCGCCGGATGGCTTTTCCGAACGCCGGGTCATGGCGGAGGAGGGCGGCGACGGCGGTTACGACCCCCCTGAGGAGCCGCCCGGCAAACCGGGTTCCGGGCCTTGGGATTTCTTCCGGCGCTTCGGCAAGAGGCGCATCCTCGTCTATTCGGGCCTCTTCGCCGTTGCGCTGCTCGGCCTCCTGGTGCTGTCCGGCGCCGGCTATGTCTGGTGGGTCACCCGCGACCTGCCGAGCGTGCAGGATTTGCAGAACTACCAGCCGCCGGTGACCACCCGCGTCTATGCCGGCGACGGCACGGTGTTGGGCGAATACGCCCGCGAGCGGCGGCTGTTCGTGCCCATCGCCTTCGTGCCCAAGCTGGTGATCAACGCCTTCACCTCGGCCGAGGACCGCAACTTCTACAACCATCCCGGCATCGATCCCTCCGGCATGTTGCGGGCGGCGATCAAGGACATCGGCAAGGTGTTGCTGGGCCACCGGCCGGAAGGCGCTTCCACCATCACCCAGCAGGTGGCGCGCAATTTCAAGCTCAACGCCGACGTCAAGATCGCGCGCAAGATCCGCGAGATCTTCCTGGCACTGCGCCTCGATTCCACCTACTCGAAGGACAAGATCCTCGAACTCTATCTCAACGAGATCAATCTCGGGCAGAACTCCTACGGCGTGGCGGCGGCGGCGCTGAATTATTTCGGCAAATCGCTCGACCAGCTCGACATCGCGGAAGTGGCCTTCCTGGCCTCGCTGCCCAAGGCGCCCAGCCATTACGATCCGCGCTTCCATCCCAAGGCGGCGCTGGACCGGCGCAACTGGGTGATCGGCCAGATGGAAGAGAACGGCTACATCACCGACGCCGAGGCCCAGGCCGCCATGGCCGAGCCGCTCAACGCCGAAACCCGTCCGCTCGGCAGCCAGACCGAAGACGCCAATTACTTCGTCGAGGAAGTGCGCCGCCAGCTTTACGCCAAATACGGCGGCGCGGCGCTTTACGACAGCGGCCTGCAAGTGCGTTCCTCGCTCGACACGCGGCTGCAGAACTATGCGGTGAACGCCTTGCGCATGGGGCTGGTGCGCTACGACCGCCGCCACGGCTGGCGCGGCGCCACCAAGACCCTCTCGCTGGCGGGCGACTGGCATACGGCACTGGCCGGCATCGCCAACCAGTCGGGCATCGAAAGCTGGCGCGTGGCCGTGGTGCTCGGCTACGGCGCCAAGGACAAGAGCGTCGCCATCGGTTTGCAAGACGGCAAAGAGGCCAAGATTCCCTTCAAGGAATTGGCCTGGGCGCGGCCGGAGCTGTCCAAGACCGCCGATGTCGGCGCGGCGCCCGCCAAGCCGCAGGATGTGGTCAAGCCCGGCGACGTGATCTATGTCGAGCCGGTCGACAAACGCGGCGATTACGGCCTGCGCCAGGTGCCGGAGGTCAACGGCGGCATCGTGGCGATGGACCCCCATACCGGGCGCGTGCTGGCGCTGTCGGGGGGCTTCTCCTACGCCTCCAGCCAGTACGACCGTGCCATGCAGGCGCTGCGCCAGCCCGGTTCGGCCTTCAAGCCCTTCGTCTATGCCGCGGCGCTGGACAACGGCTTCACCCCGGTCGCCAAGGTGCTGGACGCCCCCTTCTGCATGCAGCAGGGACCGGGCCTGCCGATGTGGTGCCCGGAAAACTTCGAGAAGCACTTCATCGGCCTGGCGACGCTGCGCCGGGGCATCGTGCTGTCGAAGAACCTGATGACGGTGCGCCTGGCCCAAGCGGTGGGCATGGACAAGATCGTGCCTTATGCCGAGCGCTTCGGCGTCTATAACCACCTCGATCCGCTGCTCGCCAATGCGCTGGGCTCGACCGGCACTACGCTCTTGCGGATGACCACCGGCTATGCCGAGTTCGTCAACGGCGGCAAGAAGATCGTGCCCTCGCTGGTCGATCAGATCCAGGACCGCAACGGCCGGACCATCTGGCGCCACGATCCGAGAAACTGCGACGGCTGCAACAGCCCCGACTGGCATAACCAGCCGGAACCGCTGCTGTCCGACACGCGCGAACAGATCATCGACCCGCGCACCGCCTATCAGATCGTCTCGATGCTGCAAGGCGTGGTGCAATACGGCACGGGCACGGTCGTCTCCGCGGTGGGCAAGCCGCTGGCGGGCAAGACCGGCACCTCCAACGAATCGCGCGACGTCTGGTTCGTCGGCTTCTCGCCCGATCTGGCGGCGGGGGTCTATGTCGGCTTCGACAATCCGCGCACCCTGGGCAAGCTGGAGCAGGGCGCCACCGTGGCGGCGCCGATCTTCCGCGATTTCATGAAGGGCGCCCTCGAAGACGTGCCGCCGACGCCCTTCCGCGTGCCGCCCGGCATCGAATTCGTCAGCGTGGACCGCCTCAGCGGCGCGCCGGTTCCCGACGGCACGCCGGGCTCGATCATGGAAGCCTTCAAGGTCGGCACCGCGCCGGGCGATCCCGGGGCGCCCCCCACCATCGTGATCGGCGGCGACACGCCGGCCACCTCCACCTCGACCTCGCAGACCGGCGTGGAAGAGGGCACGGGCGGGCTCTACTGAAATTCCGGAACGGGGTTTTTCCAAATGACAGACGCGCCTCTGCTGCGCCATGGTCGCGCGTGAAACCGGGACGGTCTTTCGAGGCGGAAACATGCGGCTTCTGCTGACGCAGCGGCAGGTAGGCGTGCTGGCGAGGCTGGCAAGGGTCCGGCTCTCCGGGCTGCAACGCGGCCTCAGGACCAGCGAGCTCACCCAGATCGCCGGCTGTGCCGTGCTCGGCTGCATCGCCGGCGCCGGGACCGCCCTCTTGCGCGAAGCCGTCGTCTGGCTGCACCGGCTCAATTTCCATCTGCCGGCCCACACGCTGCTCAGCACCGGCACCGGCGTCTCGCGGCTGTGCATCCTGCTCGTGCCGACGCTGGGCGGCTTGCTGCTCGGCCTCTTCCGCCGCGCCACAAGGCGCCGCCGGACCTCCGACACCGTCGATCCCATCGAGGCGAACGCCCTGTTCGGCGGCCGCATGTCGCTCCGGGATTCCGTCAGGCTGGCCTTCACCACGCTGCTTTCCAACGCCTCGGGCGCATCGCTCGGCATGGAGGCGGGCTACACCCAGCTCGGCGCGGGGTTCTTTTCGGTGGTGGGGCAGTATTTCCGCCTCCGGCGCAACGACCTGCGCATTTTCGTGACGGCCGGAGCGGGGGCCGCGATTGCCGCCGCCTTCAATGCGCCGCTGGCCGGGGCCTTTTACGGCTTCGAGCTGATTCAGGGCGGCTACACCATCCGCGCGCTGGCGCCGGTGACGGTGGCCTGCGTCTGCGCCACGCTGGTGCAGCGTTCGATGACGCATATACAGGCCCTGTTCTCCGTCTCGGGCGGCGTGGCGATGGAACCGGCGAGCTATTACATCTTCGCCGTGATGGGGGTGCTGGCGGCCGGGATCGCCATCCTGGCCATGCGCAGCGTGTCCTTGACGGAACGGCTGATGCGCCAGTCCAAGATGCCGGACTGGCTGCGCCCGGCCGCCGGCGGGGCGTGCCTCACGGCCATCGCCTTGTTCTATCCGCAGGTGCTGGGAAGCGGACACGGCGCCATCCAGTTCCACTTCGACCAGCAAATGCCCTGGCTGTTCCTGCTCGCGCTCTTGCTGGCGAAACTCCTGGCCTCGGCGGTGTCCATCGGCTCGGGCTTCCGCGGCGGCCTGTTCAGTTCCTCGCTGTTCCTCGGCGCCTTGTTCGGAGCCGCCTTCGTGCAGCTCGCCGCGCTGCTGTTTCCCGCCATGGCCGCCGAACGCTCCGCCTTCATGCTGGCGGGGATGGGCTCCGTGGCGGCGGCGATCATCGGTGCGCCCTTGACCATGGTGTTCCTCTCTCTGGAGGCGACCGGGGATTTTGCGGTGTCGGTGGGCGTGCTCCTGGCCGTGATCATCGCCTCGACCATCGTGCGGCTGAGCTTCGGCTACTCCTTCGCCACCTGGCGCTTCCACCTGCGCGGACTGTCCATCCGGGGGGCGCACGATGTGGGCTGGATTTCGGAGTTGACGGTGGGACGCCTGATGCGCGCCGACCCGAAGATCGTCACGGACGACGTGCCGCTTGCCACGTTGCGGGAGCTTTATCCGCCCGGCAATGCCAAGCGCCTGTTCGTGGTCGATCGCGCCGGGCACTATGTCGGCCGCATCGATATTCTCGACGCGCACAATCCCGGCATCAACGACGCCATGCCGGGTCTGGTGGCGGCCGATCTGGCCCAGGGCGGCGACCTCTACCTGCTGCCCGAAGAAAACCTGCGCACGGCGCTGCTCCGCTTCGAGGCGAGCCAGAGCGAAACCCTGCCGGTGCTGGCCTCGCGCAGCGACAAGAAGCCGGTGGGCTATGTGACGGAGGCCTATGCTCTGAAACGCTACACCCAGGAACTGGAGCAGATCCGGGCCACGGAAACCGGCAGCGACCTCTATTCCCTGGGCGAAACGCCGAAGCCTTGAGCTTCGCCGCCCGAATCTCTATATCCGCGTTCCCAGCAGGAATGGACCGCCATGCGCCCCGAAACCGAACGCAACATCGACGAGATCGAGCAGGCCCTCGCCCTGCTGAGGAGGCATCTTTGACTGGGACAAAGCCGTCCGCCGCCTCGACGAACTGAACGCCAAAGCCGAAGACGCCGCCATCTGGAACGAGCCGCAGGCCGCGCAGAAGATGATGCGCGAGCGCCAGCGGCTGGAGGCGGCCCTGGCCGGCGTGCGCCAGCTGGAAGCCGAATTGGCCGACGCGCGCGGCCTGATCGAAATGGCCGAGGCGGAGAACGACGCCGCCATGGTGGCCGAGGGCGAGAAATCCGTTGCGGCGCTGGCCAAACACGCCGAGGCGATGCGCCTCGAATCCATGCTCTCGGGCGAAGCCGACGGCAACGACACTTATCTCGAAATCCACGCCGGCGCCGGCGGCACCGAAAGCCAGGACTGGGCCGAGATGCTGCTGCGCATGTACACCCGCTGGGCCGAGAAGAAGGGCTACAAGCTGGAATGGCTGGAGGAGAGCGAAGGCGAGGGCGCCGGCATCAAATCCGCCACCTTGCTGGTCAAAGGCCCCAACGCCTATGGCTGGCTGAAGAGCGAGGCGGGGGTGCATCGCCTGGTGCGCATCTCGCCCTTCGACGCCAATGCGCGCCGCCACACCAGCTTCTCCTCGGTGACGGTCTATCCGGTGATCGACCAGACCATCGAACTCGACATCCCGGATAAGGACGTGCGCATCGACGTCTATCGGTCGTCGGGCGCCGGCGGCCAGCACGTCAACAAGACCGAAAGCGCCGTGCGCATCACCCATCTGCCCACCGGCATCGCGGTGGCGTGCCAGACCGAACGCAGCCAGCACCAGAACCGCGCCAATTGCTGGGAGATGCTGCGCTCCCGCCTCTACGAGATCGAGCTGAAGAAAAAACAGGCCGAGACCGGCGCCTTCGTCGGCGAGAAGTCCGAGATCGGCTGGGGCCACCAGATCCGCTCCTATGTCCTGCAGCCTTATCAGCTGGTGAAGGATCTGCGCACCGGCGTGGAAAGCCGTTCGCCGGACGACGTGCTGGACGGCGATCTCGATCCCTTCATGGCGGCGGCGCTGGCCCAGGCCATCGGCGGCAAGAAGGCCGAAAAGATCGAGGAC
>Ga0187810_10000038_pt1 | contig 61843 bp, 63 predicted proteins | sample NC_wetland_sal_i_9_FD_132963 | JGI IMG/M metagenome (GOLD analysis project Ga0187810, IMG submission 132963) | Wetland sediment microbial communities from Neuse River Estuary, North Carolina, USA - ASW_5 | ecosystem: Environmental > Aquatic > Freshwater > Wetlands > Sediment | place: USA: North...
CCCCGAGAAAAGCGAATGTGATGGCGAGGAGCGCGAGGGGAAGGGATATTACGCCAAAGGCCGCGAGGACCGGGAGCATGATCACTACGTACATTACGCTCCGGGTCGCACCCCACAGGAGTTCCCCCGCAATCACGTCTTCGATCGAGAGCGGAGTCGCGATCATCGCGTCGAAACTTTTCTGGTAATACATTCGGACATAGGAGCCGTACGTGCACTCGAAGAACGCAGAGTTCATGACCGCCATCCCGAGAATCGCCGGGGCGATGAAGTTGATGTAGGGGATGCCATCGATCTCTTTGACGTAGGTCCCAAGGCCGAGGCCGATCGCAAAGAGATAGAGGAGCGCCTCTATAAGCGGCGGGAAAAAGTTGACCTTCCATGTTTTTAAGAAAACCTCGAAGTTCCGGTGCCAGACCCTGCCGGTCCGGCGCGTTATCCGGGGAATGGAGATGAGTCCCTGCATGATCACTCCCGGAGGGTTCTCCCGGTCAGTTTCAGGAATACGTCTTCGAGCGTTGCGGGCCGGGTCAGGACTTTTTTCGGCTGGCATTCTTCGAGAAGCCGGCGGGCGACCTCCCGTGCAGATTCGGTTGCGATCTGGATCATGTCGATACTGACCTCGTACGCGATGCCGAGCTTCGTCAGGCAGGCAATCACCTCATCGGTCTTCTCCACTTCGACGATTTCGCTTCCGACATACTGTTTCACCAGATCAGCGGGTGAGCCGGTGACGAGGATCTTCCCGTTGTCCATGATCACGAGCCGATCGCAGAGCCGGGCTGCCTCGTCAAGATAGTGGGTCGTCATGACAATGGTGTTACCCTGCGACTGGAGAAGCCTGAGTTTCTCCCAGATCAGGTGCCGGGCCTGCGGGTCGAGGCCGATTGTAGGTTCGTCGAGGATCAGGAGGTCCGGGTTGTTGATGAGCGCCCGGGCAAGGATAAGGCGCCGCTTCATCCCACCCGAAAGTTTTTCGATGTCGACGTCCCGTTTCTCCTGGAGCTGGACGAAATCGAGGAGTTCTTCGATCCGTTTCCTGGCCTCAGCGGCCGGGATATCGAAATATGTCGAATAGACGAGCAGGTTGCCGTAGCAGGTGTAGTCGGGATCGAGGTTGGTCTCCTGCGGGACAATGCCGAGACGCATCTTGATCTCCGCCGGCTTTTTGTCCGGGTCGAGCCCGAAGACCCGGAGGGAACCCGAGGTCCGGGGCGAGACGCATGCGATCATCTTCATCGTCGTCGTCTTGCCGGCACCGTTCGGGCCGAGGAATCCGAAAACCTCCCCATTTTTGACTTCGAACTGTATTCCGTCGACTGCATCGACAGCGCCGAATTTTTTTACGAGATCGCCGGCTGTTATGATGCCGGTGCCCGGCGCTGTTTCTCCAGATTGTTGTGTGGGAAGGCTATCCATAATTGGTACGAAAGACAGGATTCCTTTGTCAGGCATCGCTTTTTTTCAGCACAGAAAAAGGTTATGCTGTCGGCTCGGGCTTCACAAATACGATCCCTGCGATCAGGACCGCGAGCAGAGCAACGACTGCGAACAGGGTGGGAGCATCGACCCCGGCCATGTTATAGACGAGAACGTGCCGGACGGTTCCCGTGAGGCCAGCGACGAGAAGCGCCCGGACCTCGACGTGCTTTGTCTTGAAGTAAACCGTGACCGTCTCGAAGAGAACGATGATGGTAATGGTGAGAAGAAGTGCATTGATAACGCTGACGATGTTGATATTCTCATTGGTTGTCGACACGAGTTGAACCACGAGTGATGCAGAATCGTACACAGAGAAGATAGCGATAATCGTAAGCATAATCGCGACAACGGTGTACAGAATAAGCGGGACGAGCGAGAAGAAGCTCGCGACCAGTTCCATCAGGGTTCGGTTTTCAGGCATGAAGTACCTCTTTCTTAATTATCGTACTTGTGAACCTGCGGCAAAAAAGGTTGTGCGCTGAAGAGGTACCCGCCAGGACAGTCACCGGTGAAGCTTCGCATGAGCGATCGTTGCAGCCTCGCGGACTTCTGAGAACGGATCGCTCTTGAGTTTACCGAGATGTTTGAGTGCCCGCCGGTCGCCCAGTTTCCCGAGAACTTCTGCGGCCCCGATCCTGACGGTCATATCCTCATCCCCAAGGCAACCGATCAACGCATCAACAGCGGCCCGGTCTTTTATCATCCCGAGTGCCGCAATTGAAGCCGCACGCACACCGGGATCCGTATCATCGAGGGCAGTGATAAGCCCCGGCACAGCCCCGGAATCCCGGATCCTGCCGAGTGCCGTGATAACTTCGATGCGGACCGCAGGAGACGGATCGGTGAGCGCTTCGAGGAGTGGTGCAATCGCCGCCGTTTCGCCGGACTTTCCCAGTTCCACCGCTGCGGCCCGGCGCTTTTTAATGGCCGGATCGCGGAGCGCCTGCACGAGTTTTCCTGTGGTCACGTTCGATCCGTTATACTCCACAGCCACCGCCCGATTCGTACGCGGCTATGATTTTCTGTGCCGCCTCCGGGGAGAGACGATCGTGCACGTAATGGACAAGGGCCTCGACGTCTTCTGACGGGAGGCATCCGAGACTCTCGTCGCCCGTCGGGATAAGATCCGTGATGTAGGTCAACTCATCGTCCGAGAGCAGGGCGATCCTCCGCATAAAATCTTCTGTGTCTTCCGAAAAGTGGTTCGAGACCGGGGGAAGGATCGAGTGGAACATGTGCCCTGAGCCCGAACAGGAGAGATCCCCGCATTCGGGGGCGAGTTTTTTCAGTATCGCGATATCTTTTTCCGAGAGTTCCCGTGGCATGATAGTAATTCCCTGATCGTGGATTTTGTTTAATTGTTATATGCAGTCTCCATAGTTCATTTTACGCATGGGGATGATTTGGTCTTATTCAGAAGTCCTCTGGTATCTTAAGCAATCTCATGCGTGGGTATGCGGCCCATCAGGTACCGGAACAAATTATGATGCGCTGATCCAAAAAAGAAAGGGATATCGTTAGAAATATTTGCCGAGCCACTTCTTGATCCCGGAAAAGATCCCGGTATCGCTCGATCCTGAGGATCTCTTGGATGACGACCGTGTGGGAGAGCGCCGTGGTTCCGGCATATCTTTTCGTTCGATCGTCTGAGTCGGTGGGTGCGAAATTGTCCGCCGGACCTGGGGGGCCTCGCGCTGGGGGATATCCCGGATCATTCCCTGTGGTTCGTCATCGATAGGCTCGAATCCCCACGAGAACCCGACCTTGTACGCGTTCTCGTTCTGGTGAATCCAGTTTGCCGCTGCCATATATCCGCGGTCCTCTGCCTTCTTGACGGTATCGTTGTGATCGAGTGTGAAATGGATCTCTCGCTGGAGCGCGGTTAACTCCTCGTAGACCTTTCCCGGGACCTTGATCTTCTCCCTGCTCATAAATCTCCAATAGGCATATGAAGGGATACAATTATTAATGTTTCCCCCATAAATCGCCGAAAATACGGGCGGATCTGCATCCGGCAGGAAAATATCACCCGGAACCCGTATCGCGCAAGATTAATAAGCGCTCTGGTTCATTTTCCCTTATACATTGTTCCATGGAGGAGTACACTTGGCAAGAGTGATCTATGAAGGCGACGATTTCAAGCGAATGACTCGTGCAGATATGACTGCGATGCAGAAACTTGTCGAATCAGGCAAGACTGGTATCCAGGAAGTGGAGTTCCGGGGCGGGAAGATCAAGGTGGAGATCAAGAAACGGATAATGGATAATGCCATTATTGTGAAACGATTCCGCTCGATGTAAGGTCCGTTTGAGACCTTGCAGGCATTTAAATCCTGCATTGACAAATTTTCGATCTTTTTAATTGCAGCGCCTTACAGAAAGGACCGCAAATCCGATTGAATAGTATAATCGATTACACGATCGATTATTTTTGATATCTCTTAATTCCTGAAGAATTGTTGTAAAATCCTGTCTGATCAGAATTGCAGGGACAAACTGACAACCTTTTTATTCCTTTCTGTCAATTTCCTGCTATGGAGAAAGAAGATATGCGATTCTGGTGGGCAGTCATCGGCGGCGTTGTCGTGATGCTCCTCATCGCGTTAATTACGGTGAATATCCTGAAATTCGTCCCATTTGTGAGCCCGTTTATAGGCGGGCTTGCTGCCGGGGTGATCTATGGGAAAGGATATCTTGACGGTGGCAAAGCCGGGATAGTTTCAGGGTTGATCGGTGCGGTAGTTGTTGCGATCGACTTTATGACCAGTCTCGGGCTCCTCCAGGGAGCGGTTCCGCAAATACCGGCGTTTACCGGGATCCTGTTTCTCGTACTCGCCCTGTTCTATTTCCCGGTCCTCGCCTTCATCGGGGGGACGATCGGCGGGGGAATCAGGCGCTGATCTTTTATTGCAAAAACTCCCAATCTGCGACAGACTCCGGGTCTTTCCTGACCCGGAGCCAACTATTTTTATAATCCATTCGCTATTGGACATGACCAATCATGGACCCGGATGCGACACTGAAGGCAGGTGAGATAATGCTGGACTTTGCCCGCATCACCGGGCTCGAGCCGGTTGGGGACCGGCAGAAGCGATACCTCTGGACAGATGCATTCGCGGTATGCAACTTCCTCGGGCTCTTCGGGAAGACCGGCGATCCAATATGGCGTGAACGTGCCCTGCGGCTTGTCGATCAGGTGCATAACACTCTCGGGCGCTACCGTGACGATGACTCGCGGAAGGGCTGGATCAGCGGCCTTCCGGAACGAGAGGGCCAGCTCCACCCGACCCGGGGCGGTCTCCGGATCGGCAAGAGTCTTCCTGAACGCAAGCCCGGCGAACCCTATAATGACCGGCTCGAATGGGACCAGGACGGCCAGTACTTCCACTACCTCACGAAGTGGATGCACGCCCTGAACCGGGTAAGCCGTGTCACCGGCGATCCAAAATATGCCGGGTGGGCAATCGAGCTCGCGGAAGCTGCGTACAAAGGATTCACGTATTACCCCTCGCCAAGCAGCGCCCCGAGGATGTTCTGGAAGATGAGCATTGATCTCTCGCGACCGCTCTTCCCCTCGATGGGCCAGCACGATCCGCTCGACGGTTTCATCACATTCTCCGAGCTCAAGCTGAGTGCGGCAAAGACCGGCAGCGAACCGTTACAACCGGTTCTTGACCGGGAGATTGCAGGGATCGCAGGAATCTGCAGGGGAATGAGTCTCGCAACAGATGATCCGCTTGGCATCGGGGGTCTCCTTGCCGATGCCTCGCGCCTTGCGCAATTGATGGTGATCGGCGGGAAAGGGTACGCGAACCTGCTGGAATCGGTCGTTGATTCGGCAATTCCCGGCCTCCGGTCATTTGCGAGCGGGAATACTCTTGCTACCCCGCCGGATTACCGGCTCGCGTTCCGGGAGATTGGCCTCTCGATTGGTCTGAAGGGCGTAGGGCCGCTGCTCGGATGGATCGAACCGGAGCCGGGGATATTTGGTCCGCAGGACTTGCACCGAAAGGTGAAGGCGCTCTCTGCATACGAACCTCTCGGAAGGACAATCGAAGAGTTCTGGCTGGATGAACGGAGCCAGAGGGCCGGGACGTGGAGGGAGCACCGGGAGATCAACATGGTCATGCTTGCGACCAGTCTTTCTCCCGAAGGATTCCTGAAAATTTAATAAGGGCTGGCCGTTTAATCCCGCCGTGGAAAGATTCGCAGGAAATTCATTTCCCAAACGGGCATACCGGGTATGTACAGGATTCACATTTCAGGCACAGGCCCCCGTGACCTAACCCGGCAAGCTCTTTCCTCCTGATCTTTTCTCCTGCCAGAACACGGGGCAGGACCAGATCGAAGATCGTCGTCTTCGCGTGCAGGGCACAGGCCGGGATGCCAAGGACCGGAATAGCCGGATTGCCATTTTTGCTCTCCAGCAATGCCGACAGGAACATCGAACCCGGCGAGACCGCAGAGCCGTAGGTAAAATCCTTTACCCCGAGATTCCGTATCGCGAACCGGGTCACATCATCCGGGTCGACCGACATTCCCCCGGTAGTGATCAGAAGATCGGCACCGGCGTCGATAAGATCCTGGAGTTCTCTTGTTATCATGTCGACGTCATCGGGAGCGAAGCGTATCCCTGCGATCTCCCCTCCGTATGCGCCGATCTTGCCGGAGATAATCCCGGCAAATCCATCCTTGATCCTGCCGTAATAGACTTCGTTCCCGGTGATGAGAATGCCGGTTTTCGGTTTCCGGAGTTTCTTTACCGAGAGAATTTTTCCCGTAGTCTCGCTGATAACCGCGGCCCTTTCTACCGCTTCCTTCGCAACGATCAGCGGGATGGCACGCGTATCCGCAACAACCTGTCCTTTTGAGACCACGGTGTTGTCGTGCAGGGTAGCGCATGCAACGTCGCCAAGCATGTTGAAGGCGAGAAGGGCTTCGCAGTTGACCCGGAGCAGCCCGTCGGTTGCAGCGACGATGTTCACTTTTCCTTCACGTGGTTCGCCCTGTATCCCAACCCCCTCTCCCATAAGAGCCTGCGCAAGTGCAACGGTGGCATCGTTCTCATGCATCTGATCGTCAGGGATCTCCATCGCGAACAGGTTGTCCTTCCCGAGCCGCTGGAGATGACAGATATCCCCGTCGCAGATCACGTGTCCTTTCCGGAAGGCAGGACCCTTGAACTCCCCGGGGCGCACCTCGGTGATATCGTGAGCAAGCACCGTCCCGACAGCCTTGGTGACCGGGATCTTCCGGAGTGATGCACCGGTTTCTCCGTTTATTCCATTCATCCCGCATCCTCCAGAATTACATTCCCTGCTTTCCCGCCAGTCGGGACTATCCGATCTCTCTTGCCTGTTTCGAAGCGGGCAAGGACTTCCCGGTAATCTTCCGGTGAATTCATACCAAGAACAATTCCTTCGTCGTTGACCTCAGGCCGGAACACACGGTCGGGATGGTTCCCGATAACATCGCGAAGGGTCGGCACAATCCTGATCTCTTCTATGAGTGACCGGGGAAAGAGCGTTGGGTGGCCGTTTCGTCCACGATACCGGGGGATGATGATCCAGTCTGATTTGTGGTGCCCTCCGGAAAATTCCCGGATCATTATTTCCAGCGTTGCTGAAGTCACAAGCGGGTGATCGCAAGGGTAGACAAATACTCCTTCCGATCCGGGATTGATCCGGGCGAGACCGGTTCTCACCGATGACGCCATATCTGACCCCACAGTCTCGTTTACGGCGACAGTAACCGGGAACCGGTGAATCGCCAGTCTCACTGCATCGCCCTCCACTCCCGTGACCACGACAACATTTCCGATACCTGCGCCTACGATACTCTCCAGACAGTGCACGATCGCCGGCCGGTCACCGAATGGCAGGAGCTGCTTCGATTGCCCCATCCTCGACGATCGTCCCGCAGCAAGAAGAATGGCCGAGACTTCTGTCATGTTTCCTCCGTGTTTCGATGATCTGCGCCATGATACTGACAGCGATCTCTTCAGGTGTGACCGAGCCGATGGGAAGGCCGACCGGGATAATGACTCTTTCCGCATCGTCCCGTGAGAACCCCCGGTCCATTAGTTCACCGAAGATAACGCTCCGCTTCCGTTTGCTGCCAACAAGACCTACATACCGGGCACCGGTCCCGAGCGCAGCAGCCACTGCTTCGAGGTCGTGGTTGTGACCCCGGGTTGCGACAACAACAAATCCCTGTTCGTCTACCTTCACCCCGCTGAGTGGATCCTTGAAATTATTCACAAGAACCGTACCCGCATCCGGGATATTCACCGGGTTCGCAAACTCCTCGCGGTCATCGATAACGGTAACCCGGAACCCGGAAAACCGTGCGATCGCAGACAGCGCCCTCCCGACATGGCCCGCCCCGAGGATAATGAGGTGCGGGTCGGGAAGGACAGGTTCGATGAAGACTACCATGTGCCCCCCGCAGATGAGGCCGCCTTCCGTCTCGGTCAGGTCGAACGGGACCGTCCGGGCCACCCCGTCCTCCACGGCGAGGTGCGATGTTTCGATCACCTTTGCCTCGATGCACCCCCCGCCGATAGTACCGGCAATCGAACCATCGCCTCTTACGAGCATCTTCGCACCCGCTCTCTGGGGCGACGAGCCGGTAGTCTGCACTACGGTTGCGACTGCACAGGGCTTGTTCTCCCGTCGGAGCCGTGCCAGTTCCTCATAGATATCCGTCACGCGTCATCTCCCCGCAAGCCCTTTGGTTTTGCATCGCTTTCGGCGCCGTGACAACGGTCTCCGCAGATCACGCCGCCTTCAGCTCCTCAGGGCGGATCGGGAGTTTTCGGATACGTTTCCCGGTCAGGGCGAATAGCGCGTTGCAGACCGCCGCCGCGATGGGTGGAACGCCCGGTTCCCCGACACCGCTTGGCTTCTCACTGCTCTTCACGATATGGACTTCGACCTGCGGCATTTCGTTCATCCGCAGCACCGGGTAGTTATTGAAATTGGATTGTTCTACTCTGCCATCTTTCAGGGTGATCTCCCCGTGCAGGGCCGCGGAGAGGCCGAAGACGATCCCGCCCTCCATCTGGGCGGCGATCGAATCCGGGTTCACGTACTGGCCGCAGTCGATGGCGCAGACAACCCGGTGGACCCGGACCTTTCCTGCGGGATCGACGGAGACCTCGGCGACCTGCGCGACAAAACTGCCAAACGATTCGACCATGGCGATCCCCCGGGCATGGCCCGCCGGCAGGGGTGTTCCCCAACCGGCCTTCTGCGCCGCAAGTTCGAGCACGCCCCGGTGACGCGGCATGTCCCTTAAGAGTTCCCGCCGGAATTCGAACGGGTCTTTTCCTGCCGCGCTCGCAACCTCGTCAAAGAAACTCTCAACGACAAACCCGGTATGCGAGTGGCCGACGGACCTCCACCACTGTACGGGAACCGGGTTTTCTGTCGAATGGAGATCTACAAGGATATTCGGCACCGCGTACGGGAGCTCTTTCGCACCTTCGACCGAGGTCTCGTCGATCCCGCCCTGGATGAGGATAGCACCAAAATCCGAGCCGGCAAGGATCGATTGCCCGACTATGGTGTGCTGCCAGCCGGTGAGTTTGTTATCCTTATCGAGGCCGGCGCGGAGCCGGTCATACCACATCGGCCGGTAGTACCCGCCCTTTGTATCGTCTTCCCTGCTGAAGATGACCCGGACCGGCTGCTTTACTGCTTTTGCAACCTCCGTTGCCTGGGTTACAAAATCGGCATCCTTGTTTGCCCGCCTTCCAAACCCGCCGCCGAGAAACAGGGTGTGGATCTGTATCTTTTCCTGCGGAAGCCCGGAAACCTTTGCGGCCGCATTTAACTCCCGGGTCTGGGACTGGGTCCCTGCCCAGACATCGCACCTGTCCGGCCGGAGGTCGACGGTCGCATTGAGAGGCTCCATACAGGAATGGGCGAGATACGGCACTTCGTACTCTGCTTCGATCTTCTTTACCGCAGCGGCGATTGCTTTTACCGGATCGCCTTCTTTCCGTGCGATAGTGCCCGGTGTTGCGGCGAGCTTCCGGTACTCCTCCCGCATCCCCGGGGTCGAAAGTTTTGCCCCGGCGCCTTCGTCCCATTCCACTTTGAGGAGTTTCCGGGCTTTCTGCGCCGGGGCAAATCCTGTGGCAACTACCGCGACTCCCGATGGAACCTGGACTACATCCTTTACTCCGGTAACAGCCTTCGCTTTCGCGGCATCGAAACTTCTGACCTTCCCGCCAAAGACCGGAGACCTCTCGATAACAGCAGTCAGCACCCCGGGGAACGAACAGTCCATCCCGTACGCCGCAGTCCCGTTTACCTTCAATGGATTATCGATACAGAGACGGGGCTTCCCGAGAATCTTCCGCTGGCCCGGGTCTTTGACCCTGACATCCTTAGGAACCTCCATCCTGGCCGCTGTTGCCGCCAGTTCGCCATAAGTGAGCGACTTACCACTCTCGTGGATGACGTGGCTGTTCTCTGCATGGCAACTCTTCGGGTCGACCTTCCAGGTCTTCGCTGCCGCGGTAATCAGCATCTCCCGTGCGGCGGCGCCGGCCAGGGAGAGCCGGTCCCATTCGCTCCACGTGCTGCTGCTCCCCCCGGTGTTCATCATCTGCCACCGGGCGTGGTTATAGGCAGGACCTACCGGAGAAGGCTCGACGTTGATCGCATTCCAGTCGCATTCGAGTTCCTCTGCGATCAGCATGGGAAGAGCAGTATAGACTCCCTGTCCCATCTCGGATTTCGGTATAATGAACGTGATTGTGCCATCGGTTGCGATCCGGATGAACGCATTCGGCGCAAATGGCGGAACGGGTTGGGGGGAACCTCCGCCGGAGCCCGGTGTTTCCATGCTGATGCCGAGCAGCAGTCCGTGACAGAGGGGAGGCATCCTGTCGCGAAATCCGCCGTCAGGAAGAAATACACCGGTCATTTCTTCTCCTCCATCGCTGCCGAAGCTTCGTGAATAGCTTTCCTGATCCGCTGGTATGTCCCGCACCGGCAGATGTTCCCGGTCATTGCCTTGTCGATATCGTCATCAGTTGGCTTCTGCGTTTTTGAGAGCAACGCTGCTGCAGACATGATCTGCCCCGGCTGGCAATACCCGCACTGGGGGACGTTGCCGGCGATCCATGCCTTCTTGACCGGGTGGTCGGGCGGAAGACCTTCGATCGTCGTGATCTCCTTCCCTGCAGCAAGCGATACCGGGCGGATACAGGAACGCATCGCCTGGCCGTCGATGATAACCGTGCAGGCCCCGCACTGGCCGATACCGCAGCCGTACTTTGTTCCCTGCAACCCGAGATTATCCCTCAGCACCCAGAGGAGCGGAGTATCAGGTTCGACATCGACCTCGTATTTCTGGTTATTCACGTTCAGCGTAAACATAGCACCACTTCACGTCAGTTGTGAGTTCAGGCAACCTGTCCCGGATTTACCGGTAATCCTCAAAAGGCCCGAACGAACGCTTCACAATAGTACTGGAAATATAAAAACGTTCGGGGGAATGACGACAAGGACGATCATCCGGATTATTGTTGTCATCCGTTCAGCACATGTCTTGAAAAGGTCGGAATGTCCTGAAGAGAACGAGAAAATCTGGATAGACACTGTTCCGCTCATGTCCTTCCCATGAACAATTCTCATCATGGCGGGCTCATCTGGGCAGGGGACGCAAAAAAATTCTGCCTTCAGGGCATCTTCGTTCCCCATAGGGCGTTCTCGTACCGCTGTGCCTTTTCCGATCCTTTCAGGCAGTAACTTCTGTATTTCAGCCCAAGGTCGGCAGTCACGGGACACGTAGGGCAGATGCAATTTTTATCTTTGTCTATGCACATGAAGCTCTTTCCCGCAGCACAGAAGAAACTCTCGCCGGCCTTCTTAGCGCAGTTGGTATAGGTGGGGCAGCTGCCGCATATGCACTTGTTCTTCTCAGCATCGACCGCCCTGGCCATTTCCGCCGGCGGCATCTTTGCCATATCCTTCATCATCTGTTCGAATTTATCCATCTGTCTTCCACCACGCGCATAATAGATACACTAATTATATTAAATCTTGGATGAACCAGGGGTTAATGGGGGAAGACTGCACTTTGATTTGGGCAGGATGATTTGCAGGAATCTGCAACGTACTTCCCCCTTCTGAATCAGTCACCTGGCCCAGGGTTGGTTCCCATGCCCGATGTTCCCCAAGCTTTTCCCAAGTATATTTTTTATACATCCCGGTCCAGTGAACTTATTGTGATGGACTTCCGATCAACCGCGAGGAGTTCGTTTTTTTTAGAGAGGAGATGCCATGACAATCGTTCTGAAACGGGTGTACGAGCCTCCTGCAGCCGGAGACGGGTATCGTGTTCTCGTAGAGCGTCTCTGGCCGCGGGGGCTTTCCAAGGAACGTGCCCGTCTCGACCTGTGGCTGAAGGATGCCGGTGCAAGTGACGAACTCCGGAAGTGGTTCGGTCACGATCCCGGGAAGTGGGAGGAGTTCAGAAGCCGGTATTTTGTCGAGATCCGCAACCGGCCGGAAGTCATCCGGGAACTAAAGGATATCACCGCAACAAACCCGGCAGTAACTTTTCTCTTTGCCGCACACGATGAAGAACATAACAACGCACGTGCCCTCAAAGAGTTCCTTGAGATAAATTCCAGGTAAACCGGGTCCGTGGCTTTCCAATCGTCCGGGCGATCGGGGGCCTTAACCCTCCGGTTTTTAGAAAGGTTCGGGACCGGTATCATCCGCTTACGATAACATTGGTTTATCCCCTTTCACGGCAAGATTCACAAAATATCACGGCATAGTATCGTACCGGTATCCGGCTACCCGGCGTCCCTGAAAAGACAACGGAATTCAACCGGAAATCCAGGAACCGCCTTCTCGAAAACCGGACCTGACTCGCATGGAACCCTTCATCCTGTTTGGTATCATCATCGCGCTGGGGCTCGCGTTCGTCAACGGGCTCAACGATGCGTCCCATTCCATCGCAACCGTTGTTGCAACCCGGGCACTTTCCCCGGCAAAAGCGGTTTTCCTCACTGCGGTCTGCAACATGCTCGGCCCGTTTGTCTTCACGACTGCAGTCGCAGCAACTATCGGCACCACAATCCTGATCGGCAGTGCCCTGACCCCCGAGTCAATTATCGTGGCAATGGGTTCAGCCATACTCCTGATCTTTGTCGCGACCCGGGCCGGCATTCCCCTCTCCAGCAGCAATGCGATGGTCGGGGGACTGATGGGTGCGGGGGTTGCCGCAGCCGGCCTGACCGCGGTGATCCTCCCCGGTGCAACTATTATCGGACGGGTCGCCATGTTCAGCCTGGCAGGTGCACTCGCGGGCGCAGTTGTTCTCGGGATCCTGGTGTTCCTGCTCAAAGGCGATGTCCGCACCGGTATCCTGCTCGGGGCGGTCTTCGGGGCAGCTCTTATTATCCCGCTCATGATGGTCGCGGGTCTCCTCACGCTCTCCGGGCTGCTCGTCATTGTCTTGTTCATCTTTATTTCGCCTCTTCTCGGTATGGCCTCCGCGTTCCTGTTTGATCTCCTCATCGTGGTCCTGTTTCGGCATTCCCGGCAGGACCGGATGAAACGGATCTTCCAGCCGCTCCATGTATGGGCTTGTCTCGTGCAGGCAACTGCGCACGGAGGAAATGACGGCCAGAATGCTGTTGGGCTTATTACCGCCCTTCTCGTGGCGTCAGGTTTCCTCGCAACATTCTCCGTTCCCCTCTGGGTTGTCCTCATTGCAGCGGGAGCGATCGGCCTCGGCACCTGTTTTGGCGGGTGGCAGGTCGTGGATAAAATGGCAAAAGGGATCACGAAGATCCGGCCGTACCAGGGTTTCTCTGCGGCAACTGCGAGCAGCGGGACGCTTGTCATGGAGACGCTGTACGGTATTCCCGTCTCCTCGACCCACGCGATCAACGGCGCTATCGTTGGCGTTGGGTCAACGCGGGGGAAGAGCGCGGTCCAGTGGCAGGTCGTCCGGGAGATGATGACGGCATGGATTATCACTATCCCCCTTGCGTTTATCGTCGCGTGGATCGCCTTCAGCGTGATCAGGCTCGCGATGTTCGTCCGCATCTTTTAGAGACCGGCCGGATTCAGGTTATCATCCGGTTATGCCGGAATTCCCCCCATCGTTGCCACGTATAGTGCAACGTGCCGGACAACCGGGGCCGTTAAAATGGGTAGGGGTTGTGGTGCCGGCCGTGGATAGGGTACCCCTCCCCCCACCTTGTTTCCAAACAGGTACCCCCTAGAGGAGGGGGTTGCCCTCCCGGTTGCACATTCCGGAGCCGTTGTAGTGGTATTACGCTGGTAATGCAGGTTCCCGCAATTGCATAGAAAGGGGGGGATGGGTTACCTTCTTTTATAATGAGGCACCCCGATGACAACCAGCTGCCTCCCTGGGGGTTACCTTTTGTTCGAACGTGATAGAAAAGGATCTGCAATACGGGCGGGTATCATCGCCATAATCAAAAAATATAATGAAACTGCCCGCACCTCCCCAGAAAGCCCTACTCTGGAATTTCTCACACCCCTCATGAAGGCAAGGTGTATTATCCCGATACTTTTTTCACTATGATATGTATAATGCGAATGCGATAAAATATGGAAACGACAAATGCGATGGAAGTGAAAGAGGCAGGGAACCGGGGAAACAACCTCCTTATGTCGGGGTTCCTTGCAGTGCTCGGATTCGGACTCATTCCAGAGATTCTCCGGGAGACTGAATTTATCAACCAGTTAGATGATATTATTCTGGTCCTCCTGGCAATCGTGGTCACCGGGTGGTACCTTTACGGGACTAACCGGTTCCAGAGATCACTCGTCCCCTTCGGACTGCTCATCATCGCCCTGGTAACCAAAATTGCTGCCCTCCCGATCGAGATCAACGATGTGGATGCTGCAGGCGATGAGTTCGGTGTTATCCCGTTGCTGATCCTGATTGTAATATTGTCAGGTTATATCCTGTACTCGTCAAGAGAATCGAATACCCGTGAAACCGGGCCAGTCCCGGCTTAATAAATAACTGGCATGTTCCCTCGAAGCTGGCGGATAGCCACAAGTCTTCGGCAGGAGATCATGCAGGGGTTCCCTGCTTTGCATCCCTCACCGATGCCGCAAAGATCCCGGTAACCACAAGAGCGAGCACGAACCCTGCATAGAATCCCGACGGGTAACCGGCAAGGGTGATAATAATGCCGGTAACGAATGGTCCTGCCGATTGCCCGATGTCCATAATGGAGGAGAGGGCTCCCATGGAGGCGCCGATCTCCTCTTTTTTTGCAATGTCCGCGACGTACGCACTGGTTGCAACGGTCGATAAGGACATTCCCAGCCCGAATGCGGCACTCGCAGCGAGGAACCCGATGAAGGTTCCCGCGAACGGGACAACTGCAACTGAACCCCCGGTGGTGAGCAATCCCACGATGATCTGCAAACGCTTGTCCACGCGGTCCGCGATCCTGCCAAAGAACGGCTTTGTTATCGCGATGATCAGTACCTGGATCGCAAAGATGATCCCGATCTCGTAGGCCTGGAAGTGGAGGGCGAAGAGGTAGACCGGCAGGAATGTCTCAAATGCGCCAAAGGCAAAATACGTCGCCATGTCCGCCATCGCGGTCGCTCTCAACCTGCGGTTGCCAACGAAAGTTACAAGACTCTCCTTGAACACGAGGAATCCAGGGATGTTCAGGGACCCGGGCTGTTCTTCGCGGTACTTCAGGATAAGGAAAAAGACAGGTACTGCCGCGAGGGCGGCTGCGACATAGACCATCCGGTACGGAATCAGGCCCGGGGTGAACGCGAAGAACGAAATGATGATCCCGCCGGCAAGGGGTGCAAGGGTACGCCCGATAAGGGTCGCGGACGAGTAACTGCCGAGCATCTGCCCTTTTGTCGCCGGAAACCGCTCGGCAATTATTGCAGAGACGACCGGCCCGAGAATGGCGGTAGCGGTGCCATGGAAAAACCGGACCGGTATCAGCCAGAGCGGATCGGCAATGAAGAGGTAGAGCAGCGGAGCGATCAGGAACACTGCGCCCGATGCGACGAGCAGGCGTCTTCTCCCGAGATGGTCCGACATCACACCGACAGGAAACGAGAAAAGAATCCCGGCAAGCGGCGATACTGCGGCGATGAGGCCGAGAACGGTATCGCCGGCGCCAAGTGCCTGCACGAAAAGGGGGAGCACCGGGTTCTTGGAGATTGTCGTTGAAAAAATGGCGAAGAACCCGATGAGGGAGAGGTAATACATCAGGACGCGATCAGGCCGGGCCTGCAATCCCGTCGTCTTGGTGTCTGGTGACATGGAACACTAGTACTGGGATGTACTGGTAAAAAAGTCAGATTAAAAAAACTGGCACAAGGTTCCGGCAGCGGTGTTGCCGGCAGGCACGATACTATGATTCCTGTTTGCCCTGTTTCAACAGGCTATCCATCTTCTTCGGATCGTACCCGAAGATAAACTGGTCCCCGATCTGGACGATGGGAGCCCCGAGATGCCCGGTCTTCTCGATTATCATGTCCCGGGCCTCGTCATTGGATGCGAGATCGATCTCCTCGAATTCAACATTCTTCTCCTTAAGATACGCCTTAATTTCGTGGCAGTTATGACACCGGGGCGTTGTATAAATTTTGGCCTTTGTCGCAGTTCCCTTCCCTGTGGTTTCGTTCGCTTTAGTCTCGCCTGCCCACGTCTTCTCGATGAATGTCTCACGTCCGGAATACTTCTTGTACATCTGGTACTCCCGGGGCTTCTTCGTCGCATAGTTCTGGTGGTAATCCTCGGCGGGCCAGAAGTTCGTGAAGGGCCGGATCTCTGTTGCGACGGGTTTTTCGAACTTCCCGGATTCGTCGAGCTTCTTCTTCGAGGCCTCGGCTGTCCGCTTCTGGCTGTCATCGTGATAGAATATCGCGGTCCGGTACTGGGATCCCTTGTCGGCAAACTGCCCTTCGTCATCGGTCGGATCGATCTGTGCCCAGAAGACGTCGAGGAGCTGATCGTAGGTGACTTTTTCAGGGTCATAGGTCACCTGCACCGATTCCAGGTGCCCGGTTGTGCCGGACGAGACCTCCTCGTATGTCGGGTTCTCTTTTGTCCCGCCGGTATACCCGGCCACTACTTCAGCCACTCCTTTGACCTGCTGGAACGGTTGCTGCATGCACCAGAAGCAGCCGCCTGCGAACGTCGCCTTCATCAGTTTTGTGTTCATGATTGTGTCCATGATAATCCTCCCTTGCCTCATCACCCAAATGTGAACGTGTACGCCCGCAGTCCCTGTCGAGCGATATCGAGTTCGAGCGTGTGTTCGCCGTAATCCATCCCGGCTACGAGCTGGTACAGTTGCTCGTCTTTTACCGTGGCAACCCCGCCGGTTAGATCAGGCCCGGCGATGTCGCCGGCCGGCTTGCCGTCCACCATGACACTCACATTCGTCGGGGTTGCTGCGCTCGCTACGAAGTAGACGTTTTTTGCATTGTAGCGGAAGATGACCGTGGCATTCCCGGTGGTCTCGGCGTACTGGTCGGTGAAATTCCACGTCCCTCCAAGATAGAGCGTGTTGGGAGAGACCGGGCCCGTCAGGACGAGTGACTGGATCCCCGATGCACCCTGTTTCCCGTTACCAAGGTACTGGTTACGGCCGCTGCCGAAGTAGGTCTCCGGGCTCTGGACCTTCGAGAAGTCTATGTTTACCACATCCGCAGGCGTCACCGTCGTGTTTGTGATGTTGATCCTGATCCCGAGCGCATCGACACGCTCCCGCAGGAGGTTCTGAATCTCTGTCTCGGTAGTATCGTAGTCGCCTTCACCGATGTGGCGCTGAACGATGAAACCGTCGATATCGATCAGGTAGTCCTCGGGCCAGTACTGGTTCCCGTACGAACCCCATGTCGCGTAATCATTGTCAAGCACGACCGGGTATTTGATGCCGAACTTCTGTACCGCCCGGCGGACATTGTCGATATTGTGTTCGAACTGGAACTCAGGGGTATGAACACCGATGATCTCGAGGCCCTGGTCGTGGTACTTTTCATACCACATGTTCAGGTACGGGATGGTACGCTCGCAGTTGATGCAGCTGTAGGTCCAGAAGTCGACAAGGATGACTTTCTTCCCGATCAGGCTGCCGATCGTAATGTTGTCGACGTTTACAAATCCCGAGGGTTTTGCTAGTTCAATTGCGTATGGGTAGAGTTTCGCTTTTTCTGCATTGATCGCCGTCCGGCTCCCGGGTGCGACGGCAGTCCCGGTGTAGGATTTGTTCGGGCTGAACTGTCCGAGGTACACGATGGCCCCCGCGATCAGGATCAGCGCGATTATGAGTGCAATGGTTCTTTTTTCCATCATGAACTCCCGAGAATGAAATTGTTGAGCACCGGCAGGTTTGCGACAAGGCTCAGCGTCTGCGTGAAGATCAGGATGCCGATGATGATCAGCAGGATACCGAACACGATGTTGACATACCCGAGTGCATTTGCGTATTTTGAAATCAGCGGTGCCGCCCGGGAGGCAAAGAGCCCGGTTATGATGAACGGGAGGCCGAGCCCGAGGGAGTACGCGAGGAGGAGTGAGAATGCGATGCCCGGCTGGGACGCCGCAAGGCCGAGGATGGCCCCGAGCGCAGCCCCGACACACGGTGTCCACCCGGCCGCGAACGCGACCCCGAAGAGGAAGGAAGTGACGTACTTCGATCGCTTCCCGGTGACATTAAACTTGTACTCTTTTTCAAGCCAGCCGAGCCGGATAAGCCCGGTCAGGTAGAGGCCAAAGAAGATGATGATGAGCCCTCCGGCCCGGGACAGCCAGACCTGGACGTCGTTTGCCACCGAAGTCAGGATTGTATTCAGGAGCACACCAAGAATGGAGAAAACGACCGAGAACCCGGCAACGAAGAGGATGCTCGCCGCGAAGATATCCCACCGCTTTGCTGCCCCTTCTCTTACCGAAGTGCCGGCAAGATAGGCAAGGAACCCCGGCACGAGCGGCAGGACGCAGGGTGCGAGGAATGAGACGATACCGGCTGCGAATGCGACGAGATAGGTGACTTCAACCACGGCAGAACTCCTCGTGTTGTTTAATCTCCCGCATGAGATCCCGGATCGGGGAATACGGTATCACCCAATGGGAACGGCCTTTATTATATTTTTCGGCGACTGGAGTTCCTCAGGCGGGTGGAAGTACCTGAAAAAGTCTGCGATTGATATTCATTGCATATTGAACTTTTTCTGAAAGACGAGTACGCAACTCTCTTGAACTCCCGCCGGAAATATGTATACATGGAAACCGCCGGAACAAAGGATGGGAATGGCCTCACCCTCCTTATTCTCTCCATCTCGCTTGCCACCTTCATGTCGGGTCTCGACGGCACAATAGTTAACATCGCCCTGCCGACCATCTCGGAAGCGTTCCACGTCTCTTCGAGCACGGTAAGCTGGGTCGCTACAGCGTACCTGCTCGTGATGGCGGGCTGTGTGCTTGTCTTTGGAAAGATTTCCGATATGATCGGTTTTAAGAAAGTATTCCTCTCGGGTTTTGTCATCTTCACGCTTGGGTCGTTTCTCTGCGGGATCCTGCCGGAGATCACCGGCGGGCTCTTCTCGCTTATCGGGTCACGCATCCTGCAGGCTGTCGGCGGGGCGATGATCAGCGCAATCGCCCCGGCCATGGTCGCTGCGTATATCCCGATGAAGCAGAAAGGAAAGGCGATGGGCATTGTCATGACGATGGCGGCGCTCGGGACCGCTCTTGGCCCGACTATCGGTGGCGTGCTGACCCAGTACCTCTCGTGGCACTGGATCTTCTTCATCAATGTCCCGGTCGGGATCATCGCCGTCCTGCTTGGCGCAAAGGTTATCCCGGAAGCGGTCGGCAGCCAGAAACTCGAAGGCTTCGACAAGATCGGCGCTGCGCTCGTATTCGTGGGCCTCGCCTCGCTCCTCTTCGTGGTCTCGGAAGGTGCATCCCTTGGCTGGACATCACCGGTTATTCTCGGACTGGGAGCATTTGCCATCATTACTCTCTCATGGTTCGTCTGGCACGAACTCCACCTTGCCGATCCGCTCCTCGACTTCAGCCTGTTCAGGAACAAAAATTTCCTGTTCACCAACCTCATCCTTTCGCTGGTGTTTTTCAGTTTCGCCGGGATCAACTATCTCCTGCCGTTCTACCTGAAGTACGTCCGTAACTTTGGTACATCCGATGCCGGTATCATCATGACCTCGCTCTCCTTTGCCATGATGGGTGCCGGGATCCTCTCCGGGATGTTGTACAACCGGCTGGGGCCAAAGGTACTTTGTATCGCTGCCGGCGCGTCGCTGACCGGAGGTTACTTCCTGATGACCCGCCTGCATATGGATACCCCTTCAGGTTATATCGTCGTAAGTCTCGCCCTGATCGGCTTTGGCCTCGGCCTGATGATAACCCCGATCTCGAACCTGATCATGAACTCGGTGACAAAGACGAAGCAGGGGATGATATCGAGCCTGACGAGCCTCGAGCGGTTTGCTCCTCTGACCCTCGGTATCGCTGCCTTCAACCTGATCTTCGTGCAGGGTGTCATCTCCATCGCCGGCGGTCAGGCAGTTACCAGAGCCTCTCCAGCGGAGCTCCAGGTGGGGGTGCTCGCATCAGGGTTCGATTTCGCGTTCCTTCTGTCGTTTGTACTCGGGATTGTTATTCTCATTCTGGCGTTTATCATCAGTGAGGAAGTGCATCCGGATTACCGGGAGAAGAAGGATGAGGAAGAGCCTGTTACCGGCATGCTATAAGAACCGGAAAGCAGGACAATCTTTTTTTCTTTAGTCTTGATTCTTACCCCCGATCCGGACGGTTATTCCCGGCAGACCGGTTGGTGATTAGTCCCCGCCCCACGCCTATGCATTCTTCCTCGATTTTGCTGACTACCTCGCCCCTGAAGAGGGCACCCCCACGGTGGATCCGTGACTAAAAATTCTCAATCCTCTTTGCCAACCCATTGCCTGAATAGGCCCTATGCGGAGAACCTACGCAAATTCGATCGAGTATAAAAATAGTATCGGTTGCCTGAACGACGCGATTCTTTCATTGTTGACAAACCCGTTGAAGCATGAAGGGCTCGGGAGTCTGGCGGCAGCGTGGTACACCGGGATACGATCGCATGGTTTGGATCCTGCCCGAAAGAATCGCATCCCGGATGTGGGTGCGTAACCCCCGGTCAGTTGATCCTCCGTATCCTCCCGTCAACTGTCACGTTCACCGGTTGCGGCAGTGACCCCACGTAAGAAACAAGGGCGTCGATATCGGTGGGCCCATAGGTCAGATTCGTTCCTTCCGTAAAAACCGGGTAACCCTCAGCACCCATGGCGAGGGACCCGACCATGGAAACGCTGTAGCTCGCGTTTTGGTCCAGAGGGATGCCGTGAATCTTTACTTCAGTCACCTTGCTGCCTGCCGGTTTTGCTGTATCGTAGGTATACACGAGTCCCGAGACGATGAGATTTGACGGGGGGAGCGGCTCCTGCCACTGCTCTTCAAGCGCCTGCAGGATCTGTTTCCCTGACATGGTCACCGACAGGACCGTCCCGGCCGCCGGCTGGACAGCATACAGGTCGCTCCAGGTAATATTTCCTTTCGAAACGTCAGCAAAAATGTTACCGGAAGTTTCAAATCCCACTTCCGTTTCCATTGCGGCCCGCTCCCCGTCCACGACAAGATCTCCCATGGCTGATTCCCCGGCATTGTCCTGAACCCGGGTTATATTGTGGGCAGCCATACTGATTACCTGGTTCTCCACCGGGCCAAGGACCTGTTCATCCTCTGCAAGGAACGCCGTGGCAGTGGGATCCGGGCTGGTGCCGGGAGGCTGATCCGCGTAGGTCGGGATAATCTGCGCTGATTTCCCTACGATATCATCGCTTGCCCGGTCGATGGTGAGATCGACATCTGCATACCCCCTGCTGTACATAAATGCCTGTGTGACGAGCACAGGTTTTCCGGCAGCATTGGTAAGGTAGGCGTTGGTGAACTCATGGGTATGGGCTGACAACACGACGTCGATATCCGGGTCGAGCCGGGGAACAATCTGGGTCACCCGCCCTTCCACCGTTCCGTTTGCCTGGGTGGGACCATCGTAAGGTGCCTGGGTCCCGCCTTCGTGGAGCAGGACAACGATCGCATGAATCCCCTGTTTCTGGATCACCGGAACATATCGGTTTATGGAATCGGCTTCGTCAAGGAAGGTCACTCCTTGGACATTCGCAGCAGTCGTGAGGTTAGGAGTTGTCATCGTTACTGCACCGATGAATGCAATTGGTACCCCGCCAACGTTCCTCACCGTATAGGGTGGAAGGATTGGCGTGTTGTTGGCAGTCCAGACCACATTTGAACAGACATAGTCGAATTTCGCGCCGGGATACGGATTGACGAGATGGGTGATATTTGTTGCCCCATTTCCCCCGTTTATTTTTCTCATCAGTTCCGGTATTCCCTGATCGAACTCTTGGTTGCCCAGCGTCGCAACCATGTTGCAGGAAACATTCGGGGAGTCCGATCCGATGGTGCAGTACTGGTTGGCAAAGCTGTTGAAGAACAGCATCGACGGTTCGTCGAGAAGCAGCCCGGATGCGGGAGGAGACGACCCGACAACATCCCCGGGGATGGCAATGATAGTGCCATCTGCATTCGCTGACGCAATCGTCGATTTGAGATAGGAGGCGAGTACCGGCGCACCCCCGACAGAGCGGTTATTCAGCATCTGTCCCGGGGTCATGTGCCCGTGGAAATCGTTCACTGCGAGAATTTTTACGTGGACTGTCGGGCTTGAATGCGATGCCGGGACAGGCCCGGGAAGATACCAAAAGAAAAAAACCGCTGCGAGTATGAGAACACAGATAATGCAGAACCCTGAGAGAATCTGCATCTTGGTCGGGATCCTTTCCCGCTGGGAACCTAGTGCCATTGTATTGAATTTTAGTGCACGATCACTTAACTATTGAGTTCGCCGTAGGGACCGTGGTGATCGTAATACAGGATCCTTTAAGATTCCAACCGGAGAAATGGATGCTGCTATGGGGATTCGAACCCCAGTCGCGAGCGTGAGAGGCTCGCATGATTGGCCGGACTACACTATAGCAGCAATTGCCCACTAAAATGGGCGATGAGGTTACTTATACTTTTTTACCGTGCACGACAGGACGTAAGGCTCACACAACATAGGGAATGAGTGCAGCCTTTACATCCCGCTTGTACTGCAGGTATTCCCCATCGAACTTCTCGGTCAGGATCTCCTCTTCGGATTTGATTTTGATCCAGATCGAGAGGATACCGATTGCGAGAGCGACAAACGCGAAGAGTTCGCCGATTGCGATCGCCGCTCCTACGAATGCGATGAGGATACCGGTGTACATCGGGTTCCGCACGATCCCGTACGGGCCGGTCCTGATGATCTGGTGGCCGACCTTGACCTGGACCATGCTGCTCCAGTATTTGCCGAGGTGATGCCGGGCCCAGGCGGAGAACCCGAGCCCGGTGATGGTGAGAATGATGCCGGCGATCCCTGCAAAGGGGGTATCGGGAACGACGCGGAAAACTAAGGCTTCCGACCCGAAACTGGCGAGAACGATCACGAGTATCACGGCAATGACAATAACGACGATCGATCGCTGGATGTACGCAAAAGATCTTCGTTCGACCGGTGCCCCGCCGCAGAGTGCAGGGATGTAGAGGTACGCGAAAAAAATGATCCAAATTCCTGCTATGATCGGAAGGTAAATCTGCATGGTTTTCTGGGCTCCTTCCGCCAGGCATCGTCAGCCGTGCTATGCTTTATCAGCAAAAGGCCCTGCCAGTCTGGCGTGAATACGACTTTGTCTTTGGTTGCAGTTCAGCAATAATGTTTCTCAGAACCGATGATGTTTCATGAAAAATAATCAAGGTGCATTAACCTCGTTGTCCGGCCACCCGGGCAAAATGGAACGTTCGTTTTCTTTCCTTCCTGAATCTGGCAGTTGTGTAATAAACAACTATATCTCGGTCGTGCGGCGAATAATATAGGAATGAGTAGTCTTGAGGAACAAATAAAAGAGCTCGAAGACGAGCTCGTCAAAACCCCGTACAACAAGGCTACGTCAAAGCATATCGGCAGGGTAAAGGCAAAGATCGCGCGGCTCCGCGACGAAGCGGTCAACCGTGCGATGAAAGCCGGCGGTGGCGGGGAAGGCTACTCGGTCAAGAAGTCCGGTGACGCGACCGCTGTGCTCGTCGGTTTCCCTTCGACCGGTAAAAGTACACTTCTCAATAAGCTCACCGGTACCGCAAGCGCCGTCGCCGCATATGCGTTCACCACCCTCACGGTCGTTCCCGGCGCGCTCGAACACAAGGGCGCAAAGATCCAGCTCCTCGATATTCCCGGTTTGATCGCGGGGGCTGCGATGGGGAAGGGCCGGGGCAAAGAAGTCATCGCTGTCGTGCGCGGCGCCGACGTCATCATTATCCTCGTCGACGTTTTCAACGAGCGACACTTTGATGTGCTCATCAAGGAGCTCTACGATGCAGGAATACGGATCAATGTCCGGAAACCGGATATTACCATCAAGAAATCCTCGATGGGCGGTATCCGGCTCAATGCGGTCGGGACCCTCGATCTCGACATCGAGGAAGTCCGGTCCATCCTTGCCGAGAGCAAGATGATGAACGCCGATATCCTCATCCGTGGGAATGCAACGCAGGACGATCTTATCGATGCGGTACAGGGCAACCGGGTCTATATCCCTGCATTCATTGCGGTGAACAAGGTTGACCTGGTGGACAAGGAGCGGTACCTGGAGATCGAACACGATATTGCAAGGAGGTTTGGCAGCCAGCCGATCATGATATCGGCAGCCGCGGGCTATCACCTTGAAGAACTCAAGGATGCGCTTTACGACAGCCTCGGGTTTATGCGCGTGTATCTCAAACCCGTCGGCGAAGAAGCGGACCTCGAAGAGCCATTGATCGTCAGGAAATGGAGTACGGTCGAAGACGTCTGTAACAAGCTCCATCGTGAGTTCGTCCAGAAGTTCCGGTACGCGAGGATCTGGGGAAAGTCAGTCAAGCATCCCGGCCAGAGAGTCGGGATTACCCACAAGCTTGCCGATAGTGACTTGCTTACGATCATCGTCGAGCATTAGTACTGAATCTCTGCGCCGCAGGTTTCGAAGATCGCTGTAATATCAGAAAGTAAAATATATAATTCTGCAAATCATTCTTTTCATTGTAAGAGTCGATCATATCCGCGTGTTGCTTTGCACCAGACCTCTGGGAAGGATTTTTGTTTATGACTAATGCGTGCAACAGCTGAAAAACCGGCTTTGCATTCGAATAATCCTTTAAACGTGCAGCCCGGATTTAGGAGGGATTCACCAGTGTGTCTGGTTACAAAAAAGTGCCCGTAATTCATGGTCGACTGGCCGTTCCGGACGATGATCCCGGATCACGGCAACGGATGGGTGAGGATAGTAACCGGCTGTCTGCAGATCGCCATCCGGAACTACGAATGTGTGCTGCGTGCACAAGGTCTATATTCCCTGATCATTATATGGGGTTCGATTAATGTTGGGGAATAATATGATAGAAGAAATTGGGAACAGTCATGGGACCGGGAACGGGGTCTGCACTCGTGAGGATCAGTTTACGGTACTTGTGAACGGAGTCGACCATCTTCTGTTCTCCACAGACGGATCGGGAAATTTTACGTATATTAGTCCCGAAACCGAGGCGATCCTTGGCTATTCACCAAAAGAACTCTCCGAAAAAAATGTGCTGTCCCTGATATCACCCCTGGATCGGGACCGGCTTGACCAGCGGATGGCCGGGGTTATTATCAGTTCATCCCCGCTTGACGTGAGGCTCGTGCACAAAGACGGTTCCCTTATTTCTGCCCGGTCCGTTGTGCGGAACCCGGCTGGTGTGGAAAAGATTGACGATACGTTTGGAAAGATCGGTGATCCGTGCGGGTGGGACCGGGATACTCCGGACAGTAAAGACCGTGACTATACAAAAAAAATCATAGAGCGATCGGGAGATGGCATCTTTCTGTTCGATTCATCGGCAAAAATTATCGAGTGGAACCCTGCGATGGAACTGGTGACCGGCCTACCCCCGGATCTGGTCCTCGGCAAATCCTCCAAAGAGATCCCCGGGATAATAGTGCCTGAAAGGGATCCTGCCGGTGGATCCCCAGGATCGGGAATCCTGTATTTGCCGGGTACGGGTGGATCAGGCGTTACCGGCACTATACAGGAGATTGATTTCAACCGGCCGGACGGGATGCGGTGCATCATGGAGTGCCTGCCCCTTGTCATTCCTGAAGATGATGGGATTATGCGGGGAGGAATCCTCCGGGATATAACGGAGCGGAAACGCCGGGAAGAAGCCCTTATTGCGGCAAACAAGAAACTCAACATCTTAAACAGCATCACCCGGCACGACATCAACAACCAGCTGACGGTATTTACCGGGTACCTCGCCCTGATGGAAGACAATAAGTGCCCCGTGTCCCCTGCGGATGTCGTGAAGATCCTCCAAGGGGCTAACAGCAAGATCCAGCGGATCATAAAATTTTCAAAAGAGTACCAGGACATCGGCGTCCAGTCCCCTACATGGCAGAACCTGTGGGGGGTTATCACCTCTGCTCGCATGGTCATCGAGGCAAAGAGCGTAAAAACAACGGTCGATCCTGCCTGCCGGGAGATCGCAGTGTTTGCCGACCCGATGCTCGTCAAGGTCTTTTACAATCTCATTGACAACACCCTCCGCCACAGCGAGAAGGCAACGGAGATCCGTTTTTCCAGCAGCCGGGAAAATGAAGGGCTTAAAATTATTTACGAGGATAACGGGGTCGGGATCTCCGATGAAGTACGGCCGACCCTTTTCCAGCGGGGCAAGGGGAAAAATACCGGCTATGGTCTCTTCCTGATCCGGGAGATTCTTGCCATCTCCGGTTTCACTATCGAAGAGAAAGGGGAGAACGGGAACGGTGTCCGGTTTGAAATTTTCATCCCCCGCGAGTCATGGAAACCGGCCGAAAAAGAATTCTCACCCTCTGATATCCCATGATCCCCGGTGGCCTGTAATCCCGTTGCAGGCAGTGTTCTTTTAGTTAGTATCAGGATATTTACCCTGAAGGGTTTATGGCTTCTTCAATTACATCGAGAGGTGCCTCTGTTTTTACCCCATAACCGGAAAAATGTGTCCGGGTCGCAGGATAGCCTGCGTCACGGATACGGGTGAGAAGAGTTGTAATGTCCGGTGGCGAGCAGTTGTAGAATTTTGCCAGCCGGTGGTAATCGTAATGGCTCGAAGTTGGCAGTTCTTCTTTGCAGGTTTCGATGAGTTTTGTCAGTACCTTTTTTGTCCCAAGCTCCATTCCCGGGAGTTTTTCCTGCATAAGCCCGAGGGTTTCTGTATTCTGGATCCCGCCGAGCCAGAGCGGTCCGATCGGCTGGAGTGGTTCACCGCAACGGGGACAGGTCCGTTCCTGGGGGAACATCCCGTGCTCCTCTTCCCGGTACGGGCACTTCCTGCACTGGTGGACAAATCCTATTCTTTCGAGGGTTTTGTCAGCGGCTTCTGCACCCCTGAGCAGCCGCAGGTGGAGCCGGTCGAAGTGCTCCCGGGCAAAACAGAAGATCGGCTCGATGCCCCGGTCGTATTTGATCGTCTCGCGAACGACAAAACCGAGCAGGATTCGGAGGCCTACCTCGCTGTGGTACTCGGTGTTCATCGGCTGGGCGAAGTACCGGCGTTTCCCGGCTTTGAGGTGAGCCCCGCACAACGGAGCCGTATCGGTAGCGGTGACCGAGAGAAATCTCCGGGTGCCCCGGACACCGGCATCGACAAACGGTGCAGGGGTGCCGAACGGGTCGAGATCTACGGCATCGAATGCCCGTTCGGAGAGAAGTGCATTGGCGTCGCCCTGAACGATCTCTACCGGCAGATTGAACCGGGCTGCATTCTTCCGGATGAGTTCGATGGCTTCCGGTTCGCGGTCATTGATGGTAACAGGGATCCCGCATTCGTTTGCCACACGCAGGCCCCGGACCCCGGTAGCCCCCATCGCATCGAGATATTCGGAGGGTTCCACGGCCGAGAGGAGCAGGATCGTTGCGTCCCGGTTCAGCTCCATGCGCCGGTTAAAAAAGATCGCGGCAGAACCCGGGGGAAATTGCGTTGCGTTATCCTGTGTCGGAATACAAAACGTTGTCCTGCCTTCCGATATCTCGGTCAAATCCATGGTTTTCGTGTCTTGAAAAAAAGGGCGTTTGAGAGTCTTATACCTTCCCCGAACTATGTAAACAGATGAAAATCCTGTTGTCACGGGTCATCTCCCGGGCCTCTTAAAACCAAAAACTTATCCAGTTTCCTCTTCAATTGGTATGAGCAGGGCGAGTGGCTTAGCCCGGACATAGCGTCAGCCTCCTAAGCTGAATGCCGGGGGTTCAAATCCCCCCTCGCCCGTCCAAAAGCATTTTCCCGTGTGCACAAGCCGACATTTTTCGTGCATTTTAATAGTCGGCCAGCCAGATGAGATCTCCAATGAGTGCTGCAGGATTTTTTGCGATCACCCGCCCGGTTAATTCTGTTGTTGCTGGCATCGCGGCGATCGTCGCGTACCTGATCGCAACCGGCACGGTACTACCCGCAGCATTTCTCCTGTTCATTATCGTTGCCCTGGTTACAGCAGCCGGCAATATTATCAACGACTATTTCGATGCAGATATCGATGCTGTTAATCGCCCGGACCGCCCCATCCCCTCGGGTGCTGTCAGCAGGATTGCAGCCCGGGATTTTGCAGTTGTCCTGTTCCTCGCAGGAATCCTCGTCAGCTTCTTCACCAACCCGCTCTGCATCGCGATCGCGGTCTTCAACTCATTCCTCCTCTTCGGCTATGCCGCGCGGTTAAAAAGCCTCCCGCTGTACGGCAACCTCACAGTCTCTTATCTCTCTGCGAGCATGTTCCTCTTCGGTGGCGCCCTGGCAGGATGGAACGGCCTTGTCCATATGATCCCGATAGCGGTAATTACGTTTTTTGCCATGCTCGCCCGGGAACTCTTCAAGGCGGCCGAGGACGTCGAGGGCGACCGTGCGGGGGGAGCAGACACGTTTCCTGTTCGGGCGGGCATCCCGGCAACGGCACGACTTGCGTTTACCTGTGCGGTCTTTGCCGTTGCCGCAAGCATCATTCCTTACCTGTGGTGGGGGCCGGTCTATCTTGCCGGGATCGCGATCGTGGACGCCGTCATAATAATCGCGGCATTCCGCGGGCTATCCTGCGCCACGCCGGAATGCGTAAAAACATCCCGGGCCTCCACGTTCCTGAAAGCCGGATTTTTTGCATCCCTCGTCGTATTCACCCTGTCCGCCTTGTTCCTGTAACATTTTCGTTACGACGGAGCCATCCCAAAACCGATGAGCAACAAGTTTATCCCCTGACCGTACCTCATCTTTCCTGAGGGATCAATGCCTACGCCGACCGTCTTCCAGAAAGGCGACACATTTTTCGCGCAGAAAGGGACGTATTTTGAAGGAAACGTAAAGATCGACGGGAACTTTGTCGTACCCGCCCATACGCATTTCTGGGGAAAACTCACCGTGACCGGCACGCTCGAACTGGGCCCGAGGTCAAGCGTCGCCCTCCAGATCGACTGCTGGAACGCGATCATCGGTAGCCAGTCGAAGATTAAGGGCCCGATCGTTGCTCATGGCGACGTTACGGTGCTCGATCACGCGATCGTCCACTCGATCAAGGCTGGCGGGAAAGTCATCCTGCGCCCGGGAGTCTCTGTCGGCGATGTGACAAGTGAGGATACGATCATCATCCACGGCAAAATCAAAAGCGGAAAATTAGTTGGAAAGAATATGAAGGTCATCGGGAATTGATGCCGGATCGATCCCGATCGAAGCCACTTCATATACATCGGGCCATTCGACGAGCGTCTCGACGCACCCTTCTTTTAACGTGACAACGCCCATAACGACAAGACCCATCTTGTCTGCCATATCGATCCCCTCGATCACTTCCGTGAGGCAGCCTACCCCGATAAGCGCCTTGGGCCGGTATTTCTTGACCATCCGCTTGATGAATGACGAACCGGGCACGATAAAAACCCGGTATCCCATCTTCTCGAGCATAGCCCGGGCTTCGCCGACCGTGCACCGGCCGCAGGCGCTGCACTTCAACCCTTCAGGAGTGAGATGGGCAGGGCACTGCGATGACCTGAGGCACTGGGGCATGAAGATCGCCCGTTCCGTGACCGGAATGCGTTCGAATGCGGCCTTGTTCATCGCGTTATGCAGTTTGATAAAAAATGCAAGCATCTCCCGGTCTTCCAGGCCGATAAGACGGAACATCGCTTTCATCAGCCCTTCGAGAAGGGCAAGTCCCGCGCGAAGGGTTCTTGGGAAATAGAGCCTGCCTGTTTTTATGGAATAGAGCGAGATAATGACGAGAATAAACGCGATAATTACCGCGCTCGCTATGATGATGACGGTTGCCCAGCCGATGAGATACAGCAGGGAATTCAGGGTGGTAAAATCGATTTCCATGGGTGGGTTATACGGTGATTATTTGACGCTGCGCCGTGATAAAAGTGCGTTGATATCGAGCGGATGACGTAGGACGCCGCTTTCCGTGATGACGGCGGTTACGAGCTTGATCGGGGTTGCATCGAACCCGAAGTTCATAACTCCTGCACCCTCCGGTACGAACGTGCGGTTGCCGATCGTCGTGACCTCGTTTCTCCCGCGTTCTTCGATAATAACGTCCCGCTCGCTGTTGTTCGCATCGAACGTGGAACGCGGCGCTGCCACGTAGAATGGAATCTCGTGATGGCGGGCGGTGATCGCGTGCGTATACGTGCCGATCTTGTTGAAGACTGCGTCGTGGGTTATCCGGTCGGCTCCGACGATCACGGCATCGATTTTTCTCGTGCGCATGACGTGCGCTGCCATGGAATCGGTGATCACGGTCACATCGATGCCGTCATGGGCGAGTTCCCATGCGGTTAATCGTGCTCCCTGAAGGAGCGGGCGTGTCTCGCAGGCGACTACCTTCACGTTCTTTCCCATCTCTACTGCTGACCGGATTACTCCGAGCGCGGTTCCCCATGAAGAACAGGCAAGCGCACCGGCATTGCAGTGGGTCAGAACCGTACATTTGTCGGGCAGGAGTTCCGCGCCATACTTGCCGATTGCATGGCAGCATTCGGTGTCTTCCCTGGCAATGGCATCGGCTTCGGCGATGGCGAGAGCCCTGGCGGTGCCGGTGCCCAGCTCTCCCGTAATCCTGGAGAGAACTCGGTCTATCCCCCATGCGAGGTTGATTGCGGTCGGCCTTGTCGACCGGATGATCTCGGCATCCCTACGCACAGCCGCCATAAACCGCGCCGGATCCGTCTCTCTGCAGAGCGTGGCGGCGAGTGCGACTCCGTATGCCCCGGCCACGCCGAGGGCAGGTGCGCCGCGGACTTCAAGCCGGCGGATGGCAGTTGCCCATCGCTCAATATCTCTGCATTCAACTATCCTGTACTCGTTCGGGAGCAGGGTCTGGTCTATGTACCGGATGCTGCCCGCCCCGGCATCCCACCAGAGGGTCCTCTCCTCGTTCACGCTGACCTCAGTTTTACCGCATCGATATATGCCCGCATTGCAGCCGATCCCCCGGAGGCAACGCAGTCGGGAATGTCACGGGGAGCAGAGGCAGTGCCGGCGATATAGATCCCGGGCCGGATCGTTGCGACCGTGTTGACGGCCTCATTTGCGGACCGGAAAAACCCTGTTTCTTCAACGGGTATTCCCAGTTTTTCTGCGATAACCGAACTGTTTTCCGCGGGACCAAGACCCACTGAGAGGACGATGAGATCCGGGTGAAGCACCCTGACTTCCGATGTCTCAGAATTCTCTACCTGGATGGTCATTCCCTTCCGGTTCAGGATCACGTCCGAGGGCATCCCGCGGAGGAACTTTACCCCGGCCGCCTTCGCCCGCTCGTAATACTCCTCGTATCCCTTGCCGTAGGCCCGGACATCCATGTAGAAAATGGTGACATCAATGTCCGGCTGCTTTTCCTTGATCAGCATCGCGTTCTTCATCGCCTGCATGCAGCAGACGCAGGAACAGTATGGCTTGTCTATCGGCATGTCGCGGGAACCGACGCACTGGATGAAGAAGATACTCTTTGGTGTCCTGCCATCGCTTAGACACCTGATTTTCCCACCGGTCGGGCCGCTCGCGTTGATCATCCGCTCCAGTTCGAGGCTCGTAATGACATCGGGGTAGACAAGGTGGCCGAACTGGGGCTTGCCGCTCGCGTCGTACACGTTGTAACCGGTCGTGATTACGATGCTCGCCGCATCGATGGTGATGATCTTCGCCTCATCCTCATGTTTGATCGCCCCGGGACCACAGGAGTCGTAGCAGAGGCCGCACTCGATGCAGTGTTCATTATCTTTTACAACGATATCGGGAACTGCCTGGGCATGGGGCTTGTAGATCGCTTTCCTGACCCCGATACCGGCATCGAACCGGTTGTAGACTTCGACCGGGCAGATCTGGATGCAGTCTCCGCACCCGGTACATGTCTCCTCGTCTATGTATCTTGGGTGCTTTTTTACCGTCACCCTGAAGTGGCCGACTTCGCCTTCGATCGTCTCGACTTCCGTGCAGGTGTGGATCGTGATATTGGGGTGCCGGGCCACGTCTACCATCTTCGGGGAGAGGATACACATCGAGCAGTCGTTTGTGGGAAACGTCTTGTCCAGCTGGGCCATGTGCCCGCCGATGGACGGCTCGCGCTCGATGAGGTGCACATGGATGCCGTGACCGGCGAGATCGAGCGCCGTCTGGATGCCGGTAATCCCGGCCCCAATGACCACGACGTTACTCATGGGTTGCATACTCCTTTGCGAGTTCGATATACGAGGCTGCGTTGGCGAGGATATGGTTCTCCTGCGCCTCGGTCGCCTGCTTGATGACCTTACCCGGGACACCAACAACGATCGATTGAGCGGGAATGTCAGCGCCCTCGGTCACGACTGCCCCGGCCCCTATCATCGATCCTTCACCAACCTTTGCTCCGTTCAGCACAATCGCACCCATTCCTACAAGAACACGGTCTCCGATACTGCACCCATGGAGAATAGCGCCGTGGCCGACCGAGACATCCTTCCCGAGAGTAACCGGGAACCCTTTGCTCGTGTGCACCACGCAGTTGTCCTGGATATTCGAACGGTCACCGATCGCGATCCGGTCCTTGTCGGCACGGACGACAGCACCGAACCAGATCCCCACATCGTTTCCGATCGTGACATCGCCGATAACCGTTGCATTCTTCGCAACGAAAAGCGGCTTACCGGTGATCCGAACATCCATACGCATAATAACATAGAAAATTAAGAACCAAAAGGCATGAAGGTTATGGTAGGGGGCACCTTCGATCCCCTTCACGACGGGCACAAACGGCTCCTGAGCCGGTCGTTCGAGATCGCCGGGCCTTCCGGGCATGTGGTCATCGGCCTGACCACCGATTCTTTTGCGAGCCGGAAAACCCATCCGATCCGCCCGTTTGCGGAACGGAGAGCAGATCTCGAGCACTATATTGCAGACCGGGGCTATGTAACCCCGTGGGCCGTAGAACCACTCATCGACAGGTTCGGCTCCGCGCTCGACGCTGATTTCGATGCTATCGTCGTTTCTGAAGAGACGCTTCCTGTTGCGGTGGAGATCAACAAGCTCCGCAGGGAAAAGGGAATGAGAAAAGTGGATATCCACCAGATCGTCTGCGTGCTTGCCGAGGACGGGCGCTGGATCTCGAGCACGAGGATCTACCGGGGCGAGATCGATGTTCACGGAAAGATGATCAGATAACGTTTTTAAAAACGCAAAAAATGCTCATCTGATTTCAGATGATGTGGCTCGTGATGTCTTTTGTTATCAGCCAGTCGCAGTAATGGCACCTCAGCCCCTTGGGAAGCACTTCAAACTTGCTCTCGATCGGCTCGTTGGTATTCGAGATGCAGCCGGGGTTCGGGCACTTGACGATGCCGACGATCTGGGATGGGATCTCGACACCCTTTTTCTCGCAGACCTTAAAGTTCCTGATAATATTGATGGTTGCCCGGGGCGAGATCAGCGCGATCCGGTCGACCTCCTCTTTCGAGAGCTCCCGGTTGGTGAGCTTGACGATGTCCTTGCGCCCCATATCCTTACTCTGGACGTTGGTTGCAATCGAAAGCGCTTCCTGCGTCGTGCCGGTTATCCCGAGGATCTTCACGACATTCAGGGCTTCACCGCTGTCGATGTGATCGATCACGGTCCCGTTTTTGATCCTGCGGACGAGGAGCCCCTCGTTTTCGACTTCTTCCGGTCGCTTCATTGCATCACCTTCATGAGCATCGCCATTCTCACCGGGACGCCGTTTTTCGACTGCTCGAAGTACCGGGCATGGGGCGAGTCGTCGACCCGGGGGTCGATCTCGTCTACCCGGGGGAGAGGGTGGAGGACGATGAGGTGTTTCTTTGCACCGGCAAGGAGTTCGGGGGTAATCTTGTAGCTCGACGCGACATTGAAGTAGGACGCCGAGTCCGGGAACCGCTCACGCTGGATCCTCGTGAGGTAGAGCACGTCGACAATATTGATCACATCGCTGATATCGTCGTGTTCGACAATCTCGAGTCCCTTGTCCCTGAGATCCGCCGCGAGCGTTCCCGGCAGTTCGAGGCCCCGGGGAGAGACCGTGTGGAGCCGTGCTCCATAGAGGGAGAGTGCGGAGGCAAGGGAGTGGGCGGTCCGGCCATACCGGAGGTCACCGACAAGCGCGATATCGATCCCGTCGATGGGCATCGACTGGCGGATCGTATACAGGTCGAGAAGCGTCTGCGAAGGGTGCTGGCCGGCACCGTCGCCCGCGTTGATGACCGGTACGGTGGCGAACTCGGCGGCAAGCCGAGCCGCTCCTTCCCGGGGGTGACGGATAACGATGGCATCCGCATATCCGCTCACGACCCTGACCGTGTCCGCAAGGGTTTCCCCTTTTGCCATGGAACAGGCTTCGACGCTGCCAACGGAGATCGAAGTGCCGCCCAGCCGTGCGATGGCAGACTCAAAGGACATTCTCGTCCTAGTACTGGGTTCGAAAAAGAGCACCGCAAGAATTTTGCCGTATAAGGCATTTTTATCATATTTTTTACTGTCGATCTGACGCGCATGGTCGAGCATGCGGTCGATCTCGTTCCGGTCAAAATCGCCGATGGATATGATATGCTGCGTTGCCACCCCTCCTGGTGTATATACAAAGGTAGGATGTCCCGGACTAATTATCTATCCTTCGGGCGGCGGACCGGAGACGTCCGACCACTTCAACTATCTGATTCTGCCTGCCAGTATTGTATACCCCGGGTTCGCTGAAGGATTCACCCGTGAGATATCTACAGGAATGATATTATCGGATGATTACGCACACTGTACCAGCATCAACAAGGTTTTTCTGGGGTTGATTTGGTGGAACATATTCCCATTGCGCGACCTGCGCTTGGCCAGGATGAGATTTCGGCGGTTACCGAGGTTCTTGAATCGGGGATGCTTGCCTCGGGAGAGCGTGTTCTTGATTTTGAACGGAAATTCGCTGATTACTGCGGGACGACGCATGCAGTCGCGATCAACAACGGCACCGCGGCACTCCATGCTGCCCTTCTTGCCGCGGATATCGGCTATGGTGACGAAGTCCTCGTCCCGGCCTTTTCGTTCATAGCCACCGCTTCGGCTGTCTCCATGTGCGGGGCGAAACCCGTTTTTGTCGATGTCGACTCCCGGACCTTCAACATCCTCCCTTCCCAGATCGAGGAGCGGGTCACCCCGAAAACAAAGGCAGTTATCGGTGTCCACCTTTTCGGCCAGCCTTTCGATATCGAAGCCGTGCAGCAGGTCTGCGAGAGGCACAGCCTCAAACTCATCGAGGATGCGGCCCAGGCTCACGGTGCCCAGTATAAAGGCCAGAGGGTCGGGGCGTTCGGGCACTTCGGCTGTTTCTCGTTCTATGCGACAAAGAATATGATCACCGGGGAGGGTGGCATGGTCACGACGAGCGAGAAAGCGTACAACGAGCGTCTCCGGCTGATTATCAATCACGGGCAGAGCGAGAAGTACCTTCACACCCGGATCGGGTATAACTACCGGATGACCGATATCGCTGCGGCGATCGGTGTCGTCCAGCTCAAAAAACTCGAAAAATTTAACCTCCGCCGCAGGAAAAACGCCGAGTATTATGATACCCACATTTCGGTAAAAGGCCTTGAACTCCCTAAAGTCGCAGATGGGGTTCACCATGTCTATCACCAGTATGTCGTCCGCCTTACGGATGAATTCCCCCTGAAACGGGCTGATTTTATTGAATACCTGAAAGCAAAGGGAATTGGTTCGGCAATCCACTACCCGATCCCAATTCAGCGCCAGCCGGTATATGCCCTGCAAAACGACCCTGACCCCTGCCCGGTCGCAACCGCCCTCTCCTCGTCCGTTCTCAGCCTGCCGGTCCATCCCCTCCTCGACAGCAAGGAACTTGCCTATATCTGCGACACGATAAACAAGGTGCAATAAATGGACGTCGGAGTTATCGGTGTCGGGGCGATGGGAAGAAACCACGTCCGTGTCTATTCCGAATTAAAAAGCGTGAAGTCTCTCGGCGTTTACGATGTCAACGCCGAAGCGGCACGCGAAATCGCCGGGCGGCTGGGGGCTACTGCGTATTCATCGATGGAGGAGCTTCTCGCCAATTCCGATGCCGTCAGTGTCTGCGTGCCCACGCAGTTCCACGAAAAGACTGTCAGGGATGTTTTTGCGGCTGAAAAATCAGTGCTTATCGAGAAGCCGATCTGTGCTACATCAGCAGAAGCGGTTTCTTTGATAAAAAATGCCCCGAAGGATATCACCATTGGTGTCGGCCACATCGAACGGTTCAACCCCATCGTTGAAGAGATCCGGAAGATTGTCGACAAGCCTCTCTATGTCGAGATGAAACGGCACAACCCGGCGTCCGCCCGGGTCACCGGGAGCACGGTCGTCGAGGACCTGATGATCCACGACATCGACATTCTGCTCACCACGTTCTTCAACAAACCTGAAGAGATCCGGAGCGCAGGCAATGCAGATGTCTGCAGCGTGCTGATGAAATGCGGCAGCGTCCCCATCTCCCTCTCGGCAAGCCGGAAATCGTCCAAGAAGATCCGGATGATCTATGTCGAGGAAGAGGAGTTCACCATCGAAGGGGATTTCATGACCCAGGAAGTAACGATCTACCGGAAGCCGGGGAGGTACCAGGTTGAGGACGAGCGGTACGTACAGGAGAATATCATCGAGAAGGTGATGGTCAACAAGCTCGAACCTCTGAAACGCGAGCTCAGCACCTTTATCGAATGCGTGGCGAATCACCGCCCGTTCCCGATAACTCCCGAACAGGCGATCCAGAACCTGCGCATCTGCGAAGAGATCTGTGCGGGGCTGAAATAAGGGATGTCCATGGCGCTCGAAGATCTTATTGCAAAACGAGGCCCGATTAAGAAGATCGGTGTAATCGGGATGGGATATGTCGGCATCCCCGCTGCGGCCCTGTTTGCGGACTCTCCCGTTTTCGATCGCGTTTACGGGTTCCAACGGGACTCCCCATCGTCCGGTTACAAGATCGCGATGCTGAACCGGGGCGAGAGTCCGCTCAAGGGCGAGGAACCAGGACTCGAAGAACTCCTGCAAAAGGTGGTCGGAGCCAAAAAGTTCGAATGCACTTCGGATTTCCCGAAGATCGCGGAGCTCGACTCGGTGACGCTCTCGATCCAGACCCCGTTCCTCTCGAAAGAGGATCTCCTCCCCGATTTCTCCGCGTTGAAAGAGGGTCTCCAGCAGGTCGCAAAATACATGAAACCGGGCATCCTCGTGGTGCTCGAATCCACGATCACGCCAGGAACAACTATCGGTTTCGCCAGGGAAATTCTTGAAGCGTCCGGTCTCCGGGCCGGGACCGATTTTGCGCTCGCCCACGCTCCCGAGCGGGTGATGGTGGGAAGGCTGATCCGGAACATCCGCGAGCATGACCGGATAGTTGGTGGGATCGACGATGTCAGCACAAAGCGTGCAACCGAGCTCTATTCCCCGGTCCTCACCCTCGGCAAAGTTATCCCGATGACATCGACCGCAGCGGAGGTAACGAAAACTGCGGAGAACACGTTCCGCGACCTCCAGATAGCAGCGATCAACGAGCTCGCCCTCTACTGCGAAGCGATGGGGATCAATGTCTACGATGTCAGGACCGGTATTGACAGCCTCAAGGGAGAAGGGATCACGCGGGCCATGCTATGGCCGGGTGCGGGGGTCGGCGGGCACTGCCTGACGAAAGATACTTACCATCTCGAACGCGGGGTGCGGGTGCTGGGAAAAGAGCAGCTCGATTACCCTGAGAATGAACCCTCCCTGTTCGTTCTCGCCCGCCACATCAACGATTTCATGCCAAAACACATGGTCCGGCTGACGCTGGACGCCCTGAAACGGGCCGGGCGATCGCCGAATGGAGCGAAGATCGCGCTCCTTGGATGGGCGTTCCTCTCGAACTCCGATGATACCCGAAACACGCCCTCGGAACCGTACCGCGATGCCCTGATCGCAGCGGGGGTGAAGGTTTCCGTGCACGACCCGTATGTGGCCGAGTATCCCGGTGTTCCTATCGTTTCCTTTGTGGAAGAGGCCGTCGAAGGTGCCGATGCGATCGTGATATTCGCAGGCCACAACCTGTACAAGGATCTGGATGCCCCCTATCTCAAAAATCTCACCGGCAAGAAACACCCGGTCATAATTGACGGGCGCAACATGGTCGACCCGGATGTGTGGATTAAAACCGGTTTTATCTACAAGGGGATCGGGCGCGGGGACAAGAATAGGCATCCGATTGCAGAGAGATGATTATAGCCCGATCTTTTCTTCCCATATCCTGAATTAATGGCATAAGATTCCAGCATGTGATTCTCTGTCATCAAAGTACGTTGAATCTTCAGCGGATGAACTGTCCAATTCAGCTAATCAGCATCATTTTATAGTTAATGTGCTTAACAATAGTATCTGCTTCGTGGAGACCGGATGGTAAACAGTACAGACATAATAAAATTGTCCACTCAGTGGGACAGAATCCAGAACAAGATAGCGGCGATCGAGAAGTCCCCAAGGGACTTTGGATCCGGTGATTTACTGTATCGCTCTGAGATCCATACACTCATGGCGATCGGTGAGAATCCGGGAGCAAATGTCACTGATCTTGCCAGCCACTCCGGCATCTCGAAGAGTGCCGTCTCCCAGATGGTGAACAAACTTTCCCACAGGAACCTTGTCGAGAAATACCGCAGTCCTGACAATGAGAAGGAAATTTTCCTTCGGCTGACTCCAAAGGGAAGGATTGCATTCCTCGGACATGAGCAGTATCACCTGAAAATCCATGCCCGGATCGAACAGGAACTCCAGGAAATGACGGAGGAAGAGTTCCGGTTCCTGCAGGAATTTTTCAGGATTATCGAAGAGACCGCCAATGAATCGCTTGATGAGAAAACGTAATTTTTTTCGGTAATTGGATTGTTAATAAACTTAACAAAAAAAGTGTTGTAATGAAATCGCATACCAGCAATAACAGGTGCCTGATGAAGACGGATAAAAACGGTGATGAACCCGGAAATATCTGCCGCTATTCTCCTTTGAGAGGATGGATGCTTGACAACGGGATACGGCGAATATTCCAGAACCCGAAGAATATTGTCGGACCGTACGTGAAAGAAGGGATGACCGTGATCGACATCGGCTGCGGGCCGGGGATGTTTATGCGTGCCATAGCGGAGATGGCCGGGGACACCGGCTGTGTTATTGCTGTTGATATCCAGCAGGAGATGCTCGATCTGGCCAGATTGAAAAGCGAGCGGCGGAACCTTTCCTCACGGATCCGGTTTCACAAAAGTGAGCCCGACCGGATTGGTATCACGGAGAACGCGGATTTTATCCTTTCATTCTATATGGTCCACGAAGTGCCGGATCGCGATGCATTCCTTAAGGAAGTTCATGGGCTCCTTAAACCGGGCGGAAAATACCTTGTCGTGGAACCTACCTCTCATGTCTCCAGAGATGCGTTTGAAGATACCGTGAAGTATGCCCGTGATGCCGGGTTCAGAGTGGTAAGCTTTCCGAAAATCGCATTAAGCCGTGCGGCGTTGTTTACACTGGCATAACAGAATCAGGGCATGGCATGAATACATTCTGGGAGGAGCGTTTCCGCGAAGAGGGGAAGATCTGGGGCGATACCCCCAGCCGGTCCGTTGAGCTCGCAATCGGGCTTTTCAGAAAAGCCGGTGTGAAAACGGTCCTTGTTCCGGGTTCGGGGTACGGCCGCAATGCTGAGGCGTTTGCCCGGGAAGGGTTCGAGGTTACCGGCATAGAACTATCCGATACTGCTGTGGCCCTTGCGCGACAGGGTTGTTCGGATGTGCGGTATCACCACGGGTCGGTACTCGATATGCCCTTCGACGATTCAATGTACGACGGCATCTACTGTTTCAACGTCCTCCACCTCTTCCGGAAAAACGACCGGGCGGCATTCCTGAAGCGATGCCGGGACCAACTGAAGGACCACGGGGTGATGTTCTTCATAGTGTTTTCCGACAAAGAGCCAAGTTTTGGCACCGGCAGGCAGGTAGAAGAGAATACCTTCGAGAGCAAGCCGGGGCGGGAGGTCCACTATTATTCCGAAGAGGATCTGGTCTCGGAGTTCCCGGGCATGGAGATCCTCGCTACCGGTTTGACTGAGGATCCGGAAGAGCATGGGGAAGAGGGAAAACATACGCACGTACTCAGGTACATCTGTGCCCGGAATATTGGTTCAGCAAACCGCAAGAGAATCTGAAAACCGATTGGGTCAGACCTCCCCCAAAAAAATTTTGGGGGGCCCGTTCGCGACCAAAAATTTTATGGAAATTTCCCGATCGCGATTTTTCCGGAAATGGGGCGATCTCATCAAAAAATTCTCGTCGGAGAAAAAAACAGGGTGTCAGTTGTACATCCGCGCCGCGGATAATTATCCGTGCCACGGTGAGCTAACTTACACCCCATGATCGCGCCGGAAAAGTTTTTGCCGGCCCGGCACGATCGATGCCGGGCCTGTTCACTTGTTTTGCAGCACGGTCCGGACCAGGGAATTTGTGGTGGCAGTAGCAAAAAACCGGAATGCAGTTTCCCCGCTTTCAGTGATCTGGTAAATTTTTTCCCGTTTCGAATCTGAAGAAATCCTCTCCATGATTAGGCCGGCATCCATAAGCGTTCGCATGAAATCCGAGAACGTTCCATGTTTGAGATCGAACGCGGGCGTTATTCCCTTCTTGTTTTTAACGGGTGGCACCGGGGGATCTCCCGGTTTTGGTTTCTTCGTCCGTGACGGCACATACATCGACCAGAGCTGCTTGAAGATATACTGCCGCGTCACCCATTTCTTCAGCGTTCCCTGCTCTCTCCGGTGCATCCTGATGAGGATGGCAAGAATCGTCTGGTAATTGGGGTTCGCGAGCATGGTTCGGACCGGGCGGTCCGGGAGCGGGATGTTACGGGCGTTCTTTTCATCGAATGTAGAGTAGACCTCTCCCTCAAGCCAGGGAGCGAAGGAGAAGAGGGCCATGCAGAGTGGTTTTGAACCTCCGGAGAGGTCGAAGGTGAACCGTGCATCCGGGTGTTCGCGCCGGATTCGTGCAACTGCATCCCGGACCGCGGGATAGGTGGGTGGATAGATGATTTCCCGTGAGTGAGGAATGGAGAGCGATGTGGAGATCTCCTTCACAGCCTCGATTGCGTTCCGGGTTACATGGCGGATTTTTTCGATATCCGGGTTTGAGGATTTCTCGTGGACCGAGCTTTCCACAAAGACAATCGTGTGAGTGATGGTGGGGAGGATCCGGAAGGTTGCCGGGTATGCGGTATGGATATTCTCGCCGGCACTTATGATGTGAACGTGTTCCGGTGGCATTCTACAGTGTCTGGGGTGGTGGGTTAAATGGTTGTTTGTCTGGAGATAGAACGCAGCTAAAAGGATCTGGATTTGCGAGAGTTCCCCGCCTCAGGGCCTCTCCGAGGCACGGCGGGGCCGAAAGTTTTACGAAATTTATTAGTCACTGATCCGCCGCGGGGGTGCCCCTTCGGGGGCGGCGGGATCGGTGGAATAATTGGCGGGTATATCCAATATTTGTTGAATAAAAGATCACAAATTGAATTGGAAATTCGACAGTTAAATGTGTCAAAATATCACACGATTTTGCTGTTGATGAGGTGCGTCATAAATCCGGAAAAAACCCAACATATCTCTTTTGTTGGATGGAAAATTCCTGATAATAAAACAAAAGAAGAAATTCACGAACTGGCGGCAGAAAAATTGATTGAATTTTATTACAATTCATTTCTTTTCGCTTCAGATGATGTTTTAGCCAGTTTAAAGAATTTTATTCAGAACCCTGATGAAAAAAAATTCACAGAAACTGCTGTTGCTATGCGAAAAGAATTATGGAAAATAAGCAAAAATCGTGATATTGAATCGTATGCACTAAAAATAATTGATACCCAATTTTGAATAACCATAATTCTATTTCCTCGCGATCGTCACATACCCCGAGTGACAAACTGAGGTAGATGGCCGTGTCCCCCGCTTCGACCGGGTCATCTCCCGCTCGATCAGCTCATGGGTGTGGACCTCGGTAAATCGTTCAGTTGCCGCGTCGACAACGATCGCCATCTGCTCAAGGAATGGCGTGTAGCACGCGAGATATCCCCCGGATCGCAGCAGCGAGCAGGCATGTTCGATATGTTCGGGAAGAACCTGCATGTCGAGGTGGACAACCTCGAAGATTCCCTCAGCGGCGATAAAATCAGCCGCAACAAGCTCGACATTCGTGAGTTTCGCGTCGGTGATATTTTTCTGGGCGAGCGTGGAGAACTCGGGCCGGACCTCGTAGCTCTTCACGGTCTTTGCGACGCCGCCGAAATAGATCGCTGCAATTCCGCTGCCTGTCCCGGCATCGAGCACGTCGTCGTTGTGGTTCATACCCGTGTAGGCAATCACAAGGCCGATGTCCTTTGGGAGCATCGGGGCGCCTGAACGCTTGCCGTACGTGAAGAAGTCGGTTGGTCTTGGGATCCTGACGGTGAACTTCGAGCCGTTGTGGGTCTCGATAATATCCCCGGCAGATGCTCCGACCAGCTTTTCGAGCTCGAGCTGTCCCTTGTCGGTCGAAAGTTTCCCGGGGCCTGCTTTCGTGAAAAATTCGCGCCCTTCCCCGACTAGGAGAACCCGGTCCCCGGGCTCGATCATGAGCTGGACAACCGGATGATAGCTTCGGCAATATCGCCGTTCGTTGCGACAAGTGCCTCTTTTGCCTTCTCTTCGGAGACGTGAGCCTGCGACGCGACCATGGTGACATCCTCTTTCGGGATCTCTGTCGCAGCCGGCTCGAACCGGGGCGTCCCGGTAACCTGGTACGTGGTCGCGCCCTGCATGGTCATTGCGGACACTTCAGCGGAATCAAAAACCCAGTTCCCCTTTGGTGTCTTGATTATGATACTCTCTACGTCGTCAATCTGCTCGACATTCATGCCGAGCTTCTTCATCATCGCCTTCATCTGGCGTGGGTTGATATTTCCCGGAAGCATCTTTCTCACTACCCTGCCGTACTTTTACGGCTACTCCATACTTAAATGCAAGCATTTCCGACCCGGAAACCATCGCGGCCCCGCAGGCAAGAAGCCGGTCTTCTCCGGCGACAACCATGACGTCGTCCCCGGCGCGAATGCCGGGATCTGCCCCGGTCACGTGCTTCGCAAAGGCGTTCTTTCCCTGTGCGATGAACGTCGCAACGTCATCCTGGATCACGACGCGGTATGCCGGGGCGGGAAGAATGGCATGGAGGCGCTTTGCACCTTCGATGCCGAGCGTCAGCCTTCCATCCGAGGCCCTTACCGTCGCGAGCCGGGTCCCGTTGTACAGGATTTGCCGGATGCGCCCGGTGGTCGAGTAAAGGAACTCGCACCCTTCGGGGAAGAGGCCGGTGCCGGAAAGCCCGCCGAACTGGTAATCAGCTATTACCTGAACCCGCCGAAGCGAACTGTTCTCCGAGTAACCTGTTGACACGTATAACGAACTCCTGTTCTGCTGTCTTCGGGATATACGCTCCCGCTGCGATCTTGTGCCCGCCGCCACCGCCACCGTATTCCGCGGAAGCCGCGTTGAGCGCTGCCTGCAAATCGATGCCCTGTTCTACGACACGCTCGGTTGTCCGCATCGAGACCTTCGTGAGGTTCTTGTCCTCGGGGACTTCGCACATGATGAGGATCGGCTTTTTGCTGTTGAGCTTCGAGAGCGCCATGCCGGCGCCGATGCCGACAATGGTGTCCGGGTACCGGCCCCCGACATGGAGGTACTGCACGTTCTCCAGTTCCTTTACCCCGGTGTCGAGAATAAACTGGAGGAGGTCCCGGATGATGGCCCTGTGGTTGTTGAGCATGTGCTCCGCGTCCCGGTACGCTGCTCCCCGGTCTCCCCGGAGGATCGCCCCGCCAATCTGCGGTTTCGACCATCGCCCGCAGGCATTGAGCATGGTTGCGTACTCCTGTGCGTTGCGCAACGGTGTTCTCTTCAGTTCGTCCGGGAAACCGTAGGTCTCCGCGAGGAGCCGGTCGGTCTTCTCCCCGTTTGCGATGAGCTGTTCTGCGAGCGCGGAGATGATCGTCCGCTTGGCCTCGATGGCAATCTCCTCCCAGACGTACCAGCGCCCGGTCTCGGTCTGTTGCCGGATCCCGAGGCGTTTTAGGAACTGGCGGGCCCCTTCGGGGTTGTTACTGATGCCCTTGACGAAGGGATCGTCGTTGTATGCAAGGGAGAGATGGAGCGGGCGCGTCGCGGTGCCATAGCAGTTGAGGTCTTTTTTCCGGACTTCAACGTTTTTGCACTGCACACCATCTTCGACAATCTCGTCCCGGACAAGACCCGTAAGCCCGCACTTCTCTCGGGCCATCATATCACCAACGTTCCCCACGATGGCGAGTTTGGCGAGGTCGATGTTCCTGCTGTCCATCTGTTTTGCGACGAGGTATGCGACCCCGGCGGCGCTCATGCGGGCATGGCCGTACGGGAGGCAGTTGACCTGCGTATACTGCCGTTCGACCGGCTGGCCAACGTGATGATCGATGATCACGACCTCTTTTTCCGAGAGTCCGCGTTCCATGAGGAGGTTCTGCTGGCCGGCGCCGAGGTCCATGAAGACCTTGAGCGAAGAATCTGAGGGAACCTGCGGCATCGTGAGCGGTTCGAGCTGCCGGACAAAAACAGATTTTACTGAAATCTCCCGACGGGAGATTGCCTGTGAGAGGATCGCCTCGCAGGAGATGCCATCTGCATCTATGTGGGAGATGATGGTAATCTCCTCGGCAGCCGCAATCTGCTCTGCAGCAGCCTGGACATCATCGCTAAAACCCATTGTCTATTATTTAGGTATGTTCATACAGATGAATTGTGCTCACCCATGCGAGCTGACCAGACCGAAGGGTTCCTTGAAACGGGGATAATCACCCCGGAGCGGATGCGTGCCGTGGACGGAAACGCGATGGCGCTTGGCGTTACGGAGCTCCAGCTGATGGAGAGTGCGGGCCGGGCCCTCGCCACACTTGCCCTCGCCGAAAACCCGGGACGGGTTCTCATTCTCTGCGGTAAGGGAAATAACGGAGGGGACGGCATGGTCGCAGCCCGCCACCTCCAGCGCGGGGTGGATACTGACGTCCTTTATATCGATACCGGCGCGAGGTCTGCGTCCTGCGCCCACCAGCTCGCAGCGCTTTCCCACTGCCGGCTCGCCATGCACCCGTTCCAGTGCCGGGACGATCTTGAGGTCCTGCAATCCTTGTTCGAAAATGCGGACCTGATAATCGATGCTTTGCTAGGAACTGGGGCAACCGGGAACCTTGCAGAGCCGCTCAAGACGTGTGTAGCGATGGCGAATGCTTCGAAAGCGAAGATCCTTGCGGCCGATATTCCGACGCCCGGCATGCGTGCTGATCGGATAGTGGCATTCCATCGTGCCAAAATGAAAAAATCAACCGTTATCGACATCGGTATTCCTGTCGAAGCGGAGTGTTTTGTCGGGCCCGGGGATCTTACAATCCTGCCATCGCGAGACAGGAAAGCCCACAAGGGTGTGGGCGGTGAGGTGCTGGTCATCGGTGGAGGACCGTACCAGGGAGCGCCCTATCTTGCAGGGCTCGGGGCTCTGCGGGCCGGTGCGGACATCGTACGAATTGCCTCGCCCGTCTTCGAACCTGTCCCGGATCTCATCTATGAGCAGCTCGAAGGAAAACGGATCGGGATGGAGCATCTCGATCGGCTTATCCAGCTCGCGGAACGTGCAGACGTGGTAGTCTGCGGGAACGGCCTCGGGACGGAGAGCCACGATGTCGTACTGGCACTTGCACCGCATTGTAAGAAGGCTGTGTTCGATGCCGATGCCCTTAGGCTCCGGCTTCCGGTTGCACAACGGGAAACGATCTACACCCCGCATGCCGGTGAATTTGCGCGAATTACCGGCGTCAAAATTCCTGCAGATACGGTCGGGAAAGCCCGGGCTGCACAGAGCGCCGGGATCAAAGGCACGGTCCTTTTAAAAGGACACATCGATGTGATAACAGACAACCGGAGAGTCAGGTTTAACCGGACCGGTCACCCGGCGATGACGGTTGGGGGAACCGGGGATGTCCTCGCTGGTATCTGCGGCGCCCTTCTCTGTCAGCTGCCTGCGTTCGATGCGGCATGTATCGCGGCGTATGTGAACGGCAGGGCAGGCGAGGCGGTTGCGGCCCAACGGGGGGGCGGGATGCTTGCATCCGATCTCGTGGACAGGATTTCGGAAGAGCTGTTCAGGCCCATTGGAAAATGCGGAACGGACGAAAAGGAACAGTAACGGTTGGTGAAAAGCATGGTCGAGTTTACCCATATCCAGAACGAGCGGGCACAGATGGTTGATATCAGCGGAAAGGGCGATGTCGTACGTGAAGCGGTAGCCTCGGGAAAGATCTATCTCCGGGCGGAGACTCTTGCGGCTATCCGGGAAGGAACGACCGTAAAAGGTAATGTGCTCGCTACCGCCCGGGTTGCGGCCACGCTCTCCGTAAAGAATACTCCCAACCTTATCCCGATGTGCCACCAGATTCCTATCAGCTCGATTGCCGTTGACTTCGCGGAGGGTGACGGGTTTATCGAAGCGATCGTCCGGGTCAAGTCTGCCGGGAAGACTGGGGTGGAGATGGAGGCATTGACCGGGGTTTCTATAGCCTTACTCACCATATGGGATATGGTGAAGTCGGCGGAGAAGGATGCACAGGGGCAGTACCCATGCACCCGGATTGAGGAGATCCGGGTTATGGAGAAGCGGAAGGGTTGCTGAACCGCACATGCAAACTCATCTTTTCTTACTTTATTTTTGTTTTTAATGCCCGAAATCCGGCGAACTTTTAATACCCCTCCAGTCCTAGTATGTGGGAATACGGGATCCGTCCCGTAGACAAGGAATGTAGCTCGAAAGAGCCGAACCTTAGGAGTTCACCATGGTAAAATCAATGTACGCCTTCGTCAGGGAGGCATGGAAAGTACCAGCAGACAGCGGAGTCAAGGAGCTCCTCTGGAACAGGATGCAGGAATGGCGCCGCGAAGGCAGCGTTGTCAGGATCGAGCGCCCGACCCGTATCGACCGTGCACGCAGCCTCGGCTACAAGGCAAAGCAGGGTATTGCGGTCGCACGTGTCCAGATTCGCCGCGGTGGTCGCCGGGCATCCCGGTATGTCCGCGCGCGCCGCTCGGCCCGCATGGGTAAGAACAAACTCACGGCAGGCAAGAGTATCCAGAGGATCGCTGAAGAGCGCGCCTCGAAGAAGTTCCCGAACATGGAAGTCCTCAACTCGTACTGGGTAGGACAGGACGGGAAGCTGAAATATTACGAGATCATTCTCGTTGACGGTCACCACCCTTCGATCAGGGCCGACAAGAACCTTGCATGGCTCGCTGACCCGGTACACCGGGGACGTGCAGAGCGCGGCAAGACTTCGGCAGGTCTCAAGGGCCGGGGTATGCTTTACCGCGGAAAGGGTACCGAGAAGACCCGCCCGAGCATCCGCTCGCATGCCAACCAGGGCAAATAATCTTATCCTCTTTTTACGCAGTTGATCTCATGAAGATCACCGATGCCTGTGTCTGTCCGTATCCTATCGGAGATTCATCGGTGAAACGGTTCGCCCTTGAAGCCCGCGAGCTCGGCTTCGACAGCATCGTCGCTGTCGATGCGCCGTCGGGGGGGTTCGAGGGAACGGAAATTATCGGGGGAGTTTTTATCCGGGACCGTACCGCCCGGGAGGTCATCAACCACGTCAAGAAGGCCCGGGACAAGGGCGGGGTCATATCCGTGCTTGCCGGTGACAACGGGTTCAACCGTGCGGTGATCGGTGTCAAGGGCGTGCATATTCTCCGCGGGATTCATACCGCCGACAAAAAAGCGTTCGATCACGTGACTGCCAAGATGGCTGCCGACAACGGTGTCGCAGTTGACCTGGACCTGTCACCACTCATTGCGGGACGCAGTATTCCACGCCAGCGTGCGATCCATCGGTACCAGGATATCCTGATGTTTGCCGGCCGGTTCGGGTTCCCGGTCACGATCTCATCCTGTGCCCGTTCTGTTCTGGAGATGCGGTCGGTACGGGAGATAACCGGGCTCTGCACACTTCTCGGTATGGATGAACCTGATGTAGAGCACGCTCTCAATGGGATCGGGAGAGTCATGGAGCCACATTATTCGGCAGTCCGGGTGATCGAATGAGCCCGAGGCCCCCAACCATGCGGGAGAAGCGGCGGTACCTTCTGGCCCGGATCGACCCGGCGGGTGCTGTTCCCGAGCAGAAGGATCTCTATTATGCGATTTCCGAAGCGGTGACAACCCTGTGGGGAGACGGCGTCGCCGCAATGGTAGTTCCCGCTGTGGTTGCCCTTGAGGATGGGCATGTTGTCATACGGTACCGACGGGGTGCAGACCGGGAGCTGATGATTGCCCTCTCTACGGTCACTGCGGTCCGCGAGATGAAGATCGCCCTTCGTCCCATCGCCATTTCAGGGACGATTGCAAGTCTCCGCTTGCGGATCAAAAAATCAAAACCTGCTGTTCCCAAAAATGCAGATCCCGGGGATCCTGGAGAATCAGGAGAGCCGGGAGAAGTTCCCGAAGTCACCTTTGCAGGCAAAAAATTTATGGCATTGCAGTGTGAGGGGAAGAAGGTTAATCTAATTGAAAAGGGATTTAAAAACACAAACCGATTGTTCTTGACAAGCGAAGATATGGAGGAATCATAATGCAACCACAATACCAGATGGGATACGACAGGGCGATCACCGTTTTTTCGCCCGACGGAAGGCTTTACCAGGTAGAGTATGCCCGGGAAGCAGTAAAACGCGGTACGACCGCAGTCGGGATCAAGGCAAAGGACGGGATCGTCCTTATTGTCGACAAGCGTGTCAGCTCGAAACTTCTTGAAGCATCGTCTATCGAGAAGATCTTCAAAATCGACGACCATATCGGCGTCGCGTCCTCCGGGCTCGTTGGCGACGCACGTGCACTCGTCGACAGGGCACGGGTCGAATGCCAGATCAACCGGGTTTCCTACGATGAGAAGATCGAGGTCGAGGCGCTGGCAAAGAAGCTCTGCGACCACATGCAGACCCTTACCCAGTACGGCGGCATCCGCCCGTACGGCACCGCACTTCTTATCGCGGGCGTCAGCGATGGCGAATGCAGGCTCTTCGAGACCGACCCCTCCGGGACGCTCCTTGAGTACAAGGCAACCGGTATCGGCATCGGCCGCCCGGCCGCCATGAAGGTATTCGAAGAAGAATACAACCCGGAGACCCCGATGAAGGACGCAATCCTCCTCGGGCTCAAGGCTCTCCACTCCGCAACCGAAGGCAAGTTCGATGTCGATACGGTCGAGATCGGCATTATCGCGACCGACAACCCGGTCTTCCGCAAGATGAGCAGGGAAGAAGTCGCAACTTACGTCGGTCAGTTCAAGCAGTGAGCCTATGATACCGCTCGACAATGCAGTGGTAGCCCGGCTTGAGAGTTTCGGCGAGCGATTCGAGATCCTTGTCGACCCTCACCAGGCCGCACTGGTCCGGCAGGGACAAACGGTTGATATCGAAGATGTCGTAGCCGCGCTCAATGTCTTCTCCAACTCTTCGAAGGCGACCCGGGCTTCCGATGAATCGCTCGTGAAGGTATTCCACACGACCGATTTCAACACGGTCGCCCGGCGCATCATCGAGAAAGGCGAGATCCATCTCACAGCCGACCAGCGTAAGGAGATGATCGAAGGGAAACGCCGTCAGGTTATCACGTTCATTGCCCGCAACGCAGTCAACCCCCAGACTGGACATCCCCATCCGCCCCACCGGATCGAACTCGCGATGGAAGAGGCACGTGTCAATATTGATCCTTTCAAGCACATTGACGAACAGGTAAAAGAGGTCGTCAAGGCCCTGCGCCCTATCCTTCCTATACGGTTCGAGGAACTCCGGCTTGCGATCAAGATCCCCCCGGATTTTGCCGCGAAATCGTACGGCGACATTGCGGCTGCATCGACGATGGAGAAGGACGAATGGCTCAAGGACGGCTCATGGGTCTGTGTTGTCCGCATACCTGCAGGGATACAAGTTGAGTTTTATGATCTGATCAACAAGCTCTCCAAAGGTGAAGGTCAGGTCAAGATCCTCAATCAAGTATATTAGTCAAAGAGACAAATTAAAGAAGACAGATCGGTGAGGACTAAACATGGCAAAGGGAACTCATAAAGCAAAAGGCAAAGTCACCGGCAGTGCCGGTCGGTTCGGGTGCAGGTACGGACGGTTCGTGCGCAAGAGAGTAGCTGAGATCGAAGCAATCTCCGGTGCACTCCACCGCTGCCCGAAATGCGATATGGAAACCGTGTCCCGCAAGGGAACCGGTATCTGGGGATGCAGGAAGTGCGGGTATAAGTTTGCCGGCGGCACCTACGTACCGCAGACACCGTCGATGAAGATTGCCCAGCGGGCACTCGACCGGACCACTGCAGACCTCAGGAAATAAGTTCAGGATAAGGAATGGCAAGTTCATACAAGTGCGCACGGTGCAAGCAGAAAGTTGAGATCGATGTCAACGTACGGTGCCCCTACTGTGGACACCGTATCCTCTTCAAAGAGCGCGGCGCCGCAATAAAAGAGCTCAAATCCCGGTAACCGGCGATCGAAGACTTGCGAAGGCAGGTCTTTACCTATATTTTATTACCTTTTTCCCGTCATATGTTTTAACAGGACATCATGGCGTACGCTGAAGCAATCTTCCGGTTCTCGACAAACAACGCCGAAAAGATCTACCGGGCTATCCAGCCGGAACTTGCTGATGAGGTGAACGGGCGATCCGTGACGAGCTGCCGGGTTGAGTGCGAATCGGTACTGCTCCTTACTGTTGAGGCGCAGGATACTGCTGCTCTCCGTGCTGCGCTCAACATGGCACTTCGGCTCGTGAACGTGGCTGACGAAATGCAACAGCTCATTGGGCAGTCACATTCCAAAAGCGACGCTAAACCGGATCCTACCTGATTTTGACGTTTCTAATTTCCCGGGCTTTTGTGCCGGAAATTACTGTCCGGGATGAACATCTCGAACCGTGCCCCTTTCCCGAAGATACCGGTCTCGCGGATGGTGATGCCGGTGATAGCAAGGATCTCCCGTACGAGGAAGAGGCCAAGACCGGTGTGCTCCCCGACCCCAAGCTCGAAGATGGAGCCTTTCATACCGTCGGCAACCCCGGCACCGTTATCCTCGTAAATGAGGGTGATTCCGCGTTCTTCTTTCCGGTAACTGACAGAGATTGCCGTAGCGTTTTTCCCGTGTCGGAATGTGTCTTCGATGAGGTTATAGATCACCTTCTCGAACAGGGGATCTGCATAGATCTCGATTCCTTTCACCTGTGCGGTCAGCGGGATCTTCTGGAGGTCGAAGTGGGCCATGACATTGCGGATAAGCGTATCAACTTCGAGCCATACCGGGTTATGAATTCCGAGTTCCTGGTAATCCCGGGAATCGTTGACAAGGGCGTCGATAGATTTTACCGCACTTTCTGTCTTTTCCAGGTACCCCATCACTTTCGTGTTTGTGGTGACCGCTCGTGTCAAATCGAGGTAACCGTACACCCCGGTCAACTTATTCAGGATATCATGCCGGTTGATACTGGAGAGCAGGTTGAGTTTTTTGTTGATAACCTGAAGGTGTTCTTCAGTCCGCCGGGTCTCGGTAACATCTCGGAAACTCCAGACTCTTCCGGCGACTACGTTACTGATCATCCGGGGCTGTGAGTAACGCTCGATGATTCGGCCATCACCCAGTTCGAACAGATCGAGGCCGGGGCGCTCATTCGAATCACAGGGCTTTTTAAGGCAGGAGACAAATTCCCCCGGATCTTTCAGCCGTTCCAAGGCAGTGTTGAATAATGCCTCGTTATCTATCATTGTTGCTACTTCTTTTGGAATTTTCAGGATTTCGAGGAACTTCTGGTTGTAACTGGTTACCCTCCCGTCGGCATCGGTTACAAGGATCCCATCCGCGGTCGATTCAATGATCGCACGCTGGAGAGAGACAAGCTCTTCGAGTTCCCGTTCGGTCCGCAATCGTTCGCTGATGTTTTTGTAGGTAACAACAAAGCCTTTCGGGTTGCCCGCCGGATCCCTCAGGGCTCCGGCAGAGATCTCGGCCGGATACCGGTTTCCTTTCGCCGAGATTATGGTAAAGGAGAGTTCATGCAGCCATTCACCTTCGAGGATCCGGTGCATCCCGCCCACTACTCCCTCGTGATCTCTCTCTTCGATCACCGAGAAGATGGATTTTCCCACGAGATCCTCCTTTGTATCCGCTTCGCCAATCGTTATGCATGCCGTGTTGACATCAATGATAATCCCGGATAGATCAAGGATAACAATAGGATCCGGAGAATTCTCAAAGATACTTCGTGCGAATTCGCGTTCCTCGATGAGGGCGTCCTGAGCGGCTCTCCGGCTGGTGATATCCTTGAACGTGCAGATGATCCTGAACGGGCTTGCGGTGGAGTCCCGGACAAGACCTACCGACATGTCCATGGGAAAGGTATCGCCGTGCAGGGAAACAGCACCGGCTTCGATATGCCGGGTTTTCCCCTCACCGATCACACGACGCATTGTCTCGAGTACTCTCTCAAGATCCTCTGGTTTGATGAAGTCGCGTGCGTCCCTTCCGATCAGCTCTTCCCGGCGATTGCATTTCATCAGCCACATCGCTGCGCTGTTGACTTCTTCTACGATCCCGTTCAGGTTGGTGATGAAGATCCCGTCGGGAGAGTGTTCGAGAATAGCCCTGACGTTTTCCTGTTCCTGCAGGAGAGCGTCTTCGGCATGTTTCCTTCGGGTAATTTCCCTGAGCATGCCAAACATCCCGGTAACCGCGGACTCCTCGTCGCGCTGGATGATCCCGTTATCTTCGAGCCAGTGGATATCTCCTGAAGGGTCACGGATGCGGAACTGTGCGGTAAACTCTTCCCCTGTTTCGCAGCATGTCCTGAACCGTGTCCTGACCCGTTCGAGATCCTCCGGTACGACGAATTCCGAATAATAGTGGCCAGCGATATCGGCAGGATAGAGGCCGAAGCGGGACACCTGCGGAGATATAAAGGTAATCTTCCCCGTCTTGTCCAGAGAATAAGCAATATCGTTGATGTTTTCTGCCAGGGCACGGTACTTGCGCTCGCTCTCCTCGCGGAGCGCTTTCTGCTGATGCTCGAGAGTCACATCCCGGAAGATAACAACTATCCCAGTAATGATGCCTTCACTGTTAAGGACCGGCGACGCGTTGTGGGCAATCAGGCAGGATCTGCCATGCAACCCTATCAGGAGTCCAGGTGATTGGTCAGGGGAATTCTGTACGGATGGATTTAAGGGAATGACCGGGCACGGTTTACGGGTCTTTCGATCAATAAGCGAGAAAACATCCCCAATGTCTTTTCCCGTTGCATCACGTTCTGTCCATCCGGTGAGGGATTCAGCTATGGAATTGATCAGGGTAATCCTGCCATCCGTATCGGTCACGATGACACCTTCCCCCATGGAGTGGAGCGTTACATCGAGTTGCTGGCGTTCGATAGCCAGTGCCTTCTCTGCGTCAGATCTGAGGGTGATCTCCCGGGCCTGGGCAACATTCTGTAAGGCAAGGTTTGACAGTTGCCGGGCAATAAGGAATAATGCATCACCGATGTAACGGAACTTCTCCCGGGGCATGCGGGGGACTCCCCTGAGCGCTGCAAGGAAGTCTTCTTCACCGATCCCGATCGTCCGCGCGTATGAGGTCATACCTTCTATGTCTGCCTCATCGTCAAGAACCTGACCGAACAGCCAGTTTGCTATGTGGTGGTCCCCGACAGATATGCTCGTTCCGCCATCCCACAATCCTCCGGAGAGGCATGGCTGGAGTACCGGTCCATCAGGGGAATACCTCCCGATTGTCGCATCGGACTGGATACAGTTTTTGCAGCCTACTTCAGTGGACCGGATAAGATCGCAGAGACGGCAGAAGTTGCTTGGTCTGGTTATGGGGTTACCGTCCGTGTCCGTGATGATGGACGCGACTCCGGTCGCGCTTGAAAATGCGTCCTGGATCTTCTGGATCTCTTCGATATCGAAGAGATCGGAAAATGTGAGCGAAGAAAGATCCCCGGCCGGACGCGTCAGTGCGAGAAGGCGGTGCCTTAAGGCATCGGCATTCTGTCGCGTCTCCGTGATGTCCCGCATCGATTCGATGGCACCGGCGATCTCCCCGCCACTGTCATAGAGCGGGGTCGCCTTCATCCAGAGATGTGCCCGTTTCCCCCGGAGATCGGAAATGGTCGTCTCTGCAATGAGAGCACGCCCGCTGCGCCTGACGTATGAATAAAATTTTTTACTTATGGACCCCTCGTTCCTGAAGAGCTGGTCGATCAGCATCGGCCGACGGAACCCATAGAACGGGATCGCATATTCGAAATCACCCCTGCCTATGACGTCCTGCGACGGGACGCCGCTCATCTCCTCCATCGCGCGGTTCCACGCGATCAAAAAACCATTTCGATCTACGGCAAATGTAGCGTCCGGGAGAAAGTTGATGATATCCGCGAGTCTCCGTTCCGAATGCTCCCGGGCTTCTTCTGCACGTTTTTTCTGGGTGATATCATCGGCATGGAGAATCACCGTGTCCGGGGGAACGAATCCGATTGTCAGGGAGAGAATTATCCGGTCTTCCTCTTCGGAACTTCCTGTACGGGCCTCGAACCGGATTGTCTTTCTCCCGGTATAGCATTGCCTGATGGCGGAAGGAATCGCAGGAATTGCTGAAAAGAACTCATCATCCCTGATACCTGCCTCCGGTACGATACTTCCGATCGCGATTCCTTCTGCTGCTTCATTGTAATTGGCAAGTACAAAACAGCTATCGATAAACTGGAAGGTGAACGTCGGGATGGGAAGCCCTTTGAAAAGGAGTCTCTGCCGTTCCTGGCTTTGCTGGAGCGCGTGCTCGATTTTTCGCCGGTGGACTGCTTGCCGGACATGGTGGACCAGTTCCGAGAACTGCGCTTTTACGTCGCCTCCTTTCTGGAGGTAGAAGTCTGCACCGCTGTTGAGAGCGTCGATAACGACCTGTTCCCTGCCCTTTCCCGTAAAGAGGATGAAGGGAATGGTCATCCCTTCGCTCCGTATCTTTTTTAAGAGTTCGATCCCGTCGAGGACAGGCATCTGGTAATCGGATACAACTGCATCATAGTGGCCGCCCCGGATCCGGTTAAGGGCTTCTTCTGATGACAGTTCAGTGTCAACCCGTATATCTGTATTGAGTTCGAGGAAGATCTTGCATATCTCAAGGAGCGCCGGTTCGTCATCGACATACAGAAGGGAGATCATAGATGGGTCACAAGATAGTCCGGCGTAATTACTGACTGTAAACTTTGAGTCGATAAAAATCTTGTTAAACTTTTATGGTCGTCAAAATATTAAAGATACCAATTGAATCGGAACTGTCCTGTCTCTCCCGCGTGGGAATTCTGTCTGGTTTACGCTACCTTTTATTTCATTGTGCGATCAACACTACCTCCAACAGGGGGATAGCAATCCTTTCTGTCCCCGGTAAATTCCCCATCCTTGATAATTTGATTTACAGGAGATTTTGATCATGAACAATCTTTCACCCAAAGTGCAGAACCAGCTCGGCATGCTCCAGCAGATCCAGCAGCAGCTCCAGACAGTCCTCTCGCAGAAAGCCCAGTACGAGATGGCCGTTCGGGAAGCCAAGCGGGCGCAGGAAGAGATCAGCGATTCGCCTGAGGATTCGGTAATGTACATGAGTGTAGGCACCGTTATGATGCAGAAGAAGAAAGAGGTCATCAACGCCAAGCTCACCGAAAAGATCGAGTCGATCGAACTGCGGATAAAATCCCTTGAGCGGCAGGAGCAGATGCTGCAGGGCAAATTCGAACAGCTCCAGGCGCAGATCAAGGCAGCGATCGAGGGTAAAGGCGCTCCCCAGGCTGCATAAATTTTCTCTTTTATTTTCACCGTCGCCTACAGTTGGCATGGTGCGCCGGAAACAGAAAGAAACATCTATCATCCCGGCAAGATTTTAGGACTATGGGAGATCTTCCGGGTTTTCTTGCCGAAGATCCGGTCCGGCGATTGTTTGCTATACGGGTAGCAGCGGACCATGCGACGCGGGCTCATAAAGGGCAGTTCCGGAAGGACCGTAAGACACCATTCATTGTGCACCCGGCAAAGGTCGCATCACTCACCGGGATGTTTGGTGGTTCTCATGTCGGGGTCATTGCCGGGTGGCTTCACGATATCTATGAAGACTGCACACCGGAATGGATAACAATGACAGACGTTCTCATCGCAGGGCTCCCGGTCCTTCCGGATGAAAGAACGGAGATTGCCACAATCGTGGATTCGCTGACGAAGAAAAACACGATACGGGGCAAAGGGCCGCGGCTCTCGGATAGTATCGACAGGATCCTCGATGCGCCTCCGGAAGCGACGCTCGTGAAGATCTGCGACCGGATCGATAACCTGCTTGATTCGGCCGGCAGGAACGGGCGGTTCACTAAACGGTACCTCATCTCCACTGATGAGATTATTGACAAGTTTTCCGTTCGGGCGTCACTCTACGGGTACGATGCGGCGCTGGGCATTCTTATCGCAATCCGGAACAACGAACTAAAAATGGAATGAGCAGTCAGGCCCTGTTGATCAGGTTGATCGCATTGACAAGTGCCTCGACCGAAGAGAGTACGATATCATCCCCGCTTCCGCTCGCATCGAAGATTCTCCCGCGCTCGTCCTCGACTGCAATCGTGACGTGACAAATTGCATCCGATCCTCCGGAGATCGCCTCGATGTTGAACTCCTTGAGCTGGAGTTGTGAGGGGGTCGTACCCATGATAGCCTTTAAAGCCGCATCGACCGGGCCGTTTCCTGTAGCGGAGAAGACATGGTCAGTACCGTTGACTTTTACTTTTACGCTTGCGGTCGGGATGACGTGATTGCCGGTCATGATGGCAATGTCTTCGAGATCGAAGACCTTCTGGTTCAGCTCGATCCCCATAACACTTTCGGCGATCTCGTACAGGTCGGCATCGGTCACCCTTTTCCCTTTGTTTGCGATCGCCTTGACCTTTTCGACAATTATATCGAGCTGGGGATCGGACGGATCGATGCGGACGTCGATGAGCATCTGCCGGACTGCGTGCCTCCCCACGTGCTTACCGAGCGTCAGTCGCCTGCGGTGACCGACCATCTCCGGGGTCATGATACCGGGTTCGAACGTCCCCGGGCACTTCATGACACCATGGGAATGGATGCCACTCTCATGCGAGAAGACGTTTTCACCGACAACCGGCTGGATGGGCGGGATAGCGAGACCGGAGAACCGGGAGATGAGGCGCGAGGTCTCGACGAGCCGCTCCTTTTTGATCCCGGTCTGTATCCGGTACATCGATTCCATGATCATCACGGTTTGCGCGAGATCGGCGTTGCCAGCCCGTTCCCCGAGCCCGTTGACCGTGACCTGAACCTGCGAGGCGCCGGCTTCGACTGCGGCGATCGTATTTGCAACTGCGAGGCCGAAATCATTGTGGCAGTGCACGTCAATGGGGCAGTCGACGTCGCGGTTGATACGGGCGATGAGCATCTTCATCGCGGAGGGCGAAATGACACCGACAGTGTCCGGGACGTTGATGATTGTTGCCCCTGCTGCTGCAGCGGTCCGGAAAACCTCGATTAGGTAGTCCCAGTCTGTCCGGGTCGAATCCATTGCCGAGAACATGCACCGGTCAGAATGCTCCCGGATATAGCCTATGATATCGGCCGTTATCGCGAGCACCTCCTCCCGGCTTTTGTTGATCGTGTTCTCCCGCTGGATGTCCGAGGTCGGGATAAAGACATGGACCATGTCCACATCGCAGTCAAGGCAGGCATCGACATCCGCTTTCACTGAGCGTGCGAGCCCGCAGATCTTCGCTTCCAGTCCGAGTTTCTTGATTGCCGTTACCGTCTCTTTCTCGGCTTTCGATGAGGCAGGGAATCCTGCTTCGATTACGTGGATACCGATGTCAGAGAGCTGACGGGCGATCTCAAGTTTTTGCTCGAATTTGAAGGCTATGCCCGGGGTCTGTTCTCCATCCCGGAGCGTTGTATCAAAAACAGTTACATTCTCATGTGCGGAGCTATCGACAAAGAAGACGATCCCCCGCAAAATCCTTGCGAGCCATACACCTTTTTTATTGGAATGCGGATTATTTAAAGGAAACCCGGAACGGACAATTATCTGCCCTTATTTTACTGGAACGGGAAAATCCCAACAAATCCCAACGATATGTTTAATACCAAACTACCCCAACATTATAGAGCAGTGCCCCGCCTTAACTCAGCTCGGTAGAGTGCGCGGCTGTAGTATGGTTTACCGGTTTCGGTAACTGCGCGGCTACCGCGATGTCCCCGGTTCGAATCTGGGAGGCGGGATTTACTGTTAACATAAGCCCAGGTAGTGTAGTGGCCTATCATGATTGCCTGTCACGCAATCGACTCGGATTCGAATTCCGACCTGGGCGTATAACCTGTTTTGTGAAATTATTCTGTGATTGAACCGGTTTTTCCGGAATTCTCTTGAGATTTTTCCGGGGAAATATTTTCCCGCACGACATCTTTTTGAAATAATTTAAAAAATTCCGGGAAGCTTTTTCGGAATTATTTTCCAAAATTTTCCGGATTTTTTTACTGACTTGCAGTTCTCATGATCGCAACGGGCAAAATAATCTGAACAGAATCTGTGAATTACCAGCACAATAATGTGATGAAGCAATTATGGGCAGCCCGGGTCATTTGTCAGCACTGAATTTTTTGATCCGGTTCCATTAATAGAATTTTTCGCATGCCGGACCGTGATTTTTAAAGTCAAAACGAATTACAATCGATATTTTTCAAATTTTTTCAGAAAAAAATCGGATCCAAAACGTTAGTTGAGATTTTTTTGCTGGAAAATCAAATCGGTAAGGTCACCATTGCAGAATTCGAATCATACATATACCCCCTACAGGGTCTGTCGGGGTAGCATTCATTGCAGGTTTATACAATACAGGGAGTCGATAGCACACTGAAGAGGGCGACGGACTCCATTCCAAAATCCGTAGGTATATCAATGAACGTAGGACTGTTTTCCATATCTCGACAAAATTTTCAAAGCCCCGAGGCAATTATCTGGATTCGGGTGCATTGGCCTGAAATATGGGCATCATGAATATTATTTTCAGTTTCTTAGATCCCGTATATGAAAAGAAAAATATAAATTACTGTAACTTGCATTAAAATCAGTTGGTGACGGTGAGGGAAGAAAATTACCAAACGTTAAGTATACTTATTCTGGGCTGCATTCTTGCGATTGCAATACTTTCTGGGATTAGTTCCGGGGAAATTGTAATCACTCAAACACACGCTGTGTATCCTACCCTTGAAGACGCTGTGGCTGCCGCGAGTTCCACCACCTCTCAGACACTGCTCCTGATCAGTGACACTCCCGTGACCCTGACACCCGGCAACGTTACTTATATCTCCAAATCCCTGAGAATCCAGCAAAACTCTACTCAATTTTACATTTTCGTAAATGGAACGATTGTTTTTAACGGAACCTCCAAAAACTATCAATTGTTTCCTGTCGGAACCACTACCCCTCTTGTTTTCAGCTACGATCCCACAGGACCGGCAGTATTCCAGAATAATTCCCTCTTCGAAATCACCGGGAGTTCGAATACATTTAATCTTCCTGAATCTCATCCTTCTCTGATTGCTGGGAATTTTGCCGGGACAGGGGTGAACCTCACGGGAAATTCCAATTCTCTTACATCCTGGATCGGTGAAACGGAGGATGCCGCCGGTCACCCATATAATTCCAGTATGAAAATAGTATTCAATCTGGCAGGCTCCTATAACAGCATCTCTGACTCACAGTCCTGTTCGCTGAATACCAATGCAACCGGAGGAATTGGACTTGATATTACTGGCAATTATAACGGTGAAATCGGGTCAGTACCCAGTTCGACAGGGCCGAGTGGTGAGGTTTCCCCACCAATGTACATCAGCACAGCCCAAATTATTAGTGCTCCCGGTGGGAGGATCTATATTACCCCTTCGGCGAACGGAAATGAAATCCAGGATGATAGTTTTGGAACGACGTCACTTCCGATCTATATCTCGAATGGGACTGCGGCCACGCAAACAACATCCTGGTACTTCTTCAATAGTACCTGGTCACCCTCCGGTGGGAACCGGAATCTGGTAGTAGATACTTCACGATGGAGCTTCCCGTTTGGGGGGAATGTCAGCTTGGTTGCTGATTTTTCCAACGTGACGGGTCAGTCTCCCAATATTGTTCAAAACAGCTCTCTCTTCCTGGATACAACAACCGATTCGACCTCAGGAGAGTCGAGCGGGATCCTGACTGATGATACCAGCTCCCTCAAATTCAGTAATATATCCGCAGTTGTCCCGGTTGGGATGTCGATCGGAAATAATACGTATTATGACGTAAACGCCGCCACCGTATCTACCCCCGGGTATCTTGGTTCTGTGACCGTCCTGGACTTCAACCCCTTTTACTCCCTCCCGGGTGAGAACTTCAATAAGACGCAGACGACTGACTGGAGTTCGATACCGAATTTCACGGCAGCCCGTAATCTCACGTTCGTCGTTGAGAATTCGACAACACACACGTTACTTGGGAATATCAGTTACAACCAGGACCTCAATCTATTAACTTCGGGTATCGATTCAGGTCTTGCCGTGCTCGGGAGTAACCTCGCCATATCCTCGACCGGCAACAGTACCAATTTTACGATGACCAACACCGCACTGAATTCGGTATTTAATAACTCAGCGACACTGACCATGTATCCCGACAGCTTCCCGTTCGCCGGTTACGGAAATATAACGATTACGGCAACCACCGATTCGGGAACTACGACCACGCTGTTCGATAAAGGCACCTGGCTCAACTATGCCGGCTTTGTTTCCCCCACTCAGAATGTCACTGTTATCGGGAATACTAGTATTACCCTCCCGGTCCTCCATTTCAGCAAGTTCGATTTCTTTGAAACACCTCCTATAGCAAATTTTACTGGCATCCCGACAAGCGGAAACGCTCCGCTGGCCGTGCAGTACACCGACACCTCGACCTATAGCATTCCGACATTGTGGAACTGGTCGTTCGGGGATGGCAATTATTCGGCTGCGCAGAACCCCTTGCACACATACGTTTCGGCGGGCAGCTACTTGGTATCCCTGACCGCCGCCGACGTTGGCGGATCCAACACGACGTCAATAGCGAATTACATCAATGTATCCGCAGCACTGCCGATCCCCGCCTTTACCGGCACGCCGACATTCGGCCATGAGCCGCAGGATATCCAGTTCAATGACACCACCCCGTCGACCGGCATCCAGTACTGGAACTGGTCGTTCGGGGATGCCACCTGGTTCAATACGACGGATGTAACCGCCAAGAACGTAACACACCCGTATTCAGCCATTGGCAGTTACACCGTGAATCTCTCGGTCACCAATTCATCGGGACTGAGTTTTCCTGCAACCGTTACCAACACGACGTCAATAGCGAATTACATCAATGTATCCGCAGCAC
>Ga0187810_10000039_pt1 | contig 61592 bp, 50 predicted proteins | sample NC_wetland_sal_i_9_FD_132963 | JGI IMG/M metagenome (GOLD analysis project Ga0187810, IMG submission 132963) | Wetland sediment microbial communities from Neuse River Estuary, North Carolina, USA - ASW_5 | ecosystem: Environmental > Aquatic > Freshwater > Wetlands > Sediment | place: USA: North...
CCGGACCAACCCGTCTTCATTGTTGATTTCGATGACGGCGATGGCGGGATCGTCCACGAGTTTTCCCCCTCCTGGCAGGGAGGCGGTCAGGAGCTTGCGGGCGTATTCCTTCTGCAATTCCTGATGGTGAGCGTTCCAGAAGCCGGGGAGGTGAGTCGCCTTCCACCCGGTTTTGTCCATCTCGGGAGGGAAGCCGTCGGCGGCCATGAATTGACGGGAGACGAGAAGATTCAGGTCGATGTAGATGCCCTGTTGTTTCAAAGCGGAGATGAGGTAGAGCAATTCCTGAAGGTGAGTGGGATCCAGATTCCGGCTGCCGTCTTTGGAATAGGCGATGACGCTGCTGCTTCCCCAATGATTGTCGAGGTGGTGAAGGCGGACGGTGTTGAATCCGGCGGCGGCCAGTCTTTTGGCCGTCAGGTCGGCCTGTTCATGTGAAAGAAAGGCATCTGCTCCGGCGATGTTGACACCCCAGAGACGGAAAGGTTTCCCGTCCAGTTGCAGGGAGCCGGTTGGGCCGGGGAGAATCCAGCCGCGCGCTCCGGCGGGTTTGTCATTCCAGGAAGAGAGGTTTGCGACCGAGTCGGGCGCGAGTTCCGGGGCGACGGGAAAGGGGACTTTCTCTGGTTCCGCCGTTCCGCAATAGAGTAGTGAGAGCCAGCAACTCAATAGCGAAAGAAGCAATTTCTTCATGGAACGGGGGTTTTGTCAGAAGCAGAAGGAGGAGTGGGTTCCTTTTTGGCATCATCTTCCGCCACGGTGACATTGTCAAACCAGCAGACGCCGGGGGGGAAGTAGCAGAAGAGCATGACTTTGAATTGTGTGACTGTGGGGCAATGCTGGGTGGGATTGAAGGTGCCAGTAAAATGACTCCACGTTCCACGGCTGGCGCAGTCGATGACGCCTTCGTACAAGCGGTGGAGATTCCCCTCGCGGTCCACATAGGCGCGGAACCAAAGTTTCCCTTTTGTTTTACCTTCCGACATATAGTCGAAGCCGATTTTATAGGCTTGGCCGGGTTTCAGCGGAACGGGGTCTGAGTAGAGGGAAAGGCCGTACGATTCGGCGATGGGATTTTTTTTGGGATGGGGAAAAAGCCACTGGGTGATCCCGACCTTTACCCACTGATTGTTCATGTCGATTTCTGAAATGGCGGTATTCATCCGGATGGCTTTCCCATGTCCAGAATTGTCCGGGGCGTTTGTCCATTGCACGCCGAGGCCGTCGGGTAGGTCCCAGTGCGCAGGTTTTGCCGGATTGGCCGGGTCCGCCTGTTCAAAGTCGCCGTTTGGCAAAAGTGACTGGGCGTGAATCAGGAGGGGAAATGCGAAGCCGAGTAGGAGGAGCAGGGAGGTTTTCATTTGTCGGAATGGGATTCACTGAGGGAGCGGAAATAGGCTCCAGTCATTTCTTCATATCCAGCGGGGATGTTTTCCGCCTGGGTGTCTTCCACTCCGCTTCCGGTGCGGGTGGCCAGAGAGTCGCTTTCGACACGGCTGAGCCTGCTCCCACTGTAGGCCTTGCGTGCGGCGTTGAGGGCGTCAAGGGCTTGATGGTAGCCTTGATAAAGGCCGATGCCATTTTGGTTTTTGGCCGCACTTTCCAATTGTTTCATGGAGTTCACCGCACTTTCCAGGTCTCCGGTCGGCTTCCGTTCTTTCCGCAACTGGAGGGCGAGAGTTTCGGCCTGTTGGCGGAGCTTGGATTGTTGTTCCGCCAGCCGTTTCATTTTTTGTTGCACGGGTGGTGGGAGAGGGCCGCGAAGCCCTTCCTGACCCGACCCTGAAAGCTTGCCGCCTCCCGTAGCGCCGCCCTGGGTGTCTTTGGAAGTGTCGTTGACGCTGCCTTGTTCGAAGGGGGTGGCGTCAAGGCGCGTGGGGGTTTGTCGGCCTTCCTTGCCTACGGCTGTGTCGCCGACCATCTGGCCGCTGCTTTTGCCGGTTCGACCTTCGCCGGAGCGTCCGCCCACTTCATTATTATTGGGGAGTTGATTCCCTGTTACGCCTTTCGCGCTCATGTCGGAAATAGGTCCGTCACCTGCGCCCCAGCCCGCTCCCTTGTCGAGGGAATCCATGAATGAACTCGATACGTCCTGAACGTCGTCTCCCATGTCTTCTTCCTTATCGAGAAGGTCGCCGACGATGTCTTCCAGTTGTTTGGGCAGTTCGGCCATGGGAGTATCGGCTTGTTGAGCGGGTTCTTCCATGGACCATTTTGTGTTATCCGGGGTGTTGGGCAGCCAACGTTCCAGATTTTGTTCCAGTTCGGAAGCGTTTTCGAGACCAGCTTCTTCTTTTGGAACGGCTATTTCCACATTTTTTTGGTATAGGGCGTCGGCGGCTTTTTGGACGTCCTGAAAGACGGCATCCATTTCTCCAACGAGTTTCCCGTCGGCAAAATCCTGGATCGGCAGTTTGCTGAAATCGGTCAGCTTTTCCTCGAAGAAAGACGCCTTCTTGGCTTCTTCTCGGGCCAGATCTCCCAGCAAAGACTCCTCCTCACTCGTGAGATCCTCCGGATTCAGCTCCCGGAGGGATTTGCTCATTTGAATGATCTTTTTTTGATCTTCGGTGAAGTTTTTCAAATCATCCTTGAGCTGCGAGAGTAATTGTTGCGTCGTGATGGGTGGAGTGGAATTGTCGGTGCCTTTGGCGGTCTTTTTTTGCGCTTCGTCCTGTCTTGCGGTTGCGATTTGTCCGAGCAGGGAGATCAATTCGTTCAGGATGTAGGTTTGACGTTTTTGCAATGCGGCCATGTGCGCGGGAAGATCGGTCGGTTGGACGGTGGCAATCTTCTGGATTTCATCCAGGGCCCAACCCATTTCCCCCTTGATCAGGGGTTGAAGGCGGACGAGGTAGAGTTTTGCCTCGGGGTGTTTGAGGGCTTCTTCGATGGTGAGATTGCCTGCATCCTGGGCTTGTTTTTGTGCTCCCTGCATGACGTCGCGGTGACGGGGGATATCCTTTGCCGCCAGAGCTTCCGAAAGATGGTTGGCAAGGTTGTCGCTCAGGCCGTTTGCCTGTGTTTGCTCTGAAATGGTGTTTTTGAGCAGGGTGAACATTTTTTCGAGAGCATCACCTTCGGGAACGGAGAGGTCTTTCAGCCCGGTGATGCGCAAGAGGATGGGCCGGGAGGTGCTGTGCTGGCCCGACGGGCTGAAGTCGCGTGCCTCTGCGGTGAGGAGATAGACGGAGCCGGGGGTGAAGATCGCGGGATCGATCGAAATTTTCCACGTTTCAGGCTGGGGTTCTTTTTCGCCGGGAGGGCCGAGATATGTCCAGGTTTTCAAGATACGGGCGGAGGTGGGAGCGTCACTGGGGCTGAGTTTCAATGTGATGGAGGCCACTCCATAATCGTCCGTTGCCTGTATCGTGACGGGCAGTGTGGCACCGGGATTCACGATGAGGTTCCGGTCTTCCGTGACAAAATCGACTTCCGGCGGGCGATTCTGGACGGCGGTGATGTCCCCCTGGCAAAGGGGTCGCGTGGTTGCCGAGTCGGAGAGGGCTGTTTCGATTTCGTAACTGCGGGATTCGTTGACAAGGAAGGTTGTTTGCCAGCGTCCGCCTGTGTCTTTGAGCTGTTGTGTGTTGTCGTGATCTTTCCAAAGGATGCTGGAGGGTTGTGGAAGTGTCTGAAATTCGGCGTGTACAGTGGAGCCGCTGAGAACGCTCAGCGCCATGGGCGGCCCCGGTTGCTGGTAGGGCTTGATGCCGGTGTAGGCAGGCGGGGTGATTTCGAAGGCCGATTCTTTCAGACGCGGAAGGGGGCGGATGCGGACGGCCGTCGCGGGGGTGTAGGAATCGTCCACCAGGACACGAAAATAGAACGAGCGGGTGACGGAACTGAATTTGAAGACGAAGTCGCCCGGGTTGGCTCCTGCGATCATGCTGGCGTGATCTCCTGCATCGGGTGTGGCTTCGATGGGAACGGTGCCTTCTTTCCAAACGATGATGGGAACGGGCGGTTTGGCCGAGGATGAGTCGAGGTGGGTCAGGTGAGCGGTGACTTCAAGCCGATCTCCTTCGATCAAATCGATTTTTCCCGAGGGGGTGATCGTGATGCTCCAGTCTCCGGCGGGAGGAATATCGGCCAGTGGCATGAAAATGCGGTTCATGGCTGTTTCGATATGCCGGGTGGAGATGACGGCGCTGGCACCCCATGCGACGCTGAAAACGAGAAGTGTCAGGCACCATTTTTTAAGTCCCGGTGTGCTCCAGAGAGAGCTCGGCTGGATGGTGTTCAGCGAGGCGGAGGATGAGGCGATCACCGGGCGGATGAATTTTTGGAGGGCTCCATCAACCGTGCCTTTCTCGAAGTGGTAGGCATTGATGAGGACATTTCCCCGAATGCCTTGTTTGACTTCGAGTATGCGTGCGGCCCGTGCGGGTGGGATGGGGTGAAGGAGTGGAATGAGAATTTTTTGATAAAATCCTGCGAGGACAAAGCCACCCAGAAGGATGGCGAGGGGAAGTCGCAACGCCGTGGGGAGATGGAAAATCTCATCCACTGTCACGAGGGCGAACAGGCTCCCAGTCGAGATGGAGAGCCACCAGATGGCTCCGTGGAATAGGGCTGCGGCCTGTAAAATCCTGCCGACGTGGCGGAGCCGGGCCGTTGCGGTATCCTGAGTGATGGTTGTCATGGCGCATCCTTGGTTGGGGGCGGTGTGTCGGGATGAATTTGCTTTAACAGATCGGCGTCCAGAAAGACTGTGGGGAAGGTTTCATGGCCTTCGATCCGTCCGCCTTCGAGCCGGACGCGATTTAAGAGTGTGGCCTTTTTTTCGTCGGGATCGTATTTCCACCGAAGCACGGAGAATGACCAGGGTTTCTTGTCTTCGGAAAAACTATGGGTTTGCCCCATTCGTTTGAAGAGGATGAGTGTATAGACATCGCCGTTGGCCTCGTCTGTGTAACAGGCGCGGATTTCCCGCGTGTCGTAAAAATCCTCCATCACGTCGAGTGCCGACTGAATCGCTTTTTGTATTTCTGGATTTGTTTGCGAGGGCCATGCGGCGTGCAGGCCATCCTTGCAGATGAGAATGTAAAGGATGCGTGAGACATCGCCAAAAGGGACGCGCCAGATATTTTTCTTGCCGGGTGCCGGATCTGCTTGCAGGGGGGTGAGATCGGGAATGGTGAAGGCGACGATTTTTTGAATGTCGGGTAAAGGGACGTCACTCAGATCGATGAGTGAGGAGCTTTCGGGAGAGGAAGATGAGTCAAAGCGGATGTCGGACGGGTAGACGATGTCGGTGATCTTTTGGCCGTCTTTTCCACTCATCTTGGCGAGTAGCACCACTTTTTGGGTCGAATCTTCGCTTTCGAGATAGAGTACGGTTGTGAAAAGATGGCCTTCGAGGATTTTTCCATTTGTCAGGGTAAGTCGAGCCTTGAAATATCGCACGGGGTAGACGTCGCCCGTTTTTTGTTTCGCCGCTTTCCCGGGCTCGGGGAAAATAAAGCCTTCGCGCATTTCTTCTTTTTCAGGAATGAAACGGATTTCTTTCAAATCCTCCAGACGCACGGAGATTTGCTCGCTATCCACGAAAAGGCGAAAATCCTTGCCGGGGCTCAGGGAAAGGTCTCCGGAGATTTTTTTCCCGTCCGACCACTCGACGGATCCTTTCCGGGTCGGAGCCTCTGCCGGACATGAAGTCGCGAAGATTCCGAGCGAAAGAAGGATCGTGACGATGCGGTTCATATCAGATTCATCCTCCGGCGAAGAATCCACTCAAGGATGAGCGTCCCAAGAACAAGAAAGAAGAAAAGATTCCAGAAATCAATCAGTGGGATGTCCACCTGAAGCTGTCTTGCCGCAAGTTGATTCTGGAGAAAATCCCGAAGGGGGGCAAGATCGCTCTCCGAGGCGTAAACTCCCTTGCTGCGGGTGGCGAGATCGCGGAGATAGCCGTCCTTGGTTTCCGGGCTTGCCCCTTCTTCCACGAGCGGTTCCACGGAGAGGGTGCGATCGTAGGTTTCGACGGTCTGCCCGCCTGCATAGGCTTCGATCCGCAAGGAATAATCCCCGCGTTGGGGAAGCGGGATTTTTGCCGACAAAACGCCCGGTTCTCCCGGAATGGGAGCGAAATTGACTTCACCTTTTCCGTCGGGAGTTTGGAGAGTGCCGACTAGTCGGACATTTCCAGAGTCGCTTGATCCTTGAATACGGACTTCAACGCTCGCCTCTTCTCCAGGGAGATAATGTTCGCGGTCCCAGCGGATTCCCAGAAGTGTGCCGCCTTCCATTTTTTGAGTCAGGCCGCGAATCGCCTGCCGCCAGAATTTTCCATAGAATATCTTGGTTTCGTGACCGGCGGCGGCCCATCGCCACAAGGTATTGGTGGCAATGCCGAGCACCTGTCCCTTGCCATATTTCTGTATGGCGACAATTGATTGGAGGTGGCCGGAGATGGTTGCATCCAGAATGGAAATGGCTCCGGGGCGTGTGCTGCCGGGCTGGTTGATGCTGTCGAGGGACGCCCCGCCCGCAGCGTTCAGCGCGTCTTTCAACCCTTCACTGAAACCGACGGCGGGAGCTGTGGTTGAGAGGGTGACGGGAAAGCTTCCAGTGGTCAGGGGTGTTTCATTTTTCGTGATGGCCCAGGGAATCAGAGGTGCCAGGGGGCTGGTTGCATAGCCCCCGCTTCCGAACGAGGAATCACCCCCGAGCAGGATGAGCGCTCCGCCTTTTTCCACGTAACGCTTTAATGCCTGTGCTTGAGGCTCGCTCAGGAGATTGGCTGTGAAGGAGCCGAGGATGATGCAGTCGTATCTCTTGAGGATGTTATCGTCTGTTGGCAATCCGTTCTCAAGGTCTTTATAGCCGGTGCGATCGCCCTGAATGGTGAAGCGGTCTTCCAGCACCCGGTACATGGCGGTGAAGGAGACGCCTCCATCCGAAGCCAGTTCCGAGCGGAGGTACTTGAAATCCGTACCGAGTTCCTGGGTGAAATAGAGGACGTGGATGGAGCGCTTCTGGATTTGTATGTCGACGGTTCGGTCGTTGTTTTTCAACGTCATCTCGCCGGGGAGTTCCGGGAGATGAACCCTGTACCGGATGCTGCCCGTCCCCTCGCCTTTGAGGTGGAAGCTGGTGGCTCCTCGCAAGGACGTGAGATCGACGGTGTTTGACTGGATCTCGCTCCATTTTTTGTCCTTCCATTGCTCCAGGGAGACTTTGAGGGCGCCGAGCGCCGCTTTCGAATGAAGCAGGGTGCCTTGATAGGCGTGGATTTCCGTTTCGATGTCAAACTCACTCCCTTCTTCGATCATGGCCGGGGCGGTCACATTTGCTATGCCGATATCGTTCCAGGTATTGGATGGTGTTCCCATCCCAAGGATTCCGAGAGGAAGGGACGGAAGTTTTGGAATATCGACAGCCTCGTCACCGCCATCCGTCACCAAGATCAGGGCGTCAGCTCCAGCGTAGGTACTTTGCTTTTGCAGGGTCATGAGAATCGCCGCCAGATCGGTTCCGCGTTCCTCCTTCCCTTTCGGGGAATAGCCGACCTCATGGAGGGATGTGTCAAAGGGATGAATCTCCCATTTCGTGTGGGATGGCGCGGCTGATTCGAGTTCGTGGATCAGGCGCATCGCTCTTTCGCTGCGTGTGGAAGAGCCGTCATCACGCAAATCCATGGACGAGGAAATGTCCTGAAGCACGACGATGCGGGCCGGGGTGATGTTCCAGTTTGACGATTTGAGGGAGGGATTCATCAACGCCAGAAAGAGGAGAAGAAAGAGGATGAACTTGGGAAGCAGGAGTATGACTGCGTTTTTTTTCCCGTGTCGTGCGGCGAGCCGATGGTGGAGCAGGTAAAGACATCCGCCGCCACCGAGTAGAAGGAAGGTTGAGACGACGGGGCTCAGGGACGGGTTCCACTCGATGGCACTCATGAGGAACCTTTCTTCGGGTGCCTGGTGGTGAGAGTTTTTGTCAGCATGTCCATCAGGTTGCGACCGAACAAGCTGCTGCGTTCATTGGCCAACCATGTCTCAAGGAGCATGAGGATCAAGGCTGTGGCGATGCACCAGCCGTAAAGCGCGGTGCCGGTCGAGCGTGATTCGTAGGAGCGCTGGATGTCCTCCTCGGTGGAAAGGTGAATGACCTCGTGAGGCAGGTTTTTCAGCAGAGGGATCGTTTGACCGTCGAGGAATTCCGGTATGGCTTCGTCAGCCGAGGCGTGGACGGCGACCCACTGGACCTGATCCTTTTGCCTGACTTCGTAAACGCCCGACCTCGTGAAGCCGACGAAATCCTGCGGCAGGCCTTCCCACGAGAGGGGATTCCCCGCAAGGGAGCGGACGGAGCTGGGAACCGCCTCCTGATCAAAGTGAAAATCAGCACCCGCCTCCAAGGTTTGAACGGGAGTCTTTTCCGGGTGGTTGGCAAAGATGGCGTTCTGCATCATGACGACAAAGATTCCTTTTAGCGGAAGGGAAGACCACTTCGGGCTGAAGGCGATGCCACTGGCGTAGATCGTTCCTTTCCCGAGACTTTTCCGGGCAAAAAGGGTAGAGCCTTTTTCGGAGGAGAGAAGGGGATGCCAGTTGCCCTTGAGGGTGAGGGGGCGGTAGCGGAAGGCTTTCAGCGTGCCGAGGCTTGTCTTGCCGTCGGAATCCCTCAGCCCGTGCCAGATCATGTCGTCACTCTGAAGAGGGAGAAGCGTTTCGGCTTCGGTTGGAGTTTGGGAAGCTTCAGCGAAGGCTTCGAGCCATGGAGGAGGTGCTGCGGTGACGGAAACTCCGGTGACGTCCGGCGAGGGTACGATAAAAAGTGTGCCACCCCCTTGCACATAATTTTCAAGTGCGGTGACGTTGGGCACGGCATCCTCCCAGGTGAGGGCTACAGCGAGAGGTTTTTCCGAAAGAGCGGAGGCAAGTTGATCCGGCGGAAGAAACGAGGTTTCGATGCCGGAGAGTTCTGCCGATCCTCCCGGCGCAATGGCAAATGGAAGGGCTGCATATTGATCCTGGTTTCCGAGAAAATGACTTTTCGCGGATCGGTGCACCAGAAGCCAAGCGAGGCATGACTGGCGGCATCGGCGACATCTCCCTCAATCCAGATTTGAGCCCAGTGAAAACCGACGTTGGCAAAGGAAAAGGTCAGGGGAATGGGAACGGTTTCCCTGGCATGCAAAGAAATATCCCGGGAGGTGTTTTTTCCCGTGTCGTCCGTCGAGTTCAGTCGGATGAGTGCATTGGTGGCACCATAATTCTGCAGAGCCACTTGAGCGACGCTGATTCTCCCGGCGGGGATGGAATGATTGGGAAAGTCTGTCAGTTTTAGATTGCCCCATCCGCCGATGGGGGCCGGGGAGGTAATCTGGTGAAGAATCACGCGGCATCTCTGGCCGACCTGAGCCTCGATTTCACCCTGATTCCAGTTGTTTTTTTGAAGATCGGTCAGGATGTGAAGTTCCCGCGTGGGTTGGTGGGTGGTGTCGAGCTTGGCAAGTGCGTCCCGGATGGCACGCACCACCTGCGGGGCGCTTTCGGTCGGCGTGAGTTTGTCGAGAGCATGACGAACGGCGGCGGGATCGGAATTAAAATCCTTGGGGAGTGCAGCGAGAGGATCGGGAACCATGAGTTGCACGGCGGTGGAGTCCCCGGAACGTGCCGAGGCGAGAATTCTTTCTGCGGCTCGGGTAGCAAAGGCGAGTTTACTCCTTCCGTTGGCGGTCGGTGCCGCCATGGAGCCGGAATTATCGATGAGAATCAGGCGCGCTATCCCGCCTCCCGGCCCGATATTGGTGATGGGGTGGGTCAGAGCCAGCACCACCAGAGCAATGAAGAAGCATCGCAGGAGGAGGATGAGCCATTCGTGGATTTTCCGGCGGGCACTCAGCCGTGGATCAATCCGGATAAAAAACATCAGCGAGGGGAATTCACGCACCTGGCGTTTGAGTCGAAAAAAGAGATGAAAAAGAATGGGAAGGGAAACGGCTGGGAAAAGCCAAGCGGCGACGGAGTGTGTGAAAAAAAATGGCATGGCTAACCGGCTCGCTTGGCTAGGGCGTCGAGCATGGAGGTGCGGGTGTCGATGGTGAAGTAAGCTGCTCCGCAACTGGTGCAGAGGCGGCTTGTTTCATTCAGGTGATTTTGCACGGTGCGGGAATATTCCGCGCGGATTTCGTCCGCTTCGATGAGGAGTTTTTCCTGCGACTCCAAGTCCCTCAATTCCACCAATCCTCGCATCGGAAGAGCAACTTCGGCTCCATCCAGAATATGAAAAACGGTCACGTCATGTTTGGCATGCTGAAGGTGTTGAATGCCCCGGGCGATTTCCGTGGTGGGTTGGAGAAGGTCAGAGATGAGTATGACGAGGTGTTTTTGTTTCAGCATTTCTGCCGCTTCGTGCAGGGATTTTTCTATGTTTCCCTGTCCCTGGGGACGGACTTCTTCCATTTCAAAAAGAATGGGCGTGAGTGTTTCGGTGCTGGCAACGGGGGCGAATTGTTTGGAGAGATGGTCGGTGAAAAAGGAAAGGCTGGCGACATCTCCCTGGCCGGTGAGTAGGTAGAGGAATCCGGCGGCGAGGGAACACGCGTATTCAAACTTCGTGGATGGCCCCATTTCCTTGTAGTCGAGGCTGGCGGAGGCGTCGACGAGGACGTAGGCGCGAAGATTGGTTTCATCTTGGAAGCGTCTGATGACGTAGCGATCTGTTTTGGCGAAAACCTTCCAGTCGATCAGATTGGGGGCATCGCCCGGAATGTAATCGCGGTATTCGGAAAATTCGACCGAGGCACCGAAATCGGGTGAGCGATGAAGGCCCTGAAGTGTGCCCTGCATGGGCCGACGTGCGGAAAGCCCCAGCCCGCGGACTTGGTCGGCGACGCGGGGCGGCAGATATTTGAAGTTCCGCACCGAGGACATGATTTTTTATTCTACTCTCCGGCCTTGTAGTCGGGTTCGGGGATGGCTTCCAGGAGTCGGCGGATGATTTCGTCCGAATCGATGCCCTCGCTGGCCGCCGCAAAATTGCAGAGGATGCGGTGTCGGAGAACCGGGAGGGCGTACTTGCGGACATCGGCGCACGAGACGTTGAGGCGGCCTCGCAGGAGTGCGTGGGCTTTGGCTGCGAGGATGAGGTATTGTCCGGCGCGGGGACCTGCTCCCCAGCGGACGTAGCGGGTGATGAAGTCGGCGACTTGCTTCGAGTCGGGACGGGTGGCGCGCACAAGGCGGGTGACGTAGGCTCCGACATGTTTGCTGACGGGAGTTTTGCGAACGAGGTGCTGGAAGGCGAGAAGGGATTTTGAGTCGAGGATGCGATGGACTTCCCGGGTCGCGTCCTGTGTCGTTTCCATGATGATCCGCTCTTCTTCCTCGGCGGATGGGTAGTCGACTCTGACGCAGAACATGAAGCGGTCAAGCTGGGCTTCGGGAAGGGGGTAAGTGCCTTCCTGTTCGATGGGGTTTTGCGTGGCGATGACGAAGAAGGGTTGGGGAAGATCGTAGCTGATGCCGGAGATGGTGACGCGGCGTTCCTGCATCGCTTCGAGCAGGGCAGCCTGGGTTTTCGGCGGCGTGCGGTTGATTTCGTCGGCCAGAAGGAGGTTGGTGAAGATCGGGCCGCGCTTGAACCGGAATTTGCGGGAGGTTGTTCCGGGTTCTTCTTCGAGGACGTCCGTTCCGGTGATGTCGGAGGGCATCAGGTCAGGGGTGAATTGGACTCGCTTACAGTGGAGTTCCAATGTGCCGGCGAGGGTGCGGGCCATGAGGGTTTTGGCCAGACCGGGGATGCCGACGAGCAGGCAGTGGCCGCGTGCGAAGAGGGCGACGAGGATTTGGTGGACGACGGCGGATTGTCCGACGACGATGTTGGACATTTCGTCCGTGACGCGCTTTTGGGCTTCGTGAAGCTGGGCGACGGCTTCTTCCGGATTTTCGATTTCGGAGTTTCCTCCAAATTGTGATTCGAGGGAGAGGCGGGTGGTTTCAAACGTGAAGTTTGTGGAGCCGATCGAGAAGGTCAGTCCGTGTTCCAAGCGGAGTTCGCCGGTGGCCCGTCCGTCCATGAGGATGGAGGCTCCCGAGTCGCAGCAGCGGATGATCCAGTGGCCGGAGGAATTTTCCAAAATGGCGTGCCGGGGAGTGACGGCAGGATCGTGGAGGCAGATATTGGTGGAAGGGTCGGAGCCGATGAGGAGGGAGCCATCGGCGAGGGGGATGGTGGAACTTTCTCCCTGCGCGGGACGAATCGTAAGGCGGTCAGTCATGGATGTATGGATGTTGGGATTAATGTGTGGCTGCGTACATGAGAATGTCCATGCCGAGGGGGACTGCGGTTTCGCTCCGGTAGGCCAGAGCCATGGGATATTCGCTTCCGGACCAACCTGCTTCCAGGTCAATGGGGCTGTAGATGACCCGGAGGTCGCCGTTCAGGGAGATGCCTTCCAGGCGGGGGGCCTTGGATTGTCCGTAGCGCATGAATACAGCCGGGGTGTAAAGAGCCTGGGGCACTTGAGCGACGGTGCTGAAGATGGGGTGGGATAGGGGAATGGGTTCCAGTTTGGATTCGGGAAGGACTTTTGCCATTTCGCGGTGGACGGCGGCGTCAAAGGTGGAAAGTCCCAGTCCGTTGTTGATGAGGAGGGTTCCGTTCCGCTGGAGGAAACTGCGGAGGGCTGCCACGGCATTGTCGCTGAAGTGAAAGTCGTCCAGTCCGGTCAGGTAGAGGAAGGAGATTTTCGAGAGGTCGTCCTTGCCGGGGTCGACGACAAAGCGTTTGAGATCGACCCGCAGGGAGGTGCTGGCACGGAGCTTGGAGAGGAGATCGACGGCATTGTTCGGGTGGACGTTAAAAGAGCCATCGTGTTCGATCTGGGCGAATACAAATTCATCTGTCGGCGGTTTTTCATCCATGGTGGAAAACAGTTCCGGCTTGGCTTCATCAATGCCAACCCGATGGTAGCCGATGGCGTAGGCGACGATATTGAGTCCGATGTTGTCTGCCGATGAAATATCATAGTAAGCGGCTTTTTGGATCAGGGGGACGGTGTGGTTATCCCAACCGCAGCCCAAGCCGTATTTGGAGAGGAGGACGCCGACGCGTGAACCGATGTAGAGACCTTCCAGGTAGGGTTTGTCAGATTTGACGTTGGAGGAGTAGTGGACGTCTTTGACGTCGTTGACCATGTGGTAGATGGGATGGTCGGTGGGGATGACGCGCCACTTTACCTCGGGGAATGCTTGTTCCATGAGGTTGTGCACCGAGTTATAGAAGTAGGGGGAGCCCGCAACGGAGTCGAAGACGAGCATGCCTCCCTTGAGAACGTAGGCGCGTAGTTCGGCAAGTTGTTTGTCGTCGAGTTTCAGTGAGCGGGCGCCGCTGAAAAAGAGGACGGGAAGTTTGTCGGGGTCTCCCTGGAAAGAGGAGAGTGAAACTTCATCGTATCCGTATTGGAGGCCGAGAGTGGTCTGAACTTTGCTGAAAAGTTGCTGGAGGTCGGCGGGGCAGAGATTCCAGTCGGCGATCTTGGTTGAGGCTCCTTCCTGATAGGTAAAGGAGCTTTGTTCTCCCCAGATGACTTTTCCAAAAAGCGGGGGTGGGGTGGGCTGGCGTTTCCGCTCGGAACGGCGCAAGGGTGTGGCGGGCAGAGGGAGAGGGGGGAAGCTCTCACCACCGTTGATGCGTTTGGGGGGAGCCTCGGGTGGTTTTCCGAGGGGAACAAACCAATCGTTCTCTCCACCATATGCTACAATGGAAAAAAGGAAAATAGGGAGCATGAGTGCAGCACGGATTTTCTTTTGCATGATGGAATAACCTCTTTTTTGGTTCAAAGTTGCGTTTTTATTTCCTGGGGATTTCTGTGGGCCATTTTTGTTTGGCTTGGGCAGCGGCTTCACTGTAGGGATAATTTTGAATTAGTTCGGTAAGTGCCTTCTGTGCGAATTTCTTATCTTGCTGGAGAAAGGCCAGATCGGTGACATGGAAAAGAAGGTCACTCCTCGTGCTGGGCATCGTGAGAAAGGGGAGCAGGCGCTTGGCAAGCAGGTAGGCGACTTGCGTATCGTCCCTGCTCTGCAGGAGTCGGATGTAGACGAGGGCGAAATCCGGTGAGAGTTTTTCAATGGGGGCTTCTGACAAGATGTCATTGAGGGATTTTTCGGCTGAGTCGAAATCCTTTGTGTCCATGAAGGATCGGGCTTGGTCGAGTCTCGAAATCCTGCGGACGGAGCTGCGTGCATCAATTCCCGAAAGATCCTTGGAGAGCTTGAGATATTGTTTTTTTGTTCCCTCAATATCTCCTTTTGCCAGGAGGATGTCTCCTTGCAGAATGTCGTATTCCCGGCGTTGGTCGGGGGGAAGTGTCTCGGGGTGGATGGTTTTGCTTAGGGTGATGACGTCGTCCATTTGATCCGAGGTGGAGAGGATGTTCTTTGCGAGGAGGAGCCGGGCTTGGTCGGCCAGCAAGGCGGGCGGGGCTGGTCTCTCGATGATGGCTTTGAGGAGTTGATCGGCATCGGCAAAGCGGTGGATTTCAGTTGATGATAAAAATGTGGCGGCATCCAGTAGATACGTCAGATTTTTTTCATCCATCTCCCTGGCCCGGAGACAAAGACCGGGAAGGATTTTTGCAATGGCGTCCGCGTCTTCAAAAATCTGGAAGACTTGAGCGCAGCTTCCCAAATCGGTGGGAGTGAAAGTCGTGGGGTCTCTTTCCAGAATCTCATCCCGTTGTTTGGGGTTGAGATCGGGACGCTGGGTGGTGAGAGATGTCCAGTTGGGGTGGACGTGAACGGTTTGAGAGATTGAGGCGGTTTCCTTGTCTCCGTCCATGAATGAAAGTTTTACCGTGCGCATTCCGGGGCAGGGGAAGATGTGGTCGACTTTGTTTCCACTGGCTTTGGTGCCGTCGTCGAAAGTCCAGACGGGAGTCCCCTTTGGCAGGGGAGGCAGGGTGTAAAATTGGACGTCGATGAGGCCGATATCATCCGTTTCGGGAGTCGGCACGCTTTGGCTGGTGATGTTCCATGAAATGGCAAGTGGTGGAGCTGGGGGAAGGTCAATTCGGGGGGCTCCGCCGGGGACAAATGGTGGCAGGGGGGGGTGGGGTTCGTAGCGCGCGGTGTGCAAAAAGGTGATGGGGCGGAAGAAGTGTGACTCGGGCATGAGCATGTTCCATCCGCCATTCCCGATTTTTGCGGCCAGGCAGCAGATGAGGGGGCGGCTTTCGTTTCGTGATACGTAGGCGTTGTAATATTCTAGTTCGTGGATGCCTGCGGGCAACTCGACACTCCCTTGGAACTTTCCTTTCCACCCGGCCTTGTATGGGTGTCTTCCAGGCCATTGCACCACAAGTTTGCCGTCGATCAGGAGGAAGGAGGCATCCACCGAGATGAGGGCGAACGAATATCTTGTCGGTTTGGAAACTTCAAACCATCCGGTGTAATGGGAGAGAATGTCCTCCTGCGGGCCGTGGCGATGTCCGCCTTCAAATATCTGCCTGAGCATGGAGCGCCCATAAACTGTTTTGCTGTCATCCCACGCCCGGATCATTCTTTCAAGATTATCGACGGCTTTGCCGGTGCCCTCTCTTGTTTCGAGGATCACGCCTGCTTGTGGAGGCGGGGTCCAGTTGATTTCTTTATCTATGGATCCGGGTGTAACGTATAGAAAGTAGGTTTTGGAATTCGAGGTGGTATCGATGAGCAATGTTGCTGGTTCCCCCGGGGCGTTCCAGAGGAGTCGACAGGGGATGGCTTTACCAGTGTCATCGAAAATGCAAAAGGGTTCCTTCTCCCACGCGGGGTTGGGAAAATGAATTTGCACAACTCCGACGGTGCCCCTGGCGTTTGCATCGTTTGGTTCGATGACAAATCTTGCCGGAGAAAGAGTCTCCTGCCAGGGGATGGGTGCTCCATGACAGACGAGTGTTTCGAGAAGAAGAAGGATGCCGAGCAGAAGTTTGCAGGGAAGATGGGAAAAATCGCGCATAGTTCCACGAGTGTGGGAATTCAAACCATAATAGAGAAAATATCCATTTCGTCAGTTCAATTTTTTTCGCGCAACAAATCTCCGGCTTGATTGGTGGAGGGATATTGAATCGTAGGTGCCATTCCCAATTGCCATTTTGATGTGAATGGTTAAACCCTTATTGGGTATGAAAAGAATCGGCATTTTATTACTTCTCTGCCTGGCATCTCTTTCTTCTTATGGTGCGGACGAATGGAAACTTGTCTGGTCGGATGAGTTTAATTATCAGGGGGCTCCAGATCCGGCCAAATGGGATTTTGAAGAGGGCTTCATTCGCAATAAGGAAGCGCAATATTACACGAAAAACCGACTTGAAAACGCCCGTGTTGAAAATGGGATGTTGGTGATCGAAGGACGGAAGGAACATTTCAAGAATCCCGATTACCGTCCTGGTGCTCCGGCAGATGATTGGAAGCACCATCGGGAGTATGAGGAGTACACATCCGCGAGCTTGATTACCCTCCACAAGGCGGAGTGGACTTATGGACGGATTGAGGTGCGCGCAAAAGTTCCTGAAGGGGCCGGTGTCTGGCCTGCGATTTGGACGCTGGGAAGTGATAAAGATAAAGTGGGTTGGCCGACTTGTGGTGAAATTGACATTATGGAATTTTGGGGCAGGACGCCGGATAAGATTGCCGCCCATACTCATTTCATGGGGCCCACGACCCACAAGCATCAATCCGATGGCAAGGATCTCGTCGTGGACAAGCCTTTTGATGATTTTCACATTTATGCCATCGAGTGGGACTCGTCGAAAATCGATTTTTTCTTTGACGGCAGAAAGTATCACACCTTTATGGTCGATGAAGCGGGGAAGGGGGCGGACAATGCATTCCGAAAACCCCAATACCTGATTCTTAATCTTGCGCTGGGTGGAAATTCCAACGACAAGATTGATGATTCGAAATTTCCTCGAAAATTCCTCATCGATTACGTGCGTGTTTATTCCAAGTAAACAGGAGGATTGCCCAACTTGGGGCGAAGCCAGTCGCTATGGGTGGCGATAGACAAACGAGACGGAAAGTCTTAAAAAAGGATGTTTCGCAAAGGGCTAAAATGCCAGTACCCAAAACTTCAAACGACAGATGGAAGGAAATCATTCCTGCCTTTCAGAAATTGCGCAGGGGGTATTTTGCGAAATATGGGATGGACTTGTTGCTGGTGGATCTGGAGGGGAAAGTGGCTTTCGGGAAAACCGGTAGCCATTCAGTTGGATTCGCCACATGGTGGAAAATGGCTTTTACGGAAGCCCTGCGTTGGGGGCAACCCTGCATGATTTCATGTCCCGGGGAAAAGCTGACATGGGGTGTTCCGGTTATGCTTAACAGCAGGGTGCTCGGTGGCATAGTCTCTCAACCTTGCGAGCTCTATGATGAGGAGGGAACGGGGCAGTCCCGTGATGAGGCGGAAAAAATGACGGCTGCGTGTGATGGCCTGTTGGACATGGCGGAAGAGTATAATCTGACCAATGCCGCCCAGATGCGCCTGAACCGTTCCCAGGCATACCTTGAGCGGAGCAAGGCCGAGGCGATCCATGAGACGAAGCGTTCCTTCCGGGTGGATATCCGGGAAATTTACCTCTTCCACGAGCCGGAATTGCTTTGCGCCATGAGGCAGGAGCAGCCTTCGGAGGCCCGCAAGATCATCAATCGGCTGCTGTTGCAGATTTACAACGCCAGCGGAAAAAGCATGGACGCCCTCAAAAGTTTTTCCATGGAACTGGTCGTGATGATGGGGCGAACCGCCATGGAGGCGGGGGCAGATCCGGGGCGCATCATGGGACTTCATTCCACCCGGCTGGCCGCCCTGATGTCTGCCCGGGATGAAGAGGAGTTGAATCACCGATTGACGGAAATTCTCGAATGGCTTTTGGGAGAGATCGCGCACGCGCCTCCTCCGCTCCGTAGTGCCGGGTTGACCCGGGCGCTGTCGCTGATGCAGCGCCAGCTCGAGCAGCCGTTGAGTCGGGATGTTGTGGCGCGGCAGTGCGGTTTTTCGCCCACCCATTTTTCGAGGTTGCTGAAAACGCATACGGGAAGGGAATTTAGAGACTTGCTCAATCACTACCGTTCCAGCAAGGCGTGCCAGCTTTTGCGTGCAACGGACAAGGGACTGGCTGAGATCGCGCAGGAATGCGGTTTTCAGGATCAGAGTTATTTTACCAAAGTTTTCTTTCGCCATATTGGACGTCTTCCTCTTGATTTTCGCAGGAAGCGGTAAGGTTTTTTTAGAAATGCGCTTGAGATAGCGCACGAAATTACCAATTTTTGTATTGCCGATTACAAGACCTTCCCAAGGTTTTGTGCCATTCTGCATCCCACAACAACAAAAACTATGAACAAAATCGAAGACCTGAAAAACGCTGTCATTGCAGGAAAACGAAAAGATGTCGAACGCCTGATTCATGAAGTCATTGCAGAGGGAATTCCGCCCAAGACAATTGTTGATGATGGACTGGTTGCGGCCATGGCCGTGGTGGGAGAAAAATTCAAGAACAATGAAATTTTTGTCCCGGAGATGCTCGTCGCAGGAAGAGCTATGAAATCGGCACTGGTGATCTTGGAACCTCTGCTTGTCCAGGCGGGTATCAAACCCAAATACAAGGCCCTGATCGGAACTGTCGAGGGAGACTTGCATGATATTGGGAAAAATCTGGTGGCCATGATGTTGAAGGGAGCCAACATCGAAATGATTGATCTCGGGACGAATGTGCCAGCCTCGAAATTCATGGAAGCAGCCGAACAGCACAAGCCGCACCTGATTCTACTTTCCGCCCTTCTCACCACGACCATGCCTGCCATGAAGGCCACCGTGGAAGCGGTTCGCAATTCGTCCTTCAAGAATGTCAAAGTCATGGTGGGTGGCGCACCCATCACTCAGACTTTTGCGAATGAGATACATGCGGACGGTTATTCCGAAGACGCGGCGGAAGCCGTGGATGTTGCTCTTGCGCTTCTTAACCCCGCCTGATTTTTTTTCGGAATCCTCCCCATGAAACGAGACTATTACACTTCCCTTGCCCGATCCGGTTTGCGCATGCCCATCGGAACGCATCTCCTCCTGCATCAGCAGGAGGATGTGGGTGCAGTCCTGTTGGACGGAGTGCGGCTGGGCAAGGTGATCGAAGAAACCGCCCGTTGTTTCCGCACCCCTCTGGGGATGCCGCTGATGGACTTGGCGCTGGAAAAGGAGGAGCTTCTCACAGCTCTGCACATTCCTGCGGAAAAGATCGATTCGTTCCATTTTGACACTGCGCCATCTTCCCAGCCGGACTTTTCCCTGACACCGCGCATGCAGGCTACCTGTGAAGCCATCCGGTATGTCGCGGCACAACAGGATCTGCTGCCGATCGGCATGGCCATCGGGCCATTCTCCTTCATGACCAAGCTGGTGGCTGATCCCATCATGCCTGTATTTACTGCAGGAACAGGCGTGACGGCAGACGAGGACCCGGAGGTGGAACTCGTGGAAAAAACATTGAAATTGGTTCAAGGCGTGATTTTGAGTTATCTCCGCGAACAGATTGCAGCCGGGGCAAAGGCCATTGTTGTCTGTGAACCTGCCGCAAACAAAGTCTACTTTTCTCCGAATCAGCTCGCGGAAAGCTATGAGATTTTTGATCGTTACGTGATGGCGCCAAACCGGGAAATCAAAGACTTGTTGGAATCAAACGGAGTCGATCTGATCTTCCACGATTGCGGGGAATTGACCGATGACATGGTGCAGAGGTTTGGAACCCTGGATCCCGCCATCCTCAGCCTGGGCAGTTCGCGAGTTCTGTGGGAGGACGCCAGGTTGATCTCGAAAAACACGGTTCTGTACGGCAATCTTCCCAGCAAACACTTCTATTCGGATGCCACCATCACCACTCGAAAGGTGAGCAGCATAGCCATGGAATTAGTCAAAAAAATGAACGAGATCGACCATCCGTTCATCCTTGGCAGTGAGTGCGATGTGCTCAGTGTTCCCAAGTGTGAAGCGACCATACGTGAAAAAGTTGATGCTTTTATGTCCTGTGACTGTGGTTCCATCCATTCCCTGAAAGTTGCCTGATGAAGGTGGGGTATGTGTTTGCGGTGTGCAGAAAGGGCTTTGAATCTGGCGCGAACCGCCGGGAGAAAACGGACGAGTCTATTATTATGCCAAGAGCAGCCTGAGGAATCCTTTATGAAAAAATACACGAATCTTGCCATCTCAAATCCGGACGACTTGCGCTTTGGCATTGCACCCCATCCCGTTCGCACACGGATGGGAATGGAGATCGGGGGAGGACAAGTTTATCCTGAGATCAATTTTACCCTGCCGTCCCTCCAAATCAGCGAGGCGACCTGGTCGGAAATCCACAAGCAGTATCATGAAATGATCACCGGAGTCCTACATCGGGCGGCAGAGTTGGAAGCTCCTGGCGTCGTCGTGGAGTTTGAAACTCTGCCACCGATGACCGAACACCCGCACATGGGGTTGGACATCGTGAAAGTCCTTCTTGAGGAAATGGAAAAGGCCCGGGATCAACACTCCCTCAAAAGCGTCCTGCGAATGACACCGAATGATAACCGGGAGTTTGATCGCCCGCCGAAAATGCGTGACGGTTACTATTTTGATAGGATGTTGAGGTTGTTTGAAGACTCTGCGGCGGCGGGGGCTGAGTTGCTTTCCATTGAGTCGGTAGGCGGCAAGGAGTTGCATGACGAGGCTCTTGTGGGCTGTGACATTTCCCAAGTTATCTTTTCCCTGTGCGTTCTGGGAGCACGCGACATGGAATTTCTTTGGAGTCGCTTGCATCAGATAGCCGTCAAACACGGCGCGTTTTGTGCGGGTGACACGGCCTGTGGGTTTGGCAATACGGCGATGGTATTGTCTGAACAGAAAATGATTCCAAGAGTTTTTGCGGCGGTGGTGCGAGCCGTCACGGCTGTGCGCTCACTCGTTGCTTACCAATGTGGCGCCGTCGGGCCGGGCAAGGACTGTGGCTACGAAAATCCGATTCTCAAGGCGATCACCGGATGCCCCATGGCTATGGAGGGGAAATCCTCCGCCTGTGCGCACTTCAGTCCCATGGGGAACATCGCTGCCGCGACATGCGACACATGGAGTAATGAATCTGTTCAAAATGTGAAATTACTCGGCGGCATGGCACCAACGGTTTCGATGGAACAACTGGTCTATGATTGCCGTTTGATGAATCAGGCGTTGAGTGAGGGGCGCGATTCTTCTCTGGCTTTGCGTCGGTGGATGATCCAATCGGACGCTTCTCTTGATCCCCAGGCGTATATCCTCTCGCCGCAGTCGGCGGTTTCACTTGCCGAAACAATCGTTTCGCAACCCTGCCCTTATCTGGCCGGTAAAGCGGTGGCCCTCCGTGCCGTTTCACTTCTGCGGGATGGGTTGAAAGAGGGAAGACTGAAAATTCTTTCCCGCGAACAGCCTTGGCTCGATACGATTGAAGATGCAGTTTCATCGCTGCCTGAGGATGAGGATGTTTTCATCGAAGAACTCATGTCGTCGGTGGATTCGACTCATTACAGTCCTGCCGAGTATCAACTGCCTGCCGCGTGAACGGGAATTTCGTTGCGGACCGGGACTGTTCAGACGACGGGTTGTAAATCACAAAAGGCGAAAAATCTCAAGACCGTTTGCGGTCTCGTGCAACGCCTCACTCCAATGAGAGTGCGTTGATAAAGCGATCCTCGAAGTCGGGATCAAGATTCAGTTCGATGGTTTCCACTTTCCCGGCAAGTTCTTCCATTTCGCAAAGAGCGGAAAGATCGAGCGCGGCAAGGTAGGCTCCCGCCAGAGAGGAGTTCCCCACGACTTGAATTTGATTTTCGTTCAGTCGAGGCAAAAGACCGATCTTCATGGCATGTTCCAGGGTAATGTGCATGCCAAAACCTCCCGCGACAAAAAGGGTGGCAAGTTCTCCTGCCGTTAATCCGGCTTGTTGCAGAAGGGTTTCTATTCCGGCGGCGATGGCTGCTTTTGCCTGAAGCAGCAGGGAAACGTCCACTTCGGAAATGGTGAGGGTGGAGGTGAGTCGGAAGGCAAAGCAGTCCTCCAGTTTTACAAATTTATCCGGATGCATTTTGATAAATGAATTTTCAAAACGACCATTTTCCTGAAGACATCCGGCTCTGCGTCCCTCGGCAAGAAAATCGATGTAGGCCGAGCCACAAATGCCATGCGCCTGTTCGACGGGAACGTTGCCGATGGTTTGCAGTGAAACTTCGGAACCATTCTCCATATGGAAGACGATGTCGGAAATCGCGCCCGTGACGGCTCGCATTCCGTGGTGGAGGCCGGAGCCTTCAAACGCCGGACCCGCTGCCGTGGCACAGGCGAGCCAATGTCCTTTATGGAGAAGGGCAATTTCGCCGTTGGTGCCGATGTCGATCAACATCGCGGGCTGCGGTGCGTAGCGCATGCCCGTCGCGATGATGCCAGCCGCAATATCCGCCCCCACATATGCAGCCAGTCCGGGCAGCAGCACAACGGGAAGATTTGCCTCAAGCCCATTCGGCTCGTTCGAGAGATGGAGTTTGCCCGTAGTACTGTGACGCTTTTCGAGAAATACAGGATGGAAGGGATAAGTTCCCAGTCCGGCGGGATCTTCAGATGCCAGAAGATGGAGCATCGTCGTATTACCGGCCACGCTCATGCCGCACAACTGGGCTGGAGATATATTTGCCATTTGGCAGGCCTCCGAGATCAATCGTGAAATGGTTTCGCTTCCCACGGCGCGTTGCAAGGAATCCCTCATGGCGGGATCGGTGATGCAGAGGTTGATTCGTGTCACGACATCATCACCGAGGCGAATCTGCGCGTTGAAATCCGCCGCGCGTCCAAGAATAGACCCGGTGGCAATATCGAATACGAGGACGGCGACTGTCGTTGTGCCGATGTCCACGGCGACCGCCACCGCACCGGGCTTTCCAGGAAAAAGAGGTTCCCGTCCGGCTGTCACCATGAGGTGAAACTCATCCACGGCGGAAGCTGTTGCCTGTAGTAATGACCGTGCCGGGATTGATACCTCCAGTTCCTCGCCCGGCAGCCATTCGCACTGACAGGCATCGACCTCCTGACTTTCCTCTTTCGCTTCGACAGGTCGGGATTCATGCAGGAATTTTCCATGCTGGATGACGATGCGGCATCCTCTGCAAAGACCTTTCCCTCCGCACCTCGTGTTTAATGAAAAATCATGCCGCCCGAGCCAGTCGGATAATTTTTTTGGATCGTTTGGCGTGACTCCGGCAAGCAGTCGGTCCGTCTGGTTTGTGGTGACGGTGATGGGGGTTGTCATGCGGGTGGTCGGACTCGTACAAGGGAGTCGTCATAAGTGGCCTGAATGGTTTGCCCGGGGGGAACAACCAAAAAATCCTCTTCCTTCCATTCACCCGCCAAAAGTGCCTGCAACAAACGCAGATCACCTTGCAGACGGTCATACTTCCACCCCTTTGACCGGGCACGCTGTTGTGCTTCAGGCTCAAATTGTTCGGGTGGCGCGACTCCGGTGTCAATATATGCCACTGCGGAGTAGTGCTGCATGGTCTGGTGAAGTTCTTCCCAGAGGTATTGGGCGTTATCCTCTCCGTATTTGGCGACAAGCTCCTCATAAGAGTCGTTCATTCCCATGCGAGTTTGGAGGGTGATCTGGCGGAGTTCACCCGTTTCCTCGCCATGCTCGACCCATCCGGGAGTGAGGAAATAGGTGCCGGGGTTTTTTGCGAAATAATCCGCGTAGCGCTGCCGACTGCCCATGAAAAGTGTGATGCAATCGTGAGCCCGTGTGACGACCAGCGGGCAGTGGTCGGGGGCCTTTAATTCGGCAATGCCGAGGTTGCACAAAGCGTAGCCGAGGAGTACTGCGTCGCAGGACGAGTGGGAGTGGGCGTCGATCGCTTCCTGCAGGCGCATCCGCATGTTCACGCACCCAATGTCGTGCAGCCCTTTGGAAAGGATGTGTTTTTCGATTTTGTGAGGTGAGAGTGAGGCTGCTTGCGAAAGCTCCCGGTCAAGTACGGAACATCCGATCACAACAAAGTATTTGCGCGAAGATGCAGTCATCTGAATGAATGAAATTACAAAAAATATAAATACAGGTCGATATTCTTTCCACACGCAATGATTGTGCCATGATAGGGAAAGAAAACTTTGTACGCACAAAATTACCAAAAAAACTTACAGGAAATACAAAACTCGGAGGGTTTTCATTTTCAACGGTGCGCATGCTCAGTTTTGGTGCATCCAGAAGCCGTGCCTACGGCATTCTAAATTGTGCGAGTTGATGCAGGATTTTCTTCTCATTCTCCGCATTTGCCGTGCGGTCCTGTGGCGGTATCCAGGGGCGCATATGAATGCCGCCTCCCAAGCCGAATTTTTCAACAAATCGCAAGAGGTTGTGGCCACTTGTTCCCCATTCTGGAGCACCTGCGTCAGAATTCAACGAGCCTCCCAACTGGGTCTTTTTCCCGGCTGCAAAAATTTTGCGGTACAAATCAGGCCACATTTCACAACCGGGCTGCCCATCACCCGGAATCCACTGGATGCCCAGAATTTCGTCGATGCTCAGCAGATGATCCAGATGTGGAAGCTGTCCCTTCCCATCCAGATGGTAAAAGCAGCGGCTGAGTTTTTTGGCGCTTGCGGCAAGTTCGGGTTGCACAAATTCTGAGAACATGTCGGGAGAAATCATATAGGAAAAATCGCACTGGAGAATGTAGTACGGCGTATCACTGTAAATTTCACACCATGAGCTGTAGCCGGGGTTGAGGGGTTGGAGCGCGGAATGAATTTCTGAGAAATACCGATGCCAGAGTTCATGTGCTTCCCAGGTAAGACGCTCGATCTGTTCCGGGGTATCAATCAGATCAAGAAGAAGTTTTTCGGAAGGACGAAAGGTGGAGAGGAGGTCCAGATTGCCTCCGAGATCGGTCATGGTCATGAGTACCTGTCCCTGCCACCGCTTCATTCCCTCGGCGCAAATTTCCTTGATGCGGCGCAACCAGATGTTTTCCGGATCATAGGTGAAATGAATATCCTGAATGGGTGTATCCTCATTCGCCGGGTGAAACCATACGCGACCTGTGGAATTATCCAAACGCGCTCCCATGAAGGCCGCCGCCACGCCCGGCCCAAAACAGTGCATGTTCACGGTGGGAAATGCATCGCCCAGGTAGACCTGCTGTGAAAGCTCCCAATCCAAGCGGTCGATCAAGGCCTCCGCCGGAATCGTCAGGTCAGCGCATGTCGATTGGCTCAGGATGGGGGCTTTGGGTTGAGGACGTCCGGGGTCGCGTCCGGTCAAAGTCACCGGAATGATGGGGCGTTTCAATTCTCCCGCCCACCAGTGACGGTAGGTTTCTTTTACTTGTTGCCAGCGGTCAGGACTGAAGTCGATGGGCATAAAGGTATCCTTGATTTATTTTTGATGAGGGAGAGAACGGTGAGGTGAAGTCTCTTGACGAATTCAACTGTATGCAGGGTTGCGCATCATTTTTCAGATCAGCATTGCTTCGAAAATCAACGAAATGGTCTAAAAGATCATACTTCATAAAAAGATCTTTTTGTTGAAACCAGATATGGAATCAAAAGTCTCTTTTCACAAGTAAACATCGGTGTTATTTTGTTGAAAAAAGTATAATTATGTTGCGAATTGATCGTTCGAGTCATTGGACGAACTCGGTTTTTCAAATACCCGGGTCGCTTGCCTTTCAGGGGAAGCAGCCGGATTTGTATCTGGCGGTGATGGGACGCTTTTTTAGTGATGGGAATTTTGCGTTCGAACAAGTTTCACCAGGATATTCACTGCATGTGATCGAATCAGGCGAGGGGGTCATGGAGATGAATGGCGCATCCTATTCGGTTGCAAGTGGTGATGTATTTATGTTTTTCCCCGGATGCCATATCCGGTATCACGACCAAGCGGAAACTCCATGGCGGTATACGTGGCTTTCCATTGAGGGAAAAGGCGTCCGCCCGGTTCTCAAGCATTTGGGATTGTCCCCTGCCCATCCTCACGTGAAGGGGGATTTTGCGATGGTGATGTCCCCTCTTTTTAAGGAGATCGAAATCGAGTATCGAAAGGATCTCATTCCCGCTACTTTTGCTGTGGCATCCGGGTGGCGAGTCATGGATGCTCTGGCGCAGCATCATTCCAGGATGGTAAGTCGACAGGTTGGCGTGGAGGAAATGGCGAAAACTCTGATGGATCGGGATGATATGCGAGCGCTTTCCGTGGGAGATATTGCACGGCAGTTGAAGATTAGTCGCTCGGCACTTTTTAGAAATTTTCGCTCGGTTTACCAAGTGTCCCCAAAGACATACCTTGAGTCTTTGCGCATCAATCAGGCCAGGCGACTGTTGATGCTGGGGCGGTCCTCCATCAAGGAGATAGCTGCCGCCTGCGGTTATGCAAACGCACAGTATTTTTGCCGGGCGTTTCGTTTGAAGTGCGGAATGACACCCGGTCGATTTCGCAAAAGTCACGGAATGAAAATGCCAAAGCCACCGCCGGGCTTCCATTTTTAGAAGCGCTCGTATTCCCTGGCGAGTTGAGACCAAAGAGTGCGGGCTTTCCGCGAAGGGGGGGGCTCAATGGAAAGATTGAAGCGGACGATGAAATCTCCGCGTCTGCCATCCGGGCCGTAAAGACCGCGACCCCGAAGTCGGACGGTGGATGTCTGGAGGGCTTCCTCGGTAAATTTGAGGATCTGCCAACCGTCCAGAGTGGGGGTTTCGATTGCCTTGCCGAGGGCGATGTCCCATGGGGAAATCAGGAGGTGATGGTGGACGTCTATACCGCTGATGCGGAAAAGGGGATGTTGCTTGAGTTGTACGTCAATGTAGAGGTTTGCGGGCATCCGGCGATAAGGGTCGTGGAAGCCGAGTCCTTGTACGATGAGGCGTGAACGGTTCCAGAGGCGACCGGGAAAGGCCACGGGATATTGATTTCTGCACTCGGGAGAAGATATGTCATTGCACAGATCAAGGTTGAAAATGGCGGGGCGGATGGATTCCTCAAGGGTCAGTTCGAGAATGGCTTCAATATCGTAGGGGGAAAGGTTCCGTGGCCGTTGATACATGACCCGGGCCATATGAGGATTCCCAGTTGTTGGCGTTGGCGCGGGGACTGGTGGCTGGTTTTGTTGGGTGAAGAAGGAAGAGGGAATGGTGGTGGCAAACTTGGAATCATATGCCTGACGGCTCTGCTGGCAGATCAGAGTCTCGTAGGCTTCACGGATTTCCCGAAAACGCTCAACGCCACGAGTACCCGCGACATCCGGATGACAAGTGAAGACGAGCTGGCGGAAAGCTTTTTGGATTTCCTGGGGGGTGGCCCGCCTGGAAATTTTCAATGTTTCATAGTGGTCTTTTACCTGCATGGTGTCTCCCTGGTTAAAGCTGGCTCAATAGATTGGTGGGATTGGCTAGGCGAATATAAACACTTGGGCAGGAGGAATTCCGGCGCTCCGAAGGTGTTTTGGCTCAAGCTCATCATTAATAAGCCTGTATAATGCCTGTTTTTTGTACTTTGAGGAGATTTTTTTCATAAAATATTATAAAAGCCTGTCTGAAAATAGGGGAACCTGCCGCCGGGAGGGATTTTGACTTTCTGGCGAGAAAAGATGAAGGAGCAAATATACCCTATGTGCAACTGAAGGGGGACGAAGCCAAAGGGCGAAAGCACCCCGGCCCGAAGGGTTGCCATGTTGCGGTTTGTTGCTCGTTGGTCAAAGACTCCAGTATCCTCCCTCCTCGCGTCTGGCCCCAAGGCTACTGACACAGGCAACGGCAGCTTTTCCTATTTTTTCAAACAGGCTCTCGGAGGGAAAAAAACCGCTACGGACGATTTTTTATGCTTCCCGGTGGATTCGGAAAGCTTCCTTAAGTACATCCTATCAGGAAGATTGAAAGAATGTTAAGAGATTGTTTTATGTATAAGAATATAGGTCGCATCAACATTCTTGCAGGTGAGAGGGGGAAGGGTAACTTCGGTATCAAAGCGGAAAAGCAGATAAATCAAGTATTCCGACAAAAACTGAGTCGCAAATATGATTCACTGATCACGAATGAAAAAGCCGAAAAATCTTTTAGCTGACATAAACCTTCGTGATTCGGAGGATGGCTTTTTGCACGGTGGAAAATGGTGGTTTGAGGGATATTCTCTCTGGAAACAGTTTGTTTTTGTCACATTCTGGATTGTTGTTCTGTCGTCGGTCTGTGCGGTGGTCGGCTTTTTCGTCCTTTTTAATTATGTTCGTGGGCAGATTCATTCCCGCCAGCAGGAACTGGTCGGCTTTCTTGCTGACGGAGTTGACCTCTCTGCGGATGAGTTGCAAGGGGTGTTGTCCCATTGCATGAATCATTTTAAAGATATCACTTTGTTGGATGGTCCTCCCTCCGTCCAAGGGAAGAAAAATTTTTGCGGACGGTTATTGCCCGATTTGCGATTTGGAAATGTATCGATGTTGGGGAATCTGGCTGTAACGGATGAGGTTTCGCGGGCTGCCGGGGTGGCTGTGACGGTTTTTGTGCGGGATGGGAACCATATGGTGCGGGTTGCGACAACGTTGAAGGATAGTTCGGGAAAATCTTCCCTAGGTTCTGAATTGAATCAAGATGGTGCAGCGCTTAAATCCCTGCTTGCGGGGAACAACTATATCGGGGTTGCCGAGGTGCTGGGATCGGTTTATCTCACACGCTACGAACCGATTTTTTCCGGTCAACAGGTCGTCGGAGCCTGGTTTGTCGGTTATCCGATCACAAAACTGAAAGTGATCGAATTGCGAATCACAAATGCGCGGCTGCTGCAGACGGGGATGGTGGCCCTGGTGGCTGCAAACGGGAGGATCATTTTCCACTCCAAACATGTTTCCGAAAAAAAGGTGGACGAAATCCTGCGCTCGATTCGGGGAAATGATTCCAACTATATCTCTCAACTTATTGAGTCACCGCAGAAGGATTGCTTTATTTTTTCAGCCATTCCCAGTTCAGAGATCTATTGGGAGGCTGTAAAGGTGTTTCTAAAACTATCGTGGTGGCTGCTTCTTTGTCTTCTCATTGCCATTTTGGGGTTGAGCATACTGCTGTTGAGCGTGTTCCGGAGGGAACGGAGTTTTCGTCTCTTTTCCGAGAATATGCACGATCTCATCTGCCTCTACCGTTTTGACGGGCGTGTTCGCTATATTTCACCCTCCGTTTCATTCATATTGGGATATGAGCCGGAAGAAGTGATGGGGCATTTGTGGGAGGAACATGTTCACCCGGACGATTGGGCGAACGTCGGGAAAGTTTTCCAGCAGGCACCTGAAAAACAATCCCGGGTCGTGTTGGAATACCGTTTGAGGAAAAAGAGTGGCGGGTATGTCTGGGTGGAATCGGTTTTCCGTCATGAGAAGGATTCTTCCGGAAGAGTTCTGGAAGTGCAAAGTGCTTCCCGGGATGTGACGGCGACGCATCAGGCGGAGGATTTGACTTTCCGCCTCTTTCAGGCCATTGAGCAAAGTGACAGCTCGGTCGTCATTACTGACATGAATCGGATCATAGAGTATGTCAACCGCCGCTTTCTGGACATAACGGGATATGATCCGGGGGACTTACTCGGGCATTCAACGGAAATCCTGGGAATCCGAGAGTTAAATGAAGAGGCATTTCTGACGTATCAGAAGCTCTTCACCGAAGGCAAGGGATGGAGAGGTGAGATGCGGGTGCGGTGCAAGAATGGAGGAATCGCATGGCAGTTGGTTTCCGCTTCTCCGATACAGAACAAACAAAACGAGATAACCCATCGGATGTTTGTCACGCAGGATATCAGCAAGATCAAGGAGGCTGAGAGGAAACTTCAGGAGGCAAAGGAAGCCGCAGAACAGGCGAGCTGGACCAAGGATGAGTTTTTGAATATCATGAGCCATGAACTGCGGACGCCGCTGAATGGCCTTCTGGGGTTTAACGACGTTCTTTTACATACAGCCCTGACCCCGGAGCAAAAAGAATATGCTGCAACCATGCAGATGTGTGGAGGGCAGCTCCTTTCCCTGATCGAGAGGATGCTGCAATTTTCCCGCATCCGTCGTGGGGGGGCTTCCAATTCCTCACAACCTTTTCCCCTTCGGGATTTGCTCGTGGTTTGCTCAGCTCCCCGCCAGAAATGTGCTGCAGAAAAAGGGGTGAAATTTACCTGCCGGATATCGAAAGAGACGCCCATTCTTCTTTCAGCGGACCATGATAATATAAAAACGGTTCTGAATAGTCTTCTGGACAACGCTTTTGACTTTACCACGTCCGGATGGATATGTCTGACCGCTTCCACTCGGAAGTACGGTTCGGATGAGATGTCGCTCATTTTTTCCGTGGAGGATACGGGATCGGGAATTCCGTCCACCTATCTGGAGAAGATATTTTCCCCCTTCTCTCAGGTGGAAGACTCCAGCAACCGAAGCCATATGGGGATCGGACTAAGTCTGGCCATGTGTCGTCTTCTGGCTCAATCCATGGGGGGAGGGATCTATGTGGAGAGTGAAGCGGGAAAGGGATCAGTTTTCACACTTGAGATTCCCTGTGTCGCCCTCGGGGAGGAAATTTTCGAGAAAGACGAGGAGTGGTGATGCATCTGTATGTCCTCGCACTTTTATCGAGTGCGTATAAAAGACAAAATTTTGGTTTTTATCTTTGAAAAATCAACTTATTTTCCGGAATTGACATTTGTTCCTAGGCGGCGGCCTGGGAATCGGACTTGTTGCGGAGGAGGGGCTTGGCGCTGTCTTCGACGGTGTTTTTATTGATGATGATTTCGCCCACGTCCTCGCGTGAGGGGATGTCAAACATCATATCGAGCATGATGGCCTCAATCAGGGATCGGAGAGCCCGGGCGCCGGTTCCTTTTTTCACGGCAGTGGCGGCGAGGGAGCGGAGGGCGTCCTTGGTGAAGGTGAGCTGGACTCCTTCCATCCCCATGAGTTTGGCAAATTGTTTGGTGAGGGCGTTCTTCGGTTCAGTGAGAACGGAGATGAGGTCGTCCTCGGTCAGTTCGTCGAGAACGGCGATGACGGGAAGGCGACCGATGAATTCGGGAATCATGCCGAATTTGAGGAGGTCTTCGGGTTCAAGTTGATGGAGAATTTCCCGGGATTTCGTCTCGGTGGCTTTTTCGCTGTTGAAACCCAGGCGTCGTTTGCCGATGCGGGATGAGACGATGTCCTCCAACCCGGCAAAGGCTCCGCCGCAAAGGAAGAGGATTTTTTCCGTGTTGACCTGGATGTATTCCTGATGGGGGTGCTTGCGGCCACCCTGGGGAGGCACGTTGCAGGTCGTACCTTCGAGGATTTTGAGGAGCGCCTGCTGGACACCTTCACCGGAAACGTCGCGGGTAATGGAGGGGCTGTCGGACTTGCGGCCAATCTTGTCGATTTCGTCGATGTAGACGATGCCGGTCTCGGCGCGTTTGACGTCATAGTCGGCATTCTGAAGAAGGCGGAGGATGATGGTCTCCACATCTTCGCCGACGTAACCGGCTTCGGTGATGGAGGTGGCATCGGCGATGGCAAAGGGGACGTTCAGGATGCGGGCCAGAGTGCGGGCCAGAAGGGTTTTGCCCGATCCGGTCGGGCCGACGAGGAGGACGTTGCTCTTTTCAATTTCGACCTGGGCCAGGGCGTCGGTGGGCGTAGAGTCGGGAAATTTCAGTTCCGGCTGGAGGAGGCGCTTGAAATGGTTATGAACGGCGACGGCAAGGATTTTTTTTGGCACTTCCTGGCCGATGACATGTTTGTTCAACTCGTCGACGATGTCCCGGGGTTTGGGGACGCGGAGGGTGCCGGAGTCACGTTTGGCTTGGTCGCTCAGTTCCTTGTCGAGGATGTTCTTGCAGATGACGATGCAGGCATCGCAAATGTGGACACCCGGCCCGGAGATGAGTTTTTTGACCTCGGCATGACTCTTACCGCAGAAAGAACACATCGTTAAGTTGTGCGGTCTGGCCATATATACCCTTTATATCGGCTTAAGTTTTCTTTTTTTCAGTCTCTCTTCGAGATTGGACAACTTCATCGACCAATCCGTAGTTTTTGGCGTCTTCTGCGGTCATGAAGTGATCCCGGTCGGTATCCTTCTCGATCTGTTCAAGCGTTTGTCCGGTGTGTTTGGCGAGGATTTCGTTCAGGGTCTTTTTCACTCGGAGGATTTCCTGCGCCTGGATCGAGATGTCCGTAGCCTGTCCCTGAGCGCCACCGAGGGGCTGGTGGATCATGATGCGGGCGTTGGGAAGTGCGTAGCGTTTGCCTTTTGTACCGGCGGACAGGAGGACGGCTCCCATGCTGGCGGCCTGGCCAATGCAGTAGGTGCAGACATCGGGTGTGACGTATTGCATGGTGTCGTAAATGGCCAGTCCGGCGGTGACATGTCCCCCGGGCGAGTGGACGTAGACATGGATGTCCTTTTTTGGATCGTCCATCTGGAGGAAGAGGAGCTGGGCGATGACGATGTTGGCTATTTCATCATTAATCGGTGAGCCGATGAAGACGACGCGGTCTCGGAGGAGGCGGTCGAAGATGCTGAGGCCGCGCTCGCCACGTCCTGTTTGTTCGATGACGGTGGGAACCCAGTAATTTGCTGTGATGGGGGGCTGCATGTCTTTTAAGTTACTGGGTTATGGCCGATTTCAAGAGGAATTCCAAGGTCTTCCTTTGGAGGATGCGTTCCTCCACTTCTCCAAAGGCACCGGCCTCGTGGAGTTGTTGGAGGAGTTTTTGCACCGGAGTGCGGTAGATGTGGGAGAGGGTCTGGATCTCAGCGCTCATCTCTTCCTGCGTGACTTCGATCTTTTCCTGTTCGGCGATGCGGGAGATGATGAAGCCGAGTTTGACGCGTTCGCGGGCTCCGGTCGTGGCGGAGGCGACGATCTCGCTTTTCTTTTCCTCAAGGGTTGCTTCGGGGACTCCGGCCTGCTGGTTTCGCTGGACGATGTCGTAGAGTAGCTTCTGGGTCTCGTGTTTGACGAGGCTTTCGGGAAGTTCGAAGTTGGCTTTTTCGATGAGCTGCCGGATGATTTCCTGCGTTTGCTTGTGAGAAAGTTCCTTGGTCGCCTCGGTCTTTAAATCTTCACGGATGTGTTGCTTGAGTTCCACGGCGGTCAATTTGAAGTGTTGCTGGGCGAAGGCGTCATCCAAGGCGGGGAGTACCCGTTCCTTGAGTTCGTTGACGGTCACGTCATAGAGGGCTGTTTTGCCGATGAGTTCGGCTTGGGCGAAGTCGGCGGGGAAGTGGACGGTGATCTGCCGTTTGTCGCTCGGATTCGAGCCGAAAAGGGCCTCGGCAAAGCCGGGGAGGAAGATGTCTTTTTTGGCCCAGAGCCAGAATTTTTCCGCACCGCCGATGACGCCGCCATTCGGGACGATTTCGGAGATGGGTTTGCCGTCGACGGTGCCTTTGAAATCGATGACGACGAAGTCTCCATCCTGAACGGGTCGGCCTTCAATGGGTTTGTAGTCGGCCCACTGGGTGAGAAGTCGCTCGATGACTTCGGCCACTTTCTCCTCGCTGACGGCATCGGGAGCGGGAGCGGAAATTTTCAGTTTTTTATAGTCGGGAAGGGAAAATTCCGGGGCGAGGTCGACGATGGTGGAGAAACTGAGGCTCAGGCCACGCTGGAAGTGGAGGTCTTCCATCTTCGGGGAGCCGACGACGCGGAGGCTTTTTTGTTTTACGGCCTCGCGGAACGCCTGGGGGACGACGGTGCGCTTGAACTCTTCTTCGATTTCCTTGGCAAAGCGTTTTTCGACCATTCCGACCGGGGCTTTCCCTTCGCGGAAGCCGGGGATGCGGGCATGTTGCTGGAAGGACTGGGTCACTTTTGCCAGTTCTTCATTCACCCGGTTGGCGGGCATTTCAATTTTGAGCCTCTTCTGACAGGCCGAGATTTCTTCGATGGCGACATTCATGAGGCTGGCAAACATAGAGGCTGCCATTCATTTTGGCACGGCAAATTTTCGCCTCCCATCAAGGGCAAGGCGATTTTTGAATTGGTATAATGAGAGGATTCCATAAAATCCACGTATGCGAATTTTCAAGGCAATGGCAGTTTTTCTTCTTCTGCTTTCGGGACAGCCACTGCTGCATGCTCAAGGAGGCATAAATTTTTCCACGGAGGAAACCATGCCGCCCGCCGCCACGAAATATCTCTCCATCACGGGAGTTACTCAAACTCCAAAAGTGCTGCCTGCCGTTCCTGAAACCATTCAGTATGATTTTCAAATCAAGGCCATCTCACCCACAAAACCAGTCATTGCAGCCAAAATCAAAGTCCAGATTTTTTTCTTTGATCAGCTTCCCGACGGCAAACGGGTGCCCGCCATCATTTCGGCGAAATTCCTCAGTCCGACACCCTTTCCCCAGGTTGGCGGAACGGAAACTTTGCGCATTGAATATCACAGCAGAGATCAGAAGGATTTTCAGAAGAGCACCTTTTGCGGATATATTCTCAGGGTTTATTACAACAACATACTCCAGGATGAGAAAGCCTCTCCGCCGGAACTGTTAACCTCCGCTCCCCCATCTCCTCCATTCCCCGTTGCTTCCGGCGCGGCATCATCCCGTCACATATCCGGCGATCCCGAATTCCGCGCAAAAAAAGCATCCGTGCCATAAATGTCACTGCGCCAAAAAGGAGTGAGGTTGAGTGGAAGCCGGATCAGAAGACGGTACAGATGCCGCCTGCAACGGCTACTTCACACCTTTCCACGGTGTAAAATCCGTGGCGAATGTGGTGGCCTGCCTCGGTTGGACGGGAGTATTCATCGGGGCAAGCTGGAAAATCGGCAGGATGGGGTGGCCATTTTCCATTTCATACTTTGCCCCTTTTTCCTCCACCTGGAGGAAGCAGGAACAGGCACCTCCATTGTCACCCCAGAGAATATCCAGGGTAACAGGTTCGGAAGTCGTTAGGTGAAACCATGGGCCTGCACTCATGCCACTCTCACCCCATTTGTTGCCCACAATCGGGCAATCCAGTCCCAGATTTTTTAGAGCATCCGGCCACCATGCGGATACAAGGGCAAGTTTTTTATTCACCGCCACGATGATCTGGCAATCAGCAATGCCAACAAAACGGTAAGTACCGTCATGGGGTGGAACCACCCGCCCCTTGTAGTGCGCAAGCCAGAATCCTCCCTTGCAGTCCTTTTCGACCCCGAAAGCTTTCGGGGCATCCGAGGAGAGAATTTGGGCCATCCAGAATTGTGTCGCATAGAGCGGCTTGTGCGTATGATAATACCTGTCCAGTATCGCATCATCCCAGCCCGCTTGGACAAACCGCTCCTGCACTTCAAAATATGGCTCGCAATCCCTTTCTGAGTCCCAGGGATGAGAGGCAAAGACGGTGGGCATTCTCCCTGGTGTTTGTTTCAGATCATAAAAAGTTCCAACTAGGGCTGAGGAGAGTTTCTCCGTTGTTCCGAAAAACGTCATTCCCTTTCCAATGCCCGCCCCAGTACCACCGCCGGAACCGCCCTGGCCGCCTCCCTGTTTAAACAGGTCGGAGGAAACGGCGGACGAAACGCCGGAGGAGGCATCCATCCGGGGAGCCATCGTCGAGGGCATGTCCATCACCAGGGCATCATCCTTCACTGTGTCCTGAGCGGGACCAACCGCCTCCTGGGGCTGGTCGGAAATCGGAGAACCGCCGGGGTCGGGGGACTGATCCATCGGTGCCGACTCCTCCATCTTCGGCGGCTGGGGAATGTCCGGAGGCGCAGCGGGCACGCTGGTCACCGGCATGAATTTCTGCACCGCTCCCGGCACAATGACGATGCTCCCGATGATGAGCAGGATGATGCCGTGCACCACCAGTGATGCGGCAAAGCTGCCGCGTATCATTTTCTTTTCGGACTTCTCCTCAGCACTTTGTGGGGTCATAGGTACCTCCGGGTAGTTTGCGGGTACGTCATTTTCTCAGGACTTCCCCCTTTCCGCAAGACTGCATTTCCAAAAAGACCGTGAGCAAATGCCTTTCCCCATTTCTGGAATTGTCTCAAAAAAAACTCTATGACAATTTCCCAAACTCCTGTCCCGCGTGATACATGGCCTCAGTGTTCTCCAAGGGCGTGCCGGGTGCCAGGTTATTGCCTTCTCGAAGGACGAACAGCCCTCCATCCAGCACGCCGGACTGGAGAATCTCCCGCACCCGCCCGCGGACTTCCTCAGGAGTGGCGGTCATGAGGAAGCTCACGTGAGGTCCGCCCTGGATGCGTACACCCGGGCCCAGTTCACGTCGTATCGCACCAAAATCGACCGGGTAACCGGTATCGAAGCTCTGGATGTTCAGCTCGTCCCGAAGGGTGCGAAAGTGGCGGGTGGAGTCGCCGCAGAGGTGGATGCCTCGCGGTGTCGGCGTGGCCAGAGCGTTGCAGAGTTTTCGGTGATACGGGAGGATATGCTCGCGGTACATAGTGTTTGAAATCATCGCCACGCTGTCGTCTGCAAAGCCAAAATTATCATATGGAACCGGCAGATCGGCGAGCTTGCGCCAGGCCGTCAGTCGCTGGATGGTTGCTTCCGTGATGAATTCGAGGAGCTTGTGCAGCCGCTCTGGTTCTTCCACCATCGCTTCGCAAACAAAGTTGGGGCCAAAGAGATTACATGCCACGGTCATGGGACCGTCTGTGCCCAGAAGTGGGACGGACACCTCAATCGGACGGTCGAGGAAAGTTTCTTCTTTTGCCCGCGCTTTGAAGTGTTCCCAGTACTCCCTTGCTCGTTTCATCAGTCCACCAAAGGGATCGGGAATTCCTTTTTCCATCACCCGCTCGGGCGTATCGGTGAAATCGGGCACGGTGTCGGGTACTTGATTGATGAAATAATGGACGCGACTGCCATACCAGACCGCTTCGTAGTAGTTTTGAAAATCAGGGCAGATGACCCACTTTTCCGGCAGGCCCAGTTCGTAATCCTGAAGGAGGTTAAACTTATTCCACCGCTGGAATCGGAGCTGTGCGTCAAACATCGTGTCCGGGTCTTCCGAGTAATGGCGAAAGTCCAGTCCGTCGGGATTGGCTGCTTTGTTGAACATGAAATAACGTGTGTTGGTGCCTAATACGGTGGGAATGCGGTGTGGCGGCTGTCTATGATTGAGGGTATCCCAGATTTTTCGCACCTCCTCGTTGTGGCGTTTAAAATCGAAGTCATCAAGGCGATCGGTTGCGTTTTTTTCGGTCAGCAGGGTGGTCATATCTTGAAAGGGTTATAACCGATCTTGGCGAATCTGGCTTTCAAGTTCATATAGCAATACGGAATCGAACATCCCGAATCCGATTCTATTTCGAGCCAAAACGTCTCGACTCAGATTGCTTTCAGACGTTTTCCTTGGATCGAAGTTCGTCTTTTTTCTGAAGGTAAAGGAGGGACGTGGGGTAGCCGAGGGTGACATTGGCCTCCTTGAGGCAACGGAGAATGGTGAGGCTCATTCTCTCCTGTACAGCCAGATATTCCAGCCAGTCGGTTGATTTTGAGAAATAGTAGAGGCGTATCTGGGGACGGGATTCGGAAAAGCCGACGAAGTGAACAAAGTTGAAAACAGGATCAATTCCCTGTTCCCTGGTTACGGCAAGACGTAGTTGACGCAGAACCTCCTGTACTTGTGTGTCCGTCGTATCATACCCCAGACTGATCGTCTGATCAATCCGGCGGTGTGTCATGGAGGAATAGTTTTCAACGATTTCGTTGGATAGGGTTTTGTTGGGAATGGAGAGAAGCGTGTCCGACCAGGTTCTCACATGTGTGGAACGGAAGCCGACATGTTCGACAACTCCATCGATCTTTTTTCCGACAGCAATCCAGTCGCCCGGTTTGAAGGGGCGGTCGGCGAGGATGGTAATTGAGCCGAAGAAATTTCCGAGCGTTTCCTGGGCCGCCAGGGCGATGGCCAGACCGCCAATGCCCAAGCCCGTCAGCAACCCGGCCACATCAACATGCAGGGTAGATAAAAGAGTCAGGATACCGAGTACCAGAACTGTGGTTTGCAGCGTTTTGCGAATGAGGGGCAGGAATTGTCCCCGCAAGGAGGTGTTTTTGCGGCACAGAAGATCGTCCACCACTTGTGCTGCGACTCCGGCCAATCGCCACGCCATCCAGATAAGAACAATCCCTGCAGCCAGCTTTCCGGCTGCGCTAAACCAGGTGAGGATCTCTCCTCGAATCATGTCTCCACCGCCGATTCGCAGCGCGAAGAAGATGCCGCCGACGAAAATAAGAGAACTCAAGGGCTTGCCGATTGCGGCAAGGATTTGTTCATCATAAAATGTTGGTTTTTTTGAAAATCGCCGAAGAAGATGGGGAACCAGTCTGTGGGCAAACCACCAGCGAAATAATAAAACGGCAATCAGAAATGGAGGAACGATAAAAAAACGAAGTGGGACTCCTCCCCATTGCCAATTTGAGAGAAAGTCGATCATTCTGCGGAGACGCTTTCCAGTGAGGCAAACTGTCTTTGGGGTTGATCCGGTGGGCCCGACAAATAATCCACGATTTTAAATCCGGCATATAACACGACAGCAATCCCGAGTCCAAAGGCAGTCGCGTTGAGATCGGGATTTTTCATGGTGAACTGGTAGAGGAGTGTGGACAACCCGGATACAACGGCGATAAAAACCGGAGCATCGGGACGGCTCGGAGTTCTCAATTTGGGGAATGCTGCCATCAGACACGGGAACACCATGGTCGGGGCCCATATGCTGTAGCTGTAGAGGAGCAGTTTGATGATGTCCGGAAGTAAAAAGGCTATTGCCGTGGCAATGCAGCCGAAAATTAAACAGACGGCGCGGGCAACACGAAGGGCTGCCGTGCCTGATTCGCTCATCTGCATTTTCATCGGCTCCATGAAATCCTTCAGCACAATGGCGGTGGCCGAGTTTAAAATGGAATCGGCTGATGACATGACGGCGGCCATGACCGCCGAAAGTATGATACCCGCCATCAAGGGGCTCTGCAATTCCATCACAGTTGCCGGCAAGGCTTGCTGGGGTTCCAGATTGGGAAGAGTCGAGCGGGCGAAAAGAGAGATGACGAATAAAATGGGAATAAAGCCGATCAACATGCTGGCTCCGGCCAGCACGATTCCCCTTCGGGTTTCGGCAAGGGTCTTGCCGGCACAAAAGCGAGTGACATAACTCGGCGCAAACATTTCTCCAAAGGTGAAGGCGATAAATGTTCCTGTGGAAAAAATCCATCCCTTGTCTGAGGTGAGATTCCAAAAGGAAGCGGGTATTTGCATGTTGTCCCACGGTATCTTACCTATGCAGAGAAATGCCGTCAGGGCAAATCCCAGCAGCAGAAAGACAAACTGATAGACATCCGTTCGCACAACCGCCCAGAATCCGCCCGCCCAGTTGTAGATGATGATGGTGGCTGCTCCCGCCGCCAGCGCCCAGTAATAGGGACACACGGGCAGAATGGTGCTGACAATTTTCCCGAAGGCGACCAACTGGGCCGAGAGAAGCCCTATGGAAAACAGCAGGGAAAGTACGGCGGCGATCCAACGCATTTTCGGGCCGAAGTGGTGGTCCAGATAACCCGCCACGGTATAGATGGGGAGAACCCGGAATTTATGGGCGATAAACCATCCGGAAAACATCAACTGGAGATACCATCCGGCGGAAACCCAGAGCATGAGTATACCCCACTGATATGTTTTTCCTATAGCTCCCACACTGGCTCCGCCGCCGATCAAGGTCGCTGCGGTTGTGCAGAGCAAAACGGGCCAGCCCAGATCGCGTCCCCCAATCAGGTAATCGTCCACGTCACGGATTTTGGTCGCGCAGGAAATGCCCTTGTACAGGATGAAGGCAAAGTAGGCCAGGGATATCCAGATGGGGATCGACGTAACGGAATTATCCACGGTGAGTTTCTCCCATAAGAAGTTGAAACCACTTGCGTGCATGGCCCGCAGGGTCGCACCACGCGAGTTGAGCAGCCCGAGCTCTCAATGGATCGATGTGAGAACCGAAAGCCTGCCATCCTTTCCCGCCCCAAAGTTCGGCAATCAATTCCGAGATTTCATTCCTGGAATACCAGCGCGACTTGTAGCCCTGATGGGTGTGGATTTCTCCCGTGCCGATAGTTTTTTCCACCCGTTCCGGAATCCGGTAAAGGGGGTGACATGGATCGACAGACTTTCCTCCGTCCCGGTCATACACCCCCACGTCGATGGTCTGCGACGGGTCGTCATATCGTCGGTAGGAAAGAGGCACGAATAGGTGCTCCGAGAGATCGTACCGGTCGCTTTTCAACCAGATGGGAGGCCCGCTCACATCCATGGTCGATTCATACTGCCCGAGGGCGTGGCTACGGATATTTTCCCGGCAAAAACAGGATATAAGGCCAATTCCACCGTGCGGTTCCACGGTCTGACGAATGGCTTGAAAAAGCTTGCGCGCCCCTTCCATTCCCTGCATGACACCGATGGAATTCACCAGGCACACGACTACTGGAATGACTCCGTCCGGCTGGCGGATCGGTTCAAACGCCGAGCCATGAATCATGGAGATTTTTTCAGGAGAGAGGACTTGAGAAAGTCCGGCGGTCACGAATTTTTCCCGAGCTAGATCCAGCATCGCCCGTGAGAAATCGACTCCCGTGATATGTTGGAGTTTGTCTTGCAGCAACGGATTCCATGCCCATGCCGGATGGCGACTTTCCGCCTCGTGAAACAGTTCTGCCGTCTGCGGTTTGAGATGTTCTCGGGAGGTTGTTTGAGCTGCCAGGCGCAACATCAGACGACCCGATCCGCAACCCAGATCGACCACGGAAATGCGGATGTTCAGAGTGCGGGTAAGATGGAGCAAAAGATGGTCGATGAGCGTCTCCTCAAACTCTTCATAGGCGCACACATCGGGGTGTCCCCCGACGACGCGATGTTCATAGGTGGAGGAGCACCGGTCCCAGACGGTTTGATCCTGTTGAAACTGCGTATCCAATGTTGCTGTCATAAGTCATCAATCCTTTCTTAAAACAAAGACATTCCGTGCGTAAATCCGACCGTTTTTTTTCTTCCGCGGCCGAACCATCTGGACCAGAATCCGCTGATCGATTCTCCATCCGAAAATTCATCCCGGGTGAGTTCCTTGTCGACATAACGTGAATTCATGAGATTCAGGGCTGCGGCATAATCAGGACGAAAGCGCATGTGTCCGCCCACCCGGATGTCCTTCGGGTCTCCTGGAATGGTGACGACAGTCAAATCCGAGCTGGCACCAGCCACCACGTGATCCGTTTCAAAAGGTCGCAAGCCACGGACTTCACAATCCAGATGGCCAATGCCAACCAGAGCCCTCCAGCCCCTTGAGCCGGGCTTGATTGTTTCGAGGGGAACGCTGGGGAAGGGATTGATATCTGACATTTCGCCAACGGGTGTCAGACTTTTCTCCTTGAGTTCCACAATTTCCGCCTTCAATTCAAACACATCGTCACGCAACGCTTTGATGGGTTCTTTTGTGACCAGATCATTTCCCAGAAATAGCGTCTCACCGATTCGGAAGTGATTGATTTCACGAGGAAGCTGACCTTTGAGCATCATGGGAATAGCAACGGAAGTTCCCGCAGAAATGCAGGGAAGTTCCACTTTGAATTTCAGTTCCAGCAACTCCCGGTAAAGAACCAGTTGCATAAATTGATCAACCGTGGGCACCGCCCCGTGCAGGCATCCAATATTGGTGCCGATTCCTATGACCTCGATGTGCTTCATGGCCAGAACGGTTTCGTAGAAACGAATCAAATTCCGGGGAAGCACTCCTTCGCGTAATTCCCCCAATTCGATCATGATTATAATGCGATGACGCTTCTCCTGCCGTGCAGCTTCACGGTTCAGCGCCTCAATGGTGGGCAGCTCCGAGTTCAAGCTTCCTGTGCAGGAGGCAACGACACGATGGATTTGCGAGAGTGCCGGGGGACGCAGATACCACGTCTCGCATTCGGAACTTAATTCCCTCAAAAGCTCAATGTTCGACAGACGTGAATCGGCGAAAGTCCGGGCACCGATATCGACCAATGCCTTCAGCGCCGCTTGGTTGCCACAAAGCATCTTGGTCACCACACACCAGGACGAGTCCTGGCGTTCCATCCATTGTTGAACCGTCAGATAATTATGCCGCAGGGCATCCAGATTGATTTCAAGTCGTGTCATCGCTGTAACCTCATTTCCGCATATTTGCTGCAGAATCCCATTCGTTCGTAGAGATGGCGGGCCGGGTTGTCGTACTCGACGTGAAGGGCGAATGCTCCAGGAAACTCTCGCAGGACTTTTTCCAATACCTGATGTCCAATGCCTTTCTTGCGATGTTCCGGATGCACGGCGATGTAAACTAAAATATTTTCGGGAATATATTCCGACATGCCTGTGCAATTGATTACCGCCGTGCCGATCAATTCCTGATTCCTTTCGACGAAAAAGACGCCGCCACCGAAAGGGCCTTTCAGCGCATGGTCGACGGCTTTGAGAATCGCCTCAGGTTCATCAGTGAAAGGTTTGAGCCACTCATGCAGCCGCTCTGCGTAAGCTTTCGGCGTCCATTCCACCGGCCAGTCGGAATAAGAACGGGTTGAGGTAATCGTCATGAGAGCATCTCCGGTTAAAGGTAAAACCCCTGATACCCTGTCAACGGCGCCGACAGTGCATCGCCCACTATACTTTGGAGTCTACCCGACTCGTGATATTTATGGGAAATACCGTGTGCCAATTTAAGGTATTGTTAAAAACTATGGCTTCACTAGGCTGGGTGGATGGACTTTTTTCAACTCCGTTATTTCCTCTCGGTCGCCCGCGAAGGAAGTTTTGCCCGGGCCGCAAAAAGGGTTCATGCTTCACAGCCGTCCTTATCCATCCAAATTCAAAAATTGGAGGCTGATTTGCACTGCAAACTTTTCCATAGAACGGCGCGCGGAGTGCATTTGACCCAGGCTGGAGAAAGAGTTTTGGCATCTGTGGAGCGGGTTTTTGACGAGGTGAGGGAGCTGCGGCACGATCTTGGGGCAAAAGATCTTTCCCCCTTTCAACTTGTGCGCATCGGTATCCAACCGCTCCTGGCAAGCGTCTTCCTTCCTTCCCTGCTCAGGGATTTTTTACGCGAGAATCCGCAGATTCAAATTCAAATCGTCGAGCGTTCCAATGCTCTTTTGCCGGAACTCCTGCTCCGTGGTGAAGTCCACCTTTGCCTGATGGCTCGATCCGCTTTGTTGCCGAAATCCGTTGAAACGCACAAAGTGCTCTCGTCAGGATACAGTGTTTTTGCACAAGATCCCGCACTTTTGGCCAAGCACAGACGTTGGACTCTTTCCAAACTTCTCGATGAACGGCTCCTCCTTTATCGTGATCCCATGAGTGTGGAAGAACGTCTGCAACAGTTGGCCAAACGTCTTCGCACACCTTTGAATATTTTGTTTTCAAGCGATCACGCCATCACTACCCTTGGATTTTGTGCGGAGGGTCTTGGGTTGGCTGTCCTGCCTTCATTTGTCGGAGAAAAGGCAAAAGCCATGGGGTTGAAGGCGAAACCGATCCATGATGATACGCTCGAATACAACATCATCGCATGTCTGAAGGAGAATACGCTGATCAGCGAACCTGAAAGAAGGCTTATGGAGTTTTTAAAGGCATAATGTTGTTGAAATGTTTTTCACATATCTTTCACGGAATACAAAAGAAAAAGTCATATTATGGCCAAGGCTCAAAAATATAAGGTGGCTCTTGCAATTCAGAACCCGGATTTGATGACCCGAATCGAAATTAATCTGGATGAGGTCGGTTTTGAAACATTTTCCTTTAAGTCGGCAGAGCAGGCCATGTCCTGTTTTAATGTCAGAAGACCTCGGATTATCATAACGGAGAGACGTTTCAAAAGCCGCTTTGCCGGCTTGGATCTTTGTCGGCAAATTCGCAAATACTATCTTCTTCCATATATCTACATCATTATTCTGAGCAACATGTCTCGCTATAGCGAAATTGACGACGCCATTTCTGTGGGGGCGGATGATTATTTGGTCAAGCCATTTAATCCTTTCCAGATTCGCTCGCGCATCCGGGTTGCCGTGAAATGGCTCTCGTACATTGATTCGATTACGTTGCCTCAAGCCTAGGTTTGCAAAATTCAACCTATGCACCAGAACAAAAGGATGGCTACAGCGGTTGGCACGAGTGCGCCGAGGAACAATCCCACTGCGCTGATGCCCTCCCCCTCAAACACCTTGGAGTCTTGAAGGATGCCGAGACCAGCCGGGTTGGGTGCGTTGGCGATGACCGTCAGTCCACCACCTGTCACAGCGCCAGCCACAAGAGAATATTTTAATTCATCGGGTATCCCTTCGACAAGTGAGCCGAGATAGGTGAGTGCCGCATTGTCCGTGATGGCTGTCAGTCCCACCGAGCCGAAGAATAATGTATTCCCGCTCAGGCTTTGGATGAGGGGTTTGAGCCAGTAAGCCTGCAGTGATCCGAGCGTCACCAGTCCTCCGAGGAAAAAGCAAACCAACAGTCCTTCCCGAAGCTTGAGATCGTCCTGATAGTCCTTGGTTGCTGTGACCACTCCGAGGAACAAAACGAAGACGCCGAAGAACACATCCGGATGGTGTGCAAACGCCACGACTAGGGCAAGGGCGACAAGGTGCAGGACGGTAAGCCACCAGGGAACTCCCTTGCTGGAATTTTTCTCGAATGGCAGCGCACCGAGTTCTTTGTAAAAAAACACAATCACCAATAAGGTGGAAATAATACAGCTTACCGCAGCCCGCCATCCAAAATGGGTCAGCATAAACATCGTCCCCCAGTGCCATTTGGAAGCGACCATCAGCACAGGTGGAGCGGCAAAGTGGGTCAACGTGCCGCCGATGGAAACATTCACGAAGAGCAGTCCCAGCGTGGCGTAGGCGAATGTCACGCTCATGTGATGGTCGAAATACCGTCGCTTGAGCATGAGTGCCAGCAACGTCATCGCTGCCGGTTCTGTGATAAACGATCCCAGCAGCGGGCCCAGACTCAGCGCGGCGAGATAAAAGGAGATGTTTTCCCTCAGTGGAATCAAACGAGCTGCCAGCGTAACGAGTGATTCCGACAGTTTGACGATCGGTCTCGTGGCGGCGATCACCATCACCACCAGCACGAACTTTGGTTCCGTAAAGTCCAACCCCTCAATATAGTTAACCGCTTCATGCACCGAGCCGTGTACCACGGCGATTCCGAGAAATAGTGCGGAGCCCCACAGACCGAATACCACCTCGGTTTCCGCCAAAAAGTGAAGCAGGTTCTCCTGCACCGAGCCACCCGGCCATTGATGGGCCCAATGAGCGAAGTATTTCACGGAAAAGGTGTGGATCAAGGCAAGTCCGAAAAATACGGAGGCGAGGATTTCTGTAGGGGAAGGCTGCATCATCAAAAAAAATTAAAGGTTGGTGGGAAGATTTATTCTACATGGTATTTAGAGCAGCTCGATGAACATCAGCATTGCGACGATGTCCTGCGATATTTTTCCCAGATGGCCTGGGTGAAGGTGACTGCCTGCAGGACAAAATCAAAAGCCATTTGGGGAGACATGCGCCTCATAGTCTAAAGCGCCTTCTGAACATCTCACGAAAAAAGAGTCCACCCGATGTCAAAAAAAGCGGAGGGGCGTCAAACCAAGCATGTACGGCAAGCCGGAATTTGGCTGTGTGCGATGGATTAGATCGTGCCGTCGTCCATGCGGTTGATGAGTGCTTTTTCGCGTTTCATGGCGGCGAGGCGACGTTTGACTTCCATTGGTTCAATGACGTGGACGGCGACCCAATCCAAGGCGAGCCATGCGAGGGTTCCCAAGATGGAAAAATAGATCGTGCCGACGACCATTCCTGTGGTGAGGCGATCCTTGAGCATCCAGAAGGCGAATTTCGAAATGCTGATGAAAGGCCAGCAGGGCCAGGGGAAGTTTGGTGGGTTTTTGGTGAAAGTCGCATAGTCTCCCAGGAAGGCGAGGCCACCAGAAATGACGATGGCTCCAATCATGACGACCATCCGGGGATCTGTGGGCTTTTGATTCCCCTGCATGGGATTTTTGTCGAACTGGTGAAAGTTGAAAAATTGATCGCTCATAGTGGGTTCCTTTATAATAGGTCAGGCAGTGACGATGGGAAAAGGGAGAAGCCCCTCGGAATCTATCGTTTTCAGGATGTGAAGAGAGAAGGCCACCTTCTTTGCCTGCTGGGTGCCGAAGCGCGGGTTCAGGCGGACGATGGCCTCGCCATTTTTGAGCTTGGAAAATTTGCTCGGGTCGAACCGGGGTGATCGTTGGTAAGAGGTGCTCACGCCAGTGTGACCGTAGGGCTTGCTCATGTTGAAGCCCATTTCCAGTGTGCTGGATTGGTTGTGGGCCTGGATTTTAATCTCCGAGCCAAGGACTTTGGATGCCATCTCGGTCGTTTTTTCATCCGTGTTGCGGAGAAAGATTTTAATGCCGCAGTTGGTGAGGATGGCGTCCACCTCGCTCTCCTGGAGTTTTTTCAAAAGCATCGGTTTTGATTGTACGGCCAGGAGGCAGGCGCATTTATATTCGCGGCATTTGTCCAAAAACCCGGCTTCCCCGGTGGTGTCTCCCGTTGTGGCGATGGAGGCGAACTCGTCGCACATGTAGGTGAGGGGGCGATCCTGATTGATTGGGCGGGGTTTTTCCGATCCGGGGTCCAGAAGGGTCGTTGCTTTCCTGGAAAGGACGGCGCGGAAAAAGTCGACCTTCATGATGAGTGCCGCGATGTTGAAGACGACACCGAATTTTGCCTGCGGCATGTCCATGGCGAGGAGGTAGCCCTTGTCGATGATGTCCCCCATGCTGAAGGTGGCCGCCGGAGAAAAAATTTTATTGAACGGAGGATGGATGAACATGTTGACCACGTTGGATGCCGTCATGGCGACGGAACCGCTCGTCTTGTCATTCGCCGGGTTCAGGTATTCCTCGTAAAAGTAGGCGCAGATGGGGTCGATGGCCGGGTCACCCCCCTCCTTGCGGACGACTTCTTCATATTGTGTGAGGAGGCGCTTGAGCATGCCTGTTTGAGGGGTGGGCGCCTGCCATTCAGCCAGTTGGTTGCCAATTTCCTCCACTCGCTCCAGGGCGTCTATCAGATCCATGAGCATGCTGCGCATGAGGAGGAGGTTTTCGACTTTTTCCACATGCCCGGCGAGTGCGATGGAGCCAGCCCGTGCGTGGATGATTTTGCGGAGCTGCTGGGAGTTTTCGATGATTGAGTCGTAGAAGGCTCCCCGTTCGTTGTCATCCGGCGCCGTGCCGATCCCAGAGATGTCTTTCTTCAAACGTTCCAAGCGCACGACCAATTTCTCACTCGCTTTTCCGAGTTCGGCACACGAGAGGAGTTTGTGCAAGCCATCGGAGGCGTTTGCTTGTTGTTGAAGAGCTTTCAGGCGTTGGTCGAAATCAGCGGCTATTTCCGGAGTGGGATGGGGGTGTGCCTGCATCTCCAACTGAAGGGCTTGAAGGGCGGCGTGATCCCGGGCCATGGCATAGTCGGTTTTTTCTCCCAGCGCCCCCAGATCAACCGCCAGACGGATGGCGGCGGCGCGAGACTTGGCTAATTCCTGATTGAATTTTTCGTAAACCTCCTGGAATTGACGGGCCTTGGCTTCGATTTCTCCTTGGTTGCGGGGCTGACCCCGATCCATGAGGAGGAGGTTCAAGAGTTCAAAGCTCATGGGGGGGAGTTCCGGCGTCTGTACCGCCTTGAGTTTGCGGTAGAGGTAGAAAATCTGGGTGAAGAGTTTGCGGCTCGCGGCGGGCCAGAAAGGATCGGCGGCCTTTTGCCCCCCGGAGAAGGAGTCCATCACGGCCTGCATCTTGTCGGCAAGCTGCTGGGGTGATTCGGATTCGTCTCCGAAAGGATCGTAGACATGATTCACATGGGAGGGGCCGAAGAGGATGACATCGTCCGTCCGTCCATACTTGACGGAAAGATCCCAGGTCTTGGCGGCAAAGTCGCCTTTGGCTTCCACGATGAGGCCTCCGAGCTTGAGCTTTTCGCGGTCGGGGCCGTCCGGCAGATTAGTGCTGCGGAACATTTCCTCGAAAATCTGGTTCAGGACGAAGCTCGTCTTACCGCTTCCTGATTCGCCGAAGATGATGCCGTGAGTATAAAGATCGGAGAAGACGAAGGGATCACCTTCGTCCGTGATAAAACTATCCTCGGGATTGTCGAAACGAAACTTGAATTTTCCGTAATCATTCTTGCGGATTGGTGAAGCTTCCTTGGGGTGTCTCGCCCGTTTTTTTGCGGAAGTCCTGTTGGTGGAGGAGGGAGAAGCGGATGGGGCATCCAGAGTGGCTGTGCCGTTGCCACTTGGGTGATGGAGCATTTCGTCAAAGCGAAGGGATATTTTCTGAACCCAAGACATGCAATATTAATGGGATGGGGATGACGGTTGCGTCAAGGGCTCACATAACACATTAGGAGGTCTGCAGATGTCGCGTTCTAAAACCAGGAAGAAGCAGAGTAAAAGGAAGGATGATGGGCCCATCCGTCATGAGGTCGTTGACCGGAAAAGTTTGCCCCAGCATGGAAAGTTAGCTGCATTTGCAGAGATGGCCCGTCAGACCCGGGGCGGAACCATCCAATCCGCTTTGGCTCTGACGGCTGGTTCTGCCATTTCTTTCATTGCCAAGGATGGGGAAGCCTTGATTCCCGGCGGACGGAGCGAGACATTAGCAGCTTTTTCCGATCAGGCAAAACTCTGGGGCCCCTATCAACCTCTTGCGGAAGAAGTTGCCCGTGGGCGGCTGGACGGATTTGAGATGCCCTATGAAGATTCTGTCTGGGTCGCCCCCTGCTGGCCGGACGGGAAGTCCATCGTGAGGTTCCCTGCCCAGGGGTTGATCGTTTTCCGATATATGGCCCATCAGCATTACGGGTATGAATCGGAAAGGGATTTTGCCATCGACCTCCGGAAGTCCATGGTGGTGGCAAAGACCGTGCCGGGAGCACTGGCTCTTGGACGCTCCCGTGGTATAGAGGGTCCGCCGATCCATGTTGCCGTGAGCGCAAGACAATTTAATGCCCACCTGCGTTTTGTCGCCCGGACGGAAGCGGAGGCGGAGCTGATGCGGGCATACCTCGCACGCCTGCTTCCAGATGCGACGATCCGGATCGATTCCAATCCCTACAAAATTTTCTTCGGCCAGATGTGGCGCTACGATTTCCTGGACTGCATGAAAAACTTCCATCGACTGAACCCTGTTCGCCAACGCGGAGTCTGGATGATGTTTGCGGCCATGTTAACGGGATTACTGTTGGCCGGATTCGAGATGTGTGGCTATATCGCTCTTGGAGTTTCCGGGTGGTTTTGCCTTGCCTTTGTACTCATCTTTCTTCTCTCGTCGAAGCGGCTTTGCGAAGGATCGGTCTACCCTGACGAACCCAATGCGGAAATCCATCCGAATGACGCTCACCTCATGGATCGCCGCCAGGTGACGCCAGTTTGAGTGGAAAGCGATCGTGTGGTCGGGGCAATATCTGTGGTTCGGCTTTACTCTTCCAGGCGAAAGGGTATTTTGAAGTTATCGAACGGACTATGAATGGTGATTTTGCAAAATACCTCTGGGCGTTCATACTCCTTACCCTGCCCATGGCGGCTTGTGCACAGGAAGAAACCATTTCCACGCCCGAGCTGACCTGGCAGCAGATGAATACCGCGCTGGGAGTCCCTCTTTTCTCGGACAAGGATTTTTGGCAGGAGGACGTGACAGCGGTGGGAAAACGTCTCCAGTGGCCGCAGGAATCTCTCACGAAAACCCTCTGCAGTTACCGACTTTATGCCGAAGGAGAACAGAAATTTCTCGGCGTGAAGGCATATTCCATGGCGTTGTATGGAAAAGATGGGAAGGTGGAAGATGTTTCCATCGCTCTCTGCAACATGGGCGATTTTTCCAACTGGGCCCTGTCGACCATAGACGATGCCAAGGAGCGAAAAAAAGCGCTTTCGCTGGATACGAAAGAGGAGATGATGAACCAATTTCGAAAATCCTATCGAATGAATCTGGAGGCGATCGTGAAAAATCTTACCAATGCCCTGGGCAAAAAGAGAAGAACCAGATTTTCCACCGGGCCGGAAAGAGTGACGGCGGATCGCTGGGATTGGAAGGATCTATCCTTCATGCTGATTGCACAGGAAGACGAGTACATTCACCTCTTGATCATCCCCAAGAGCTTCGCGGATTCTGAAGGAAAGTTGAAGAGTATTTCGGAGGACGATTTGAAAAAACTCTTGCTGCCAAATGTGGAAAAACGACCAAATGGTGACGTGGTTATCACCCAGATACCCATGATCAATCAGGGGGAGAAAGGCTTTTGCGTGCCAGCCACATTCGAACGTCTCCTGAGGTATATGGGCATACCTGCCGACATGTATATGATCGCCATGGCGGCGGAAACGGGAGTGGGTGGTGGAACCCGCATGGATATATTGGACGACAAGCTTTATCAAATTGTCATCAAGGCCGGTCGCCGTTTGATCTCCACAGGTGATGGACTGAACATCTACACGATCTCAGACTATGTCAACAAGGGGATACCGCTGGTATGGACTCTCGAAGTTGATCCGGAGTTCTATCAAGGCAAAGATTCTGCCATGGCAAAGAGGATGGCGGATAGAAAAGGCATGACCGATCCCAAGGTGTGGAAAGAAATATTGAAAAGAGATATCAAGCTTTTCCCGAAGCCGGAGCCCAATTACCTTGAAGGACACGCCTGCCTGATTATCGGATATAACAAGGAAACGGGTGAAATGGCTTTTTCAGACTCCTGGGGCCCTTCTTTTCAGGAAAGATGGATGACAATCGATGAAGCCAAGGCCTTGACAAACGGTAACCTGAAGGTGATTACCTGGTAAAACTTATAACCAAGCTGGCTCCTACCTTACCCTTTCCAGCCGATGAGAGTCGAGAAGGGGAAGAAGTTCCTTCAGAAGATAAAGTCGCCTGAAACGTCCGGGCACCGAGTGACTCAACTTGAAACAGGAGTAATCATTGTCGAGAAATTGAGTGATCGCATTCTTTGTCTCAACTGAGAAGTGCTCGACAAAGATGGCCGCGATGGGAACCCCGGGGATTTTATGGGTAAACAAATCGAGTAGAATGCCCGATTCCGCCCCCTCGGCGGCTATTTTTAAAATGGAAACCTGATCGACACCGATTTCATGGAACATCTCGCGCGCCTTCCGCGTTGAAACATTTCGGCTGGGAAGGGAGGAGTCATCGGAAACAAGCGTGCCAAAATGTGACATGGCAGAAGGCTGATAAAGCGGCAGCGAAGCGTTCTCATGATAAAGAGCGATTGGGAAGGTCGAAATCTTCGGAATGAATGAAGTGTTTTTTTTGAGAAGTTCATAGAGATCCGGATCCGGTTCGAAGCAATAGATGTGAGCTTCCGGAAAGTAATGATGAAAGTAGATCGCTGCCGCACCGACGCCCGCTCCAATGTCAAAAATAGTCGTGGGCAATAAATTCCCAATCCAGTTCAGCGGATAAGCAAACCCCAGGCACACATCCTCTACGGCCATGCGGTGGAAGGAATGATTCGGATGGCGAATCTTACGGCCCGCATAGGTGTAGTCTTCGTATTGCGTTTGAGATTTTGGGCGGAGTGGCATCGGGTGATAATTACGCTAGGCTGGTTGTGACAAGTTGCCAAACGCTGGTGAGGATGCCGCAGGCGGCGATGACGGCAAGTGAATTCCATTTTTTCCAGACGATTCCACAAAACATGACAAGCGCGAGACTTCCCGCGAAAAAGTCAAAAGTGTAAGGGTTTGGCAGAAGGAGGTTCTTCCCAAACCAGACGGCAAGGCCCAGGACAACACCCACGATTGCCGCCGTGACCGATGATAAAACGTGTGAGAGACGCAGATGTCCCCGAAGATTTTCCACATAAGGCCCGCCGACAAAGACATAAAGAAAAGAAGGGGCGAAAGTGCACCAGGTTGTGAGGCACGCTCCCAACGACGCCGCGATGATCGGAGAGAAAATGCCCGGCTTGCTCCATCCCGCCATAAAACCGACGAACTGCAAAACGATGATAAGGGGGCCAGGCGTTGTCTCAGCCAGAGCCATTCCAGACATCATTTGATCCGCTGTCAGCCAGTGGTAATGTTCCACAGCTTGATTTGCCACATAGGGAAGAATCGCATAAGCCCCTCCGAAAGTGAAAAGCGCCGCTCTGCTGAAAAACATTCCCAGTTCCGCAAGAATAGGGCCGTCCTCGTATGACCATCCAATGATGAACGGAGGCATCAGCCACAGTGTGATGCAGATGAGGAATGTCCATCCGGTGCGGTAAAAACTTGGGAGAGGAATAAGCTTTTTTTGGGGTAAAACTTCATCTCCCTCCTGCTGTCGGAATGCTGACGGTTGCAGCCAGCCGCCTACAAAACCCGTGAGGGCCGCCCCCTCAATGACCAGAGGAAAACTTATCCTGAAAAAAATGAGCGAAATAAAAGAGGCTGCCGCAATGCACCATAAAATCGGAGATTTCAGTACCCGTGTGCCGATTCGCAAAACAGCCGACGAGACCAGCGCTAGAACAGCAATCTTTAATCCATAAAAAAGCGTCACCAGCGTCGGGACATTCCCATACAGGACAAATACCAGACTCAAACCCCAAAGGAGTATTGCCGAGGGGAGGATAAAAAGAATGCCCGCCGTCAGCCCGCCCCAAGTTCCGTGAAGTAGCCAGCCTAGGTAGGTTGCCAGTTCCTGCGCCTCGGGTCCAGGCAGGAGCATGCAGTAATTCAATGCATTAAGAAAACGCCCCTCGGCGATCCACTTTTTCCGTTCGACAATCTCGTCATGCATGATGGCGATCTGTCCGGCAGGCCCGCCAAAGCTGATAAACCCGAGCTTGAGCCAAAACCAAAATGCCTCGCGGAACGTGGGGTGAGGGTGGCCGGAGGTTGACACGCCGATAAGATGCCTTCTTTGATACCGGAGTCAACGGTGGGGGTGGCTTGAATGGCTGGATTCGTTTATTTGCATGGGCAGAGTTCCGTAAACCGTTTCACCCACACGGGTGCGTTCCCGGTCGATTTGTTCCGGAGTTGCGCCAAGGTGTTGCAGAAGATAAGTGGTCATGGAGAGTGCCACCTCTCCCTCTCCCGAAAAAACATGATCGACCCCGAGGGCTAGCAGGTGAGGGGACTCGCGCACGTAAGTCGTGTGAACCAGGATGCGAATTTCCGGATTCAACTCCCGGGCGATCCGAATGACCTCCCGCACGGACTGAATGCCCGATGTGCTGAGAACCAGCGCTTCCGCATCCTGAATGCCCGCGTGACGGAGCGTCTCCGCGTGGCCGACATCTCCGTAGATGGCGGTCATCCCGGCGGCTTTCAAACGGTGCACGGTCTCGACGTTTAGCTCAATGATGATCGGTTCGATCCGGTTGGCACGCAAAAGAGTGCAGACCGTTTGCCCAACCGGGCCGTAACCGACAACAAGGGCGCTGTGCTCCATCTTGGGAGGCGGTTCATTATCAATGCCGTGACCGTGAGCCACAAACGATGTGAGCCAACGGGACACCCAGGGATATTTCGTGAGCCACTTTTCCAGCGGGCCAGTCAGCGAGAAAAGGAAAGGATTCAAAGTGATGGAGACAATAGCCGCAGCAACGAGGACATTGGATGCGGTTTCTGAAAGGAGGTTCAACTGGCGGCTCTGTGTGGCGAGAATAAAGGAAAATTCCCCGATCTGTGAGAGAGCGACCGCCACGGAAAGTGCCGTGCGGAGCGGGTAGCGCAGGAGGAGGAGCATGATGACTCCCACAACCGCTTTCCCTATGACGATTACAGCGAGGGAGGTGAACACCAGCCCCGGAGCCTCAATCCAAATTCGCCAGTTGAACAACATCCCGACCGACACAAAGAAGAGGACGGCGAAGGCGTTGCGCATCGAGAGAGCCTCGCTTGCCGCACGCAAACTGAAGTCAGAGCGCCCCACCACCATTCCGGCAAGAAAGGCTCCGAGCGGCATGGAGACGCCGAAAAGAGATGACGAACCCGTGGCCATTCCCAAAGCCACCGCCAGCACCGTGAGGGTGAAAAGTTCGCGTGATCCGGTCAGTGCAATCCGGTGAAACAGCCACGGCACCACCCGTCCTCCGATCAGAAAAACCAGAAGAATTAGGGCCGTGATTTTGAGGGTGGCAATCCCGATGGCCGTGACCCATGCCAGACTCGATCCGCTTTCTCTCAAAAAAAGCGGCATCAGGACCAGGACGAAAACGGTAAACAAATCCTGCACCACCGACCACGCAATGGTGATGTGCCCCGTTGAAGTGTGCAGTTCATGGTGATCCGCCAGCACACGCAGGAGTACCACCGTGCTGGCGACCGAAATGGCCAGCCCGAAAACAATCCCTTCCGTCCATCCCCATCCCAGGGCGTGCACGGCCACGGCTCCCATGAAAACGGCTGCAAAGATGTGAAGAATGGAGCCCGGGACAACCGTCTTCCAGACCGCCAGCATTTCCTTGATGTGGAATTGCAGGCCGACGTCAAACATCAGCAGGACGACGCCCAACTCGGCGAGTTGATTGGCCATCTCCTTATTCACTTCTACCCCCGGCGTGCTCGGCCCCACGCAGACACCCGCAATGAGATAACCGACGATGGGTGAAAGCCCCACTTTTTGCGTCAGAAATCCGAAGACAAGCGCGATGCCCAGCCCCCAAGCCAGGGTGAAGATCAAGTCAACGTCATGCATGAATGGCTTTATCAATCGGGAATGGTTCCCCACCCCAGGCCTTTACCGAAGTCCAACTTTCATCCGGGTTGTTCCAGAAGGGATCGTCCGCAGGCAGACCAAGAGGGAGAAGCCCGACGGAGCATAAATACACGCTGCCGGTGCAAATGTACGGCTCGGCAATTCCCATCTGTGAACCGCAAAAGCCGATGCGTAGCCACCCGTTTTCGTCAAAAGTGCCCGGTGCTTCCATCGTTCTTTGAATGACTTTGGTCATGGCGCAGCGGACTTGCTCCGGGCGAACTTCATTAGGCAGTTTGTGTAAAAGGGCCATCTGTGCGAGGGACTGCAAGGCTCCGAAGCGATAGGCGAGGGAGCGTCCGATGGGCGGGAATGTGCCCTCTGGTGAAATCTGCCGCTCCAGAATGGCCGCGTAGCGGGTGGATCGTTCCCAGAATTTTGGAATCAGATCCTTCCATGGATTTTCTTTGCCAAGATTCCGGCTGATGTCGATCAGCATGGGATGGATGACGAACGAGTTGTAGTAGTCGGCGTGAAACTGCGACCCGTCGCCGTACAGACCGTCCCCCTTGTACCAATGCTCATGTTGGCGGAGTGCGTAGTCGACCCTCATTTTGTCCCAGTCTGTTTCTCCAAAAACACGGAGGGCAGTTTCGATCATGGCACTGAAAAGAAGCCAGTTGTTAAAACCCGGCATTGTCGAACGGGTTGACTTCAAGGCCGTAATGACGTTGAGCCTCGTGCGCGAATCGAGAGAATGCCAGAGGGCGTATGGCGCCCGAAGAATTCCCTGAGCGAGAAAGGCGGCATCCACGACAGGTTGTCCCGGAAGATGAAAATTGCAGAAATCGGGTGAGGTTGGATCGGTCGCCGCATCAAGCGCCGCGCGCGCCTGTTCGGCGAGTGGTCGGGCCTCGGCCTCGGTCGATTCGAGCCAGGGAGCCAGACCGGCAAGCAACCGGCCAAAACCCTCCAGGTGAGCATATCTCTCCCGGTCGGTTCCGGGGTGGCCCTCAATCGGCATGTTTGGGCGAAGCGTCCGTTTGCTGAGATGATGAAGGAGAGGATGGGCGATTTTTTTTGCAATGGCGATCCAGTAGTCACGAGTGGCAGATGAGATGGTCATAAGAGGTATGGAGGACTTGTCTGATTTTCCGTCAAATCATTCCGTTGAGGCGAAGTGCGAGTACGGCTTCGTGACGGAGGATTTTAAATTCACGGGTGACTTCGGCGGGAACAACGCCGCTCTCCCATTTGAGGCCCGGAGTGTCGACGAGAATAATACCAGCCTGAATGCCTTCCGTCGTCAAAGGCACGAGGACGAAGGAATGGGGATTCAGTTCCTGAATACAGGGAGGAATGAAAGGCCAGACTTTTGGATCTCGGGGGTTATTGATGTAAATGTCGTTGCCGCTTTGGAGGGAAACATTGGTCAGCAGACAGGGGTCGTCGAGTTGAAGGTTGAAGTCGGATTTGAGCTGCTCTGCGTCAAGCCCGAATGCCGTTACGGCTGTGAGGATATTGGCTTCCGGTTTGCGGATGCCGAGTACCACGTTGCGGGCCTTGAAGCCGATATAGACCGTTTCTGCAATCGCAGAAAGAATGGTCTCGATGGTGCTTGTGGGATTAACCAGGAGGCCGGTGATGTTTGCGACGCCATCATGGAAGAGATGAATATCCGGAAGGGCGTTGCTGGCTTGAGCCGATGTGGAAGGATCTTTTTTGGTTTGAGTAGTGGCGGAAAATTCAAGAGTTTTGGCCCAGAAGGCATTTTTAGGCTGGTAATGATAGAAGCTTTCGATCTCATGGATGGCCAAACGCAGACTGCCGGACAGGTCGAAGCCCTTGAAGAGGGGATCCTTTTTGGCTGCAAGATGGTCGAGCGTCTCCGCGATTTCCTTGCCGGAACGTGCCCGCTTGATCACAGTGCAGACTTGATGGCTGATGATGATGATTTCCCGCAGGCGCCGGTTGACTTCGGGGAGATTGCGTTCGCTAACGTGGTAGGGATCAATATAGGAAGTAATGTCAGAGGGAAGATTCAGAAACTCGCCGATTTCTTTTCCGAGCTGCATGGGATGAAGACCGAAAATCCGGGTGTAAGCCTCGCGCTCCTGCAACCCCTCGGCGACCATCAGTCGCTCAGCTTCAAGGGCCTTCTCGGGTTCGATAGATTGGATGAGGATTTCACCGAGGTGTGAAAATGCGGCCGCTATGAAGCCCTGCTCAGGCTCCTCCAGGTTGATTTTTTCGGCGAGCGCACGCGCGAATATTCCTCCAATGACGGAGAGAAGACAGGCGTTGCGAATTTGCTCCGCCTGGTTGGAATCCGCCATCTTTTCCAAAAGCAAAATCGTGTAGGCGATGGAGCGAATGGGGGCAAAACCGAGAATGAGAATGGCCTGGGTAACAGTGGAGATGCGATGGCCGGAGCGGTTGTATTCGATGCTGTTGGAAATTTGAAGAACACGCGTGGTGAGAGCCAAATCCTTGAGGATGACGTTGGCCACCTCGTGGATGGCCATGGAGCTAGCCCCTTCGCCAAGGCTTTTTACGATCTCAATACATTGGCCGAGGCTGGGCAGACGATCATTGCGCCTGACTTCATTTTTAAAATGATCAAGGGTTTGCAGAGCGAGATTTTTTTGTGCTCCGTCCATGCTCATAAGAAGAAATGTCCCCGATCCTTTTTTGTGAAGCTAGAATGGACTGATTTTAAGAGTGATGTCAATGGGTTCCACTCGCCAAAGGCCAATGTGAGGGTGCGGGAAAACGTTGCGCTTTAGCACGGGAAGGTTTTGTGAAAGGGCAATAGTTGGTAGCCTCCACGGATGTTATATGATCAAAACGACATATTTCCTTTCATATCTTTTGTGACAGTTAGTCACTTATTTTTGCTGCCTGAGCAGATACAATTATTGACGGAGATTGTCTGCAGTGAAACAATCTCTCCTTGTGCTTGTAAAAAAACAGCAGGGGAATGAGGTTGACTGCTTGACTCATCCGAGTCCTTTCTCATGAAAAATTTCCGACTTTTAATTCACCGTTTTCTTTCGCTAGCAAACCCAGACATTGCCTTTACTCCCACCAACCCCAATCCGCAAAACTCCTATGATACGACAAAATAAATTACTCCTATCCGCTTTATTTGCTGCAGGAACCCTTGCCTTGTGCGCCATGGGCCAGGACGCTCAATCCAACGACTCCTTTTTCCCTCCCGACCCGACGATTCCGAATATGTGGAGCGTCCAGTTAAAAACCTCGGACTCGGAGACTCTCGACCAGGTGCAGAAACTGGGGCTCAAGTGGGTGCGCCGCGGATTCTATTGGGAAAGCATTGAAAAGACCAAGGGGGTTTACGATTTTAGTGAATACGACAAGTTCATGGCCGACTGCAAAGCCCATGGACTTTCAGTCATCGGGGATCTTTTTGGCCACAACAAACTTTATCCTCCGGGACATCCAAAAGACGAGCCCGCCCGGACGGCTTATGCCAAGTATGCCGCCGCAACGGCAGCCCATTTTAAGGATAGCCATGTTATCTGGGAAATCTGGAATGAGCCGAACACCTTGACCTTCTGGGGTGTAAAACCGAAAAACTTGGAAACATACGCCAAGGATTATACGGCGCTTGTCTCAGCCACTGCGGCGGCAATACATGAGGCAAATCCGAAAGCCATCGTCATGGCTGGCTCGGTTTCCTGCTTGTGGTCACAGTCTTACGAATGGATGGGTTTCTGTTTCAAAGATGGCATCCTGAAAACAGGCATTGACGCATGGTCCATTCACCCCTACTCGCCGGGCAGTCCGGAGGAATACCCTGCCGCCTATGACAAAATGCGGGATCAAATGGTTGCTGCGGGCGGTTCGAAAGATTTTCCCCTTGTTAACAGCGAGAGAGGTTTCCCGATCAGCAGCAAGGGAGAAGGATATGCGGGCGGCAAAGGCAATGCCCATGATTTTCAGGCATGGCTTCTTGTCCGACAGTATCTTGTTGACCTCATGTATGGAGTCAAAGTGACCTCCTGGTATGAGTGGAGTCACAAAGATAAGGAAGACTTTGCACTATATGAACCCGGTCCTACACCGAACCCGGCTTATACCGCCTGCAAGGTATTGATTGAACAGCTCACGGGATACCGTTTCGACAAACGGGTGGACATTGGAGCGCCGCTCGATTACGTCCTTCGTTTTACCAATGACAAGGGCGGTGTGAAGCTGGTTGCGTGGACGTCATCTCCCCTTGAGCCAAATAAGAAACCGGGTGGTGAGTCACACGTGGGTAGCCCCGATAAAGCTGTGCCGCACACGGTTAAAATTCCCGTGGAAGCCACGGGCATGTTACAAACAAACCAGATTTATGGTGAACAAGGCACGGTCACGGTAAATGGAGGGAATATTGATCTCCCCATTAGCGGAGCGCCTGAATACGTCACGGTGAAAAATTAGAGACTGGAACGCCCTGTCCACTGGGATGAAAAAACATTCGCCTGCCGATTGACCTGTAAAGAAAAAAGGTCAACATACAGACATTCTGTGGATAAATAAAATGACTCAACACTTAAAAGACAATCATACCGCAAATATCATCATCGTCGGTGGAACACCGGCTGGCATCATGGCCGCCATTGCCGCCTCCCAGCAGGGGCTTTCAGCCATCATTTTGGAAAGAACCAGCCATGTCGGAGGATTGCCGGCGAATGGGTTGGGAGCCACAGACATCGCCACCCGGGAGGTTGGTGCGGGACTCTTCAAAAAGTTCACCGACCGTATCCGCGCACATTACCTCAAAACATACGGCAGGGAATCTGAACAGTTTTCCGTCTGTAGCGACGGGTTCCATTTCGAGCCATCCGTTGCGGAAAAAGTCCTGCTGGAGATGCTGGCGGAATGTCCTGCTGTCTCCGTCCAGACCAGACGCCAATTTGACTCGATACCTGAGCACGTCCAACGTGAAAAGGGACGCATTGTTTCCATCCGCATACGAAATCTAGTATCCGGGGCTGACGAAGTTTACACCGGCACCACGTTCATCGATGCCACGTATGAGGGAGACCTTGCCGCTGCGGCAGGCGTTCCCTTTTCCACCCGACGGGAAGGGATTGCGGAATATCACGAGCCGTTGGCAGGCAGAGTCTATCGGGAATGGGGCGCCGTCGAAACAGGGGAAGGTTCCACAGGTGAGGGGGATGACACCATTCAGTCCTACAACTTCCGCCTCTGTCTCACCGCCGTTCCGGAAAACCGTGTTCCGATTTCCAAGCCCGAGGGCTACGACCGTTCGGAATATGTTTCCCTGGTCGATGATTTGAAACTTGACCGCAAGCCGGGCATCTATCGCGGTGAGCAGGAATGGGACGGCATTGGCCGGATCACCAACATCGTATGGTTACCCAATGGGAAGACCGATGCCAACAACCAGCATCTGGCCTTTATCTCCACCGACCTTCCGGAAGAAAACTACCCGTGGCCCACAGCCGACTGGGCATGGCGGGACAAATTTCAGATACGCCTCCGCAATTACACTCTGGGGCTGTTATGGTTCATCCAGAATGATCCGGAAGTTCCCGAGTCTTTCCGGAAAAATGCCCTGCGCTTTGGGCTCGCTGCCGACGAATACACCGACAATGGCAACTTTCCCCGCCAGGTCTACGTCCGTGAAGGTCGCCGAATTCTTGGAGAAAGCTGCTTCCTCGCACATGACTCGCTTCCGACGCAACCCGATGGTCGCCCCCCCATTCACCCGACATCGGTGACCGCCAGCCACTATGCGGTGGACAGTCATGCCGTCCACAAACGTGAGCCGGGTCGCGTTCACCTGGATGGCTTTTTGAGCATTCATTCCGCGCCTTACACCGTACCCTACGGCATCATGGTGCCGAAGACCATCGACAACCTGCTGGTGCCCGTGGCGGTGAGCGCCAGCCACCTCGGTTTTGGCACCTTGCGAATGGAACCGTGTTGGATGGTGCTGGGCGAAGCTGCTGGTGTTGCGGCAACGCTGTCCGAGTCGCTTCAGCTTCCTGTCAGAACAGTGCCAGTGGAACTTTTGCAGCGCAACCTCGTTTCCCGCGGAGCCATGCTCATTTACTATAGCGATGTTTCCACGGGCGATCCTGCGTTTCCGGCACTGCAATATCTGGGCCTTCGCGGCGCCATCCCCGAGTGGCAGGCCAAGCTGGATGAGCCTGTTTCTCCTTCCGACGCGGAACGCTGGACCCGGATCGCCGGAGTTCCTCACCTCCAGATAGAGAAAGGCTCCAGCCGACGGGATGCGCTGGTCCGGCTTTCAAAGGCGCTCCATCTCACCCCTGAATAGAGTCTTTTAATCTCTTGAGTTGAATTCTCCGAAGCTTGCCTCGAAGCTCTTTACTGCTTTTTACGTAAAAATTTCGTCTTGGCACAATTCCTGCGACAAGAGAAGTATCACTGTTATGACACAGACGATACAACTGAAAAGAAGCGAATCTTTCCTCTGGGTGGAGAAAGACTTATCAATAAATGTACTGAACCATGCGGAAAAAATAGACTCCCCGGAAAGGAATCTTTTTCCCTATTCAGGATCATTTTGCCCTTCTCAGAATAAATGGCTGCACGATGCAGCTCGTAAACTGCTAATTAATAGCCTGTTACACGATGTAATAGAGATAAAATAAAGGAGTATTTTTATGGCAACCATCGGTACAAACATCGGGGCTCTCAACGCCTCTTTCTATCTCACCATGAATGATGAGAATTTAACCAAAGCGGAGACACGACTCTCCTCAGGTAGTCGTCTGGCCATCGCTTCTGACGATGCGGCAGGCGTCGCCGTTAGCGGCAAGCTCGACGCAACCATCGGGCGACTTC